>ERZ808028.181-NODE-181-length-65206-cov-12.045203_pt1 | contig 65206 bp, 63 predicted proteins | sample MGYA00380184_ERZ808028 | MGnify/ENA primary metagenome ERZ808028 (study PRJEB31490, sample SAMN06133397) | mouse gut metagenome | isolation source: J8_1 | host: mice | place: China: Chengdu | collected 2015-05 ... | reverse complement strand
TCTGTTGTAAAAACTGCGCATATACATCAAATGATGACCGTATTGGCGCAATGAATCTCCACGATAAAGGCATGAAAGCCTTGCGTGGCGGTACGATTTCGGCATGACGGAAATCGTAAGGGCGAAGTCAACCGTCCTGCGTATCTTACGTCAGATAAGATGCAGATATCTCCTCAATTTAAGGTAGGAGTACCTTGTACGTTCGCACTACTGGAGAGAGATAAGTGTAAATTCGTTTAGCGAGGGTTAAACGGGCGGTAATCTAGTATTACCGACACAAGCCCTATCTGAAAAGCGTTAAAGTCGAAGATTTGCGTTCAGGTGGGGTGTGTTGATGCAGTGTGGTTCAAAATGCTTTATCGTCGAAGTTGAAATCGACGGTAAAATTATTCAACAGTCCGTTAACGCACGAACTTCGACAAATGCACGGAAAGTGATTCGTGCAGAATACGGAAAAGACATCGCAATTATTTCGGCTAAAGAAGAAAAGAAATAAAAAACTGTCTAGTGAGACCGAGTGTAAAGGACTTGCTAGGCAGTTTCTTATTTGCTTATTTTAAACGCTCAAGAAAGTGCTTTAAAATACGAGCTGTCAATCCCCATACCGTATACTGTTCATACTCGTAAAACCACTCTTCAATCGTACGCACACCAAACTTATAATTCGCACCGTTCATAATTTTATCGTAAGGAAAATCTGCTGCTGGCGATGGTTTTGCTACAACTAAATGCATATAAGGTTCGCAAGATAAAAGCCAATCTAATGGAATTGTAAATACTTCATCCACCTCATCACGATTGTACGCCGTTAATACATCTGGATCATCAATTTTCACAACGAATGGATACACAACAAAAGAAGGTGATGCTATATATGGACTTAATGTTGAAAGCACCGTAATATTATCAACCTCTACGCCCAATTCCTCATGTGTTTCTCTTAAAGCCGCTGCCAAGGGTGACGTATCTGACTCATCTATTTTTCCACCTGGGAAACTGATATCTCCAGGTTGCTTTCGCATAGAGAATGCACGAACTTGAAATAAAACATGCCACTTCTCGTCAATTTCAACTAATGGAATAACGACTGCAGAGCGAAAGGCAGTCTCTTCTCCTATAAATAACGGTGGATTATGATTTAATCGGTTTCTCAGTTCATCTAAAAACATATTAATCCCCTACATTTCTTACTAATGATACTTCTATCCTATCATGATTTTCACAATGGAAAAAGAAGTTCACATTAACTAGATTCCATTATTTGAATTTTAAAAACTTATCCTCTATACTTAATAAAAATACATTAGGGGGTGTTTTTAAATGACAAATGCGAATAGAAATCGTAAAGAAGTTTTAGTCGACTTTGAAGAGAAAATGTCATTAGCAAATGCTGCCACTTATTTTGAAATGATTGCTAAAAAGTTAAAAGAAGAAGGCCGATTTGTTCTCACTCAAAATGGACAACAAGTCGAAATTGCCCCTTCTGGAAATGTTGAACTTGAAATTAAAGTTGAAAAAGTAAATGATAAATTAAAATTTGAAATGGAATTAGAATGGCTAGAAGGTGCCCAAGATGCGAATTTAATAATTGAATAATGAACGCAAAAGCATCCATGAAGTAGATTACATCAACATCTACTTCATGGATGTTTTAGTTTAAGATCGTTTTATTTTAAGAGCTTTTTAGCCAAATGTTGAATTTCTTTATCTACATTGGGAGTGTTAATGGATGTCAATGTAGACGCCATGCTCTCTGTATACCACGCCTCTTTTGGCCAATCATTTAGCACCCATAACGCGGCTTTCTGTAAGGTAATTGAAGGACTTTGGAGACTAGCTTCAAGCAGTGATAAACCTACACCTTCAAATTCATAAAGATCTTGTAAAATAACTTCAACACAAGCCTGTTCTGCCTCCGTTAACTGATGGAAATTAAATGTACTCATTGCAAAATTGCACAACTCTTGATGATCGATTCTGCCTCCGCTTTCAGTTATTGCGGTATAAATGAGTTCATTTCGAGCATGTCGTGGTAATTGCCTAAACATTTTCCCTACGACATTTAAGCCAAAATGTTTAGCCACTTTATATGCCTCGAAATTGAAGTCTTGATCTAAACAATCTGTTGCCGCTGTCAGCCACTTTGAATCAGCTGTCATTGAACGAATTTCGTCTATTAACTGATGGTGACTTTCCAAAGTCGCCCAACCCGCTTCATAACGTTCTTGCCATTCGTCATCCATTAAATCGTTTTCGATTAAGGTTAAAATATAAAACTGCTCTAATGTTTGACAATGTGTTTTCGCATGACGCACATAATGTTGTAAGACTGCAAAGCCTTGTACGTAATGTTCAATATAGCCGGTTGTGGCTTGATAACTCATAACGCTTCTCAACAGTTCACTTGCATCGTTAAATAACGCTTTAGAAACTTCATCGTCTTCTAAAGCTTCGTCTAGTCTTCCTTTGACGATACAATCATAAGCACTATAGCCCCGTGAAATTGTATTATCATTTGCTTCTGTTAAAAACCATTCACGAATGTCTTCCGTGTCTGCTTCTATTTGAGGAATGACCACTAATCTGCCCCACCCCGTAATGTTTTTAGCCAGCAGCCATAATAGCTCATTACCATCTGATAAACCATTCGTAAAGGCAAACGCTACATAGATTGTAAATTCTTCATGATGACCAATTTCGAATAGTTGTTGCTTATGCACTTCACAATTCGTGCAACCTAGTAATACAATTGCAAACTTCACAACTTCACGGTCTGCCGCATGTTCTAATAACCATACCGCTTCACGCTGCACAGCATATTCCTCTAAATTTTGCTGTGGAAACTGTTCAATAAATTTTTCACCATAACTAGCAATCGTATCCATATTCACTTCTTCATACAATTTTGCACGTGTCTTTTCTGTTGGTTCGTCAATCGTAGCTTGTAATAATTTGTACAATTTATTAACAAAAAAAGGCATTGGCACTTCATCGTTTAATTGATCTTGTAAACCTGGTGCTATTTTTGGATGATGCACATCATAAACATAATCATCATCAGGTAAAGCGTCTGTTTGTAATTGCCCATATTGTTGAATTTGTTCTCTAATAAAGGGTGTAATCGGCTCTTTATTTGCCCAAGGAAACATCGTAAACTTTTCTGATTCATTTAAGATAGGTCGACCATCTACTTTAATTGTACAATTGAAGTTAAGAAACCCGCCTACTTTTGCCGTTACTTTTTTCTGATCGCCATTTGCTGTCGTAAATTCCCCTGCCAATGTGACATAAGGAATGATATGCGTCCAGATAGATTTTCGTTTATTTTGAGCAATGATTTTTCCATCGACGTATAAAATCTCTTCCTTCATTCGGTTATGAAGTTCAATTATGTGTCCTTCATAGGTGACATTCCATTTTTTATCGACTTCTTTTTCAACGTCCTTTACAACATTGCCCATTACTTGTTTCATGTCATTCTTAAAACTCATGTAGTATACCTCTTGGTTTTTTCTTTTATTATACAGAAGATAATAAACGTTTCATACTCCAAATCGGTTTACCTACAATTTCCAATGCTTTTCTTAACCAATTGCAACCATACGATCGATAGCAATTTTTGCTTTTTCAGCAATCTCTTCTTCAACTGTAATTTCATACGTATTATGTTTTAAAGCATTTAATACTTTTTCTAGCGTAATCATTTTCATAAATGGACAAACCGCTTCTGGATTGGCAGCTAAGAAGCGCTTATCTGGATTTTGTTTTTCCATCTGATGAATAATGCCTACTTCTGTTGCTACGATAAATTCATCTGCAGATGACGTTTTAGAATGCTTTAACATATTTCCCGTCGATAAAATATGTGTTTTATCCCCAGGCAATAGCCCTTCCGATTGTAAATACATGCTCGATGTAGAACACCCACATTCTGGATGGACAAGTAATTCAGCTTCTGGATGTTTTTCAAACACATCTTCTACTTGATATGCATGAATACCAGCATGGACATGACATTCCCCCATCCAAATATGCATATTCTCTCGTCCAGTTTCATTTTTCACGAAAGAACCTAAAAACATATCTGGTAAAAATAAAATTTCTTGATCCTCAGGAATTGAATTGACAATTTCAACCGCATTGGAAGACGTACAGCAATAGTCACTCTCTGCTTTCACTTCTGCACTCGTATTTACGTAAGAGACGACGACTGCATTTGGATATTCTTTTTTCCACTCACGTAGTTGTTCCACAGTAATCGAATCAGCTAATGAACAGCCCGCTTCTAAGTCTGGTAATAAAACGGTTTTTTTCGGGTTTAAAATTGCTGCTGTTTCTGCCATAAAGTGTACACCACAAAAGACAATGACATCTGCATCTGTCTCCTCTGCAGCTCTCGCCAGTGCAAGTGAATCCCCCAATACATCCGCAATATCCTGAATTTCTGGCAACTGATAATTATGTGCGAGTAAAATCGCATTTCTCTTTTTCTTCCATACTTCAATTTCCGCAATTACATCTTTCTTTGCATCTACAACAACCATTTTAATAAGCCCCCTCAATATTTACTTTTGCACTAATATCTAGTGATTGATAAGAATGTGTTAAAAAACCTAATGAAATATAATCAACACCTACGTCGGTAAAATTCGGTAGCTCATCCAGTGTAATTCCACCAGAGGCTTCTGTAATAATCGTAGATGGTACTACTTTAAGTAATTCTTGCATTTCTTCAGGTGTCCGATTATCAAACATAATGACATCAGCTCCGGCTTCTACAGCTTCTAACACTTGTGCTTTCGACTCTGTCTCCACTTCAATTTTCACCATATGCCCAATCTTTTCACGCACGTGACTTACTGCTTTCGTAATTGAACCGCTAAAAGCAATGTGATTGTCTTTAATCATCACTCCGTCGTATAAACCAATCCGATGATTAAAGCCCCCGCCAACTGTAACTGCGTATTTCTCCAGCATACGCAATCCAGGTGTCGTTTTCCTCGTGTCGCAAATACGCGTCTGCTCGCTATTCAAAGCACTAACCGCTTGATTCGTTAATGTCGCAACTCCACTCATTCTTTGAATACAGTTTAAAATGACACGCTCGCCTGTCAATAATGCTTGTACTTTCCCAGAAATTTTAGCGATGATATCCCCTTTTTGAACAGCTATTCCATCTTGAATAAAAAGTTCCACTGCAATTTTTTCATCTAATGAGTGAAAACCTGTTGTAATCACATCTCCTCCACAAAAAATACCCGCTTCTTTTGCTAAAAAAAGCATTTCACCATTTATTTCTGATGAAAAAATCGTATTCGTTGTAACGTCTTGTTCTCCAATATCTTCTAGAAAAAATTGCTCTAACAGGTATCGTAGTTTTATTTTATTCATTATATTCTCCTTTTAACCCTACTGTCTTTACATATATCTTTACATATATGTATAAAAAAAACAATGCCCTCTATAAAAAGGACATCGTTTTTAGCTGCCTAAACCTACAAATAAGATGATTAAATAAATGAGTGATGCTGTGCTTAAAATAATACCGACTAAAGACATACCTTTCATGTCTCTCATCTCGATGAATCCTACGATTAGATCTAAAATACAAAAATAATAATTAGTAATAGTAGAGTTTTTGCGATAGGGTAAAACTAGAATAGCGGAAAAGACATCAAATAATATACTTGAATAACTTAAACTTCTTTCGTATACTCTCACTCCTTCTAGCTTTTTAATTACCACTTAATGGATGATTTCAAGCATGAAATTTTTATTCTTCTGCTGCCCATTGATCCAATTTCTGCATCGTTAACTCATACGTTTTTTCAGAAATCTCAGGTAGAAAGCCACCTAATGCTTGCTTTGCAGCTTTAAACCCGTCATCAATTGCATTCTTTAATAAATCAAATTTGCTCTTATCGTCTCCTGAAATAGCTTTCGCAAATTCTACAAGTCGATCACTTACACTTTCCGCACTATAAGGACCGCCTTCTGCAATTGCTTCTTGTGCTTTAATGCGTGTTTCATCATCCGCTACAAGTTGTTTTTCACCACTCAAGACATCTCTGAAAGTTAAACCTTGCTCTTCTAGCATTTGCTTCACTAATTCCCGAAGTTGTTCATACGCACGATTACTTTCTGCTTTTAAAGCCTCAATCGTTTTCGTATCAACTTTTCCAGTTGGCTTTTTATACGTTACCGTCTTTTCTTCTTGTGAGGGAATATAAGCATCTTTTTCAGGTGCTTTCGTCACTACTTGTTCTTTTTCCTTCTCTTGCTCTTTGACAGTTGGCTGTTGTTTTTGAAGAGCAATATGTTGGTGGTTAGATGTAATTTTCATGTTGTTGCTCCTTTCATAACGATTCGTTTTTTCTTACTATTTATAATATCGACTAATTTTCAACTAATTGAAGGTATTATCTGATTATTCGAGTTGCGTCTTAGATTTTAATGAAACTTAATATGTTATGAGTTCGTATAAAGAAATAAGCTTACTTTACATAAATGACAGAAAGGTTTGATACGATGCAACAACTTTTTCAACAAACATTAACGAACAAAATTGCGCCGGCGTATCGGAAAGTACTCCTATTATCTAGCATACTTACGCTAGCTGTTGAAATCGTCATACTAGGTGCTTTAATTGCATTAAGTATCTATTTCAATTGGTTTCAATGGATCACAATTGTTTGTTATGTATTATTAGTAATAGCTGTGGTCTATAGCTTTTTGGAGCTCGCCTTCTTTTCTAAATTTACGGTTCAAAATTGGCGATATCATGTGGACAAGGAATATATACGTTTAAAGAAAGGAAAACTTTTTCTTAGTTATCAAGTAATTCCAATGTCTAAAGTGCAATTTGTCGAAACGACACAAGGACCTTTGTTAAGAAAATATCAATTATATCAGCTCGCGATTGGTACGATGGGTTCGGAACATACAATACCTGGACTTCCTGAAGAAGTAGCACTTGCTTTAAGAGAAGAAATTAGCCAATATGCGAAGGTAAAGGAAGTGGAAGAATGAAAAAAGATTTTCGCTTCCATCCACTTTTTATACTCGTAGAATCTGTTAGTATGATCAAAAACTTGTTTTTTGCTATTCTTTTTGCATTCGTCCTACAACTCAATAATGACAACATATTTTGGACGCTTGCAAGATATGGAATCATCGCTGGTATTATCATTGGCATCATCACGATTATTTTAACTTGGGCAACGACGACTTATCGATTTGAAGAGGATCGACTGATTTTAAAGAGAGGCATCTTCTCTAAAACGCGGACGACCGTTGATTATGCACGCATTCAAAATGTACAAAGGATTACTTCCGTTGTTCACAAACCATTCGGCATTACATCTCTCCAATTTTTAACTGCTAGCTCTACCTCTTCTGCGATTGATTTAAAAGCAATTTCTACAAACACTGCCAATGAGTTAGAAACGCTTGTTCAACGTTTAAAACAGCAAGAAACGGTAGTTGTAGATGAGATAAATGAGGATAAAGAAGAAAGTGAAACGTTACAAACAACAGATGAATTCGAAAGTACAATCACTACCCATGAAGAGCCAAAACGCATCATTCACTTTCAAGCGACACGTAAACAAACAATTAAAGCCGCTTTCACTTCCTTAAGTTTTTTAATTATTTTTCCTGTACTTGGGTTTTTAATCAATAGAGGCTCAGAGCTATTTAAAATGGAAGAGCTGTTAGATGAATGGTTTACATTCATTATAGCGAGCTATATTTTAATCGCCATAGCAATTGTTGCACTACTGTTCCTTGGCATTTTAATTGGTTTAATTTCAACTTATTTAAAATACGGAAAGTTTATTATTTCAAGTGATGAAGATCAAATTTATATTGAACGAGGCATTTTGTCTGAGCAATCTTTTACCATTCGCAAAAAGAATGTCCAAGGCTTGCAAATTACACAAAACCTTTTAAAACGTTTACTAAAATTACGAGAAATTAAACTCGTTCACATTGGGCAAGGTGGGAATGAAGAAAATTCAATCGACTCATTATATCCATTTTTAGAAGAAAAAGATGCAACAAAACTCATTCAGCAAGTATTACCGAGTTTCTCCGCCCAACCAACCTTAAAAAAGCTTCCTAAATCCGCTTTATATTTACACTTATTTGCGATTCCTTATTTATTCATCATTATTTTAATAGGAACAATCATATGGCATTGGAATTATTGGTGGGTCATCGGGGTTGGCGTTTATACAGTTGTCAGTCGACTGCTAAACTATTTCTTTACAAGGTATGCGCTTGAAAATGAAAGTATTTTTTATAAAACAGGGGCTTGGACGACAGAAATGTTTTTAACAAATCGAAACAATATTATTGAAATTGCATTTCGTGAAAATTTCTTTCAAAGATGGTTTCAGGTTTGCACGATTGAAATTACAACGAGAGCCCAGCCGGTTCACGTCGTCTCACTGAAACATGTACCAGTCTCTTTTGCAGAAGACACGCTAGACTGGTATGAACAACGAGAATTTGAAATAGAATAGATTAAAACGACCTTTAGTATTGAAAACTAAAGGTTGTTTTTGATACGATAATAATTATTTACTTACACCAATACACGCCACTCGACAATAAAATAAAGTATAGCAGCGATTGCCAATATAATTAAAAAGATGGATGTGGTAATGACTGGAAAACTAATCATATAAAATACGCCTTTTTCAATTTGTTGCTTTTTCTTTACAAAACTATACGTTGCAAAGACAATAATAATAACGCCTAATACTGCTGCTCCCGAACCAACAATGAGCGCCAAATTATTACTGATGATTTTACCAGTATCTCCAATTAAAAAATGTAAACTTGAAGATAATGAGCCAATCCCGATAATGGCAATAGCTGTTCGAATCCATGCTAGATAGGTTCGTTCATTCGCTAAATGCTGTTGTGTAAATAATAATTGATTATTTTTCTCTTGTTGTGTCATATAAACCCCTTCTCCAGTCCGAATTTTCAGTATATAATAATAGTATATCAAACAATAATTAATTGACGAAGTTTCCAACTATATAAGTTCAGATCCTACTTTTAACAACTGATCAAATCCCTCGCAACACGGATACTTTGAATCACAAGCTAGTTCTTTTAGATAAATTCGACCGCTCGCGAAGTTTGTTCGCCGTTCATACAAATAATTCGACCGTTCACGAGAGTTATTCGCCGTTCATGCAAATGATTCGATCACTCACAAGAGTTATTCGCCTTTCATACAGAGGTTTATCAATTCATTAACTGAACTTATATAATTAATCTACAGTTATGATGTTTTTCTTGTTACTGTCTAAAAGGCCATCTAAGCTGTTTATCAATATAATTTCCGCTATTTCTACTAAATAAACAAATTTATAGAACTTTTCAGCTTTTCAATCGTATATTACATACATATTCTTTTAAATAGATTAAAAGGAGGTTACTACAATGATTTTGCATTATAAATGTCCTAGTTGCGCAAGTAATATGGCGTTTGACGTAGACACTGGTGCACTGCTTTGTCCAAACTGTGGACATGAAGAAAATATTGAGACGTATAATGACGAATATATAGAACAAGCATTTGATACAGAGGAAGTAATTGAATATCGCTGCGACAATTGCGGCGGTACAGTGATGACTGATCAAGATACAACAGCTACATCTTGTAGTTTTTGTGGCTCGGCAGTTGTCATGGGAGATCGTCTCGTTGGAAAAGAAGCTCCTGTAAAAATTATTCCTTTTACGATTAGCAAACAAGAAGCCCAAGAGACTTTTACAAAATGGTGTAAAAACGGTCGCTTCATCCCAAATAGCTTTAAGTTTGATCATCGCATTGAAAATATTACGGGCATGTATGTACCTTATTTTATTTATGATCTACACTCTAAAGTTACATTGAATGCGACAGGTACAAAAGTTTCCACTTATCGAAAAGGCGACTATGTTTATACAGAAACAAAGTTTTACCAAGTCGAGCGTGATTTTGACTTATTTTACAACAAGGTCCCTGCCGATGCCTCCGAAAAAATGCAGGACGATATTATGGATAAAGTTGAACCGTTTCATTACACGGATTTGAAAATTTTCAAAACACCTTATTTAGCAGGTTATTTGGCCGAGCGATACAATTATGACGCCAAAGATTTATTTGACCGTATCCATACAAAAGTATATCCTTTTGCAAATAATCATTTACAAAGCTCTGTTGCGGGCTATGCAACATTAACTGGAAAAGATGAAGTAATTGATATTAAAGAAAAAAATAGTATGTATGTTTTATTTCCAATTTGGATTGTTTCGTATGACTATGAAGACCAGAAACACACACTTGTAATGAATGGCCAGACTGGTAAAATTGTCGGGAAAGCCCCTTTAAGTATCGGAAAGGTGGCGATGTGGATGGGTGGTTTATCTGCAGCAGCTTTCACCGTTATTAAAATTGCCAGTGGTCTAATGGGAGGTGTTTGGTGGTGAGATATACAAAAGTAATTCTATCTTTTTTACTAATAATCTTACTTTTCCCCATGTGCTCTACTGCGTCAGCTGCAACTGATAAACAACGCGTCTTTGACGATGCTCATACTTTAACGGATCAAGAAAAGGCATCTTTAGAGAAGTTTGCGCAAAAATACAGTGATAAACGTAAAGTTGACTTTTTAATTATTACAACGGATAACGATGAAGACATCACTCAATATATGGGTGATTTATACGACCAACACGGTTTTGGTTATGATAAGAAACACGGGGATGTTGCTTTGATTGCATTAAATATGAAGCATCGTGATGTCCAACTTGCTGGTTTTGGTAAAGTCGAGTATTCACTTCCAAATGATCGTTTTAATACAATTCGGGAAAAAATCACGTCCGATTTATCTAGTGGAAATTATGTCTCTGCATACGAAAGCTTTATTAAATTATCGGCACGCTATATGCAGTTTAAACCAGGCGTTGACCCATCGAATCCGGTTTTCAATCCTTATATTCAACTAGCTGGCGCTTTATTATTTGGAGCATTTGTTGTAGGCGTCATGGCTGCTAATCGTCGTTCAAAAATTACGTATTCAGCCGCCACTTATTACGATACAGAACTATCTAGAACGAATAAAAAAGAAGATAAATATTTACGTAGAACGGTAACAAAAACGTATTCCCCACAAGAAAAAGACAGTGGTGGAGGCGGTGGCGGTGGAGGCGGCTTCTCTGGCGGTGGTTCAACAAGCGGAGGAAGTTCCTTTAGTGGTAGTCGTGGGAAATTTTAAATAAAAAAGTGACAACAATCAATTTTAAATTATTGTTGTCACTTTTTTTATTAAACTATTTTCTCTAAACTGTCCTGATCGAATGAAAGTCTAAGCATTTCATCCCCTTTAAAACTTTTCCCTTCATGTTCCACTTCGTATTGTACACGCACTGGTAAAACTGTTGGTAATTGGGCTAGCTCAAACATTTCAAATCGACGGTCCATCTCTTCATCAATTTGACGTTCAACAGCTTCTATAAGCTCTTCTGAAGATCCTTCAACTTGCAAGCCAGTAATTGTCTGTTGGCTTTGTAAAAGAAGTGATAATGTCACAACGTCTTCTTGTTTCGTCACAACCGCCATTTGTGATAAATAATTTGCCATTGCTGAAGCCTCATCTGCATCTTTTTTTAAAGCTTCTAAACGAATTGCGTATTTTCCATCTTCCATATGAATCAATGCCTTGCTCATTTTTGGCCCTCCCTGAAATTTTTTCACTTCATTTTTTGGCTCTTATTCAAAATATGTGCTTGATTAAAATGACGACACCAGTACATGTAGCAAAAGACGGCGACTCCAGCGGGAAAAGCATGAGTCTGAAAGCCCCCGCAGGAGCGTACTTTGCGACGAGGCAAGCTAAGTTAGCCACGTCCTGTGGCAACGCTTGCATGACCAACGTCCTGTAGGCTCGAGATTGAAGCCATGCCCGCGGAAATGGATGAAAGCTGAAGGCATCGTTTAGCTACGACAGGCATAAGTCGAATAATCGTCGTGATGGCCTTTGTCACAGAGATTATTTGCTTATATCCCGAGTAGCTGATGCCTAAAGCTAAAAAAGTCCGTCTGTAGCGGAATGTACGGTCAAGAACACATTTTGGTGAAGAACCCATTTTTTCTATAGTTATTTTACTTTTTAAAAAATGTCATATACATGCATAACCTTAACATTTATTCACAACTAGTTTTCAATTAATCTTCGAGTAGTTAAAGGTTTAAAAGAAAATCGCTTTCACGAAGGTAATATACTGTCTAAACAATCATCGCAAACTTTGTACGCCTTTGGTTTTTTACTTACTAACTCAACATAGCCTTGGTCTGTTAAAAACGACATCACCCTATTGACAATATGCCTAGACTTTCTGGATAATTCCATCAGCTCTTTCACAGACAAAATGACTTGATCATCCACAAATACATTGATACTAATCATTAAATACAATAATTCTCTTTCTTCCTTATGGTTTGCCCATTTTTCACTATTTATATAGCCTATAATTCGTTCGTGCTTCAAAAGATTCAGTTCAAGATCTTCAATAATACCTTGTTGACCCGTTGATAGTAACTCTAACATACTTATTAAATAAAATGTCATATCTCCTAAATTCAAAGGGGATGGTATTTCTTCTAATGCCTTGTAATACTTTGTTTTATCTTTATTAACTGCATAAGAAAATGTGATTGCCGAATACTTATCTAAATACCTCGATAAATAACTCCCGACTAGCAAACGTCCCGTTCTACCGTTACCGTCATAGAATGGATGTATATATTCATAATAATAATGAGCTAGCATATAACGATATAATGCGGGATGTGACTCATCTTGTAAATAATTGATTAAAGCTACCAATGCTTCAATAATTTCCTTTTCAGTACTTATACCAATATGTGTCGTCACATTGCCATCGCTTACTTCAACATAGCCTTTTCTAAATAACTCACCATCAGGAATGTCCTCTTTTTTTATTTCATCAGCTACTAAATTATCATATAAAGTTCTAAAATCTTGTACGTTATCAAATGGTTTAACCTGTTCTATATAATGATATGTTTTCATCAAACCTACAAATCTCTTGTTTCTTGGCTCAGATCGCTCCGATTCATTTAAGGCTTCTTGGAGTTCCTTTTTTGTACTACGAATTCCTTCAATCTCATTATTACTTTGTGCTTCATTAATAATTAATTTATCAAAATAGGGTTCTACTACAAAATCAGGGAGTTTACTAATCAGTGAAGATATTTTAGAACTGTTTAACAAAACTTTATTGTTTAACTCCATTAATTCATGTGTATTTACATAAAACAACTCAAAAGCATCTTCTGTACGACGCCCTTTTCGAAAACCACGAATAATAAGTGATGTTAAGTAACTCCCATAACTACTTTTTCTTTTAAAAACTTCATTTTCATAAGAATTCTCGTCCATTTTATAATAAAGCTTTGACAATTTCTCATACTTCATGAAAACACCTCCCTATTTTTAAAAATATGATGTTTTTTTAATTATAATATCATTATATCCAAATTTCAAATTAAATATCCCTATTTTCTACACATCATTTCCCCTTACTTGAAGATCCGATTGTTTACCAGTAGGAGATTTTCAATATCGAGTATTTCTCATATAGTCTAAAATCATTCCATTGCTTTTTAAGGTACAATTTAGTATTATTCAATAGTTAATCATTATGATATGGCTACCTAGCATTGCAAATATATTAAAAAGGGCAGTTTTATAACATAAATAATTGACAATTGAATACATGAAACAAGAAATATTTTTATGAGGTTAAAGAGTAAATAGACATGCTCATAAACTGTAGTACATAATCCAGTCTTGTTTTTTATAAAATGGAGGTTCAAAATGAAGCGTAAAATCCACAATGCTTGGTGGGTATTGATTGGTCTATGTATTATAGTAGGAGTTGGAAAAGGGGTACTAAATAACTCCGCTGGACTTTTTCTACCTGCTATTTCACAAGATCTTGGTATTGGAATGGGTGACTTAACTTTATACTTTAGTGTTTCTGCTATTGTAACAATGCTTTATTTACCTGTTGCTGGTAATTTAATTGCTAAATACAATATACGTATCATCTTAATTATTTCAATCATATGTGAAGCTGGCGCTTATATTGCATTTAGCTTTATGAACTCCGTGTGGGGATGGTATCTATTTGCAGTTCCTCTCGCATTCGGAGGCATATTTATTACTCTTATTGCAGGTCCCGTTTTAATTAGCCAATGGTTTAAAAAACGAAGCGGACTAGCTCTAGGCATTTTGACAGCAACTGGCGGACTTTTTGGTGCATTCTCGCAACCGCTTGTCGGAAATTTTATTGCAAATCAAGGTTGGCGATTTGCCTATATGGCGATTGGACTTACGGCTATCATCATTACAATTCCAGTAATTCTTCTTTTAATTAAAAAAATGAATCCGAATAAAGGGCACACGCCTTATGGCATAATAGAAACTAACACTGAAAACAAAGAGGCTATGCAAAGTCTTCACAACCAAGGAATCTCTATGGCTGTTGCAAAAAAATCAGCTGCCTTCTATGCACTTCTCTTATTTTTGTTTTGCTTAACTTCTATTTCAAGTTTTACGATGCATATTCCGACTTATTTAGTGAATCAAGGACATGAACAAACATTTGTTGCCAATATAATGGGCATGTATATGTTAGGGGTTGTATTAGGTGCACTAATCATTGGATTTATCAATGATAAATTAGGCACTATAAAAGCAACTATTCTATCTATGATTTGCGGTCTAGCTTCAGTTTCATTACTGTTGTTCGCGAGCTCTAATTCAGTCACTATTGTTATTGCACTCATTCTATTTGCATTTGTCACAAGTGGTATTGGCATCCTTGCACCTTCTCTTACACTTAGTTTATTTGGATATAGAGAATATAGCAAAATTTACTCCACAGCTTCATTAGGTTTAGCCGTTGCTGCAATTGTTGCATTACCTGCATACGGCTATATTTTCCAGCTCACTGGAAGTTACTCAGGTGGCTTATATGCAATACTAGTAATGCTCCTACTAAACATCGTTGCAGTATTCGTTGCACACAATCGAAAAGAAAAATTAGTGCAAGCTGGTTTGTGGGAATGAATTGATGATAACGAATGGTTCTCATAATTACTTCTATAGTTAAGAAGCAAAAGATGATCCTTTAATCAATATACTAAAAACCCTCTAAAACGTTGATTACGTTTTGGAGAGTTTTTAATAATTACAGAGAGAGGGCTGAAAAATAGGCAACATCACTTAGACTAATCTTACATTCCGCATCCTCGAAGTAAATTTCTGAAAGTGTTATTGTCCCTTGATACGAATAGACTTTGGAATATTTCTTCTCATTTCAAAATGGGTTTAGATGCAATGATATACCCCTAAAACAGGAAAATTCCAATGAAAAAACACGGTTTTATAGACAGTACTGAGTTTTAGGCTAATCTAAGTGATTTTTCTCTTGCTTGAAAACCTAAATATACCAAGGGTTTAAAATCAAATTAACTTTGTCAATGGGGATGAGAAACGTGAGAATTATCGATCCGATGGCAATAATCATTTCAAAATTATAAAATGAAACTTCATGCTCTACTTCCCTTTTCTCCTCGATTTGAACTATTCGGTTTCTCCGAATAGTTGATTGTTTATCGAGTTCCCCTTCATAATCAGAAATGCTCGATACACTTGCTCCATTAAGATCAGTTGTCTTACTTCAGCTGCGACTTGCTAGCTCTCCACAGATCGTACATGTTAAACCCATTCCTTTTAAACAAGTACTTTCTTTTTTAATGTCTTTTTAACTAGATTTGCCGCTTTGACTTTCGTTTCTAAACATGGTGAAATTGTAATTTTATAATTCCTGTTATGAATCACCTGCTTTAATTCATCAATTGAATCGCAATCGGGGAACTCGTTTATAATGGAGCCGTATTGTAAATATTGATGAGTATCGCTTCCTCCGACGACAGGTATTTGATGTTCATTGGCAAATGCATGTACTCGTTCTTCAATTTCTAGTCCATACGTGTAAAGGTCCTTTCCATTTAAATCATACGCATCAAATTGTTGTAGAATCGTTGGGTCATGGTGGTTCCATGGCGTTGATTCACGTAAAGGATGCGCTGCGATTTTCAATACATTATAATCTGATAGTAATTTAATCAACTCTGTTACGGGAATGAAATGCTCTTCCTGTTGAAAGGCTAACAAGTATTTCGCAATTGCTAGTATATCTTCACGAGCACCAATTACTAAAAAATGACCATTTTCTTTTACGTCCACTTCTAACCCACAGAAAACTTTCACGCCTTCAATCTCATAATAGTCCTCTTTATATGGAAATTCCTCCTGAAGTGTTTCATAAAGCTCAATAATATTTGTAGCATTGAAATGCTCTGTAATCGCTAAAGCATTCAAACCACTTGCTCTTGCCTCACGGATTTTTTCTTTAAATTCCTCTAATGAACTATTAATTTTTTTAGATAAGTTTGCATGAGTATGAAAATCGATTTGCATATATATTCTCCTTTTTATTTGAAATATTGTATTTTATGATGGAAATTGTGCACCAAACCATAAGATCAGCAGGATAATCGAAAGTTGTGAAACGATAAATTGATAATCTCTTTTCTTGATCTTTAAATAAGATAATTTCTCCTTTTTCGCTTCAGGATTGTGTAGAGAATATGAGAATCCCCGTACTTCTAACGCCTCTACTGTAAGCCTCGTTCGCTTGGCAAGATTGAGCATTAAAGGATAAAACGATTTAACAATTACTGTTGTATAGTAGAAAACGATGCGCCATTTTAAAAAACCATGTTTTTCAGGTGTTTTCCCTCGCAATCGAAAAGACTGGAAAATTTGATGATATTCATCTAAAAGAATCGGTAGCATCCTAAATGCATAAGACACTGCAAAACTAAATTGTGCTGGCAATCCTAAACTTAACAAAGCATCACTTAAACGCTCTGGACTCATACTTGCAAACACGGAGATGCTCGCAATCGACATAATAAAGATTTTCATCGATAGCGTCAGAATAGGCAGAACTGATTCTAGCGTCCCACCACCAAAAAACATAGACACAATGAATATTGTAAATAACTCTGTTATGATGCCGATTCCAAGTAGCGTAAGGATTAATGGACTCACTCTTGAAATGATCGCTAGAAAAGTTGTATAGACAATAATCGTTATTAAAATGGTGTTATTAAAAGTAAACCAAGGCATTATACTTACCACTAGATACCAAAAAATTAAGACTCTAGGGTCAATCTTAGCTAAGTAAACATCTGGTTTTCCAAATGCTGTTTTAATTAATTCAAGCTTAATTGTTTCAACATTAAACACGTCTTTTATTTTAGCCGTAAGATCCATCTACTCTTACCTCCCCGATACGATGTACAAAATCATCCACTGACAATGCAGCAGGAATATTTAATGCAAGACTAAGTTCAGCTATTTGTGGCAACTTCAGTCCAGCTGGCTTCCAAATACTTGAATCATCAAATAAACGTTGTGGTGTACCATCAAATATCACCTTTCCATGTTCCATAACGATGACTCTTGTAGCCCATTCTGCGACAAGTTGCATATCATGCGTAGCAATCAGCACTGTTTTCACTTTTTCGCGTATTTTATGGAGTATCTGGATTAGTTGCTTTCTATTTCCTATGTCTAGGCTCGCTGTAGGTTCATCAAGCATCATGACCGTAGGCAACATTGCCAACCCGATAGCGACAGATGACCTTCTCTGCTGCCCACCACTCAGCAATCTACCATCAAGTGGCAGAAGACGTTCCATATTTAAAGCGTCCGTAATTTGTTGATACAGTTCTTCTTGTTTAATATTGCGGACATTCCCGTAATATCTCATATCATTTTCAATCGTATCTTGAATAAACATTTCCTCTGGATTTTGATAAATATAAGAAATATGACTTGAAAGCTTTTCCACAGATGTTTTCAAAACATTGATTCCTTCTATAGTAATCGAGCCTTTACGCGGTTTAATAATACCAGCTAAACTTTTCATTAACGTCGTTTTTCCCGCACCATTGTTTCCTACAATAGCAACTCGGTCTCCTTCATAAAAGACAAGCTCATCAATGTCTAAAACCGTTTTTCTTTCTTTATTCAACATTTTCACATCATGCTGTATATGGTTGATAGATAACACTTCCGCACTTGTTGGACGTAAATTTGTTTTTTGTTGGTTTTGATTCGGATAAAAATTATAACTTTTAAAGTAACTTTTAGCTTCTTCTACCGTAATCGGTAATTCATCGATTTTATGGTAACTAGCTACTTGCAGGGCTGCTTGCGTTACTTGTGGTGGATAAATCTCACTGTCTTCCTCCCTCGTAATATTTAACAACCCTGTTCTAACATCTTCATGCCACACCACTTGTCCGTTATCAATCAGTGCTACTTGTTTACAGTAGTTTGCAATAAACTCTGTATGATGTTCAATCGTGATAATCGTCTTCCCTACATGTTCATTTAAGTATTTCAATTTATCGTATATTTCCGTAGCATGTTGAGGATCTAATTGCGCAACTGGTTCATCAACAATGATCACATCTGGGTCTAAAGCGAGTACCCCAGCAAGTGCAACTAAATGTTTCTCTCCACCACTTAGTTCCCAAATCGTCTTATCTTGCAAATGTCTAATTCCAAGTAATTCTAATGCTTCGATTGCTCTTTCTTGATGATTGGTATATCCAAAATTCAGTGGAGCAAAAGAAACATCTTCAAGTACGGTTAACTTCATCAATTGATTCTGAAAATCTTGATACACATAGCCTATAAAATGACTTAGCGTAGCGACTGACTGCTCGCTAACAGGCTTTCCAGACACAACTACCTCTCCTTTATAATCCCCTGAAAAGTAGTGAGGGATTAAACCATTAATCGTTTTACATATGGTTGATTTTCCACTTCCATTCCCACCAATAATCGCGAGAAAGTCTCCTTGATGAATTGTTAAATTTGCGCCGTTTAAAACAGGGCGTCCTCCACCCGGATATTCATAATAAACATCCTTTATTTCTATAATTGGTTGATTTGTGCCGGACATTTCTTTTCTACCCCACCTTTATTTCTTTTTGTCATTTTTACAGCAATTAATATAACTGTAATTGCAATAATTGCTGCAGCAGATATCGGTAACCAAATGAAGCCATCTCCAAACTGTTCTAAAAACTCAGGTTCCCAAACAGCGAAGTTAATATCCATTTCAGCCATAAATTCTGCAACTAATCCTACGAAACTTAGGAAAATCGTAATAATAACTAATCGAATCGTAAGATACTGTGTGATTGGTGCTTTTACTTTCCTATCTCGCGGCATCATTCCCATTAACGGTTCAATTTTCCCATATAATTTTGGAAGTAAATAAAGCGTTGGAATCAGTCCAAATAAAACACCAGAAATAATCATGTTATTTACAAAACTAAATGCTTCAATTGCTAAAATACTTTCAGGTAGTCCTGTTACTGCTTCTAAATCTTCTATCCCAAACCATACTTTTCCAATATCTACAATTGAACTAAGCATTTGATCAATTGCTACAGCGACTAATGCAGCAATTCCTACTTGCCTTCTATTCATTGGATCACGGACAAGTAATCCCCCAATATACATAGCTAGCGTAATTTGTAGAAATCCTTCTATTTCACCTATTCCACTAAAATCTCCAAGTAATAAATCTCCAAAAATAATTGCTCCAACAGATGCCCCGAGTGCTGCGTAAAGTGGATGAAATAAAATAACAAGAATGACAGGAACGAATGCCATATATGAAATCGAAAGATCGATAGGCCCTATTTCAAATTCCGGTAGTAACTCTGAAAATAAATTTGCAAGACCATTTAATGACATCGCAAGGATAAAAATCATCATCTTCTGAGACTGAGTGTATTCCATTTCCTTTTTCAACTTATTCGACACGAGTATTTCCCCCTTTTGTTTTTTCAACTACCTTTATCATATCGATAAATGTTTAATAGAATATTAATAATTTGTAAAATTAAGGTAATGTAAAGTAAGTTAAATTCATTTATGAAAATAAATTTTCACAAATCAGATAAAAAGTGAGTATAATGGTGTAAAATAAGTAGAGGGAGTTGTTTAAATTGACGCTGTTTTTAAATGTTGATAAAACACAACTATCAATAAAACACCGAAGAGTTATGGAAATCGTGGAAAAAAGAGGTTTTAAAGTAGCTTATATGTCGATCGAGGATTTATCTAGGGAAGCGGAAGTTAGTTTAGCAACAGTTTCCCGTTTCTGGAAATTGGCTGGATTTAAAAATTTCAAGGACTTTAAGGAATATGTAAAACAACGACTCGAAACAACACCGGAAAACAAATTAAAAAACTCTGTACTTGATGTAGGTGATGATAATTTATTTGACCGGGTCATTCAACAGAATTACGAATTTCTATTTCAAACCCATGCTCATTTAGATCAAGAAGCTCTAAATAAATCAGCCGCGGAAATTTTACAAGCAAATCGCATATTCATCTATGCACCATCATCGTCTGAAGGACTTGGAAGTTTACTGCGACATCGATTAAAACGTTATGGAATACCTGTTGAAAAAACAGCCAAAAGTGGGCATGAAATTTATGAGTCAATGATTCACTTCGCGGAAGGTGATGTTGTGATTATTTTTCAATATGTAAAATCACTTCCAGAATCAGAAATTATTCTTGATTATACAAATGAATTAGGCGTTAAGACCATTTTATTTACGGACCAACTCGTAGAAAAGATGAATCAACTCGCTGATTACGTGTTATATGCACATCGTGGTGACAGCTGGGCTTTCCACTCAATGGTCACACCAACAACAGTTGTAGAAGCACTTGTCATGTTAATTAGTCAGCAATTAGAAGATCATTCACTTAAAAACCTAGAAAAGTTAAGTCACCTTAGAAGAAAATACGGAGACATTGTACCGAATTAATTGTAGATTTTGCGTGGGAGATAGATGCCTTTTTAATAGCTCGTTTATTTTAAATACAAGATAATACTTTAGTTTATTAAAATACCCTCAAAAATTAATGTTTCTAACTTTTGAGGGTTATTACTGATTAAAACTTTTAAACTGCTACATGATATTTGAGTGAACTTCATAATTCCAAGCCTTTGCGTATCAAGGCTTTCTATATCTAAAAATAGAGCACCTTCCCAAATACCGCATAACGTTAGTTACGACACAAACGGAATAGATTGGAGAAATACTCCTATGTCCATGACACGGAACCAGAGTCTATTTGACATTATGAAATTGATTCATTTGAGTATTATTTTAGCATGTATCGTTATTTATGATACGGTTCACCCTTCATAATCCGAAACGCTCGATACACTTGCTCCATCAAAATCAGTTTCATTAATTGATGGGGAAAAGTCATTTTAGAAAAGGACAATAATTCATTGGCACGCTTGTAGACCGAATCATGTAATCCGAGTGATCCGCCGATAATGAAGCATACTTTACTCTTACCGTATGTCATTAATGATTCGATACTTGCCGATAATTCTTCTGATGTTTTTTGTTTTCCTTCGATTGCCAGTGCAATGACATGCGTATCTGGGCTTACTTTTGCTAAAATACGCTCTGCTTCTTTAAGTTTCACATTTTCCATTTCGGCTTCACTTAATGTTTCAGGTGCTTTTTCATCTGCCACTTCAACCAAATTTATTTTGGCGTATGGTTTTAATCGTTTATCAAATTCATCAATACCCATTTTTAAATATTTATCTTTAATTTTTCCTACAGTTACAATTGTTATATTCACAAGTTTATCCACCTTTTTTAGCTCATTATAAACAAAAATTATACACATATCCACAAGGATTATCTACATATTGTGTCCGATTATTCGTTCGCCACTACATATAAAGCATCTTTTTCGCACTGTGAGCACTTTGTGGATAACTTTTCTTTTTCTGTTAAAAAGTCTAACCTCGGAAAACTTTCATATTTCTCAATAAAATCTTCTAACACTTGATCTATATGCGTTTCACAACTAAAATCAGTCACTCTTCTACCTCCTTTTTCGATATTTTCTTTTACACAGAGTTATTCACATTTTCTAAAAATTGTCCACAATCCACAGATTTCAAATAAAAAGCAAGCAACTTAGCAATGAAGTACGCTACGTTGCTTGCTTGTGGATAACTTTCTATATGCTTTAAAGCTATTTTCGATTTCATTATAGCTGACTGCTATCTGTTAAGGTCATCTCTAATTTAACCAGTTCACCTTCACGATATACTTTTAACGTCATACGATCCCCTACGTCTTTTTCATTGTATAAATGTTTACGTAACGCGACCATATCATTTATTTTTTCATCATCCATCTCCACAATGACGTCATAACGCTCTAATCCAGCCGCTTCAGCAGGTGAATTTGGTAAGATTTCATTGACGACAACGCCACCTTTTACGTCATTTGGTAATTTCAAAACAAATTGTTGTTGTGCTGGAATGCTTGCTAAATCAATCAGCGTCACACCCATTGTCGGTCTGATTACTTCACCGTGACGTTCGATTTTCTCAATAATTGGTGCTGCTAAATTGATTGGAATTGCTAAGCCAATCCCTTCGACTGTTTCTTGAGAAATTTTCATGGAGTTAATGCCAACCAGTTCACCGGCTAAATTAATTAAAGCACCACCAGAGTTTCCTGGGTTAATCGCTGCATCAGTTTGTAAAACATCTGCATACCAATCTACTGTGCCATCTCGGTCAAAATCAATCGGAATGGAACGATCTTTCCCTGATACGACACCTACAGTGACAGAACCTGAAAACCCTAAACCTAATGGGTTACCGATTGCAATAACCGATTCCCCACGCTTTAATAAATCAGAATCTCCAAATTTAGCAACAGCTTCGACATCTGTATCTTCAATTTCAATCACAGCTAAATCCGTCCACATATCACTGCCAATTAATGTACCTTCAGTTTTAGTGCCATCGTCAAAAGTAATTTCAAGCGCTTCAGCACCTTCTACTACATGGTGGTTAGAAACGATATAAGCTTTGCCATTTGCTTTTTTATAAATGACACCTGAACCTGTGCCGGTTTCTTGCGTTGATTCCGTTGAAGACCAAAAATCACGGATTGTTTGTAAATTTGTCACACCTACAACTGAATTAGTCGAGCGTTCCACAACATCTGTAAGTTCTGTATGAATATCATAATTGACGCGTTCTTCTACCACATTTGTCGAGGGCTCAGTACTCTCTGATAAAGTTGATTGCGATCTTTCCGTTGGTGTTAAAATCCATACGAGTAAAGCACCTACGACAACGCCGATTAATCCCGTTAAAAAAGCACCGCTAAAATTTGTTCGCTTCTTTTTTGGCGGTGGTGTCCATGAATTAAAATCATCCATCCTACATCAGCCTTTCATCACATAATAGAAAAACCTTACTTCATTAAGTGACGACAAGCTCACCTATATAGAAGTAAGGTTCTACTCTTTTGTCACCTAAAACATATGCGCGACACTGGTTTTACACAAGTACCAGTTCAGTTGGCTCATCAGGGTCTGTATCATATAAATGAACAAATTCCCCTGTTACAATGCCACAGCTTGATAAAGTTTGTGTCACACTCATTCTTGCTAAATCTTTCATATTATTATCTTTACTTAAATGAGCTAAATAAATACTTGTTTCTTTTTCTTCTACAACTTCACTCATTGCAACGGCTGCATCTTCATTCGAAACATGGCCCACATCACTTAAAATTCTTCGCTTTACAGACCAAGGATAACGCCCCATTTGAAGCATACCCACATCATGATTACTTTCAAACACGAATGCGTCAGAACCACGAATAATCCCTTTCATACGATCACTCACATAACCTGTATCTGTAATAATCGATAACTTTCTGCCATTTGCATGGAATGTATAAAACATTGGATCTGCAGCATCATGTGAAACGGCAAAAGACTCTACGTCTAGCCCGCCAAATGATTTCACAGTTTCCATATCAAAGTGAAAACATTGATCGAGCGGGACTTGACCAATTAGGCCGTCCATCGCTTTCCAAGTAGCCTCATTCGCATAAATTGGTAATTTATATTTTCTCGCAATAACACCTAAGCCTTTAATATGGTCGCTATGTTCATGTGTTACAAAAATACCGTCTAAGTCAGCCATTGAGCGGTCTACTTTTGCAAAAAGTTGCTCTAGCTTCTTCCCACTTAATCCAGCATCTACTAAAAAGCGGTGCGAATCTGTTTCTACAAAGATTGCATTTCCACTACTTCCACTTGCCAGTATACTAAAATGCATCTTCAAAACTCCTTACAAATTATCTTTTTCTTCCGTTTGAAAATCTACTATCTTTCCATCAATTGCATTGACGAAATGATCTTCAAACTCTCCATCCTTTAATTCTACATGAACTCGCCATGTCGGTGCAAACACTTGCGTTTGAGTTAACGTGATTAACGTAGAATAGCCTAATGACACTTTTGTCACCTTAGAGTCTTTTTTCAAATGGTCTCTAGAATAAAGTAAATTAATGACATCGCGCGGAGATAAAATATCCTTTTTCTTATTGAAATGTTCAAATTCTCCAAAACGCTGTTGCTCATAATTGACGATGTCTCCTTTTTCATCCCAATAAACAAGTAACATCGCATGGTCATTGAAATAAACCGGTAAATCATTTACTTTTTGGAAGAATACCGCAAACTGATTTTCTTCAACAATACGCCATAATAGATAATCTTCTCCTTTATAAACATAGTCATCCAAAAACTTGTTAAACTGATATTCACTTTTACTATTTTTAATATTCATCGTTTTATCCAATGTAGAATATAAAGTATTTTCACCAGAAATGGAAAACGTTTGATTTGTAAACTTTTCTAATTCAGCACTTGGAAATGAGGCTGTATCCGCAGAAACATAAGACAGCTCCTTTGGGTATTCGGGTAAGTCAGCAATCCGAATATTATCGTTTTTCAAAGAATCTTCTATAGATACCTCTCCAAATATTTGAACGTTTTGTGCCTCATTATATTGACTTAAATAAAGCGAATATAAAAAGACATTCAAAATGGCAAAAACCACAATAAAAATTGTTTTTGTTTTATTCCAATCCAACGTTTTCACCTCCAGCCTGCTCTAGTGAAAAACGAATCCAATTGCCTTTGTATTTATAAAACCATGAAGGTTCTAACTTGAATATATTTAATTCGACGTCTTGATGTAAATAATAAGCTGGTAAAATTTCTTCTACCAATCCAAACTCAATTCCTTCCACTTTTTTCAAAGCTTCTGCAACCTCAGTTCCAGATGGAAGGGTAATTGTCTCCGCTTCAGACGGTAGTGTATCACCAAGTGTATAATACGGTCGACGATATTGATAAATGGTATCATCTCCCCACACTTCTTCAATTTCAGTTGGTGTATTACTGCCCAATACAGCAATGCCACGCACATATAATTTAAAGTTCACGTAACGTGTTTTGAAATTCATTTTACTGAAGCGATATTCATCTGTCCAACCGCCATGATCATTAATAAAATCAATTGCATCCTCCAATAACTCTGACGGAATCGCCAATTCATAACTCTCTACGCTTGGATGTACGAACTGCAATTGTTTCTTCTCTGTATCAATCGTCATTAAAGCATGATTATCTTGAAAGTCTTCTCGATGTGTTCCAACTGCACTTCTTCTTATCGCATTCGGATCATTGAATAACACATTTCTAAATCGTGTTGGATTGATTTCGTCTTTTTCATTTGGGAAATACGTATTTTGTACAATATGAACTTCATCAGTCGGTACTACGATAAAATGCATGCTTCCCGGGCGTACTTCAGCATAATCTTCATAACTTTTTGCAACATTTACAATGTCTTTAAAAAATGACTGTGCATCTACTCGCTTCACAGCGGATGTATAGCGCACACCATTTTCTTTACTAATAAAATGAATTTCTAATGCTGCACGCGACATGTCCCATTCAACGACTACGTAGCGAAAACTTACTTCTGGGATATTCGCATTTTCAATACTTAATGCACTTTCATAAACGGGTAAAGGGACCTCATCCGAATAATAAAAAACAATGCTATTTTTACTTCTTAATAGCTCATTTAACTTCGCTTGCGAAAACTCTCGGTCTTCCAAAACAGGATTTTCCATACGCCACTTTTTTAAGAATTCAAGCATATAGTCAATATGATCAACGTCTGTCGTTCCTTTATAACTTTCGTCAAACGTGAAATGAATTTTATAAGGTTTAATCATATCATCTATATCTTTTTTCTCTGGCGTTTCAGCAATCATCGTCTCAACCGTTGCACGATTTCCCATCGTTTCATAAGGTGAGGAATTCCATATTAAAAAGGTTAAAACTAAACTCATACCAATTAACACCATAAGGATGATTGATTTTACCATTTCTATATACTTCATTCCCATTCACCGCCTTCATGCATTTCAAATGGCAAGGTAAAGAAAATGGTTGTTCCTTTTCCTTCTACACTTTCAGCCCAAATCTCTCCGCCATGTGCAGCGATCATTTCTTTCGCAATCGCAAGTCCAAGTCCCGTTCCACCCATCGCTCTTGAACGTGCTTTATCCGCACGATAAAAACGATCAAAAATACGATTAACATTATGCGCTGGAATTCCCATACCTTCATCCGAAATCATTACTTTAAAATAATTATGGAACACTGAAATCTCGAAGTACACATCCCCACCATCAGGCGAATACTTCAATGCATTGGATATAATATTATCAATCACTTGCGTCATTTTATCCGTATCGATATCTACAAATAAATCAATTGTCGGAAACACTCTTATAAATTGCACATCTTGAGATTTAGACATTTCAAAGCGATCAATAATGAAGTTAAAGAACTGCTTAAACTCGACCATTTCAGTGTTTAATTCATATTCCTTACTATCCATTCGTGACAGCTTTAATAAATCTTCTACTAATCGAATCATTCGCTCTGTCTCAGTTTGCGTGACATGTAGAAAGGATGGTGCAATTTCTTCATTCCTCCACGCCCCATCAGCAAGCGCTTCTAAATAGCTACGCATCGTTGTAAGCGGCGTACGCAGTTCATGAGAAACATTGGAAACAAATTCTCTACGCTCCATATCAATTTTCTCTTGCTCCGTATTATCGTGAAGCACTACGATTAAACCATTGATAAAACCAGTTTCTCTTTGTGTAATCGAAAAACTAGCACGTAAAATCACTGGTTGATCGTCTGTGCTAAAATCCAATGCTAAAGAATCTTTTTGTTCTGCTAAATCTTCAAAGGTATAGTGATCTTCTAATCCTAAAACTGAAGTAATCGGACGATTTAAAACGAGCGTTTCTTGATAAATTCCTAACATTTGTAAAGCCGGTTCGTTAATTAACACGACGCGTCCTTTACGATCTGTTGAAATAACGCCATCTGTCATATTTTCCAACACTGATGTTAATTTACGTCTCTCTCCTTCAGTTAATTCATGAGATTCTTGCAGACGATTCGTTAGATGGTTAAAGGCAATTGCTAGTTGACCAATTTCGTCCTCACCGTAAACACGTACTTTGCGTGAAAAATTCCCTTTTGCCATTTCTTGAGCTTGTCTTCTCATGTCTGAAATCGGGCGCGTCATCGTTTGCGCAATAAAAATCCCGATTAAAATTGTGATGGATAAAGAAACTGCGGTGCCACCAAATAAAATCTGATTAATCTCGTTCATCTGCTCAAACATTTTCTCAATATTAGCATCGATATAAATAGCGCCTAATATTTCTTCACCATTTTCAATCGGGGTAACCCGCACCATATAACGTTCTCCAGAGGCTTCCGCTACATAAATCGAGTTTTCACTAGCCGCTCCGGAAGTAATTGTCCTTTTGACAACATCATCTAAGGAGCGTTGACCTATTAAAGAACGATTATCTAAAACCGATGTTGCGAGGACGCGTGAATGTGCATTAATGACACGAATTTCATTAATATCTTGAGAGTCAAAGTTTGAGAGTACATTATTTAAACTTTCTTCTAATGTCGGATCTTCATCTGTACGTTCTTTCAATATTTCTTCTCGCACACTGTATTCTACTAAGCTGACACGGTCCGCAATAGATGATGTAAAGTTTGATTTTAAAGTGCTTTCTAATCCTCTAATGAAATAAAGCCCGATAATTTGCATCGCAATGACAATTAGCAATACATATATGAGCACAAACTTTACATGGATAGAACGAAAAAAGCTTACTTTTCGCATTGTCATTACTCCTGTTCTGGATCACGTAAATAATAGCCTACCCCGCGTCTTGTTACAATCCACTCCGGATGACTTGGTGTATCTTCAATCTTCTCCCTTAAACGACGAATCGTGACGTCTACTGTGCGAACATCACCAAAATAATCATAACCCCATACCGTTTGAAGTAAATGTTCACGCGTTACAACCTGTCCAATATGTTTCGCAAGATAATGAATCAATTCAAATTCACGATGTGTTAATTCAATTGATTCACCACGTTTTTGAACAATATAAGCATCTGGTTTTATGACCAATTGACCAATTGTCAAATCATTCGTCACTTGAGCTTCTTCTTCCTCTTCAGCAACCTTCATATTTCTTCGTAAATTTGCTTTTACACGTGCAATTAGCTCTCTTGTTCCGAATGGTTTTGTCACATAGTCATCTGCACCTAGCTCTAACCCCAATACTTTATCAATTTCCGAATCTTTCGCTGTGAGCATAATAATTGGAAAATCGTATTTCTTACGAACTTCGCGACATACTTCCATACCATCTCTTTTTGGTAACATAATATCGAGTAGCATTAAATCTGGTTTCATTTCTTCTACTTTTTCTAAAGCTTCCTCACCATCATACGCACAATGAACAGTAAACCCTTCCTTTTTTAAGTTAAATTGTAAAATATCCGCAATCGGCTTTTCATCGTCTACCACTAATATCGTTTTATCTTGCATGGAATTTTCCATCCTTTCTAAATTAGGCTCTATTTATGATCATTTTACTGCATGAATAATATACTTAAAAATGTTGTATAAATAACAAGCTATTCTTTTTACTCTATCATTTTTTTCAATTTTTAGCACGTTTCACTCTACTTCATTGTAGTTATTTCCCGGGAAATAATTTTTCATTTTTTTCGATAGATCTTTTCAAATACATACGACAATCGACAAAAAAGACGGCTTAGAACTACACAGTTCTAAGCCGTCTTTTTTTAATTAGTTTAAAACTGATAACGGATTGATGAGCTGGTCATTTTTTCTTACTTCAAAATGTAAGTGAATACCTGTTGAACGTCCAGTTGACCCCATCACACCTATGTTTGTTCCAGCCGTTACTTTTTGACCTGGTTGGACATTAATAGATGCAAGATGTCCGTATAATGTTTTATAACCATTTCCATGATCAATTTCAATTCTGTTACCATACGTTCCATAAACACCTGTAGCTACAACAATACCATTATCCGCAGCTAAAATAGAACGGTTGGAAGGACGTGCAATATCAATTCCTTGATGAAGCCTTCCCCATCTTTGTCCCATTTGACTCGAAACATATCCCCCTACTGTCGGCCATACAAATTGCCCTGTACCTCTAGACGGAATGACTTTTGTCCCGACAACTGTAATTTCATCAACAGATTCAGTGATTATTTGTTCATCAACCACTTTCTGTTCTAACACTTGTCCATTCTTTTCAATTCTAGTTTCAGTTACGATCTGTTCGCCATCTCTACCTTCTTGAACAACTTGATTCTCACCTTTTAAAATCGTTGCATCTTCTTGTTGAACTTTTTCATAATCAATCACTTTTTTCGCTTTAGATTCATATTGAACTTCTAAATCTACAAAAGGTTTATGAGATGCAACCGTTAATTCATCTCCGATTTGTAAAATCGTTTCTTCAGTAAAACCGTCATTCAATTCTTTTAATTGAGCGATTGTCATGTGATGTGCTTTAGCAATTTTTTCAAAAGCATCTCCAGCTTCAACGATGTAAGTGCTCTTAACTAAATTACCTTCACTCAATATTTGAAGTGCCTGTTCAATTGTCTGCACTTTTTCTGGTAGTGTTTTCACCGCTTGAAACGCAACTTCTTTATCGAATTTTAAATCAATAATACGTGCCTCGCCTTCTTCTAACGATGCTTTTTGTTGTGCTTCATTGCTAAACTTTTCAAAATCTTGTAGCTGTTCTTCTGTGACATATTGTAACTTAAATCGACGCTCTAACTCTTTTGCTTGCTGCTCATCCTTCATGTGGACAATAGCTTGACCTTGTACAGTGACTGCAACCGCCTCTGTTTGAACTTTCAATGTATCTTCGAGTTGCTTAAGTGTAGCAGTATCTTCAGTTTGTGCTTTGAAAACACGTTCAGGAATTACTGAGAATCCTTCTTCAATAAACAAGTCGTACTGCCCATATTGCTGTTCAATTGCATTTATTTTTTCGGCTTGCAAAGCTTCTAAATCTGCTTCATTTGAAATTGCACCGATATATTCATCATTTATATATGTGTGATAAATTGTTTGGAAATCTTCTGATGCTGCTACTGCATTTTGCTGCATTGGCATTTGAATCATTCCTAATACCAACAATATCACACATAACTTTTGGAACTTTTTGAGAATCAAATGCTGTTCTTTTTTTCGTTCCTGTTTTGCCATCAACATAGTATTTTCTCCTTGTTCTTCATAGTATTGACTGGTATCTTACGATGGTTTTTAACCAAACCTTACTTACCGTAACATAGAACTTTATCGATTTAAATAAAAGTGATTGCTTTGTAATAGAACTGTATTATTATATCCATATTTTAGGCTCCTTTCTCCCCGCCCTTATCTATTATCTAGTAATAGTTCTTGCCGACTTTCTTCATTTCTATAAGTTTTTTTCATAAAAAAATGTTTAATTCACCGATAAATGATGAATTAAACACTTTTTATTCGCTATTAACTTTAAAATTCTGCCGCTTGATGTTGACTCCAGTCTACATTAACAAACTTATTATATTCTTTCGCAAAAGCTAATGTCACAGTCCCAGTCGGACCATTACGTTGCTTTGCGATAATAATTTCAATCATGTTTTTGGCATCGGTTTCTTTATCATAATAATCTTCACGATATAAGAATGAAACGATATCCGCATCTTGCTCAATACTACCTGATTCACGTAAGTCAGACATCATCGGACGTTTATCTTGTCTTTGTTCAACGCTTCTTGAAAGCTGAGACAGTGCAATTACTGGGATTTCCAATTCACGGGCTAATCCTTTTAAAGAACGAGAGATTTCCGATACTTCTTGCTGACGACTCTCTCCACCTTTCCCACTTCCTTGAATCAATTGAAGATAATCGATGATGACCATTCCTAAACCATGTTCTTGTTGCAAGCGACGACATTTAGAACGGATTTCATTTACACGAATTCCCGATGAATCATCAATAAAAATACCAGCGTTTGACAAACTTCCCATCGCCATCGTTAATTTGCGCCAGTCCTCTGCTTCTAACGTTCCCGTCCGTAAAACTTGAGCATCAATATTACCTTCCGCACATAACATACGGCTTACGAGTTGATCGGCACCCATCTCTAAACTAAAAATCGCAACATTTTCCGTCGTTTTTGTAGCAACATTTTGAGCGATATTTAAAGCAAAGGCCGTCTTTCCTACAGATGGACGAGCTGCGACAATAATTAAGTCATTGCGTTGGAATCCCGCTGTGACTTTATCTAAATCGGTAAAACCTGTTGGAATCCCTGTGACTTCACCTTGTCTCGTATGCAATAATTCAATATTGTCATACGTTTGGACAAGAACGTCTTTGATTGGTTTAAAATCTCCAGCATTTTTACGATTGGAAACTTCCATCATATTTTTCTCAGCTTCTGAGAGCAATGCTTCTACTTCATCTTCGCGTGTATAACCATCTTCTACAATTTGCGTTGCAACGCGAATTAAACGGCGTAGTAAAGATTTTTCTTCAACGATTCTTGCATAATACATAACGTTCGCTGCGGTTGGAACAGCACTTGCAAGCTCCGTTAAATAAGAGATGCCTCCAATGTCTTCCAACTCTTTTTTTGCAGCTAGCTCTTCTGTGACAGTAACAACGTCGATTGGTTGTCCTTTATCACTCAAGCTCAGCATTGTAGCAAAGATTTTTTGATGTGCAACACGATAATAATCCTCTGGTCTTAAAACCTCAGCAGCTGTAATTAAAGCTTGTGGCTCTAAAAATATGGCTCCAATGACGGACTGCTCCGCCTCTTGGTTATGTGGAGGGACGCGATCTATCATCTCACTCATCTATTTTGCACCTCATTATTCTTCCGTAACATGTACTTTCAAAGTTGCCATGACATCTGTATGCAATTTAACTGGAATATTTGTATAACCTAATGAACGAATTGGTTCTGGTAAATCCATTTTACGACGGTCAATTTTAAGACCTTCCGCTTTTTTCAATTCTTCCGCGACTTGCTTAGATGTAATAGAACCAAATAGTCTACCACCTTCACCAGATTTTGCTTTTAATGTTACTGTTAATGCTTCAATTTTTGTTTTTAATTCTTTAGCCTCTGCTAATTCTTCTGCTGCGTCTTTTTCAACGCGTTTTTGCTGACCACGTAATGTACTCATATTTGCTGGCGTTGCTTCAACAGCTTTATTATGCTTTAATAAGAAGTTTTGTGCGTAACCTGTCGGCACTTCTTTAACTTCCCCTTTTTTACCTTTTCCTTTAACATCTTCTAAAAAAATAACTTTCATGTTAATTTCCCCTTTCCATATCTTCATTTAATCTTTCCTTCAACTTCATAACAGCCGTCTCAACGTCTGCAACTTCCATTTGGCAAGCTGCATTTGTTAAATGACCTCCACCACCTAGTTCTTCCATAATGACTTGAACATTCAAATCACCTAGTGAACGGGCGCTAATTCCTATTTTACCATCTGCTCTCGGTGCGACAACAAATGACGCTGTTACACCTTCCATTGTGAGTAAAATATCCGCCGTTTGGGCAATTAATACTGAACCATAACTTTTATCATTTTCCCCTATTGCAATTGCAATGCCATCAGCCCTTAATTCTACAGTTTCAACCAGCTTCGAACGCTCTACATACGTATCTAGATCTTCTCTTAATAATCTTTGAACGAGTACTGTGTCTGCTCCATTCGTTCTCAGGAAAGAAGCTGCTTCAAATGTTCTTGCTCCTGTTCTAAGCGTAAAACTTTTTGTATCCACAATAATACCAGCTAATAAAGCAGTCGATTCTAGCATCGTTAACTTTTCTTTTTTCGGTTGATATTCCAGTAATTCTGTTACCAATTCAGCTGTCGATGAAGCATAAGGTTCCATATAGACAAGCATCGTTTTATCAATAAATTCTTCTCCACGTCTGTGATGATCAATCACAACAATTTTTTCTGCTTTGGAAACGATACGTTCATCGATTACCAAGCTTGGTTTATGCGTGTCAACGACGACGACGAGTGATTGATCCGTCATCATACCAAGTGCTTCTTCTGGATCAATAAATTGATGCTGTAAAGTCTCTTCCTTATGAATCTCATCCATTAACTTAGTGACACTACTATCCAATTCATCATAGTTAACGATGACATAGCCTTCAACATGGTTCATTCTCGCCATTTTCTGTACACCAATGGATGCACCAATGGCATCCATGTCTGGCATTTTATGCCCCATCACAAAGACTTTATCACTGTCTTTAATTAAATCACGTAATGCATGAGAAATGACACGAGCTCTTACTCTCGTTCGTTTTTCTGCTGGACTTGTTTTGCCCCCGTAAAAAATTACTTTACCATCCGTTCCTTTAATCGCTACTTGGTCTCCTCCGCGTCCTAGTACTAAGTCTAGACTCGACTGTGCAAGTTCACCTAGCTCAATTAAAGATGTCGAGCCAATTCCTACACCAATGCTTAAAGTTAATCCTGAACTTTGCTCATTAGTTGCTTCACGAATGTCATCTAAAATTGAAAATTTAGCACTTTCAATTTTAGCTAAAGAAGATTCATTAAAAACAGCTAGAAAACGATCTGAATTTGTTCTTTTAATATAAACACCATTGTCTTTTCCCCAACTTGTCACTAAAGAAGTAACAAGCGAGTTTAATTGACTTCTCGTTTGATCATCCATGCCTTGCGATATTTCATCATAATTATCAACTAAAATAATTCCTAGTACCGTTTTATCGGCTTCATATAGCGTTTCAATTTGAACTTGTTCCGTAATATCAAACAAGTAGAGTAAACGTTCGTCTTTATTATAAATCACTTTATAAGATTGCTCAGCCACCTCTATGACAGAGGCTTCTATTTTTTCGCTATGGACAATCGTATGAAGTGCTTCAGATATATCAAATAATTGTTGACCAATTAATGTTTCTTGCGAAAAAATCTTCGTCATAAAGTGGTTCGTCCATTCGATATCTTGCTCTTCATTTATGAGCATAATCCCAATCGGCAATTCTAATAACGCTTCTTCGCCAACTTTTTTTACTCGATAAGACAAAGTTTCAATATGTCTTTCGGTTGATTGATACGTATCATCTTCAATTTTCCACGTTAAACCAATAGTTACTAAAAATAAAATCGAGAAAATGAGACCGAGCCAAAAATTATTTAAAAATAATAGTATAGCTGCAATCATACCGAGTAATGATAAGCCAACCAAAGGTAGTCGTATCGCCCTTTTTCTAAAAAAAGTACTCATAGTAAGTCTTCTCCTTATCTCGAATTATTTTTACTAATTAAAGCACGTAAGTTCAAACCAGTGTCTAAAATACCTAAAATAACAATAAATGGACTAAATAAAAAGGCCACGAGTGTAGCGAGAATTGGTAGCCATTTCCGAGGTTTTAGTGTATGAATAACATGATGAATAAATGCGATTCCTTGTAAGAAAAATAAAAACCTTAGTAAAAAGGAAGCATTAATATAAATCAATTCTGCCATCGAATCACTTTCTACCCCAAATAATAAAGGCATCAAAATAATTAACATATACACCCAAACAATTAACACTGGTAATTTCATTTCACGGAATGCGGGGAATGTAGGAACATCATGTCCTAATCTTTTAGCAATTGGTAAGTTAATTAAAATCACGACCAAGGCAAAAAGATAACAAGACAAAATAAAAGCAGTTGGTACAGCTTTTAGAGTTGCATCAAATGTTGCGTATAATTGTTTTGAAACTTCGTCTGGTACTTCCCCTATTTGATTTATGTATGTCATAACTTGTTGCTGTGATTCTTCCATCATTTGATAAAATACTTCAATTGAATTAATGCCGAACAAGACAACTGATAAGTAGTAAATTAAAATTGTGGAAATTAAAAAGGTGAGTCCTGAAGCCATAAACGTATAAAACTTAGTTCTTTTTTGTTGAATCGCTTCGCCTATTACAAATCCTAGTGCACCAAATACAAGTGCGACAAATACTAAAAGTATGCCGCCGATTAAAGATACAAGTATGGCTGCTAATGTTACTAATAATGAGGCTTTTCGATCATAGCGTAGACGATAAAGTATGATTGGCAGTGGAATAAAAAGCATTGTAATCGTACCGAATAGTGGAATATAAAATGAAATCATTACGAGCACGACAAAGATTGCTACCATCATTGCGCCATATGTTAACTTCCTTGCATTATCTTGCATCATTTCGTATGCCTCCAAATAATCGTTTCATAAAACGATTTACTTCCTAATCGTTCTTCTGTTTTTAAATTTAGCAGTTAGATGATACACATCCCAGTACTCTTATGATGTGAGATGCTTATCGAACAAACTATGCTTTGTATTATACCATGATTAGAAGCGAGAAACCAAAGACGAACATATTATCGTTTTAGTAAGTGACGAATTTACGAATATCACATATTCTCTATTCATTTTATGAATCAAATAATAAGATAAAAAAATCACCTTAGCCAAAGATGACTAAAGTGATTTTGTTTATTATCTTTCTTCCGCAGTGAACGGAATAAGTGCTACCATACGTGCACGTTTGATAGCTACTGTTAATTTACGTTGGTATTTAGCGCTTGTACCAGTCACACGACGAGGTAAGATTTTTCCACGCTCAGAAATGAATTTTCTAAGTAGGTCTGCATCTTTGTAGTCGATGTGTGTGATGTTATTTGACGTGAAATAACATACTTTACGGCGTCTGCGGCCTCCACGACGTTGTCCCATAATTCTTTACCTCCATTTCAATTTGAAATCCTTTTTTGCAATGATTAGAATGGTAGATCGTCGTCTGAAACGTCGATTGGACCACCATTTGTTGCAAATGGATCATCATTCATATTTGTATAGTTTTGTTGACTCGGTTGTTGATTCGACTGTTGCATAGGTTGTTGTTGGTAATTCCCTTGATACGACGAACCTTGATTTTGGTAAGCAGGTGCTTGATTTTGATAGTTATTCTCAAAACCACCTCCGCCACCGCGATCCGCATTCGCATTACGTGGTTCAAGAAACTGTACACTATCTGCAACGACTTCTGTCATAAAGACACGATTGCCATCTTTTCCATCGAAACTACTCGTTTGAATACGACCTTCGATGCCAGCTAAGCTCCCTTTTCGTAAAAAGTTCGCTGTGTTTTCAGCTTGTTTTCTCCACGTTACACAGTTAATAAAGTCCGCTTCACGCTGACCTTGTTGGTTCGAGAACGTACGATTTACAGCAAGTGTAAAACGTGTTACAGCGATACCACTTTGTGTATACTTCAGCTCAGGATCCTTCGTTAAACGACCAACTAAAACGACACGATTAATCATCAGAATACAACCCCCTCATCATTTAAAGTTTATTTTTATCGGCTTAAGCGTCTAAACGGATAGCCATGTGGCGAATAATATCTTCGTTAATATTCGCTAAACGAGTGAATTCGTTAAGTGCTTCTTCAGTTGCGTTAAGTGTTACTAATTGGTAGTAACCTTCACGTAAATCATTGATTTCGTAAGCTAAGCGGCGTTTGCCCCACTCTTTCGACTCGATGATTTCAGCACCGTTATCAGTTAGGATTCCGTCAAAACGTTCGATTAACGCTTTTTTCGCATCCTCTTCGATTGCTGGTTGAATGATATACATAATTTCGTACTTTCTCATCTTTCGTCACCTCCTTATGGACTTTGGCCAATCTCATCTTAGATAGATCGGCAAGGAGTAAGTAACTGTTCATTACTCACATCAATTCATTCTAACACACCTTTTTAAGTGAAACAACTATTTTCCTTACGAAAATTTAACATCTATTCATTCTTCTTTTGATTGAGCTTGAATGGTGTATCATGCAAGTACTTTGTAAATAAAATTTTCAGACGTGATAAGTCCATAACTGAATTGAGTGGACCTTTCAAGAAATTAATTCGTCATTCAAAAACTGAACTCAAATATTTCTCACTTAAGAAAGACCTAAAACGATAAAGAGAAATCCATTATTGCTAACTTACAGCCGATCAGTGCAAGTAGCTATAGAATTTTTGTTTTGAAGTTTGTCATCTGCGCAATCAATAGCCGAACTTAAGAAAGAAGCAAATACAAGCGTTGGCCGTATCGGCTCATTTCCAAAACATGATAGACTACATAGGAGGAACTTTTCGAAAGCGAGGAGGTTTTATCGTGTATAACTATGACAATCCAACCGCTATAGTTGAAATTGATTTACTGAAATTGGTTAAACAAAGTATTTGGCTAACGATTGGTTCATTGATCGCGTTATTTGGCATTCATTTTATTGTTAATGCACCGTTTCATTTTGCATTTTCATTCCGTTCGATTCTAAAAACGACAACGCTCTTTTCTATCGGCTATGTCGCACTTATTGTTTTACATGAATTTTTTCATTTGCTCGGCTTTCGTCTCTTTGCACAAGCACCATGGCATTCGATGAAAGTAGGCGTCGATTTAAAACAAGGAATCGCTTATGCGACTACAGATAGATTCATGACAAATGCCGCAGTCCGAAAAGCGTTATTATTACCATTTTGGTTAACAGGTATTGTGCCAGCAATTCTCGCGATATTGATAAACAGTACAACTCTACTTGTACTTGCCGCTTTTTTAATCGGTGGTGCTGCAGGTGATTTTGCGATGTACAGACAACTAAAACGTTTCCCAAATCACTGGTTAATTAAAGACGATCCAAAAATGCCTAAACTATATGTATATAAAACAAAATAAAACAAGCTCGTAGTTAATTCCTAAAAAAAAGAACCGATCCAAGCAGCAATCAACACCGCATCGAATTGGTTCTTTTTTTTATATCTATTAAACGTTGAAGCGGAATAAAATAACATCGCCGTCTTGTACGACGTATTCTTTTCCTTCTTGACGTACTTTACCATTTTCTTTTGCCACAGCCATCGAGCCAGCCGCTACTAAATCTTCATAAGAAACCGTTTCAGCACGGATAAATCCTCTTTCAAAGTCAGTATGAATAACGCCAGCACATTGAGGTGCTTTCATGCCTTTTTTAAACGTCCATGCGCGTACTTCTTGCACACCTGCTGTAAAGTAAGTGGCATAGCCTAATAACGAATAAGTTGCACGAATTAATTGATCTAATCCTGCTTCTTCAATGCCTAAGTCTTCTAAGAACATTGCCTTATCTTCATCATCTAATTCTGCCATTTCTTCTTCGATTTTTGCACAAACAACAATAACTTCAGCATTGTCTTTCTCTGCAAAGTTACGTACTTTTTGTACATATTCATTATCGTCTGCAGTTAAAATACCATCTTCATCAACGTTTGCGACATAAAGCATCGGTTTGATCGTTAATAAGTTCATACCTTTAATGACTACAAACTCTTCATCTGTTAATTCAACAGAACGAGCTGGTAATTCGTTTTCGAATGCTTCTTTCAACTTTAATAAAATCGGCTCTTCTACCATAGCCTCTTTATCTTTTTGTTTTGCCATTTTCGCAACACGCTCTAAACGCTTATCAACACTTTCCATGTCTGCTAAAATTAACTCCAAATTAATGACTTCAATGTCATGAATTGGATCTACTTTACCAGATACATGTGTAATGTTTTCATCCGCAAAACAGCGTACTACTTGTGTAATCGCATCTACTTCACGAATATGGGAAAGGAATTTATTTCCTAATCCTTCTCCTTTACTTGCACCCTCAACAATCCCTGCAATATCCGTAAATTCGAATGCTGTCGGAACAGTTTTTTTCGGTGTTACAAGTTCTGTTAATTTATCTAATCTTGGATCAGGTACTTCAACAATCCCAACGTTTGGGTCGATTGTACAGAACGGATAGTTCGCCGCTTCTGCACCTGCTTTTGTAATTGCGTTAAATAATGTAGATTTACCTACGTTTGGAAGTCCTACAATTCCAGCCGTTAAGCTCATGTACTCCACTACCTTTCATCTATTTCCTAATCTGTATGAGCAGTTCATTTTTGGACAAAACAAACTTGTAGTTTTCATTTCTCAACTCTTACATTATAGAGTCAACCACATCAAAAGTCTATTTTCCTATTCATCAGTTGCAGATGTTAGCACTCTTTTCATCTTTTTCGTAAATTCATTACGTGGAAGCATGACACTATGCCCACAACCTTCACATTTAATGCGAATATCAGCACCCATACGGATAATTTTCCAAGCATTTGTGCCACATGGATGTTGTTTTTTCATTTCGACAATATCATTTAATTGAAATTCCTTTATGCTCATCATTTATTCTCCTCCGAAACTTCTTTTAATGTGACCATTTTTGGATATGGTACATGAATCTCATTTTGGTCTAGAAATAACTTTAATTCCTTCCTAAAGCTTCTACCGAATGCCCACTGCATTGCTGGCAATGTTTTGGCGGTGACACGGTATACAATATCCGTGGAAGTTAAATCCTGAACACCAGCTAATGTAGGCGTTTCTAATAATTCCTCATACTTCGCTGGCAATGTTTCTAAAAAAGTATTCAATAAATCTTCTACTTTTTCAATATTATTTTCATAAGCGATGCGTACTTCCATAATCGCAATCCCATGGTTAATAGAGAAGTTAATTACTTCTGTAATATTACCGTTCGGAATAATATAGATTTCTCCGCCAACTGCTTCACATTTCGTCGTTCTCAGCCCAATTTCTAATACTGTTCCTTGTGCTTCACCAATTTGAACATAATCTCCAACTGCAAATTGGTCTTCAAAGATAATAAAGAATCCTGAAATAATGTCTTTTACTAAACTTTGTGCACCAAAACCGACTGCTAAACCAAGAACTCCAGCACTTGCTAAGACTCCTCGTACATCGACGTTAAACTCGCCTAAGATCGCTAAAATTGCTGAAAAATAAATCACGTACGTCAACACATTTTCGAGCAGCTTCACTAAAGTTTGTTCTCTTCTTTCGGAAGGACGCAACTTCGTATGTGCTTTCAACTTAAGTAAACGTTGAATAATCATCTTACCGATTTTTACAATGATACTTGCAATTACTATAATCAGAATGATTTTAAAAACAAAAATGGCAATAGACTCCCATAACTCAGGTTCTAGTAACACTTCTTTGTAATGATCGATCATTTTAGTAAAACTCACTTTATCTCCTCCATTTGTATAATGAATAAATATTGTGGCTACGCTTATAGAACAAATCATTGAAACGGGGTTTAGCTATGCATCGTATCCAATCTAAATCTGAACAACAATATTTTCGAATCCATTATGAAGAAAAACAAGCCGTTTGGCAATTAAGCGAACAATTTTTACAATCGATTCCCTTCCATCAGCAACAACTTGCTTTTATTTTTATTGGCACAGATCGTTCTACTGGCGATTCATTAGGCCCATTGACAGGATCTATTTTGCAAGAGCGCACATTATTTCCTTACCCAGTTTTTGGTACTTTGAAAAGCCCAGTACATGCTTTAAATTTAGAGAATACCGTTCAGGATATTCACCATCAGTATCCTTCTGCATTTATTATCGCAATTGATGCATGTCTTGGAAAGCCATCCTCTGTTGGCCAAATCTTAGTTCAAGAAGGTCCTTTAATGCCAGGGCAAGCTGTAGGAAAAAAATTACCGCCTGTAGGAGATTTAGCAGTTAAAGGAGTCGTTAATGTAGGTGGTTTCATGGATCATGCTGTTCTCCAAAGTACAAGACTTCACTTACCGTTTGAAATGAGTAAAGTCATTACGAAAGCTTTACAATTCGCTCATCTACGTGCGCAATCAGAAAAAGTGCAAAATCGTTACAATCACGCTTACAACGAGAATACCGGGTACTAAATTAGCCACTCTTATTTTCGTTAACCCGATTAAATTTAAACCTATCGCAAAAATCATTAAGCCACCAGTTGCAGTCATTTCCGAGATAAAAAACTCCAATAATGATGGCGGCACAAACTTACTAATTTGCGTCGATAAAATGGTAATTATTCCTTGATAAAGAAGAACTGGAATTGCCGAAAATGCCACTCCGATTCCGATACTTGAACTCAAAATAATGGCCGTAAAACCATCTATGATTCCTTTCATAACAAGTACATTATGGTCATTTCTAATACCGCTATCAATAGCTCCGATAATCGCCATAGAACCTACAACGAAAATTAAAGTTGCAGTTACAAAACCTTCTGCTATATTTGCACCATGGTTTTTCTTCGGCAACTTCGATTCAATCCATTGGCCTAATCGAGTTACTTGAGCATCTAAGTCAAGCCATTCCCCAATGACTGCGCCTAATACAATGCTGATGATAACGATTAATATTTGCGTTGTCGCAAACGTCATTTGAATTCCAATGACCGCAACTGCAAGACCGATTCCGTACATGATCGTTTCTTTCATACGTTCTGGAATATGATGCAAAAACCGCCCGATTATTGCACCCATTAAAATAAGTACTGCATTCACCATCGTACCAAATAAAATCATCTATTCACTTCCGTTTCACAAGTTCAATCAATCAGAAAAGGTTGTCCAACGACATGCACTACGCTTTGGACAACCTACTATTTCAATCCTTTAACAACTGTAAAATACGCTCTAAGTCTTCCGGTGAGAAGAATTCAATTTCAATTTTCCCTTTATTTTTAGTCCTTTTAATTTGAACATTCGTTCCAAAATAATCTCGTAAATTGGACTCTTGTTCTACAAGGAATAAATCTTTTTTCTCTTTTTTTGTTTCACGTGGAACATCTTCATTTAATTGTTGCACAAGACGTTCTAATTGACGTACATTTAACTGTTCTTGCAATACCTTTTCTGCAACTAATGGAATTTGTTTCTTTTGGCGAAGCCCTAGTAAAGTACGTCCATGCCCCATTGATAGTTCGCCATTCGTAATTAAATCTCTTACCTTTTCAGGTAATGCTAATAAACGAATATGATTGGCGATATGAGAACGACTCTTTCCAAGTCTCGTTGCTAATTGCTCTTGCGTGAAACTTAGATGTTCCATTAGCTTTTTATAAGCTTCAGCTTCTTCAATTGGCGTTAAGTCTTCTCTTTGTAAGTTCTCAAGAATCGCTAACTCCATCGCTTCTTGATCCGTTAAATCTCTAACAATCGCTGGAACTTCTGTTAATTTTGCTAATTGTGCAGCTCTAAATCTTCTTTCACCAGCGACAATCTCATAAACCGTTCCTTTTTTACGTAAAATAATTGGTTGTAAAATACCATGTTCTTCAATTGAACTGCTTAATTCTTGAATTGCTTCTGCATCAAAAACTTTTCGTGGTTGATAAGGATTCGGTTGAATACTTTTCACATGGATGTCTTCAATTGTTTCAGCTGTTGTTAAAGTTTCTTCTGGAAATAGTGCATTAATCCCTTTTCCAAGACCTTTAGCCATTGTGCAACACTTCCTTTGCAAGCTCTAAATATACTTCCGCTCCGCGCGACCTTGGATCATAAACAATAATTGGTTCGCCGTGACTCGGTGCTTCACTTAAACGAATATTTCTTGGGATGATTGTTTGATATACTTTATCTTGAAAATACTTTTTTACTTCTTCAATTACTTGAATGCCTAAATTTGTTCTGGCATCTAACATCGTTAACAATACACCATCAATTACTAGGTTTTTATTTAAATGCTTCTGTACTAAGCGAATCGTGCTGAGTAGCTGACTTAAACCTTCCAAAGCATAGTATTCACATTGAACCGGTATAATCACGCTATCTGATGCTGTAAATGCATTTAAAGTTAATAGCCCCAATGACGGTGGACAATCAATAATAATATAATCATAGTCTTCTTCAACAGACTGTAACGCATGTTTCAAACGTACTTCTCTCGAAATCGTCGATACAAGTTCAATTTCAGCACCTGCTAATGAAATAGTTGCTGGAATAACATCAAGATTTTCGACTTTCGTTGATAATATAACATCCTTTGGTTCTACATCATCGATTAAAATATCATAAATACAATGTTGAACCTCACCTTTACTAATACCGACTCCACTTGTTGCATTTCCTTGTGGATCTGTATCAATTAATAATATTTTCTTTCCCAATTGTGCAAGGCAAGCACTTAGGTTTACGGATGTCGTCGTTTTTCCAACACCGCCTTTTTGATTTGCAATCGCTATTGTCCTACTCAAACTTGCACCTACTCCCTATCAACATTGTTTTTAAATTCAGTTCTTTTAATATTCTTGCTATATCTTATCATATCAAAATTAATGCAAAAAAACAGTGTTCATGCAAACGTCGTTTTTTCCATAAAAATAAAGCTTAAGGATGTTCTTTTCACATTCTTAAGCTTCTTTTATAAGTACATAAGTTGAAGTATTTTTATTTTCTCTTAGGAATTTTCACCGTAATTTGATAAAAGTCTTCAGCGTCTTCTTCTTCTGTTTGTAATTCTATTCCACTTTTAGATACAAGCGATAAAGATTGCTTAATTGTATTTAATGCAATTCTAACATCCCTACTCACCGACTTACGCTTTGGTTTTTCAACCTTCTTTTGCTCAGGTTCTGTAGGTACTAAACGTTCTTCAATTCTCGTTTCTAACTCTTTCACATTTAACTCTTCATCAATGACAATTTGACAAAATTCCTTCTGCAGATCAGCTTCTTTTAAGCGAATCAATGCACGTGCATGTCGTTCTGTAATTTCCTTATCCATGATCGCTGTTTGTACTTCTTCAGGAAGTTTTAATAAGCGAATTTTATTAGCAATGGTCGACTGGCTTTTACCGAGTCTTTGCGCTAATGCTTCTTGCGTCAGTTCATGTAACACTAATAATTGTTCATATGCTTTCGCTTCTTCAATAGGTGTTAATTCTTCACGTTGTAAGTTCTCGATTAATGCGATAGAAGCGGTTTCTTTATCATCCAAATTGCGTACGATTGCCGGTATTTCAGTCCAACCTAAAGATTTCATCGCACGATATCGGCGTTCACCAGCGATAATCTCATATCGCCCTTCACCTTTCGTTCGAATGACGATTGGCTGAATAATACCATGTGTATGAATTGTTCTTGCAAGTTCTTCAATTTTCTCTTCAGAAAAAATTGTACGCGGCTGATACTGGTTAGGACTTATCAAATCGATTGCAATTTGCTCAACCTGTTCATGATGATTCTCTTCAGTCATTTTAGATACTTCTTTATCATTGCCACCTAAAAATCGTAAAAAAGAATTTTTCATTTTCGGCACCACCTTTTAAAACGTCTTTTCTTTTCTAAAAAATGTTAGTTTGTAGTTATTTAATCGGTGTTTTATTTGGCACACCTGGTTTTCTTGGATACTTTTTCGGCGTACTTTTTTCTTTTTTAAAGACAAATACATGACGTTCACTATTTTCACCTGGTAATAAAAATGAAAACTCTTCTTCTAATTTTGCACCTAGTACAACGAGTGGTCTTTTAGCATCTTGTAGTTCATCTTTTGCGGCGGCACCTTTCATCGCGACAAATAAGCCATCTTTCTTCACAAGCGGCACACATAATTCCGCAAGAACTGATAATCTCGCAACTGCTCTAGCTGTTACAAGATCAAATTGCTCCCGATACTTTGGATTTTGTCCAAATTCTTCAGCACGTGCATGGACGAATTCAACATTATCTAGCTTTAACTTTTCTGCTAGATGGTTTAAAAATGTAATTCTTTTATTTAAAGAATCCACAATCGTTACATGTAACTCTGGGAAACAAATTTTTAATGGAATACTTGGGAAGCCTGCGCCCGCACCTACATCACATACTGTTTTCTCTCCTGTTAAATCTACATAAAATGAAGCCGTAATTGAATCGTAAAAATGTTTCAAGTAGACAGATGGTTCATCTGTAATTGCCGTTAAATTCATTTTTTCATTCCACTCAACGAGCTCTGTAAAATATACTTTAAATTGATTCATTTGTTTTTCCGACAGTTGAATCCCATGCTCTTTTAAAGCTTCTAAGAACTGTTCCTCATTCACAAATGGTTTCCTCCTTAAAACTGTTGATCTTTTATAGTCATAAAACATTTATTTTCAAAAAAACTGGTATGGCATTAAAATCCATACCAGTTAAGTGTACAAAATGAATAACATTCAGTCAAAAAAATTTCGTAAACTTAATTTGTTACTTTAGCAATTTTACCTTGTTCAATGTACACAAGTAAAATCGAAATATCTGCTGGATTAACACCCGGCATACGAGAAGCTTGCGCGATGGATAATGGTCGAACTTCTTTTAGCATTGTTTTTGCTTCCATCGCAATTCCAGAAATCGCATCATAATCGATGTCTTGTGGAATTTTTTTGTCTTCCATTTTCTTCATTCGCTCAACTTGTTGTAATGATTTTTCAATATATCCTTCATACTTAATCGAGATTTCAACTTGTTCAATGACTTCCTTAGTAATTTCAACTGTTGGAATCATTCGACGCACTTGACCATACGTAACTTCAGGACGTTTCATCAAACCGAATGCTTTCATCGGTTCTTTTAATGCTGTTGAATTTGTTTCAGCTAAAATTTCATCTACTTCAGCTGAAGGTTTCACTGTTAATTCTTTTAAACGCTCGACTTCTACTTCAATCTGCTCTTTTTTTGCAACATATTTTGCGTATCTTTCTTCACTAACTAAGCCCATTTGGTAACCAATTTCAGTTAAACGCATATCGGCATTGTCATGACGCAATAATAAACGATATTCTGCACGTGAAGTTAATAAACGATAAGGTTCGCTCGTTCCTTTTGTCACTAAATCATCTACTAAGACACCAATATAACCATCAGCACGTCCTAAAATAAATGGCTCTTTACCAAGCGCGCTCGCTGCAGCATTTGCACCTGCAACTAAACCTTGACCAGCCGCTTCTTCATAACCAGACGTACCATTTAATTGACCCGCTGTATATAATCCGCGAATTTTTTTCGTTTCAAGTGTCGGTTTTAATTGTGTTGGAATCATTGCATCATATTCAATCGCATAACCCGGACGCATCATCACTGCATTTTCGAGTCCTGGTACACTTTCAATTAAACGATGCTGAATATGCTCTGGTAAACTTGTCGACAGTCCTTGAACATACACTTCTTCCGTATTTCTTCCTTCTGGTTCGAGGAAAATTTGGTGACGAGATTTATCATTAAAACGAACAATTTTATCTTCAATCGATGGACAATAGCGAGGGCCAGTGCCTACTTCAACACCAGAATACATCGGTGATAAACGTAAATTATCATTAATAATTTCATGTGTTAAAGGTGAAGTATACGTTAACCAACACGGTAATTGATCCGTAATAAATTCAGTTGTTTCATAACTAAATGCATGCGGCTCTTCATCACCTGGTTGAATTTCTGTTTTGCTATAATCTATTGTTTTACTATTAACACGAGGTGGTGTACCCGTTTTAAAACGAACAGTTTCAAATCCAAGTTCATTTAAATTTTCCGCTAGCTTGATTGACGGCATTTGGTTATTTGGTCCGCTTGAATAACGAACGTCTCCAATTAAAATTTCACCACGTAAAAAAGTGCCTGTCGTCACAACTACTTTTTTAGCACGATATACTGCACCAACTTGTGTAATAACACCTTTCACTTCATCGTCTTCAATAATTAATTCATCGACGGAAGCCTGTCTTAAAGTTAAATTCTCCGCATTTTCTAAAATACGTTTCATTTCTTGTTGGTATAGTACTTTATCTAACTGCGCACGTAATGCACGTACAGCAGGACCTTTTCTTGTATTTAACATACGCATTTGAATATGCGTTTTATCGATTACTTTCCCCATTGCACCGCCTAGTGCATCGATTTCACGAACGACAATCCCTTTTGCAGGACCGCCAATCGATGGGTTACATGGCATGAAAGCGATCATATCAACATTTAATGTCAAGACTAATGTTGATGCCCCCATTCTCGCCGATGCTAAAGCTGCTTCAACGCCGGCATGACCAGCACCAACAACGATACAATCAAACGTGCCTGCTTCATATGTGTTTGGCATGTTCTTTTTCCTTCTCTCTAAAAAATTATTTCCCTAGACAAAATTGCGAAAACAGTTGATTAATGAGACTTTCTTGAACCGTATCCCCGACAATTTCACCGAGTACTTCCCAAGATCTCGTCACATCAATTTGAATCATATCAACAGGTACACCAGAATCTGCAGCCATTAAAGCATCTTCAACTAATTGTTTTGCTTGATGTAATAACGCAATATGGCGTGCGTTGGATACATAAGTCATATCCTCAGCTTCAATCGCACCTGTAAAGAATAAATTAGCAATTGCTTCTTCTAACTCAATGACGCCTTCCTCTTGTAATAAAGAAGTTGCGACAACAGCACTGTTACCAGCAATTGCTTTTACTTCATCTAAATCCATTTTACGCGGTAAATCTGTTTTATTAACGACAACAATCGTGTCCATTCCTTGAACTGCTTCAAATAAACGTTTATCTTCTTCCGTTAAACCTTCTGCTGAATTAAGTACAAGTAAAATCAAATCCGCTTGTTTTAAAACTTGGCGAGAACGTTCGACTCCGATGCGCTCGACAATATCTTCCGTTTCACGAATTCCAGCTGTATCAACTAAACGTAACGGAACACCGCGTACATTGACGTATTCTTCAATGATATCACGTGTCGTTCCAGCAATATCAGTAACGATTGCCTTATTTTCTTGTACCAAACTATTTAACAATGAGGATTTACCAACGTTTGGACGTCCAATAATAACGGTAGACAAACCTTCACGTAAAATTTTTCCTTGTGCTGACGTTTGTAGAAGCTTGTCAATTTCATCACGTACCCAAGTACATTTTTCAATCATTAATGGAATCGTCATTTCTTCAACATCATCATATTCTGGATAATCTATATTTACTTCGACTTGTGCCAAAGTTTCAATCAAAGCTTGTCGCAGTTCTCCGACAAGTTTTGATAACTTCCCTTCCATTTGCCCAAGAGCAATATTCATAGCACGATCTGTTTTTGCACGAATTAAATCCATGACTGCTTCAGATTGTGATAAATCAATACGCCCATTTAAAAAAGCACGTTTTGTAAACTCTCCTGGTTCTGCCAAACGTGCACCTTCTTTTAATACTAATGCAAGCACGCGATTAACTGAAACAATTCCTCCGTGACAATTAATCTCAACTACATCTTCACGCGTAAATGTTTTTGGCGCTTTCATCAAAGAAACCATTACTTCTTCTACAGTTTCTTCCGTTTTTGGTTCTATTAAATGACCATAATGAATGGTATGTGTCTTTTCTTGTATTAAACGCTTGCCATTTGGCGAACGAAATATGCGATCTGCAATTTGAACTGCTTCATCTCCACTTAAGCGAACGATGGCAATAGCACCTTCCCCCATTGGCGTAGAAATCGCAGCAATCGTATCAAAATTCACGGTTTTCACCTTCCTAGGATGGTTATTCACATGTGGACAACTTACCACAACTTCCTAACTAAGTATAATAGCATAAAATAACCGTTCCTCATAGTGATACATTCCGACATTTTCATGAAGGACAGCGCATTTTTCGACATCTATTTAATTGATTTTTTTCTGCTAATGGATGAAACGTTGTCATAAACGACGAATTTTTTTCTTGAATGGTCGAATCTTTGATGCAAGCGACGAATTAATCTACCGAACGGCGAATATTCAACGCAAGCGACGAATTAATCTACCGAACGGCGAATATTCAACGCGAACGACGAATTAATCTACCGAGCGACGAATATTCAACGCGAACGACGAATTAATCTACCGAGCGATGAATATTCAACGCGAACAACCAAATCCCTTCCAGCAATATCGCCTAAAATTCAGTTCACAAATAAAAAAACTGTCTAGAAAACAGGTTCGTAAGCCTGAGTTTCTAGACAGTGCTAATTGATTATTGAATTGGTTCAATCACTAAATAACGATGCGGATCAGTACCTTCTGAATACGTTTCAATATCGATTCGATCTGAAAGTGTATGGTGTAGCACTTTTCTTTCATAAGATGGCATTGGTTCTAACTGAACTTTGCGACCCGTTTTCACCGCTTTATCTGCCATACGATTCGCTAGTTGGGCAAGAGATTCTTCACGACGTTCGCGGTAATCTCCTACATTCAGTCGAATCACTTTAAATTGCGCGGAATATTGATTCGCAATTAATTGGGCAAGTTGCTGTAGAGCATTTAAGGTTTGTCCACGTTTCCCAATAATATATGCTGCTTTCTTACTTTCTAATTGAAAGTAAATATACTTACCATCTTCTGTGTAAGTAACTTCCAAATCATTAATCCCCATTGCTTCAGTAACGGATTTTAAATAATTCATCGTTTCTTCCACTGGGTCTTTCCCATCCTCCACTAGATCAGAAGATTCGATAGAAGTAACAACATCTTCAGTTTGTACTTCAGCTTCTTTCGCGTTTGGAACGTCTTCAATCTTTTCTTCCGAAACAATTGGTGGTGCAACTTCTATTTCTTTTGGTGCTACAGCTTTAACTGTAACTTTTACTTCAGCTTCTTTCGCACCGATTCCAAAAAAACCTTTTTTTCCTTCTGATAATACATCAATCTCTACTTCTTCTCGGGATACATTCAATGCTTTTAACGCTTTTTCAATCGCTACTTCAACAGTGGTGCCAGTTTCTTTCACCGTTGTCATTTTCTTTTCCCTCCTACTACTGCAGGTTCTTCATCCTTTTTAAATGGTTTGTAAATGAAAAAGTTTTGAATAATAGAAATGATATTACCAATCACCCAATAAAGTGAAAGTGCTGCCGGTACAATTGTACCAATTACAATAATGAAAACAGGCATAATGTACATCATTACTTTCATTTGGGGATTCCCCATAGCTGGACCTGTTCTTAATACAATAAATTGCATTAATCCTGCAATAAGTGCTAATAAAATGCTGCGTTCCGCTAATTCGATACCAATGAATGTACCTAATTCAATACCTGTCGTATGATTCATTCGGCTAATCGCATGATAGAAACCGATTAAAATTGGCATTTGAATAAAGATTGGTAAGCATCCTGCTGCTGGATTGATTTTTCTTTCTGTCATCAACTTTTGCATTTCAGTACGGTATTTTTCTTGCGTGACAGCATCTTTAGATTTGTATTTTTCTTTTAACGCATTTAATTCTGGTTGAATTTCCTGCATTTCTTTTGAGCTCTTCGCTTGTTTAATCATTAATGGTAATAAAATTAAGCGAATAATAACTGTTACAGCAACAATTCCATAACCATATGTGCCTAATAACTCTTTAAATAATGTAATAAGTGAAACTAGCGGCCATACGATAAATTTGTTCCAAAAACCTTCGCTATCTTCAGTAATCGGTTGGTTGATTTCTGTACAACCTGCTAATAATAAACCGACAACAGATAACAATAATACTAGTCCAAGCCTTTTTTTCACAGCCGATCCCCCGTATCTTCTTATTTAGTTTATATAGAGTATAAAGGTTTTCCCACAATTAGTAATGCGAAAACCATTTATTTCTCAATCTTTTTTAAAGCACGCGCAATTTTTAACACATGTTGTAAACTTTTTTTCGTTTCATGAAAATCCATTAACGCCGCTTGTTTTCTAGCAATAATAATATAATCGCTATTGGAACGTACTTCATCTTGCAATTCCAAAAAGACTTGACGAATATAACGCTTCACACGATTTCTCGTAACTGCATTACCGATTTTTTTACTGACGGACAAACCTATTCTAAATTCAGTTTGTTCTTCCTTTATATAACGATAAACAATAAATTGGCGATTCGCAAAAGACTTTCCATCTTTAAACACTTTCTGGAATTCATTATTTTTCTTAATGCGTTGACGTTTATTCATTTAATAAATCACCTATTTTTATCAATAGTTCGTTTCATTACTTCATTATAAGTCGATTGATCTTTAAAAATAAAAAAAGACCACTGAGAGTCAGTGGCCTTATGCTGAAAGCACTTTTCTTCCTTTGCGTCGACGTGCTGCTAGCACTCTACGACCGCTTTTTGAGCTCATTCTCGCACGGAAGCCGTGAACTTTACTACGTTTACGTTTATTTGGTTGGAATGTACGTTTAGTCATTTATAAGACACCTCCTACAGTGATTGTCATTCTAAAAATACGTGACAGTCTCAACAATTATAAATTTTATCTCTCGAAAAGTCAATCATTTGTTTTTCTTTAAATTTTATTCTTCATCAAAATATGTTCTTAATCATATATTCAGCTATAGAGAATTATATCGTGACTTTAGTCTTCAACATATTCAAATCTCTCATTTTATTAATAAAAGTTTATTACTTCAAACACTTTTATAAGGATAAACATTCGATCCATCCTTTTCGTTTCTTATATAGATAAAATCTAAATGAATCTTTAATTCAGCATTAGAAACTTATCCACATTCATTTCAAATTCTTATGTATGATTTTGTTTGTAGTTTTTTGTCGAAAAAAATTATACACAAGCATTATCTACAACGTACACACATACAAATACCTGTGGATAACGTTTTTGTGCATAGTGGAACGACTTGTGGGTAACGTTTATAAAACCTTGTAATTCAACCAATTACTTGTTACAATAAAAAAGATTTGATTGTGCACAAAAATAATACGTAATTAATTATCCACAATTGTTAATATGTTGTGGATAATTTTTTCCACACTTTTGAATAAATGTTATCCACACAAAGAAAATTTGTGTATAATACATAGTTCTAAGTACTTTTTAAAAGGAGGCATCTTAGTGGAGCAACTTGAAAAATTATGGGATGAAGTTTTGTCGAAAATTGAAGAGAGAATTTCCCGGCCAAGTTTTGAAACTTGGCTAAAATCGACGAAATTAATTTCTTATGAAAAAGAAAATGTAACGATTGCAGTACCAAATACATTCTCTAAAGACTGGTTAGAGAGTAATTATATCCATTTAATTACTGGTATCTTATCTGAAATCACTGGCGAAGATCGCTTTATTCACTTTATCGTTCCAGAGGATATGGAAGAGAAAGATTTTACTTTACCAAAACCAGTTGAACAGCCAGTTGAAACTACACCAGCTAATTCAGTAGCTGGCATGCTCAACTCAAAATACACTTTCGATACATTTGTCATTGGTTCTGGTAACCGCTTTGCACACGCTGCTTCACTTGCAGTAGCTGAAGCACCAGCTAAAGCTTATAATCCGTTGTTCATTTATGGTGGTGTAGGATTAGGAAAAACCCATTTAATGCATGCAATCGGTCATTATGTATTAGAAGATAATCCAAATGCGAAAGTCGTCTATTTAACATCAGAAAAATTTACAAATGAATTTATTAATTCGATTCGTGATAATAAAGCAGTTGAGTTCCGCAATAAATATCGGAATGTAGATGTACTTTTAATAGATGATATTCAATTTTTGGCCGGAAAAGAACAAACGCAAGAAGAATTCTTCCATACTTTTAACACATTGCATGAAGAATCTAAACAAATCGTTATTTCTAGTGATCGACCACCAAAAGAAATTCCAACTTTAGAAGATCGTTTACGCTCTCGTTTCGAGTGGGGCCTTATTACAGATATTGCGCCTCCTGATTTAGAAACGAGAATTGCTATTTTACGTAAGAAAGCAAAAGCAGATGGCTTACAAGATATTTCAAACGAAGTAATGCTCTATATTGCGAATGAAATCGATACAAATATCCGTGAACTAGAAGGTGCATTAATCCGTGTTGTGGCTTATTCTTCTCTTGTAAATCGTGATATTTCAGTAGAACTTGCAAGTGAAGCTTTAAAAGATATTATTCCTAATTCGCGACCGAAAGTTGTAACGATATTAGATATTCAAAAAGTAGTAGGTCAACATTTTAATATACGTTTGGAAGACTTTATTTCCAAAAAGAGAACCCGCGCAATTGCATTTCCAAGACAAATTGCGATGTATTTATCACGTGAACTAACTGATTTTTCATTGCCTAAAATTGGTGATGAGTTTGGCGGTCGTGACCATTCAACTGTTATTCATGCGCATGAGAAAATTTCATCTCTTTTAAAAGACGATGAACATTTACAAGAAGATGTGAAAGATATTAAAGCAGCTTTAGGGAGAAAATAAACTGTGTATAAAATAGGATAACTTGTGCAAACTACTAAACAAGTTATAAACATGTGGAAAACTATCAAACATGAAGCCTAGAGCACTTATCCACAAATCCACAGCCCCTATTACTATTACTACGGTCTTTTAATTAATTAATATATATATAAGTGAGGTATATTATGAAATTTGAAATTGTAAGAGATGAATTACTAGATGCTTTAAACGATGTCATGAAAGCAATCAGTTCAAAAACAGCAATTCCGATTTTATCAGGCATTAAAATTGATGTAGATCATAAAGGAATTTCAATGACTGGTAGTGACTCTGATATTACGATTTGTACATTTATTCCAGTTGAAAAAGATGGCAAACAACTTATTAAAATTGAAAGTGAAGGAAGTATTATTCTTCAAGCAAGAGTATTCAACGAAATTATTCGTAAATTACCAACAAATGAAGTCAATATTAGTGTGACAGAAGGTTATCAAACAGCAATTGTATCAGGTAAATCGGAGTTTAAATTGATTGGTTCTAATGCTGATGACTATCCTATTTTACCTGAAGTAAAAGATGAACATAGCTTTTCATTACAGGCTGATTTGATGAAATCAATTATTAGAGAAACTGTTTTTGCAGTCTCTCAAACTGAAACAAGACCTGTATTAACAGGGGTTCATTGGACAATCCAAAATGGTCAATTAATTTGTGTTGCAACAGATAGTCATAGACTTGCTAAGCGAAATGCGGTGATTGAAAATGCACCTGAAATGGAGTTTGACTTTGTTATTCCAGGCAAAAGCTTGCAAGAATTAAATAAAATTTTATCTGATTCCAATGAATCTGTTGAAATTATCATTGCTGAACAACAAGTATTATTTAAGTTAAATGACGTGTTATTCTATTCACGTTTACTAGAAGGAAACTACCCTGATACATCTAGACTGATTCCAGCGGATTATCAAACTTCTGTAGTTATCAATGGAAAATCATTATTACAAGCGATTGATCGTGCTTCATTATTGGCAAAAGAAGAACGTAATAACATTGTACGTTTTTCTACAATTGACAATATGATTGAGATTTCTTCTAATTCACCTGATATTGGAAATGTTGAAGAGCTTGTTGAAACGCATAAAATTGACGGCGAACAATTAAAAATTTCTTTCAGTGCCAAATATATGATGGATGCCCTGCGAGCAATTGATGGGCAAGACATTGAAATTCAATTTACAGGAGCAATGCGTCCATTTATTTTGAAATCTGCAGATGATGATTCGATTTTACAATTGATCTTACCAGTGCGAACATATTAAGTGTTGTATAAATATTCATTGCTTTTCAAGTAAATGTATAAGGGTGTATAAACATACAAAGAGACTACGGATGAAGTACATTTCGGCTTTATCGGTAGTCTTTTTTTACTTAATCGGCAAAATCCTGTAAAATAGAAAGATAACTAATTTATGAAAGGTTGAAGTTCGATGACTGATCTACGAATTCATTCTGAATATATAACGCTCGGGCAATTTTTAAAAATGATTAATGCAATTAGTTCTGGAGGTATGGCTAAGTGGTACTTGGACGAACATGTTGTTTATATCAATGGTGAACAAGAACAAAGAAGAGGTAAAAAGTTACGAGATGGAGATGTTATAACTGTTCCTGAATTTGGGAAGTTTAAAATTATAGAAGACTTAGACGGAACGACAGATGCAAATTGAGCAACTCTCTTTAACAAATTACCGTAACTATGAAAAATTAGAGTTATCTTTTTCACCTGGTATCAATGTTTTTATCGGCGAAAATGCGCAAGGTAAAACGAATGTGATGGAGGCAATTTATGTTTTAGCGATGGCCAAATCACATAGAACTTCAAATGATCGTGATTTAATACGTTGGGAACAAGAGTATGGTAAAATAAAAGGGACCGTTAAACGTAAATATGGCAATCTCCCGATGGAACTTGTCATTTCTAAAAAAGGGAAGAAAGCGAAAGTAAATCATATCGAGCAAAATCGTTTGAGTAATTATATTGGTCAACTGAATGTCATTATGTTTGCACCAGAAGATTTAAATTTAGTCAAAGGGAGTCCTTCAGTTAGAAGACGTTTCTTAGATATGGAAATTGGTCAAATTTCACCAGTATATTTACATGATTTATTAACATTCCAAAAAATATTAAAACAGCGAAATACAATTTTACGTGAAAATCGTGGAAAACTAGACGTACATAATGTCATGTTTGACGTTTATACTGAACAGTATATTCAAGTAGCCGTGCAAATTATTCGCAAACGTTTTTATTTTATGGATTTATTACAAAAATGGGCAGAACCAATTCATAAAGGAATATCTCGCGGATTGGAAACGTTAGAAGTATCTTATTCAACTTTAAAAGAATTGCATTCGGAGCAAACTGTTGAAGAGATGGAAGCTATTTTAGAACAAAAATTGAAAGAAATGCGCCACAGAGAAGTTGAGAGAGGCATTACATTGGTCGGGCCTCATCGCGATGATTTGCAATTCATGGTTAATGGTTACGATATTCAAACATTTGGCTCTCAAGGACAGCAAAGGACGACTGCTCTATCTTTAAAGTTAGCTGAAATTGAGTTAGTGAAGCAAGAAGTGAGTGAGCCACCTATTTTATTATTGGATGATGTGTTGTCGGAACTCGATGATTATAGGCAATCTCATTTATTAAATATTATGCAGGGTGAAGTTCAAACATTTGTTACAACAACAAATATTACAGGAATTGATCATGAAACAATTCGCCAATCAAAAATATTTAACGTTACACAAGGGACAGTAGAGCTTGCTGAGAATTGAAGTAAGAATAAAAGAGATTTGATAGCATGCTAAAGCTTCCGCTGATTGACAGAACGAAGAATAAATAGCAAGTCGTTCAGACACTCGATGATTTAAGCGTGATTACGTTTTTATTTAGTAAAAGTTGACTGCTTTTGTTAAAGATACGTCTAGAAAGGAAAGGTGAACAAGTTTGGCAATCGAAGAAAATAACATGCCAGCCTATGATGAAGGACAAATACAAGTACTCGAAGGATTAGAGGCTGTTCGTAAGCGTCCAGGTATGTATATCGGTACGACAAGTGCTCGTGGACTTCATCATCTTGTTTGGGAAATTGTAGACAACAGTATTGATGAGGCACTTGCAGGTTATTGTGACCATATCGAAGTGACAATTGAAAAAGATAATTGGATTCGCGTTGATGATAATGGACGTGGTATTCCAGTTGGAATTCAAGAGTCAACTGGTCGTCCCGCAGTCGAAGTTATTATGACTGTATTACATGCCGGTGGTAAATTTGGTGGCGGCGGATATAAAGTTTCGGGTGGTCTACATGGTGTAGGTGCTGCAGTTGTAAACGCCTTATCGAGTGATACAGAAGTAACTGTTCGTAGAGATGGCAAACAATATTTCATTAAATTTGAAAGAGGACATGTTACACAGGAATTAGCAGTTATTGGAGAAGCGGAAGAAACAGGTACAAGTGTACGTTTTAAAGCGGATCCAGAGATTTTTACGGAAACAACTGTTTATGAATATGATGTTCTCTTTAATCGTTTAAGAGAGTTAGCTTATTTAAATCGTAAATTACGCGTTACGGTTACAGATGAGCGTGAAGAAGAAATTAGAACAGATTCATTCTACTACGAGGGTGGAATTCGCTCTTATGTAGAACATTTAAATAAAAATAAAGAACCAATTCATGAAGAATCTATTTTCGTTGAAGGAGAAAAAGATGGAATCGCTATAGAAATTGCGATGCAATACAATAGCGGATTTGCAGAGAACCTTTATTCCTTCGCAAATAATATTAATACGTACGAAGGTGGAACGCATGAATCTGGTTTTAAAACAGCATTAACACGTGTCGTCAATGATTACGCACGTAAAAATAATTTATTAAAAGATAATGATTCGAATTTAACAGGCGATGACGTTCGTGAAGGATTAACGGCCATTATCTCTGTGAAACACCCAGATCCGCAATTCGAAGGTCAAACGAAGACAAAACTTGGTAACTCAGAAGTTAGTACGATTACAAATCAATTGTTCTCGGAAGGTTTTCAGCGTTTTTTATTAGAAAATCCTTCTACTGCCCAAAAAGTTATTGAGAAAAGTCTACTAGCGGCACAAGCACGTATCGCGGCGAAAAATGCACGTGAAGTGACACGTCGTAAATCAGCACTAGAAGTATCTAGTTTACCCGGTAAATTATCGGACTGTTCATCACGTGACCCATCCATTAGTGAACTGTACATCGTTGAGGGTGACTCAGCAGGTGGTTCTGCAAAAGGTGGGCGTGACCGTCACTTCCAAGCGATTTTACCGTTACGTGGGAAAATTTTAAACGTTGAAAAAGCACGTTTAGATCGTATTTTAAGCAATGCTGAAATTCGTGCGATGATTACAGCGTTGGGAACAGGTATTGGGGAAGAATTTAATTTGGAAAAAGCACGTTATCATAAAGTTGTTATTATGACAGATGCTGACGTCGATGGCGCCCATATCCGAACATTACTTTTAACGTTCTTCTTCCGTTTCATGCGCCCATTAATCGAGGCTGGCTATATTTATATTGCGCAACCACCGCTTTACCGTGTGAAGCAAGGTCGTGATGAGCAATATTGCTATACAGAAGAACAATTACAAGAGATTTTGGACAGTTTACCAGAATCGCCTAAACCAAGTATTACACGTTATAAAGGGCTTGGTGAGATGAATCCTGAAGAGTTATGGAGCACGACGATGAACCCTGAACAACGTGTGTTATTACAAGTTGAATTAGAAGATGTAATTACAGCGGACGAAACATTTGAAGCACTTATGGGTGAAGAAGTCGAGCCGCGTCGTCAATTTATTGAAGAAAACGCACAATACGTTCAAAACTTAGATGCTTAATTAATAAAACGTTAGAAATATAAAGAGATCGGGGAAGTTGAAAGGAGTTTACGAATATGGCAGACACGCCTAATCGTGGCGTCAAAGGTATTAATATTAGCACTGAAATGAAAACTTCATTTTTAGATTATGCGATGAGTGTTATCGTTTCGCGTGCATTACCAGACGTTCGTGACGGATTAAAACCAGTACATCGTCGTATTTTATATGCGATGCAAGATATTGGAAATACAGCAGACAAGCCACATAAAAAATCTGCACGTATTGTCGGGGACGTTATCGGTAAGTATCACCCACATGGAGATAGTGCTGTGTACGATACGATGGTTCGTATGGCGCAAGACTTTAGTTATCGTTATATGCTTGTAGATGGTCATGGAAACTTTGGTTCAGTCGATGGTGATGCGGCAGCTGCGATGCGTTATACAGAATCTCGTATGTCTCGTATTGCGATGGAATTATTAAGAGACATTAATAAAGACACGATAGATTACCAAGATAACTATGATGGGCAGGAAAAAGAACCGATTGTTTTACCGAGCCGTTTTCCAAATTTACTTGTTAATGGTACATCAGGAATTGCGGTTGGGATGGCGACAAACATTCCACCACATCATCTTGGTGAAACGATTGACGCTGTATTATCACTGGCAGATAATCCAGAAATTACGACGGAAGAATTGATGGATATTATGCCAGGGCCGGATTTTCCAACTGGTGGAATGATTTTAGGACGTAGCGGCATTCGTCGTGCTTATGAAACAGGTCGTGGTTCTTTAATTATTCGCGGTAAAGTGGAGATTGAACAAAAATCGAATGGCCGTGAAAGAATTATTGTCAATGAACTACCTTATCAAGTGAATAAAGCACGTTTAGTAGAGAAAATTGCTGAACTTGTACGTGATAAGAAAATTGACGGTATTACGGATTTACGAGATGAATCGGACCGTAATGGTATGCGTATTGTTATTGAAGTGCGTCGTGATGCAAATGCCAATGTTTTATTAAATAATTTATATAAACAAACGGCGCTACAATCAAGTTTTGGTGTGAATATGTTGGCATTAGTTGACGGTACACCGAAAGTATTGGCTTTAAAAGAAATTTTATACCACTATTTAGAGCATCAAAAAGTAGTGGTGAGAAGACGTACACAATACGAATTGAATAAAGCGGAAAACCGCGCACATATTTTAGAAGGTTTAAGAATAGCATTAGACAATATTGATGCGATCATTACTTTAATTCGTGCATCGAAGACGACAGAAGAAGCGAAAAATGGTTTAATGGACCAATTTAAATTGTCTGAACGTCAAGCACAAGCGATTTTAGATATGCGTTTACAACGTTTAACAGGTTTAGAACGTGATAAAATCGAAGAGGAATATAAAGAACTTCAACTGTTAATTGCAGAACTGCGTGCAATTTTAGCGGACGAAGAAAAGTTATTGGAAATTATTCGTGAAGAATTGAATGAAATTAAAGAACGTTTCTCAGATAAGCGTCGCACAGAAATCACTGTAGGCGGTGCTGAAATGATTGAGGATGAAGATTTAATTCCTGAAGAAAATTCAGTCATTACAGTGACACATAATGGCTATATTAAACGACTGCCAGCGAATACGTATCGTAGTCAACGTCGCGGGGGACGTGGTATTCAAGGAATGGGAACGAATGAAGATGATTTCGTAGAACATTTATTGAACACGTCAACACATGACACATTATTGTTCTTTACAACGAGAGGCCGCGTGTTCCAGACGAAAGGCTATCAAATTCCAGAGTTTAATAGAACTGCAAAAGGTTTACCGATTGTAAATTTACTCGGAATTGATAAAGAAGAAAATGTTACGGCAATGATTCGTGTACCACAATTTGAAGACGATCAATACTTCTTCTTCGTGACGAAAAACGGCTTAGCGAAAAGAACATCTGCTTCTGCATTTGCTAATATTCGTTCAAACGGCTTGATTGCTTTAACGTTAAAAGAAAATGACGAATTAATCGGTGTGAAATTAACGACGGGCGATGAAGATATTGTCATTGGAACGAAAGATGGTATGTTAATTCGTTTTAATGAAGAAGATATTCGTTCAATGGGACGTACTGCTTCAGGCGTACGTGGTATTCGTCTACGTAAAGACGATGCTGTCATTGGAATGGATGTTGTGAAAGAAGGACAAGAAATTTTAGTCGTTACTGAAAATGGATACGGAAAGCGTACAGTAGATAGCGAATATCGTATTCAATCACGTGGCGGTTATGGTCTTAAAACATTGCAAGTCACTGAAAGAAATGGATCATTAGTTGCGATGAAGGTTGTAGATGGTACTGAAGATTTAATGTTAATTACAATCAACGGTATTTTAATTCGTATGGATATTAATGATATCTCGGTAATTGGACGTTCGACACAAGGCGTTCGTTTAATTCGATTAGGTGAAAATGAAGTAGTTGCAACTGTAGCAAAAGTAACAAAAGAAGATGATGTAGAGCAAGAACAAGAAGAACTTCTTAATTCATCTGAAAATCATCTAGAAGAATAAATACTGAAAAGAGGATCTTGAATTGTTCATCGTTCAAGATCCTCTTTTTTTTGAATGAACAACAAAATAAATGATATACTGAGAGGAAAGTAATATAGGCTGTGGGGAGGTGTTGCGAAATGAAAGTAATAGTAGTTGACGATGAAAAATTGGCAATTGAAACCCTTGAAGTAATGTTTAAACGTATAGGTGGCATTGAAGTAGTAGGTGCTTATCAGAATCCGAAGAAATTTTTAACTGATATTATAAACTTAGAAGCTGATGTAATTTTTTTAGATATTGAGATGGGCTCATTAAGTGGTATCCAAGTCGCTCAAAAATTAATTGCTCAAAATATACGTATACCAATTGTTTTTGTAACTGCTTATGATCAATTCGCTGTTCATGCATTCGAAGTAAGAGCAATCGATTATTTGATGAAACCGATTCAAAAACATCGTTTAGAAGAAACACTACAACGTGTATACGATAAGCAGGAACATTTACATAAAGCACCGCGAGTGGCTGGTCAACTAACCGCTCAAATGATGGACAGTTTTAAACTTTATGATCAATATGGGGATGAAGTAAAGTGGCGTACACGTAAAGTGAAAGAGCTCTTTGTTTATTTATGGCAACATTACCCTGAATCAGTTCATCGTTCGAAAATTATGGTAGATCTTTGGAGAGAGCAGTTAGAAGATCGGGCAACTACTTTAATGCATACCTCATTGTATCAATTACGTAAGACCATCAAAGATATGAATTTAAAAAATCCAGTATCCCTAGTGAACGAACAATATGTTTTGAATTTTAAAATCAATTCAGACGTAGAGGAAATCGAGAAAATTATTTCTTCCAATTCACTAGAGCCTCATACGATTAAAAATCTCATCGATTTATATAAAGGTGATTATTTAGAAGAGGAAATGTATGATTGGGCTTTATTTAAACAACGACAATTGAAAAGCTCAGTACTGTCAGTATTGGAGAAGTATGTTGAAAGTGTCATTGAGTTAAACACCTCGGTCGAACTTGCAGAGAAGTGTCTCGAGAAAATGCTTAGAATAGAACCATTTAATGATCGTTATATACATCTGTTAATCAAGTACTATGGAGAACAAAAAAAGAGTCATTATTTAGTAAGTGTAATAGAAAAATTGAGTGAAAAGTGGAAGAATGAGTTAGGAATGGATTTACCAAGCACTATTTATGCTTTGCATCAACATTACATTATGGTGCAAAAATGAAAGTAGTAAAATTATAAGCGTGAACTAGGAGGAAATATGAAAAAATGGCTAGCACTTCTTATGATTGTAGGAGGCATTATTTTAATTATTTACCCTTTTTTTAAGGAGCACCAGTATAATAAAGAATTAAGAGAGTTAGAAAATGCTTTGTCATTGGTAGCGAATGCTGAAAATGATCATGCGGAATTAGAAGAACTTGAAGATTTTAAATTTTCAAAGGAAGAATTATCAAATGTGATGGAATTAGAAATTCCTTATATTCATATTAAACAACTTGTGTTAAATCGAACGACAGATGAAAATTTGAATATCGCATTAACGCAAATAAAAGAGAATCAACAACCAGGAGAAGGGAATTTTACAATTGCAGGTCATCGGGGTTATCGTGATGGTCGTCATTTTAGTAATCTAGAACAAGTACCAATAGGGGAAAATGTGTTTCTCCATGCAAAAAATAAAGTATATAAGTACGAAATTGTAAGTTCAGAAATCATTGAGGCGACTGATATAGAAGTGTTAGACAATCAGGCTGGGAAAAATGAGATAACGCTTATTACATGTACGGTGTCAGGAAAACAGCGAGTAGCGGTAAAAGGTATTTTAAAAGAAATTCTAGATCGCGAATAATTCCAAAAGATAATAGAATTTGTATGAGTAATGACATGTAAAATAATGGTGCGAACGACAGTATAACTATGTGTCTCACAATCCGTTAGCTTAATAGGCATATGTTGACGCAAAGTCGAAGTATAATTCATAACACGAAACAATAGAGAATGGAGAGACTTTACCTATGCAAGAAAAGTATATTGAGTTAATACATGTAGAAGAAGGCGCTATTATTACAGAAGACGTTTTTGTCGGAACTTTAAATCCTATTGTGAGAAGCGGTACGATTTTAACGCATACTCATATTGATGTCTTAACGACCTTTTTAATACAGAAAATCAAAATTCAAGATGATCAAAAAATATCAAATGATAAGAAAACTACTGACATAAATGAAGAGTTATTATTGACGAAGTCGGAAGTAGAAGACTATGATATTTTGTATTTATATCAAGAAGCTACCGAGAAAATGAAGAGAGAGTATTCAAAATGGCAAGCAGGTATGACGCCAGACATTACAATAATGCGTCAAATCATCGTACCTTTATTAGATTATATAGAGCAACACAAAGTGAATTACGCTTTCCTTGCAAATCCAGATGCGAAAGATTATATTTCACACCATTCGATAGCAGTTGGAATGTTGACTTACGCAATGGCTAGAAAACTAGAGTTAGCTGTTGGTCAGGCAATTCAGTTAGGGATTGCAGGGACATTAATTGACAGTGGTATGGCAAAAATGCCTTTGGCAATCACGCAAAAAGCAGGTCGACTTACAGAAAATGAGCTGAAAGAAATTAAAAAACATCCTATTTACAGTTACCAACTTATTAAAGACTCTCCTCTTATCAGATCTGAAATGAAATTAGCAATATTACAACATCATGAGCGATTGGATGGTACTGGCTATCCACGAAGAGAAAAACAAGATCAATTGACCATTTATTCTAGAATCCTAAGCGTAGCAGACACGTTTCATGCTAGAATATCAAAGCGAGTATACAGTGATGGAGAAGCAATTTATAAAGTATTAGAGTCTTTCAAAGGTGAATTAAATAAATATGATATTAGAGCTGTGACGGCATTAAAAAAATTGGTAGGCATGTTCCAAATTAATGATATAGTGGAATTGTCAAATGGTATGATTGGTAAAGTAGTCTTTGTAAGACAAGAAGAGCCATTGCGTCCAATTATTATATTAGCAAATGACCGCAAAGTAGATTTGACCCAGCGAAGAGACCTTTTTGTTATGAGGATGATTTAACTAGCCATCACTTACCAAAAGTTCAGTTCTTTAATCATCCATGTGAAAAGTAAACTGAATTTTGTTGAATAAGAGTGCGTGTACGTATTTGAATAAATTAAGCACTTAGATGTTCTTTAAATATAAATAAACGTCTAGGTGTTTTTTAATTTTTTTGGAGATTGTTGATTAAGATCTGATAATGAATAAAATTTGTTCTCATACAATATATGGGTGGGATTAAAAAGAAGATTCTGCTACATAAAGTAAAAGGTTGCACAATTACTGGAGCAGAAAACATCCCTGAAGAACGTTTTTACAAATACTAGTGCAGCGAAAAGGTAAGAGACATATAGGAAGGACATTATTAATTTACCCAAAACATATATATAACTACAAAAGGACATATTATTAATAGCTCATTTGATGGTGTCACGTTCTTTATCACAGAGATTGATTGCTTATGTTTCGAGTAGTTAATACTTGAAGCTAGAAAATTTCTGGCTGGAAACGAAAATCAACTGTTAAGAGCAAATTCTTTAATTCAATTTATATATCATATCGTCAGCATTTATCTGATTCAGCAAAAAAGGGGAGTACTTTGTTTACTCTAATTTTTTTTAGTTTATTGGAAGATAAGACCCACCATTTAATTAAATAGGAGAAGAATTATAAATAGATATTAATAAAAATAAAAAGGCTATTGTAATTTAAAATAATAGATGATATAGTATAAAACATTGCTGAAGAAAGCAGTGACTATGAAATTACATTCAATTCTTCCTTTAAAAACTTTTTCAATAAAATGTTGACAAAGAAAAAGGAGTTTGGTATGATAAAAGAGTTGCTTCGAGAAAGCGATATATAACTTTAAAAACATGAACTTTGAAAACTGAACAACAAAACGTCAAGATATACAGAATCAATTTTGATTCAAATTTAAATGACATCT
>ERZ808028.180-NODE-180-length-65253-cov-5.394455_pt1 | contig 65253 bp, 78 predicted proteins | sample MGYA00380184_ERZ808028 | MGnify/ENA primary metagenome ERZ808028 (study PRJEB31490, sample SAMN06133397) | mouse gut metagenome | isolation source: J8_1 | host: mice | place: China: Chengdu | collected 2015-05 ... | reverse complement strand
AGCTTTATTTTTCTATTTCAATTATCGCCTGAAAGGATTTTTTCTATTCTATTTTACACAAAATTTTTTGCGGTCTCGCAAAGGAAAAGCATGCAATGCGTTATACGCCATATCGGGGCTTAACTCAAGTTACAAATTGGGTCAGGCTTAAATTTGCTGCCATGAATTTGAAAAAGTTTGCAATACACAGGTGGAATATGACCAATCCTACTGCTTTCCCTGATGGCATCAGCATATTTTTCATTAATATTAAAAAATTAACCCTAAATCCACAAAGGATTTAGGGTTTTTCTACAGGCTGAAATCTTCTGCATTGTTTGATGCAGAAGATTTTTTTATGCAAAAAAATAAAACACATTCGACAAATAATAATTTGTGCAGAATAAAATAATGGGAAAATATCATATTAGAGATATTTTCTAATTCAGCATTTGATTTCTATTCTTTTATAAGCGAATTATTTTAATCTTTGTTATGTTATAATTCAAATATTTTCATCAAATCTATTTGAATGATTATCACAAATATTAAAGAATGTTAACTAAAATATTTGAATAAATCTTGGAGGTGTAAATAATGACCTATTTTGCAAATTCTTTCTCTACAAGAAATGCAGTTATTCCTTGTGAAACAGGTGTATTTGCAAATGCAAGAGATGGGCATAGGCTTTCAATGATTGTAAAGATATGAATTGGAAACTATTTTATCGTATTTCATAATCTTCCTCGCTTCATGCTTTCATTTTGTGATATTACGAATTCATAATATCACAAAATAATACTGTTTTGTACCCCTGTCCAGTTTTAGTTTACCACTTCACTGATATAATTTTGTGTTAAGAGACACAAAAAATTCACAGATACATTTGAGAGATACGAGAGTCTTGAAATGTGCTTAAAATGGGCATTTCTTATGAAGCATTGTTGGTCTCTGACTCCAACATCCAAGGTTTGAATTCTTGCACCGTTGCCACTAAAAAAGAGCTGTTCTCCAACTCTTTTATGTGTCCATCAATGGTTTATAATAAATATGCAAGGTTACAGAAATTGTAATTTTGCACATTATTTTGTCCAGAAATGGCTGACAACCCTCCCGGTTCTACCGGGGGAAATAAAAAGCTTTAGTAAAAATAAAATCGGCGAGCTAAAAGCAAGCCGAGGTTATTAGCGAAAAAATAACCTCCAAATACAATGGAAACGGTTTGGCAGCCGCGTTACTAAAATACAGGAGGTTAAAGACATGATAAAAAAGAATGGAAATAACGAAATAAAAACATTGTCACACTCAACATATAGGTGTCAGTACCATATAGTGTTCGCACCAAAATATCGATGACAGGAGATATACGGAGAATTAAGAAAAGATATCGGAGAAATAATCCGAAAATTATGCGAACAGAAAGGTGTAGAAATCATAGAAGCAGAAGCCTGCAAAGACCACATACACCTTTTGGTATCAATACCATCGTATATAAGTGTAGTTGATAGTTTGAATGTTGTATTGCTTCCGTGAACAGTTGGATTCATATTGCTGAATAGCAGAAAACCAATTTTCGTGATAACTCTTATTTTATATGAGATGATAATGGGGTAATATGGAAAACTGTTTTGAACTACAATCTCAATTGATCAAGCATATTGTAAGGAGGATTACACATGGGACTGTTTAATGTAGTCGATATCGGTGTTGATTTTATGGACGAAATTGGCGCTGATGTAAAAGCTGAAAGAGAGGCTGAAAAACTCAAAATTGATGAGGCTTGCATTAGATGCAAGGACAAATTCGGCAGAGTCAATTTGGAATGGATGGCAGATGCAGCAGGAGTAAACGAACAAAGAATTATAGTTGCTCTTCGTGGCAGTGTAATTTTTCAGGACCCTGCTGTATTTGAAGACAGAGACGAATGGGATGCTTCACTTGGTTGGAAATTTGGTGAGCAATATCTCTGCGGTAACATTTCAAACAAACTTCAGCTTGCACAGAAAATGGAGGAACGCTTTCCTAAATGCTTTGAGAACAACATTGAGGCGCTTAAAAGGCTTCTTCCGAAGAAAGTGCCGTTTAACAGTATTCATGCATCGCTTGGAGCATCGTGGATTCCGATAGAGATTTACGAGGATTTTCTGCAGCATTTGTTCAATCTAAAGGGCTTGGTTAAGGTTTACTATGTAAGTGAGCTTTCCAAATATAAGGTAATTCCTAATTGCTATATTGTTAATTCCATTGCAAACAAGGTTACATACGGTACCGATAGAATGAGTGCTATTGAAATCATTCAAAAAACTATGAATGCATCCTCGATAAAGGTATATGACTACGATAGTAGGCACAATTTTTACGATCAGAGAATTTTCAATAAAAAGGAGACACTTGCCGCACAGGAAAAGCAGAACCTTATTCTCCAAAAGTGGAGCGAGTGGCTTAGAAATCGCCCTGCAGTCAGAAGAAGAATTGAAGAGTGCTACAATGACCAGTTTGTCGGCTATGCATATAGTCCGTTTGACGGCTCGTTTCTTACCTTCCCCGACCTCAATCCTGATATAACTCTTTACAAGCACCAACAGGATGCAATTGCAAGAGCATTGCTTTCACCTAACAATCTTCTTCTTGCTCACGAAGTAGGCTCCGGTAAAACCTACGAAATGATAGCAATTGCCCATGAGCTTAAGAGAATGGGTCTTAGTGAGAAGAATATGATTGTCCTTCCAAATAATGTGCTTGGAGATGTTGTAAATTCACATAAAACTCTTTATCCTAATGACAAGATTTTAACCGTTTTTCCAAAAGAATTCACACCAAAGAACAGGAATAAAATCCTTGAAGAAATCAGAGATAATGACTATGTTGCTGTGTATATGGCTTATTCAAGCTTTGACATGATTACAATGAGCAAGGATTGGTGGATTAACCAAAAACACAGTGAAATTCAAAGGCTTAAGAACGCCATAGCAAATTCAACAGATTCAGTTGAAAGAAATATGCTTAAGTCTAAAGTGAAAAATCTCGCTAAAGCATTAGAAAAATACATGCTTAATGCTAAGGATACTCCATGGCTCAGCTTTGATGAGCTTGGTATTAACACCCTTATAGTTGATGAGGCGCATAACTATAAAAACATTTCTCTTGAAACGAGAACGGATTCAATAGTTGGTATGCACACCAAAGGCAGCAAGAAATGTAACGAAATGCTTGCCAAGTGTCACAGTGTTAATAAGCTTATTTTTTCAACAGGTACTCCACTCACGAACAGTCTTGCAGATTTGTATGTTATGCAAAAGTATCTGCAACCAAAGGAGTTGGAATTTAATAAGCTCGATGCTTTTGATATGTGGATAAATACCTTCGCAGAGCGTGAGGAAGAATACGAAATTGACATTGACTCAACTTCTCTACGTTCTATGGTGCGCTTTTCGAGGTTTCACAATCTGACAGAGCTTATGAGCTTATTCTCGTCTGTTTTCGACTTTCATTTCAACGACAACCAAGCAGGGTTGCCAAAGTGGAACGGTTATATTGATATCACCTGTGATAGAAATCCCATTCAAGCAAAATATATTGAGGATATTGTTGAACGCACAGAGCTTTGCAGGACAGGTAAGGTTTCAAGAACAGAGGATAATCTGCTAAAGATTTGTATTGACGAACGCAATGTGTCATTAGATGATAGACTTGGTGTTGCCGATGCTGTTAATTATTATTACACAACTCGCAAGGTGGCTAAATGTGCAGAGAAGATTAAGAAATTCTATGATGAGTATCCCGATACTTCTCAGGTTGTCTTTTCCGATATTGGCACACCTAAGTATGATTTCAATATCTATGACGCACTGAGAGAAGAATTGGAGCTTCTTGGCATTCCGTCATATGAAATTGCTTATATCCATGATGCAACAACCGAAAAAAAGCGAGAAAAGCTTTTCAAGGATGTTAATGAAGGAAAGATAAGAGTGATCATCGGCTCAACACCAAAGCTCGGTATCGGAACTAATATTCAAGAGCGTCTTATTGCTGCTCATCATCTTTCAATACCGTGGAAGCCGGCAGAGATTATACAGCGAGAAGGCCGTATTATCCGTAATTTCAATAGCTGTGATGAAGTGTTCATATTCAGATATATCACTCCTGATAGCTTTGATAGCTTTAGCTGGCAAATACTTGAAAATAAGCAAAAATTCATTTCAAGCTTCCTTTCGGGTGCTTCAAATGTAAGACATGCTGACGATATCGGTGAAGTTATTCTAAACTATGCAGAGATAAAGGCAGCTTGCATCGGCAATCCTCTTGTTAAAAAACGTGTTGAAACTGCTAACAGGATTGAAAGAGTCAAGATCCTTTCTGTTCAAAAGCAGTCACAGCTTCTTGAAGCAGCTGCCATCATTGCAGAAACACCCGGTAAGCTTGACGAACTTATAAAACGCAGGGATATTGTTCGTAAAGATAAAAAACTCTATAAACGAAGCAAGGAGAAAATCCCGAATGATGAGCGAATTGCCTTTGGCGAAGAGTTGCTTGATGCCCTCAACGGCAACAATATTGTTGACAGAGAGCGAGTGTTTACCGAGTATCAAGGCTTTCAAATTGTTCTTCCGGCAAACATGTTAGTTGAAAAGCCATACATTTATATAAAGTCAAAGCACCACGGTGTTTATTATAATGACATGACTGATGTGACAACAGCACTCGGCTGTTCAAAGAGTATTGATTATTTGCTCGAGCATCTTGATGAAAGACTGAAGAGTTTGACTATGGATATCCATAACATCAAGAAAAATTGTGAAATGGCTAAGGCTGATTATGAAGCCGGTAACCCTTATGAAGAAGAGCTTGAGCAGCTTTATAAAGAGCTTGAAGTAATTGATAAAGAAATTGAAAAGGAGAAAAATGATGTTGCTTAATAATGACAATACAAACATTCCTCAAGTAGATGTAAATGTTGTTAAGAATATGATGAAAATGCTTTACTTGAATGCAATTAACAAAGGTATTTTGCTTAGCACGATGCCTACCACTATGCTCTGGGGAGCTCCCGGAGCGGGTAAAAGCTCTGCAGTGGCACAGCTTTGTGAGGAGCTTCAAATTATGAGTGGAAAGAAGGTAACGCTTACAGATATTCGTCTTCTTCTTTTCAGCCCTGTTGACCTTAGAGGTGTGCCTGTAGCAGATGTAACTCACACATTTACACAATGGCTGATGCCCAAAATTTTTGATTTATCCGCTACCGATGATACTGTAAATATAGTTTTTCTTGATGAAATTTCAGCAGCTCCCCAAAGCGTTCAGGCAGCAGCTTATCAAATCTGTCTTGACCACCGTATCGGCGAGCATAAGCTCCCCGATAATACTATCGTTATCGCCGCAGGTAACCGAACAACAGATCATTCCGTTGCATATAAAATGCCTAGCGCACTAGCAAACAGAATGCTCCATTTCAATGTAGTTGTCAGCTTTGACGCTTGGAAAAGGTGGGCTGTCAATAACGGTATTGATGAAAGAGTTTTGGGTTATTTGTCTTTCGATAACAGTCACCTTTGTGAGGAGCCTGATAACAATTCGCTTGCTTATCCTACTCCACGCTCATGGGAATTTGTTAGTACAATACTCAAAACCACCGAAATGTCCGTCAGCGAGGCGCACGATTACATATCTTCGGCAGTCGGTATTGATACATCACTTGCCTTTGAAAACTGGTGTAACATTTTCAAAAGCTTACCTGATACAAAAGATATTTTTAAGGGTATATGCAACGTTAAGCCTAATACACACGGTGCACTTTATGCAGTCATTTCAAGTATGACAACCTATGTTGCAGAGCATAAGGATGTTATTTCCGTAAACGAGCTTGACAATGCCTTTGCTTATGCGGAAAGCTTTCCGGCAGATTATGTAATGATGCTTTACGATAATCTTTCATATATCGAAGGCATCAACTTGAAATTGCTGAAATGCCCCTCAGTAAAGGCTTGGATTAACAGGAGAAAGTAATATGGCTACATTAACTGATGAGCTTAAAAGGCTCGCAATAAGGCTTACTGATATTCGTGCGCAAATAGTAAAGGAGCTGCCGTTTTTCGGCAGACTCCTTCTACACCTGCAGTTTGGATTTGCTGATTGCGAAACAGCTTATACCGATCAGAAAAGAATTGTGTTTGATCCCGAATTTGCCAATAGACTTAATGATGACGAACTTAAATTCATCATGCTACACGAACTTTTTCATTGTGTTCTTACCCATTGTTCAAGAGCAAAGGGAAAAGTGAATTCAATATACAACATTGCTTGTGATATTGTTGTTAATTCAATTATTCTTGATATGCTTGATTTAGATGATATAGTTATAGACGGTAATAAGGCAATGCATATTGCTCCCGATGATAGCGAGGGTAAAAAATATACCGCCGAAGAGATTTATCAAATGCTCATTAAGATGAACGAAAAGAAAGTCAAGGATATTTACGGCGACGGTATTGACAGTCACATAGTTTGGGCAGATCTTGATACGTCTTCAAAGCAAAATGAAATTTGGAGAACGCATATTAAATCTGCTTCAAAAGCATGCTCAATTGATGGGTTGCCTTTGAGCCTCAAACGTTATGTTAAAGACATTAGTCATAACCCGAAATGCAACTGGAAACAGCTTCTTCACGATTACATTCAGTTTGACAGAGGCGATTATACATATTCAACACCCGATAAACGATTTGCAGGCGGAGATATGATTATGCCGTCTTTTCAAGAGGAAATTGACGGAGCGAGAGTAAGAAAGCTTTGGGCAGTTGTTGATACGTCAGCTTCTATTTCAAACGCAACACTCACTGATGCTATGAATGAGATTTACGGTGCGTTAACGCAGGTTGATCTTGAGGGTTGGGTATCTTTCTTTGATACGGATATTTCCGAGCCTGTAGCATTTGAAAGTGCAGAAGATCTTGACAAAATCTCCCCCGTAGGCGGCGGTGGTACAAGCTTTGATATAATATTTAGTGAAATAGAAAAGCATTTTGACGAATATCCCGAAATCATTGTTATCCTTACGGACGGATATGCACCGTTTCCCGAAGAAAAAGTTACAAAGGGAATTCCCGTAATCTGGGCAATCATTGACACTAACATACAACCACCTTTTGGAAAAACAGTACACATAACCACAAATTGATGAAAAGATTATCTACCAATTATAATTTTATTATTTTTGTAATTTAGAATATAGACATAAAAGAACGGAGGTATAACAACGTGGATGAAAAATTAAAGAAAGAATTAAAATTATATCAGTTTTTTAATGGTCTAACATATATTATTTCGTGCTTTGCTTTATCGGTTAGCCGAATGCTTTCAATTCACAAGTTTAACATAAGTATAGTTATGTGCTTTGTTTTTGGAATAGTGTCGTTTTTAATATCTCCGTATCTTGTTTTGCTTTTTAATAAAGGCAAAAAGCTATTGGCAATTGCTTCGGGGCTTATCGGTCCCTCGTCAGTCATAGTTATATATATGATTAATATGAGAAGCTTTAACCGTAAGTCCGGTATTTGCCTTGTTATCGGAATAGTAATTCTAATTTGCCTTGCTTTCATTCGCGTGCATGAAGTTAAAAAGGCTAAAAAGAGTGTTAGAAAGAAAAGAGAAATACTAAAGTCCGTTCAGGTGCTTACAACAGCGGTTTGTATTATTGCAATTGTTCTTTCAGTACCGACAGGCGTTATGACAAATAAACTGTTATCAAATCAAGCAGTTGATGAAAGTGAGATTATTACTTCAAGCATTGAGGCTACTAATAATGCAGATGCAAAAGATAATAGTCTTATTAAAGCGCACCTTAAAGAACTTATGCCTATTATAGACGGTACATATAACGAATTAAGTCTTGCTGAACGCCTTGATATTTTTCAAATAATAGTCAATGTCGAGTGTACTTATTTTGGCAGCAGTATTCCAATTCCCATTAAGATCAAGTCTATTTCCTCAGAAAACGGTACTACCTATGCTTATTACAATAATGGCGAGGAAACGATTTATCTAAACGAATCGGTTTTCAACGACCTTGATGTTGAGGACGCACTCTACATTGTTTTACACGAGACATATCATGTTTATCAGCACGAGCAGAAGAAGCTTTATGAATCAGTGCCTGATGAATTAAAAAATCTCTCAATGCTCAGCAGTGCTAAGGAGTGCAAGGAAGGCTTAGATAACTATATATCTAGCGGTGAAGATTACAGTGAATATAAAAATCAGTCAATAGAGCAGGATGCAGATGCCTATGCTTATGTAACGACAGCTGAGTATCTAAAATTGATAAAACAATACGCAAATGATGAGGAATTCAAATAATTGATAATTTATTTTATAAGGAGGGTTTATCTATGTATAATTTTGATTTTTTGGACAAGCTCAAAAACAATAATACAATAATTTTGTTTCATAACGAAACAGTGGATGTTGAGGGGAATATTATCTCTGATATTGCTTCATTTCTTTCTGATGATTTAAAGGTATATCATCCCGAAAGGAGCACAGAAGAATCATTAATCATTTTGCAATATCCTTCTATTGACAGTACTGAGTATACCTTTAATCAGTTTTTTGATTCCCCTCGTTGTGCATCAATCATGTTCAGCAGTTTCAAGGGTGTGTTTATTGTTGATTGTTCAAAATACACATCGATTGACAATCCTCAATTTAATAAGCTTTTGGAATATATAAACGAAAATGCCGCCTCCGATTTCAAATTCATTGTCCTTATGAGCAGTCAGTGCAAAAGACAGTACATGAGTATGATTAAAAACAAGAATAATTTGATAATTGATTTGGAAATTAGTTTGTCCCAAATTGAATTCTACAAGGAATATGTTGACAAGAAAAGCTACTCCTATCTTATTGAGCAATTTAACAATAATCTGTTATTTCGTCAGTTATCTGCTTTGCAAATTGAAAATTGTATTAATTGTGCTGATTGTTCAAAAGATGATTTTGTAAAAACAGTTACAAAGACAATTAACGAAAACGATTGCATAGAGAGGAGAATTGGATTCTAATGAGAAATTATATTTCGCCTAATGAAATTTCCTTTGGTGATGTTGATGACTTAAAGAAAATTTCAGAATTAATTAGACTTGATGAGCCTTATAATAAAGGCGGTTTGCCTTTGTATTCAAACACATCTGAAATGCTTGTAAGCACAAGTGATACCCATTCACTCATATTAGGAACAACAGGCTCTCGAAAGACGCGTTCGGTTGTGTTCCCTATGGTGCTCAATATTGCAAGTGCAAAAGAAAAACAGAGTATGATTGTTCACGATACAAAGGGTGATGTTCCTAAATATACTTATGATTATCTTAAAAAACAGGGATATGATGTCTATGTACTAAACTTTAGAGATCCATCTGCAAGCGACCATTATAATATATTTGATTCCGTGACTGACCTTATTAAGAGGAACAAGAAAAAAGCAAACAGAAAGCTGGGAGATATATGCTATCAGCTTTTTGAGGAAAGTCTGAGCAGTGAAAAGGATCCCTTCTGGCTTTCAACCGTTTCTGATTATTTTGCCGGATTGTACGAGGCATTATGTGTCTTTTCTAACTACAACAAAAGATATGTCACATTTTCAAACCTTATGACATTCCACAGAATAATTAAAAATGGAGGAACCAAAGCTACTATCGTAAAGTATTTATTGAAAGAAAAAAATCATCCTGCAATAGCTGATAGCCTATCGTCTGTCATTGATAACGCATCTGACACAAAAAAGAATTTGCTTTCGATGGTTAATAATCCTTTTAATACCTTTGAAAGCATTTCGCCGATTACATATAAGAGTGATTTTACTGCCAAGGATTTGGCTACTAAGCCAACCTGTGTTTTCATAGTTACGCCCGACGAGTCAACCGAATTTAATTTTATGGTTTCTCTAATCGTAAAGGAAATTTACGGTGAACTGCTTGATTACGCTACTACACAAAAAGGCAACACATTGCCTGTTACTGTTCACTTTTTAATTGACGAATTTGGATCTTTGCCCAAAATAGACTCGTTCAATTCTATGATATCGGCAGCTCGCTCAAGAAATATCCGATTTCATCTCATATTACAGACCTTCAGTCAGTTGAGACAGGTATATAATGAATTTGGTGCCGCCAACATATTCAACAACTGTGAATCCTGTATCTGCATGCGAAGTAATGATTACGAGCTAGAGGAGCTTCTTAGAAGGTCGGTTGGTAAAATGACATTACCTTATTCAAATAAAGAGGTTGAACTAATTTCAAACGGAATACTCAGAACACTCGATAAAGGACAAGCTATTATACTTGCCCAAGGTCTTCGCAAGCCTATAATGGTAAGATTACCTGATATCAGCGAGTACGATTACGAAGTGCGATATTCCGATTGCTTGGATAGAAAACGCAAAAACAAGATTCCGGAATTTAACTTTTCGAAAATCTTTGAACAAGTCAACGAAGAAAAAAGGTCAGATGAGAAAATCACAAATGTGTTGCTAAATACCTTTGCAGAGCGCAAAGCGGAAATTATGTCATATCACAAGCATAAATATCCTGTCATGATAACTGAAAACCTTCGAAGACTTCCGAGTGAAAGGTATGATATTATCATAGAGACTGTAACATACGGCAAAGAGCTTTCAATGTATGAGGCTCTTTCTGAAATAACTCATGCCCCATCGAAGGAAATAGCAGTAAAGGTAAGTAATCTTTCTGACGAAAGAGATGAAATATTGCTTAGATGTCAGAACAAAAGACAATTTCAAGATGCTATCGATCGTCTTAAACCGCTTGGCCGAATAAAATATCATTTGGGTGACGGAGACAATTCAAGTGAATTACCATTTAAACCTCCATTTATTATTTAAGGAGGACTAAAAATGCTTATTTTATCATCAAGCCGATTAGGCGCTTCATGGATGCGCAATAAGTTTGAAAAGGTGTTGGGAGGCGATTTATCAAACAAAAAGCTTTTAATTATCCCTTGTGCATCAGCCAACGAAGAAAAGGCAGGTGCGCAGGCTATTGAGGATGCAATGAGTCTCGGATTCAAAAGAGAACACATTTATGTATTCAGTATTCGTTCATTTCAAATATTCGTTATGAAATATAGTGCACATAAATATGATTATATTTATGTAACGGGCGGCAACACTTTCAAGCTTCTCCATGACTTAAAGGAATGCGAATACGACATGGTACTGCGAAAGATGATTATTGAAGGAACAACATATATTGGCTCAAGTGCCGGTGCATATCTCGTTTCAAAGGATATTAGTCATATACAACAGTACGATGAAAATAATTATGATATTGATAATTTTTCAGGACTCGGCATACTTGATGCTCGTCTGATATGCCACTTTGACAAGGACAGATATTACGATTATTACAAATTAAGAATGTCAACAAGCGATGTGCTGTTTACCATTGATGATGACAGCATTCTTGTTGTTGACAAGGACAATATTTATTATGTTTAAGGAGGGAAAATGATTTTTTGTATCGGGATATACGAAGTCGAAATTGAAAAAAGTAATGTAATTCAAATTCCAAGGGCGTGGCGTAAAAGGATTGAAAAGGCAGATTCACTATATTGTAAGATTGATGAATATGTGTCTAATGATGACGACGAAAAGCTTTTGAAAATGACCTGCAGCTTCGATCGTGACTATTTTAGAAGTATTGATGATTGTGAGTTGTTTACTATTGCGATTGACAGAAAATATCGAATGCATATTCCAAAAAAATATATGGAAAAATGCAGCTTTTTAGAGAACCATCCCGTTCTCTTGATGGGCTGGGGAGATATCATTACGATTAAAGCAAAGCGTGACAAGTTAAAAGTAACAGACACAGATGAGCTTGAACAGTTAATTCACCAAACCGTAAATCTGGAAGAGCATTAACATACAAATAGAGGAGATGGAATTATGGATTCCGTTTTATATAAGTGATAAATTAGGCTTCTCTGATGTAAATCTTTGAGTTTTCATTGATTTTTGAAACCTTAAATCATAGTGTAAAGGCAGAAAGGAACTACAATGATTAATATACAACAATATCGCGATTACTGGATTTATGAGAAAATATATGATTTTATAGGCTTTTACCCTCGCGAATTCTATTGCCTTGACAATTTTAGTTCTTTCAAAGTGAACTATCAAGGCGTGCTTTACAGTTCTGCAGAAGAAGCGTATCAAGCACAAAAATTTATAACTACATCTTCAGAAATATACGAACTTATAAAAAACTCACATTCAGCCCATGATGCTCAAAAAATTGCACGAGAGAATCAGCATCTCCAACGTGATGATTGGAACAAAATAAAGCTTAATGTAATGGAAGAAATCCTAACAGCAAAAACCAATCAAAATCCATATGTTGCGAAAAAACTTTTGCAAACAGGAGACTATCTTATTGTTGAGGACAGTCCTTATGATTCATATTGGGATTGCGGAATTGAAGGCAATGGTAAAAATCATTTAGGTCGTCTTTGGATGAAAATACGCGAACAACTGAAAGCAGAAAGCGTCAAATAAACGGAGAAGAAAAAATGTCGAACAATTACGAAACACTTGAACTTGATAAAAACGGAGTTATGCTGCAACTGCCGTCCATTTTTAGTCATTATGCAGGCTCGTTTTTTTATTACCAAGCAAGAAAAGTCGAAAAAAACGATAATTCTAACGAAAACTATTACGAATATTGTTTTCACTTGAACAAGTGTGAAGCAAAGGAAAAAAACGAATTCGGCGATCTGCTCCCTATATTAATGTGTCATATAACCCGCTAGGGCTTTTTGCCGTGCCCGGATGATATTCTTCATGAAATAAAGAAAAACAATAATAGGATTATATTTTATAGTTGTGGATTTAGTGATTTTATACTTACTACAAAAACAATTAGCATTGGCCTAACAGATCTTGATGAAGATCTTATTATAAAACTGTGGAATAATGATTAAAATTTTTCTCATGATGTATTCGACATTTTTGATAATTTCACGATTAAATTTATTGATTAAGGAAAGGAATTCGGAGGTAAAAAAATGAAAGCAACATATCGTACCAATTCCGAACAGACAATAAACAATATTAGAAATCATCTCAAAAAATGCAATTACAACATTGTAATTGAAGAAGATAATGTTGATTTTCCTTATACAAGTAGCTGTTTCATTTACGAAAGTAACATAAAGGACAAAAAGGAGAAAAATTTTGTTTTAAAAATTGATGTGGATGATATAAACGGATTCGCAGTTTTGGATGTTTATGCAAATATTTCAATTTCCGAACCTCACAGAGCGATTGCCGCCAAATATTGTATGAGAAAAATTGCCGAACGGAAACTTTCATATATTGATTTTTATCCTGAAAGCGGATATGCTTTTACTCGTGTGGAAAGTTCTTTTGCTGATGCACCTCTTTCTGAAAGCACATTAGCAAATATGGAACGCATAGCACTTTCAACACTGTTTGCTTGCTATGATGACCTCGAAAAAATTGCAAAAGGTGAATTCGTCGAAAACAATAATAAAAATGATGATTTTCCGGATAATGAGTTTTTGAAATACTTCAAGAACTCGCAAATGAATATGAGAAAGAAAATGACCACAACAATGATTAAAAATTAATCGGACAAAATATTTTACTTTGTAAATAAGCACGGCGGTAGCAACTCCTTATACAACCGTTAAGCCAAATGAAGATATTTAAGAGTTTATCGGCATAAGGTGGAAAGACGAGTCGTCTGTTCCGGAAACATAAACTATGTACAAGTTCAATGCAAGCATTGAATGGGTGCTAAAGCATTCAGCGAGTACCGCCGTGCTTATGATATATAGGTGATGATAATGAAATCTACAAATAAACAGTTGTGCTTTGATGACTTTGATATTGAAATAATCAATCGACAAGACAGAGATATCTTATTTGATATATTGATTGATATTGAATGTGATTTTATTGGATTTAATGAATCCAATATGCCCTATCTTAACTCTCCGGTTGATTTAGTTTTGTGTGTTGACAGAGGCAAGACAAAGGCTGAGTTCTGGGCTAAGTATCGACGCTTGTACGATATTTGCAATAAGCAAATTGACTTTTACGACATATATAGAATACCTAAAAAATCAAAGGGCTATCGTACAATATGCGGTGCAAAAAGCGAGCTTGCTCTTTATCAAAAATACATACTTAATAACATTCTTAACAATATTTCGCCTGACTGTCACGCTATGGCTTATAGAAGTGGCATTTCTGTAAAAGATTGTGCCAAAGAACATATAGGTAAGGACATTGTTGTTAAAATAGACATTAAGAATTTCTTCCACTCTGTAACCGAAAAGATGGTTTACAGGGTGTTTGACAAGAACACAAGCTATGAAAAATCTCTCAAAATGCTTTTTACTAAGCTCTGCACAGTTGATAATCATCTACCGCAGGGTGCTTGCACAAGTCCTGCTCTCGCAAACCTTGCATTTAAGAGTATAGACGAAGAGATATCAGAGTTGTGTAATAAGCAAAGGATTTCATATACAAGATATTCAGACGACATGTATTTCAGCGGTCAGGATTTTAATCCCTATGAGCTTATTTATTCAGTAAAAGGCATTCTGTACAGAAACAAGTTTTACGCAAATGATGACAAGACAAGAATTTATTATCAAGGCATTCAGCAAAGGGTGCTTGGCATTTGCGTAAACAACAAGCTTCAAATGCCCAAAGAATATAGAAAGCACATCCGTCAGGAAATGTATTATATAAAGAAATACGGTGTAAAGGAGCATATTTTACATCTTCCCAATAAAGAAGAGTATATAGACAAGCTTGGAAGAGTTCAAAAGGTTGAATATCTTCGAAGGCTCCATTCAAGAATTCAGTATGTTCTGTTCATCAATCCTAATGACAAAGAAATGCTCAAATACAAAAACGAGTGTTCAAATATGTTACATTCGTTAAGAAATATGATACAATGAGTTAAGGTTTATTTTTACTGAAAATCACATTAAAAGGAGATATTCAAATGCTTGAGAAAAACACGTTTTATGTAACAGATGCAAAAGGAAAAGATATAGAGTGCTTGGTCTTATTCACTCATTATGATGAAACCTTTAAAAAGAATTATGTTGTCTATACCCCTGTAAAGCAATCATTTGGACCCACACAGGTTTATGCTATGATTTACAAGCCGGATAAAGACGGCAATGTAACTGAGTTCTCTCCCATTGAAACAGACGAGGAATGGGATATGATAGAGCAGAAACTTGCAGAGCTAAAAAATTCTATTGACTCAAATTGATTTACTATGTGAGGAGGAGTGCATTATGAAAATTACAAAAATGATTTTGCAAATTGCAGCATTTATTAGTGCAACGGCAATGTTTGCTTATACAATTATTAATGAAAAAGCAGGTAGCCTGTTCTATTATTTCATTGATGATTATTTGATTTTGGCAGCAGTGTCATTATTGTTAATCATTGGTTTTAACAGGAATGATTGGGGATATAAGGGCAAAATTTATATTAATACGGCGATTTCAATCAGTGCTTTTGCTATGTTTACAAGTAGCTTGTTTCATGCTTTTGTTGAAATTGAACCCTATTACCGAGTAATTAGTTTTGAATTTATTGCCTCTTCTGTGATGAATATTTTACCTTTTGCGGTTTTTGCACTTGCTATGATAAAGACGATTTACAGGAAAAACGAACAGGTAATCAGTAACGCTCTGCCGATTATTTCGTCGATTTCATTGATTGGCTTCGGAGCAACAAAGTATTGCATAGAAGACCAAAGCAAGCATTGGGCTGTTATAGCAATAATTTGTGTATTGATAATTTGCTCTAAAATTATTGAAAACATGATATTGAACAAGGAGGCGTTGGGAGATGTATAAAAACAGCACAATAGTCGATTTTACAAAATTTTTATCTGCATTTCTTTTTGGATTTGTTATATTGGGAATTATAGCCTTTGCTTTAGATGCACAGCCGTTTCATATTATGCCGTTTTTTATTATTGCGAATGGATGTAAATTTATTACCTTGTTAATCTCAAGCCTGTATTTTCTGCTTTCAAATACACCGATTTCAATAATCAAAACAAAGCTTTTTCCGAGTACGAAAAAATTTGACAAATTCTTAAATTCGATATTGAGTATTCAAATGCTTTTTGCACTTTGCACCTGCCTTTTAACTCTTCGATTCAGCCTGCTTGAGAGCGCTTTTACAAGTGCATACTCTATGCAAAATATTGCGTTTTCTGCGTTTTTCGTTCTTTTATATTTGAGTAATAAGATTTCAATCAATAAAGCGTTCATTTATATCTCAGGCGGAGTGTACATTGGCTTTTGGTATGCGTATAATTTCTTTACGGATTATGTCAGTGTTGACATCAGTGATATAGTTCCGGTAGTCATTATTGCTTTTTATATGATGATTTTCGATCTGTTTTCCATACCACCACTTAAAGCCTTTTTCTACCATACTGTTATTGACGAAACATTTAACGAAAAGGAAACCGAAATGATTTGCATTTCTGCCGCTAAAAATGACAATGGTGAAATAGAAATGCTTATGATTACAGACAGGTATGAGCATAAATATGTAATTTATAATCATTCTTCTAATGAAATAACTCGTGTTGACGAAAACAACATTTTGAACATAAACGAAGATTTGCGAAAAGATTTAGGATTGTTTATTATTTGCAATAGGTAGAATAATGCTAAAAGGAGGATCACTATGATCCATATAACAGGAGATATTCACGGTGAGGCTTGGCGTTTCTGTGATGAATGTATGCCCGGTGAAAGCAAATGGACTGCTGACGACAAGCTGATCGTGTGTGGAGACTTTGGGTTGGTTTGGTATAACAGCGATAATTATACAGGCAAGAAATCTAATGATATGGCGCTTGATGATTTAGCGACTCGACCATATTCTATACTCGTAGTTGACGGCAATCACGAGAATTTCAACGAATTGTATAAATATCCTGAGGTTGAAAGATATGGAGCTCCCGTTCATAAAATTCGTGACAACATTTATCATCTTGAACGAGGCAGAATTTATACCATCGAGGACAAAACCTTCTTTACCTTTGGCGGTGCATATAGTGTTGATAAAGGCTTAAGACAGGAAAATATATCTTGGTGGAAGCAGGAATTGCCTAATGACGAGGAATACAAGCGAGGTATTGAGGCGTTAAAAAAAGCAGGCAATAAAGTTGATTATATCATTACTCATACTGCACCAAAGGAAATTATTAAGCAAATGCTCCAAATGTATCCGCTTATAGAAGACGGAGAGCTTACAGGCTTCTTTGATTGGGTAATGTTCGAGACTGATTTTCAGGAATGGTTCTTTGGACACTTCCATATCGACGAATCTTTCATAGCACGTATTCGAGGGAAAGAAAGAGAGTTCCACACTTTGTTCAATGATGTAAAAACCATATCAAATAATTAGGAGGTTAAATTATGACTAACGATAATGATTTAATTTGGGAAGCCATACTCGAGTATATATTTGAAAGGACAACCGAAGCAGCTTTCAAGCTCTGGATTACACCATTAACTTTTTATGGAATTGAAGACGGTGTTGCATATATAGCTTCAGATAAGGAAATCTGCAACAATGTTGTTAAACAGGCATATGACGAAATGCTTAAGGATGCTTTTCTGTCTGTAACAGGCATACAAGTTGAAATAGCCTATTGCGAAAAATGGTAGAGTATTGTAAAATTATTGTATAAAGTTGTGTGCTTGTTAACAAAGATATGAGGTGTTTTTATGAATGAAAATAAGGTTTTTATGTTTGTAGTTAACAACTCTGATACACGATATTCCAATGTTGTAAGAATTGACGAGGAAAACGGAAATTATTGCTTAAATGTGAGTTTAACTAAACCAAGTTGCATTTCATATACTGCAAAAATCAGCGAAAATGATTTAGAAGAATTATTTTCGCTTCTCAAACCTGTAAATGAATGGGGCAGTCAGGATTCACAAAAGCGAGAAATCCTTGATACAACATGGTTTATCTTTTTTAACTATCACGAAAATATAATAAGAGCAAACGGCTATAAAAATTTCCCTGACGATTACGACATCGTTGCAAACGAAATATCAAATTGGCTAATTGCTATTTTGAAAAGAGAGAATGATGAATTTAATAAATCTTCACAAGAAGGTTTCAAAAAATCTCTGACTAATAAGCCCCGCTATATTTTTTCTTGTTTTGCAAATGCGTCTATGCCGTATTCGTATAATTCGATTACTATTGAACAAAAGGGAGATGTATATTTTCTTGACAGTTCGTCGAGTGACGATTGCTTCCCTAATCGTTCAGCAAAAATAAGTGAAGAGTATATTGATAAACTCTGTGAATTATTTATGCCATTGATAAATTGCAAAAGGTTAAACAATGACATTGTTTTGGATGGAGAAACTTTTTCTTTAAGTATTTCATACAACGACTTAAAGTTTTCGGCAGAAAACTTTTACAATGAATCAATTGATTTTAGTAAAATAAAGCTTGATATGAAAAAAATCATTTTTGAAATTTCTTAAACAACTTCATGAAAAAGTATGGTAAAAGCAGATAAAAAACATAAACTTAGCTAAAGAGGTATTTAACCATGAAAATTTGGCTTGATGATATAAGAAAAGCACCGGATGGGCATGTTCATTGCCACAGCGTAAACGAAGCAATTAACGTTATAAAACTTGCTAATGAACCAATTGAATTGCTCGATTTAGATCATGATTTGGGCGATTACGCTATTGATGGCGGTGATGGAATTAAACTGCTTGATTGGTTGGCAGAAACAGAGCAGTATTATCCCATAAAGCTACATACAATGAATCCTGTTGGCAGAGAAAACATGCAACGATTAATTGATCGATATTGGAAATGAACAAAAAGAATATTGACAGAAATGAAAGAATATATTTACGAACTTGTATATCAAATATGACAAATCAATTATAATTACTGAAAAATCTATTGATATTGTGGTGGGAATAATATATAGTTAAAAAATAAGTGTCGAGGAAATGTTAATGGTAGATAAATTGTTAGATGAATTGATTTATGCTGGAACAACATATCTAGATTCAAAGAATTATGATAAAGCTTTAGATACATTTAATTATACACTAAAAATGTATCCTAATTCAAAGCGTGCGATGCTATGTTTAATGATGACGGAAACAAAACATTTAACCTTAATTACTACAGATATAGCCAAACTAAAGAAATATAATTACTACTACAAAAAATCATTAGAAATAAGAGATGATAAAAATTATAAATCACAATTAAAATCATTGTTTTTGGGTTATGTTGAACGATGTTCAAATGTAATAGCTAAAAATAGAATTAAAGATTGGGAGTCAAGGCATAGAAGTGAAGTGTCAGCAGCAATTCACTACTATAATATGAGAATTTCAAGTGTTGATTTTGATGACACTCCAACACCTCCTGGTTTTAAAGGAGAGGAAGGAATGAAAAATTACGAATCGTACTTAGAAAGAAGTATTGTGCTTAATAGAATAGCACATCATAGTATATGGATAGCCTTTATTATCGGAGTAATACTGCTATTGAATCCCAGTTCGGTCAGTGTGGGTTTATGTTTAATTCCTATTTCAGTATTTGTTGGGATAATAGATTTTATATCTGTTAATACAGGTGAAAAAATAGGCTGTTACAAGCAACGCTTAAAATGGCTTAGAGAAGATATTGAGAAACTCGAGCGAATAAAATACAATTATAAAAAGCCAAATAAAACCGAAATTGCAAAAGAAATTTACAATGAAATTATCAGTTGAAATTTTAATTGATTTTGTTCAACAGCGCTTCTTCGTTTTTCATGGATTAAGGCTTTTTTCTGGCATATTCATTGTATTTTAAGATTAAATGTAATAGTTAGAGAAGGTTGTTTTATGAAAGAATTAAATATAAGCAATTTAGAAGTTGGAAAGTTTTATGTTTTTCAAATTGAATTTGACAAACATATTTACATAGGAAGGTATGTATACACATACCGCAATAAAATTGCAATAGAAAACATTAATGATCAAAGAGTGATAAGTTTAACTTGTAATGATATATTGAAAATTTACCATTACAATGTGGTTAGTTTTATAGGATTGCCCTTTGCTTATAATGGACCTTGTGCTACTATTGCTGGTGTTGGAGAAATTTATAACAGACTGATTATGAAATACAATGAAGCAATAATATTTAATCTTATAAAACAAAATGAAAACCAATCTGCCATTAATTATCTAGATGACATATTAAACCTTTGTGAAAAGAGCAACATTAAAAATACTGTTTTTATGGGGGGGAACCATTTATCGGTATTGCCTTTGCACAAATATGCTAAAAACGCAGGTCTCTGTTCAATAATTTTGGATGCGCATCGTGACTATTCAGAAAACTTAATAAATGAAGAAATTACTCATGCTAATTTTTTGAGTTATATTGAAGATTTGTCAAATGTAGTAATTTATGGGTACCGAGATGGAAAAGGGCAAATCAATTCGTATAATTCGTGTAAAACTTTTTGTGTCGAACAAGAAAAACAGTTTTTTTGTTGTATAAATGAATTAAAAAAGAAAGGTTTTCAATTTTATGTCGATATTGATTTAGATGTACTTGATCCACATTGTTTTCCTGCAACAAATTGCCCAATACATAATGGAATAATTTTTGAAAATTTAATGAAAATAATTGAGTTTATTGGATTTGAAAACATAAAATATTTTTCTATTGAGGAATATAATCCATATTTAGGAGATATCAGTTGTAGTGATTTAATTGAGAATATATTTATGAATATTATTAAAGGATGGAATATTTATGACAACCGTATCAATAATTCTTAAAGTTGTTGATTATTGTAATTTTAACTGTAGTTTTTGTAGATACACATTACAAAAAAACACATCTCCATTGAAAATGACTAGTTCTTTGGCAGAGGAATGTTTAAGAAAAGGAGCTTTGTACAATATTGAAAGCGGCAATTCATATATCCATATAATATTTCATGGCGGAGAACCACTTTTGTGGGGATATGATAATTTTAAAAAAATATTTAAATTTGAAGATGATTTTAAAAAAGAGTATCCTGACTTCATTTTTTATAATTCCATTCAAACCAACGGATCATTATTAACACCGCAACTGTTGAATTTGTTTATAAAGTACAACGTGAGTATTGGTATAAGCATTGACGGACCAGAAAAAATAAATTATCATAAACCAGATGGTGATTATGATGGTATTCTAAGTAAACTTGAAATGCTCAATAATTCTAATTGTAATTATGGAATATTAAGTGTAATAACCAATAGTCATAAGAATAAGGCAATTGATTATTACAAGTTTATTATTGATAACCAAATTAAAAGTGTTGGATTATGTTATTGTTTTGATCCGATAGGTAACGCCTCTGTTGACAATGAGGTTTTATCCGATTTTTTAATTGAATTATTCGATTTGTATTTTTTTGGATCCTACAAAATGAGAATAAGAGAATTTGATTCCGTCATAGAAAAATATTTAGGACTTTGTTCTAGTAATTGCAATTTCCGTTGTAGAGAGAAATGTGGAGATTATTTTTCCATATTTCCTGATGGAAAAATCCTATTTTGTGATTCTTATGAATACAAATCTGAGCCTTTAGGAAATATTATGGCGGCAAATTTTAATGATATAAAAAAAACGGATAAATATAAAAATATAATTAGTGATTTAAGTAAAAACTTTGAATCAAATTGCAAAAATTGTTCAATTCTCCACTTGTGTGGAGGAGGATGTTTTAGAAATGATATGATAAATGGGAAAAATTACTTTTGTAAAGCATATGAAAAAACATATATGCATATTGCAAATGTTATTAATCAATTTAGAAAGGAGGAACAAGCAAATGAACGGATTGGATGTAATTGAAATTATTGAAACATCATCTAAAACTGATACGAATAATTCTTGGCACGAGTCATGGCCTGATGGTTGGCGAGACAGTCACCGCTAATATTTAAAAACAAGGGTCAAAAAGTTCAGCCTTAAAACGAAGGCTGAACTTTTTGACCCAATTAATTTGCAGATTTATAATTAAAAACATACGTCTCAACAGAACATTGGTTTTCAAATTAATGTTTCCATGTTGGGATTTTTTATTTTCAATTTTCATAATAGATGGTCTTATCTAAATTTAACAACAGCTTTAAAAGAATATACAAAATTATGACACTATTGCAAATGAATAACAGTTTATCCATTAAAATTAATAACAAATATCTGTATAATAAACTCACTACTTTGTCTCTATGTTCTATGTTTATTAAATTACATATTGAGATTCTTAAATAAAATTATAATATGATATTATTTAAATAAAAGCAAACAAAGACTTGAATAAGCAAGCAAACTATGTTTAAATGCAACCACACAAGGAAAGGAGGCATTCTTTATGCCAAAGAAAAATCAAAAACCAAGGACTCTGACCGGATATGGTGAGGGCACGATATTTTACAGTAATTCAAAAGGTAAATGGATGGGACAGATAAATGTCGGTAAAGGTGAAGACGGAAAAATCAAGCGTAAATCCGTAACAGGAGAAACGCCCGAAGAGGTTAAACAAAAGCTCAAGCAAATTGAGTTTGATATATATACTGGAACATTTGTCAACGAAGCCACTATCACCTTTGAACAGTTAGAAAAGCAAATACTCGAAGACAGATTCGCATTAAATGAGTTCCAACAGCAAACATATTACAGGCACTTAGAAACTCTTAAAATGCTGAAATCCATCAGTAAAATACCATTGCAGCAAATCAATTACTCAATGATTAAGCAGTTGATGATTGAGAGCGTGGATAAATACTCGGATTCGACAATCAGAAAGCAATTTCTAATGTTAAATCAGTGCTTCAACGAGGCTGTTAAAAGAAAGATTATAAAGGAAAATCCAATGAAGGATATGAAAAGACCTAAATCAAGAAAAAAGACTCGTAAGATTAGGGGATTTACCATTGACGAGGAGCTTAGGTTCATTGACGCATTGGAAAAAGATAACACACTTTATAAAAATCAAATGCTTATATCTCTTTTCACGGGAATGCGTATGGGAGAGGTCAACGCATTAAAATATGATGATGTTAATACAATATTCAATGTTATTACTATTGACGAAACGATTTCAAACGGCAGACAGGGTTTTGCATTTATCAACAACACAGCAAAAACCGATGCAGGTAACAGAACTATACCGATAAATAAAATAGTAAAGCCTATCATTGATAAGGTGCTGGCTGATTACAGGGAAACGCCCGACAGGCTGTTGTTCCACTCATCTAACGGCACTATTGTAACCACAGGTTTAGTGCATAGCCATTTTAAGCAAATTCTTAAAAAGTATAACATTGTTGATCCTATGGTTAAGGGCGATATTACACTTCACAGTCTCCGTCATACATACGCAACTCGCTCTATTGAATCGGGTATGCAGGCGAAGGTTCTTCAAAAGCTACTTGGTCATACTGATATTTCGGTAACGCTTGATACATACTCGGATGTGTTCGACAGCTTTCAAAGTGAAAACATTGAAAGAACTGACGATTATATGATGGAAAAAGGATTTGGAAAAATCTTATCAGCGTAACGAAATTAAGAGTATATTAAATCGCAAAAGGCTATCTCATTTTCGAAGATAGCCTTTACTATTGTTTGAGTGCCGTTAAATGCACCCACCGGGTGCATTTAACGGCACGGTATCATATTCAAAATTATATGTTGTTTCCATATTGACTTTTTATTAGAAAAGTGATAAAATCATTTCACTGTGATATCAACGTAGTTGTTGATAATTAATTATCGGTGAGTATAAGTGGCTAAAATGTGCGAAATTTCGGAAATCTCTCCCGAAGCAACGAACAAGCAACTGCATACGCAGAAAAACGCTTGAAAGTGCTTAAACACGGGGAAATTTCAAATTTTGAGTTTAGCCACCTCGACCATTTTTGTAAATATAATAACGGGGTGTAGCGCAGGTGGTAGCGCACTAGACTGGGGGTCTAGGGGCCGCAAGTTCAAGTCTTGTCACTCCGACCATTAAAACAGGGGTTTCAAAATTTATTGAAATCCCTGTTGCTTTGTAAAAGCCTTTATTTAAGCCAAATTTTAAAGCCGTTGATTATTTCAACGGCTTTTTGCTATATTGAAAATGCTTTGCTATTGCAATCATTATTGCAGTCATTGCAGTCAGAAAGCATCTTTGCATTAAAGCTGTCAATGATGCTGTACTGTCTGTCTTTAAACTGACCGATTACATCACAATATGTATTCAGTGTAATCGTTATATCGGAATGACCGAGTATTTCCTGCAGTGATTTATAGTCAACACCATTTTCAATGCAGCGTGTGGCGAAGGTATGGCGGAGCATATGCTGATTATATTCTTTTGCTCCTATCTTTTTCTTAAAATAATAATTGTTGAAATTCTTGCTCCAATCCTTTGGCGGCTCTTTGCCGAGTCGTACAAAATCGTCACCGACTTTTTTATAATAGCTGTACTTTTTATAAGCCACTGATGTTCTGTGTCTTTCGGCAATCGAAATTATTTCTGTTGTTATCGGTATAATCTCATAACGCTCTATAATTCTTTTAAATGAACTGTTGACCTGATTAGTGGAAATATATGTGTTCTTTTTGAAATCATAAAATAACAGCTTATCCGGGTTATCTTTGTAATGCTTGTCAATATAGTCATTAAACAGCTTTGCTGTAGTATCTGTCATGGAGAGAATTCGCATTCCTGCATCCGTTTTTGTTTCTTCACCCAAAATCGGCTTATCGTCCTTGTCCTTCGATATTGTCTTATTTATGGTAATGGTCTTAAAGTTAAAATTAATATCATTTAAGGTGAGGGCATTAATCTCGCCCATACGCATACCTGTGCAAAGCATAATAAGAAACTGGTAACGATAGCGGTTGTTAATTTCCTGGTTATTCAGAACGCTTATAAAGTGCTTCTGCTCCTCAACAGTGAATGCAGATATTTTCTTATTAGACTTATTTGATTTGGGCTTGATAATATCCTCCATGGGATTTATCTCAATAAGCTTTTTCTTATAGGCATAACCAAAAGCCTTGCCAAGTGCCTGATGCACCTTGCTGAGCTGTGAATTGCTGTAAAAGGTTATTTCCTTGAAAAATTCTTTTATAGTTAACTCGGTTACATTCTGAATCTGTATTGATCCAAGACCGTATTTGTCAATGAGTTTAATACATTCAAGCCTGCGACGGTATGTTGTTTCTTTTATGACGTTCAGTTTTATATCATCATCAAGCAGCATTTCAAGAACAGCGTGTACAGTTATTTTGTTTCTGTCAACAAATCCGCCGTTCTTCAGCTTCTGAATGTGCTCATCAAGCTTTTGCTTGCACTCCTTCTTGGTCTTGCCGTATTTGGTGATACGCTTGCCGTCATACACCATTTGACCGACCCAGCAGTTACGTTTTTTATTTTCATAAAAAGTGCCGTCGCCGTTGCCTCTGCTCTTGACCTTTTGTGTGCGTTCTTTCTTTTCAGTTTCCATGATTATATCACTCCTTTTGATTTCTGCAGCAGGTGCTGCCTAAAAAAGGGCATAAAAATACCCTACTTGATTTATCAAGCAGGATGTGGTATAATCTCATTGCTCGGTGGGATTATATTGCATCCTACTACTATGGTCTGTCGGCTACTGCTATAGCTGACGGACCTTTTTTTATTTGTTTATGCTCAATTTAGCTTGCACATTTTTGACAAGGTGTTAAGCCAAGTGAAATAGCATAGTCTAAAGTGGCTGAATGGCTGTTTTTACCGCCACAATCTGGGTCAAAGTGATAACGTTTTCCTGTTGGGGTAACATATACTGTTCTACTATCACCTTCAGGTGCATTTTGTGTTGTTGTTTGCTTTTTTGTTGTAGTCGGAGCTGCAGTAGATTTTTCGGTTGTTGTGGTTTTCTTTTCAGTTGTTGTTATTTTAGTGGTCGTTTTGCTTGTTGACTCACTTGAAGTGGTTTCAGCAAGTAATTCTTTCGTTTTCTGCAAATTGTCTTTAGTTGTTTCGTCTGAAACCTTTTCTACACCTCTGTAAACGTATTTTACAGTTTTAAGTGCAGTGAATCCGAGCTTGCTCCTTGAATCAGTATCGTCATACATATAGTCAAGCAGAGCACCATAATACATAAATTTTTCCATAATCTCATTTGAACTGAAACAAGTATCAATGTTATCAGATAAATACTTTATTGCTTCCTGCTCATCCGCTTCAGTTGCGTTTTGAGCTTTTTTCTTTGCCTCGGAACAGATGTAGTCTACCATAGCAGTTGTGTTTGCAGCAGGTGTGGTATTTTCAAATGTGTTTTCTGTTGTTGAAACAGATGTATTATTTGTTGCTTCAGGAATGCTTGTTGTTTCGTCTGAATCAATAGTGAATAAAAGTATATCAAATAATGTTACAAAACTGAAAAATACAGTTAAAATTATTCTGATAATTTTATTGAATTTTTTACCTGTCCACATAAGAACTATGCCAACAGGTGGTAAGGCTATGAGCATCAGTATAATAAACCAGATTTTTTGATAAATTTTCATAATTATAGTCTCCTTAAAACAATGTATTCACTATAATAGTTCTAAAATATGTAAAAGGTAACAAAAAAGTATTGCAAAGGATATGATTGTTAATAATTTATTTTGTTTAGTGTTTTTCATTTCTATTTTCTATTAAAATTTATTGATGTAGTAAATTTTATTTATTATTATCTTAAACTTGGATGAATCCATAAGTCATCAAGGTAATTGTCTAATTCATTTGCAACAATATTGTCATTGCTAATTCTGTCAATTAAATCTTTATTAATGGTGAAACTAACTACTTTGGATTCGCTTCCGTCATTCATATCGGCAACAGCCCAATATTGTATTTCGTTGTATTTTGTGAAATCGTTATCTTTTATAAGATGCTCTATATTAAAATAATTTTGATTGATTGTAGCCTCATTATTGTATGATGGCTTAATTTTAGCTTTTATTATGGCTATGCCTTCATTGTTATCAATAAAACTTAAAAGTTCGCCAAATTGTAATTCAAGTTTTTCATTCTCGCTTGGAACTATTGAGGAACTTTGGTGTCCTTTAGATGAATCATCATCTGCAGAATTGATTATAAGCAGTAATGCTGCTAAGATTGCAAACAAAACAATTACAACAATAAGTAATTTCTTTTTCATAAAATACTCCTCATTCGTCAATATTTAATATTCAAACCAATAGTACAAAGAATACTATTGGTGATATTATGAAAATAGTTTATAAATTGTATGAAATAAGAACAGAGAAGGGGATGAGCCTTAGAGAACTGGAGGAACTGTCAGGTATAGGTAAGTCAACAATCAACCGAATCGAGAACGGTGAAGCGAATCCGACAGTAGAAATAATATGTCGGCTTGCTATTGCTCTTGGCTGTCAACCCTGTGATTTATTTCAAATTATGTAGTTATGTCCCACATATGGGACATTTATGTCACCTTTCCACTTTTTAGTAACTATATATATGAAAGCACAAGAAATGTAAATTTTTTAAAAACATTTATTACTGTCCCATTTTTGACACTGTATCTTAAAATGATGTGGACAAGCAGAAAAAATTGTGCTATAAATATAAATAGAACGTGCGTTCGTGCACAAAAAGGAGTGGTTAACATGATGAAACACAAAACAAACATTCAACTGCAAAAAGATAAAGTAATATTAATACATAAGTTTTTGCAACTGTCACCTGAAGAACAGCAGCAGGTGATAGACAGGATTAAGGAAATAAGAAAACGTTAATCCTCTTTATCGTGCTTGCTGAGCAGTGAATCAATCAGAGTTTCAATTATATCCAACTCATCATCACTAAGCTGTGAGCACAGTTCTATAAATTCATTAAGCCTATCGTTGTCGGTAGGCTTATTGTTTTTATCTTCGATTAAGTCAGACTTTTTTACATTGAAATAAATAGCTAATGTTTCTATTTTATCCATTCGAGGAATTTTTTGAGCATTGCACCAACTTGAAACGGTAGATTTACTCACATTTAACAGTTTACGCAAATCAGCTTGTTTTTTGTTGTTTTGCTCCATTAAACGGTTTAAATTGTTGGCGAATACTTGCTTATCATATTCGTTCATATTATCAACCTCTTCTACATCATACACTTAAAATGGAAAAAAAGCAAGAAAAAAATGAAAAAGTTCACTTTAAGTGTTGACAAATTTAAAAATGCGTGGTATTCTTAAAGCGAACTAACAAGGAAGAAGGTGAAACAATGTTACAAATATCATTAAAAGCAGCGAGGGTAAATGCTAATTTAAGGCAAATTGATGTAGCTGATAGAATGGATGTTGATGTTTCAACAATTATAAAATGGGAAAAAGAAAAAACTGCTCCTCGCTGGGACCAGTTTAAAAAGCTTTGTGAAATTTATAATTGTTCTACTGATGATATTTTTTTAAAGACAAGGTACGCTTAAAGAGAACTAATTAAAACCCACACCAACCCTAAGCAAAGCAGCAGGGCAAAGCTGACCTACCGAGCAATAGGTTATTCAGATGTAGTGCATTGCATCTGTCCATAAAAATATACTGTTTTCGTTATCTTAAAATTAAGGTGCTGCAGCTTGTGCCTATAAAGCCCTGCTGTTTTGTTTAGGGTTGGTGAAATAAATATAAATATGAAGGGAGGTCAGAGAATGACAACCGATAGCAAAATAATCTCTTTCAACTCACTTGATGAGGCGCAGAGTGATATTACTAAGCTCGGCGAAATTGTTGATAAGCTGCTTGTTCTTGGTGATAAGTTTAAGGCTAACCGCAGTGAGCTTGAATATGTGCAGGAGCAGTTAAGACGTCAGGAGCTTAACAGCAATTTCTATACCATGGACGAGGTGGCAGAAGCATTGCATTGTGAGAAGAAATCTGCAATAAACACTCTACGAAAAAGAGGAGTTGAACTCATTGACTCAGGCAAAAGCTTTGTTGTTCAAAGGGATAACTTTTTAAATGCATTTAGAAATTGAGGTGAAAGAATGACATCAATGGTAATCATAATTAGTATTCTGTCAGCAGTAATGCTCTTGGGCTACATATCATTCAGACACGAGCACCGGGAGGAAGAGCGAACAGAAGCGTATCTGTACCGCCACAGGAATGATGCGGACAAGCTTAAGGCAACAGCCCAGGTGTCAGATGCATATAACGAGCTTGTTGCTATAGGACTTATAAAATAAAAAAAGCAGCTGGCAAAAGCCAACTGCAAAGATGTATCTATGCGACACACCAAACTCACAATTTGATTGTATCGCATAGATTTAACTTTGTCAAGAAGGGAAATTGAATATGTGTAAAAAGATGTATAACGAATTGTGCGAGATATGCCAGAAAGCGGCAGACTGCACTGTTGAGTATAACAGCGTGACATTTGATGCAATCACTAAAAAAGTAGTTGATTGTAAGAGCTTTGAGGCTGTGCCTAAAATGAAAATCAAGTGTACATATGAGTGTAAGGAACTGGGGAAAATCGCAGTTGTTGAAAAAGAGGTGTACAAGCTGCCTGACCTGCCCTGGGAGGATAAAAAGCCCAAGGCAAAGAAAAAGGCAAGCTCCTTCATAGAGCCAACTGCTGATGAAATCAATGCCTATTGTGCAGAAAAGGGCTACAGCAATGTTGATGCAGAAGAATTCATAAATTACTACGTTTCCTGCGGATGGAAAATCGGCAAGTCATTAAAGCCTATGACAAGCTGGAGGGGTGCTGTTGCTACATGGGAACGTCAGTATAAATCTGACAAAATGCAGCAGGATGAAGAAATTGAAATCACCTACGAAAACTTAGAACAGCTCAGAGAAAAATATCCTGACTTTGACTGGGATGCATACGAGGAAGAGGATTTCAGCCTTCGATTTATGAGTGGAAAGCTCGGCAGGGGTGTGGTGCTTCTATCAACTGTCCAGGAGGGTTTATTTCTTGATATAACCAATGATTATGAGATATTCAATTATTATATCGAACTGCTTGCGGATTTTATTATCAAGAAAAATCCCAAGCTGAAAAGTCATTTCAATACATTAATGAAATGGTATAAGGACAATTTCCGGGGCTTTAATTAAGGAGGACAGAGTGACTAAGGAATTAATAGACAAGCATAAAATACTTGAAATGGCAATAGAAAACGCAAATGACGGCAAGTATTTTTTTGAAAACAGCAATGTAATTATGCATGGTCTGAGCTTTGAGGAAGAATTGATGCTTCTTGGATTTACATATGTAAGGTTGTTGTCAAAAACAGTTTCGCTTCCGAATCAGCTGGTGAAAGAGTTTCTGATGAGTATTAACACCAAGGTACAGAGCCTTGCAAAAGAAAATCAACAGTATAAAGAATTTTCAAAAAGGCAGATTGAATTGATAAAGCCAACTGAAAATGCAAGGGTGCAGCTGATTCATCAGTTAAATGACCGCGATTTTGAAAATGCACTTGAAACTGCTTGCAAATTGATTGATATATATTGCTTTGGTGTAGCAGGAAGTAATTTGTATCAGGATACATTGCAGCGAGCAGAGAGCAGTATTAAGCCGAGTAAAAAAGCTGTGTAGCAGAAAGGTGAAGAAAATGCGTAGATTTATTCAATTTATGATAGCAGCAGGTGGGTTGATAATCAGCCTCACCTGCTTTGGTGTAAATGTATATTAAGGAGGAAAATGCAATGTGTTTAGGATTAGGAAACGGCTGCGTGGTGAAGGAAGAAAAGAGAACATCACTCTTAAAGCCGTATACGAATTTTGACAATATCAAAGATTTGGATATTGATAAAATGGCAGAGGGAATGGCAATAGTAGAAGTTAATGCGGTGTGCTGTTATATACCAATGGGTAAAGAGGAGTATTTAAAGTTAAAAACAGAACGTAAAAAGCAATGGCTTGAATACCTCGAAAGCGAGGCAGAGTGATGACCCAGACAAGTATGCTTGATTATCTGATAGTCGATAATTTTGCAGGCGGTGGCGGTGCAAGCTGTGGTATAGAGCTTGCAACAGGCAGACCTGTGAACATTGCCATAAATCACGATCCTGCCGCTATTGCCATGCACAAGGCAAATCACCCATACACTGAACACTATCAGGAAAGCGTGTGGGACATTGACCCTAAGGAAATCTGCAGAGGTCAGCCTGTAGGTCTTGCCTGGTTTTCACCTGACTGCAAGCATTTTTCAAAAGCAAAGGGCGGTAAGCCTGTTGATAAGAATATCAGAGGTCTTGCCTGGATTGTTCTTAAGTGGGCAGGAGAGGTAAGACCGAGAGTTATTATTCTTGAAAATGTGGTGGAGTTTCAGACATGGGGTCCTGTGCGTAAGGGTCAGCCTGTGAAATCAAAGCAGGGTGAAACCTTTGAGCGCTGGAAGAGTCAGCTTGCAGCACTGGGATATGAGATTGAATACAGAGAGCTGAAAGCCTGTGACTATGGTGCACCCACAATCAGAAAACGATTCTTTCTTATTGCAAGGTGTGATGGCGAGCCGATTGTATTCCCTGAACCTACACACGGACCTGCAGACAGTCCTGAGGTTAAAAGCGGTAAACTTAAGCCTTATAGAACAGCAGCAGACTGTATTGATTTTACATTGCCGTGTCAGTCTATATTTGACAGAAAAAAGCCCCTTGCAGTGAATACACAGAGAAGAATTGCAAGAGGACTTGATAAGTTCGTTATCAAAGAAAGCAAGCCATTTATTCTGCCTATAGGTTATGGTGAAAGAAACGGACAGAAACCGAGAGTGCATGATATTAAAAAGCCGCTGCCTACAATAGTGAGCAGCTGCAAGCAGTATCTTTGTACACCGTATCTAACAAAATTTCAACAGCACAGCAGAGGTCAAAGCATAATAAATCCTTTTGATACTATTATGCCCGGCGCCACGAGATTCGGTCTGGTTGCCCATGCACTGATTCAGTATCACAGTGAAACAGCTAAGGCAGAGGTTAGAGGACAGAGCCTTGATAAACCGATTATGACTGTTGACAGTTCACCGAGATACGGAGTGTTTATTCCGTATTTATCAAAATATTATGGTACTGGTGAAAATACGGTTGATATAAATCATCCTATGCCGACAGTAACAGCAAAAGACAGAATGTCATTGAGTTTGCCATTTTTAACACAATATTACAGCGGAGCAGACCATGCAAATACTGTCCGCAATCCTTTGCAGACAATAACGGTGCAGCCAAGGCATTATCTGTGCAATGCTTATCTGACTATACTGCGTAACAATATGGATTGCAGGTCAGTCAATGAGGCACTGAATACAATCACAACAAGCGGTGCACATTTTGCTTATACAAAAGTCTATGTCAAAAAGTACAAGCCCGGCTGCAATCTCTATAACTGGAGCAAAGTCAGAGAACTGCTCAATACCTATACCGACTGGAATTTAGCAAATGATGAAATTCTGATATTTAATATTAATGGCATTGAGCATTTTATATATGACATTGGATTGAGGATGCTCCAACCGAAAGAATTATACAAGGCTCAGGGCTTTCCTGATGATTACATTATTGAAACAGACTGCAACGGAAAGGCTTATCCGAAAAGCAAGCAGGTAGCAAGATGCGGCAATGCGGTACCGCCGCCCTTTGCAAAGGCACTTGTTATGGCAAACTGCCCATGGCTCTGTGATAAGCATTGCAGCAATATGGCTGAATTCAATTCCGTTGCAGTAGGGTAGGTGTAAAAATGAACGCAATTCTAAAATATCCGGGAGGAAAATGGAGGATAGCCGATTGGATTTTGTCCTTCTTCCCGGAACACAAGGTTTACTGTGAGCCTTTCTTTGGCAGCGGTGCAGTTTTCTTTAGCAAACAACCTTCATACATAGAAACAATAAACGATATTGACGGCAATATTGTAAATCTGTTTGAAGTCTGCAGGGATTATCCTGAAGAACTTGCACAGGCAATAAATCTCACTCCTTTTTCAAGGGAGGAATTTGTTAAGTGCAATACTCCTTCAGATAATCCGATTGAACAGGCAAGAAGAACAATAGTCCGTTATCACCAGTCTTTTGGTACAAGCAACAGCACTGCGTATAGCTGGAGGAATGTTCAAACCTATGGAGGTCCACGCTGTGCGACAATGTGGAATTGTCTGCCGGATGTGATAGTGCGGTGTTGTTCAAGACTTAAGGAGGCACAGATTGAGAATGTGGATGCGTTGACCTTGATTGAAAGGTATAACAATGAAAACACCTTGATTTACTGTGACCCTCCGTATTTACAGAATCTGCGTAAAAAGAATATGTATAAGCACGAAATGACTGACAGTCAACATATAGAGTTACTTGAGCTGTTAAAAGTCAGCAAATCAAAAATTGTCCTCAGTGGTTATGACAATGAATTGTATAACAAAGTGCTTGACGGCTGGAACACGACCGAGAAGAAAACAATAGCACAAATGGGATTGTCAAGAACAGAAAAACTGTGGATGAATTTTGATTTCAATTTGTTTCAGTTGTGAGGTGAAATATGAAAATAAATGGTAAAAATATAACGAGTATAAAGCCAGTATGCACAAAGAACAAGGTATGTGCTTTATGTGAAATGGCAGGTTATTCAAAGAATGACGGCAATCCTCAGTGCAGATTCTGCAATCTGGGCAATAGGCTGATTGTGAGGGTGCATCAGTGAAAATCGGCTTAATAGATGTAGACGGACATAATTTTCCGAATTTAGCCTTGATGAAAATATCAGCGTATCACAAAGCAAAGGGTGATGATGTTGAATGGTGTAATCCCTTTTATCATTATGACATTGTATATCAATGCAAAGTGTTTAGTGATACATACACGGATGATATTTCATTTGTGCCGCAAACAAGCAAGTTAATCAAAGGCGGTACAGGTTATGCAATCGAAACTGTTAACGGCAAAGAAATCTATCACAAAGAATTAGACAAGCCGTTGCCTTATGAGATTGAGCATCAATATCCTGATTACAGTTTATACCCTGAATATACAAAAGATACAGCCTATGGCTTTATGACAAGAGGCTGTTGCAATGATTGCGGTTTCTGTATTGTTTGTCAAAAAGAGGGATTATGCAGTTTGAAAGTTGCTGACCTTTCAGAATTTTGGACAGGTCAAAAAAACATTGTATTGCTTGACCCTAACATACTTGCTTGTACAGAACGAAAATCATTATTGCAACAACTGATAGACAGTAAAGCGAAAATTGATTTTACACAGGGATTAGATGCAAGGTTTGTAACTGACGAAATCGCAGAAATGATTTGTAAATGTAATATAAAAATGGTGCATTTTGCTTTTGACTTTATGAAAAATGAAAAGCAGATTGTTAAAGGACTTAAAACCTTTAAGAAATATTACGATAAAAGTGAAAGAAACTTAGTTGTTTATATACTTACAAATTATGATACAGCGATTAAAGAAGATTTATATAGGTTACATAAAGTTGAGGAACTCGGCTATACACCTGATATAAGAATTTACAATAAACCGACAGCACCGCAGATATTAAAAGATTTGCAAAGGTGGTGTAATAATCGTTTTATTTATCGTTCTTGTGAATTCAAAGATTATATACCGAGAAAAGACGGTAAAACTATTGCAGAATTATATCCTGAATATTTTAAGGAGCAATAATATGTACCCATATCACAACACAATCAAGAAAAGAATAAAAAACGGCGAGCTGATAGGTTATCAGTTTGTAGACAATTACAAAAATATTGGTGAATGTTTACTGCTGATCTTCAGCACACCGCCGTTTGAAAGACCAATCCGACCGCATAAATATCACGAGTATGTGGATATTCTTGCAGAGTGGAAAAGAAAATGCGAAAAAAATCGATAGACAGACGATGACATGTAATTAGAAAAATGTTGAAAAAAACCGAAGGCATTTCTGCCTCCGGCATACCGAATCAATTACACATAATAAAATATGCGTCGTGGCCACGACAAACTAATTTATTGTAAATAAAAGTTAATAATGAATTGTCAATTAAGTAAATCTTGCAGTTAGATTATATGTGCTTAAATTTTAAAGCAAAAATATTATTTTCGGTAGTGAACGTCTATATGAAAACTACTTTGCCTAAAGTTTATTTTTAATGAGAATTTATCAATCATTTTATAACCGAGTTTTCCAGTTTCTTTAATGATTAATATGATTCCTAATAATGCAATGAACAATAAGCTTATAAATAATATTATTACATATATTTTCAATTCTTTTTACGCTCCTAATACAATTAAATCCAATTTTTAAACTCAAAAATTGGATGAACCAATATCTTTATTGTATTGGTTTTATATATAAACAATTTGTTTCTGTCAATTAATAAATAGTAAACACTATATAAATTAGTTGAATAAAGAAAGCAAATGTAAACTAAATGGAATTATATAATTCCATTTAATTGGTTTAACACCAATTAAACTGATTAAATAAAGATACATATTGTTTAATAAAATGTTTTTTATAATCCATTTTATTCTAATCAGTTTTCATAATTATAAATTTAAATTATTATGTCTTAATTCATAATAAATAAATTATATTTAAGCGTAAAAGATTCGGCAATATTATTATAATTAAGTTGGGAAACAATGTCAAATTTACAATGAGTAAAATCGCTATTCTGTCAGTTAATAGTAACTTTATTAGATCAGTATTATTTTTAAATATTAAAAAACTATATATTAATTACTATTTTATATAGCATTTTTTTGAAGAAAAAGAAGCCGGTGCAACTCCGGCTTATGGGCTTGTATAGTGCAGTAACAAATCACGCATAGTGGTTTGTTCTGGACTATCTTTTTATATCTATTAACAGGGGAATGTATAAAAATGGCAAAAATAAGAAAGCAGGTTATAAAGGCAGGTAAGATGTTAGAAGTCGATTATTTTCCTTGCCATGAAATAAGCGGCAGAAGAATCGGCGAAAAGCCTAAATCGCAAAAAAGCAAGGCGAAAATGGATGAAGAAAATAAAAATAAGGCTGTTCGCAAATTTGTAAGACTTGTAAATGCAAATTTTGATGAAAACGATTTTTTTGCAACCTTTGACTATCAGCCTGAGCTTGCACCCTTCAGCTATGAAAGAGCACAGAAGGATATTTATAACTACATAAACAGAGTTAGATATTTGCGAAAAAAGAAAGGTCTTGATAATAAAAATTTTCGTGCTGCCTGGACTATTCAGGAGGTTGTATATAAAAGAGGCTATTTTGCAGGGCTATGTAATTATCATTGCCATATGTTTATAACCTCAGACGGACTAACAGCTAAGGAGTTAAAAGAATTGTGGCCATATGGCACGAAGGGAAATATCAATAATTATGACCCATACAGATTCGGACCTGAAGCTGCTGCCAAGTATATGACCAAAACGCATGCAGGCAGAAGAATGTACAAAACTACAAAGAATATGAAGCTGCCCGTTATTGAAGAACGCAAGGACGGCAATATGAGTGACCGCAAGCTGAGAGAAATTGCTGAGCAGAGAAAGGATGATGCCGATTATTGGGAAAAGAAATATCCTTCCTATCGTTTTGTAAGGTGTAGACCGTTTTACAACGAATATAACGGTCACTGGTATATTACCGTAATTATGTACAAAAAGACTGACAACAAGAGCTATTATGATAAATCACGCAAGCGAGCCATTGAAAAACGCAAGCGGATTCATGAACAGGGGGTAAAGGTATGACATTCGAGAGATTAAAACGATACAGGACATATAAAAAACTTTTGCAGAAGCCGGATGATTTGCCGCTTGAGTTAAAAGGCTTATTAAAGATTGAATGTGAAAAGATTGAGAACTACATAAAAGCTATTGACGATATAGAAATCAAATTTATTGCAGAGAAATATTTTCTTGAAAACAAGACTTTTGAGCAAATAGGCAGGGTTATAAATTATGACAGAAGAACTGTAAGCCGAAAACTGGAGTGCTGGCTGAAAGTTGCCCACAATGCCCGTAAATAGTCGCTATAATAGTAATTAGGGAATATGACAGATAAAGAAATAAACGCTTTTTATCATAGATCTGCCTGGAAGACTGTAAGGCGGCAGGTGCTTGATGAACAGCATTGGGAATGTCAGCAGTGCAGGCGAGAGGGCAGACTTACTCTGCTTTGTCGGAAGGATGAAAGACCAAGGCAGATTGGACGTGTGAAATTCAGCAGGGCTAATGTGCATCACAATAAGGAGCTGAGGCTCTATCCTGAATTAGGATTAAGCAAATTCTATGTTGATACTGACGGACAGGTTAAGCGAAACCTTGAGGCTATCTGTGACGATTGTCATAACCGAGAACACGAAAGATTTCAAAAAGCAGAAGAAAAACCACAAATTAATGAAGAAAAATGGTGAAAATGCACTGCTTGTTTTTCCTGCTGCTGAAAAAATACCCCCCCACCCCCTATATGCCTTAAATAAATATAGGGGGATTTACAACGCAGGGGGAGAAGACTTTTCAAAGATTTCCCAAAATTCAAAAAAATCGGCTTTAATTTTAAACGATTTAAGGCTTAATTTTATAGATTTAAACAAGGTGGTGATATTATGCAGAATCCGAGCAGCAGGCATCATTATACCAGGGATGAACTGCTGGAGCTTAGACACAAATTGAATAAAACAGCAGGTGATTTCACGGATATTCAGGCACCAAAGGAACTGAAGGGCAAGGACAAAAGGGAATTTTACGATTTAGCATATAAGCTCCTCAGTTTTGGTATGAACGAGCTTGACGAAAATTGTCTTGCTGATTACATAATCGCAAGAAAACTGTTTTTGCATTACCGCCGTTTGCAGCTCGATATTATGGAAACAAAGCCTTTCCGCAAGTGGTATTGTCTGCAAAAACTGAAAGAATTAACCGAACTAACAGATTTGGTGGATTTGCTCGAGGCAATCGTCAAGGATGTAAAGACTGCAAATGCAAGGTCCTATCAGCAGTTAGCTGACAAGGAGTTCAAAATCTGCATGACCTGTGCAAACGCTTTAGGGATGACTATAAATTCAAGGGCAAAGCTTGTTTTTAATGAAGATGAGGACGAGGATGCAGAGCTTTAACTGCAAATATATTGATGATTATATTGCAGGTATAAAAAGCGGCAGAATTAATCATCCCAAGGACGTTGAGCTGTTCATTGATAATATTCTTATACCCGTATTAGAGCGTGACGATATTTATATCGACAATGATGCAATTGAAAAAGGCTTGAGCCTGCAGAAATATTTTCCTTACAAGTTAATTGAGTGGGAATTATTCCTGTTTGCTCTGATCGTCGGGGTCATATGGCAGCGTGAGAGTGACTATGAAGAGCGTTGGTTTAATTATCTTGCCGCCATTATCGGCAGAGGCGCAGGCAAAAACGGCTTTATATCGTTCTTAGCCTTTTATTTTCTTTCACCATATAACGGAATTAACGGCTATAACGTCGATATTATTGCAAATTCAGAGGAACAGTCAAAAACGAGCTTTGATGATGTTTATAACGTCATAAAGACCCCCGTCAATAAAAAATATGAGTATGTACTGTCTAAAAATTATTATGCAACCAAGACCAAAATTAAGGGAGTAAAAACAAATTCAATACTTAGATTTAACACCTCATCCAACAAGGGCAAGGATTCCAAAAGAACAGGTGCTCTTATTATGGATGAATACCATGAGTATGAAAAGGGGGACAATATCAAAACCCTCAAATCAGGTCTTGGTAAGGTGAAAAATCATATTGAAATCATAATCACAACCGACGGCAATGTTCGCGGCGGTGAAATGGACAAGCTGAAAAGCAAGTGTGCTTCCCTGTTAAATCAGAAAAATCTGAATTGCCGTTCCATTATATTTTACTGGCACATAGAGGATGAAAGCGAATGGAATGACATCAAGGCATTGGAAAAAGCAAATCCGAGCCTTGCACATCCTACCTTCAGAACACTCAGAGATACCATACTGGATGAAATTGCAGAAATGCCTGAAAATATGGACTATTACCCCACATTCCTTGCAAAACGCTGCAATTATCCTATCGGCAATAAAGAGGTTGAGGTTACATCCTGGGAAAACAACAAAGCCTGCAACCGTCCGTTGCCTGATTTAAGGGGATGCAGCTGTGTCGGCGGCATTGACTACAGTAAAACAAATGACTTTGTGGGTGTGGGTCTGCTGTTCTATCGCAATGGCATATGGTATTGGCTGCACCACACCTTTGTGTGTGCCAGGTCAAGAGATTTGCCGGGTATTAAAGCTCCGATTAAGGAATGGGCTGCAGCAGGTGATGTAACCATTGTTGATGATGTTGAAATTCATCCCAGTGTCATTGCCGGGTGGTTTGCTGACAGATTGTCGGAAGGCTATAACATACTGAATATTGCAATCGACAGCTATCGTTATACATTGCTTACACAGGCTTTGAAAAATATCGGCTTTGATGCAGTCGACAACAAGAATATTACAATCATCAGACCGAGCAATCTGATGATGATAGCACCGACAATTAACAGTGTGTTTATTAATCAGCTCCTTGCCTGGGGTGATGCACCGATAATGAACTGGTGCACCAACAATGTTAAGTGTTCAAGAGATAAAAAAGATAATATTATTTACGGCAAAATTGAGCCTGCAAGAAGAAAAACAGATACATTTATGGCTATGGCGGCGGCTTTTGCAATAAGTGAAATGCTGATTGTGCAGCCAATTGAAAGTGTGCCTGAGGTAATTGTATTTTAAGGGGGGTGAATATGTGGGACTTTTCAACAGATTCAGAAATGAAAGCATACAGAGCGAAACAGTTACAGGTGACGGCTATTCCGGGCAAATAGGCTTTTATGCAAAGGCAGTAGCTTTTACAACGGCAGTTTCCTGTATTTCAAATATTTTTACCAAGTCCGAGATTAAGCATTTCAAAAGGAATGAGGAAACAGGTAAGCTGGAGGAGGTAAAGGACATAATTTATTATCTTCTCAATGTTTCTCCGAATGATAACCAGTCAGCGAGCAAATTCAAAAGTGATTTGATATTCAATTTATTTTTTGATAATGAATCGCTTATATTTTCGGGGAATGGTCAAAAGTTTTATGTTGCATCCTCATACAGCCGTATAAAAAACGGAAAAAATCCTGATTACTTTTCAGGAATACTGACTGAGGGTGAAAGCGGTGTCGGAGTTACTCGTCGGGCTGATAAGGTTGCATTTTTTCAGCTTGACAATCGGGAGCTTTCAAATCTTATTCAGATGATGCTGACGGAGTATACCTCCATTATTACATCATCAAAGGAAGCCATTGACCGGGCAAATAGTGAACTGTGGAAACTGAAAAGCATTTCACCGCCTGCAGGTGATGAAGAATTTCAGAAGGAATATCAAAGCAAAATGCAGAAAAGTCTGAAAGCTTTTCTTTCAAGCAAAAGGGCTGTGTTTACGCAGCCAAAGGGTTATGAACTCGAAAAGCTGTTTTTTGGTGACGGCAAAGTGGATATTACTGCATTTCAGTCAGCAGTCAAGGGCGCTTTTGAGCTGACTGCACAGGCTTTAAAAATGCCTGTATCCATTCTTAACGGCAATATGACGAATGTCAATGATATTCTTAACGGCTGGGCATCTATTTCCATTGACCCGTTATTCAAAATGATAAGTGAGGTGCTGACAAAGGCATTTGTTTCCTATGAAGATTGGGAAAAGGGCGAAAAAATAGTTGTTGATACCTCAATGCTCTTTCATATGGATTGGTTTCAGATGTGTGAAAAGGGCGACAAGGGCATTGCAAGCGGTATCGCAAGCATTGACGAGGTCCGCCTTAAAATGGGCGAGGAACCGTTGGAAACCGAGCAGTCAACCTGTCATTATCTCACTAAAAATTATGACAGAATTGAAAATGCCGCAGCAGGCAGTTAAGCCAAGCATTGAAAGGGGGTGAGCGATTGAAAAAGTTTTATGCTGTTGAGAAAAAAGACAAAAAGGCAGTCATTAGTATTTACAGTGATATTTATTCAGGCAGCGGTTTACCGAAAAAAATTAATGAAATGACTGATGTTGAGGAAATAGAGGTACATATCAGCTCATACGGCGGTGAGGTTGTCGAGGGTCTGGCGATTTATAACGCACTAAAAAATCATAAAGCAAAGGTCACAACAATCAATGACGGCTTTGCCTGCTCAATAGCAAGCGTTATTTTCTGTGCAGGTGACAAAAGGCTGATGAACGAATCAAGCTTGTTGATGATTCATAATGCATGGGTATGGGCTTGCGGCAATGCTGACGATATGCGAAAGGCGGCTGATGACCTTGAAAAAATATCGGCACAGGCAGTTAAGATTTATGACAGCGTTTCCAATCTTTCTGCTGATGATATTAAGGCTCTTATGGACAAGGAAAGCTGGCTTGAGCCGCAGGAATGTATTGACTATCAGTTTGCTACGGAAATCATCAAAAATGCTGACGGTGACAAGGCAACGCAAAGTATAAGAAACAAAATCTTTCAGACTTTAAAAAGAAAAATGGAGGTAACAGGTATGGACCCTATAACAGTAGGAAATTTCACAGTTGAGGCAACCGAGGACGGCGGTCTTAAAATCACACCGCTTGATAATTCAGGCGAGGAAACAACCGAGCAGAGGCTCGAGAAAATTGAGAATTTTATAAAATCATTAGGAGGTAATAAATAATGATTAAAGTTTTAGATTACACAGCAAAAGCAAAGGCTTTTCAGGAGGCTGTTGCAGCAGGTGATGCCGAGAAAATGGCAAAAACCTCAGAGGAGTTATTCAAAGCGATTGCCCAGCAGGTAGTGCAGGACAGTCTTGATGAAAACGGCGCTTTCAGCGGTAATTCAATGGCTCTGGCACAGAGAGGTGAGCGTGTGCTTACCAGTGATGAAACAAAGTTTTATCAAAACTGGATTAAGTGTGCATCCGAAACTGACGACCCAAAAATGGCATTTACCGAGCTTATTGAAAAGGACGGAATGCCTTCAACAATTATTGAGGATGTTTACAGAAATCTTAAGCAGAATCACCCACTGCTCAGCAAGGTTGATTTCAGAGATGCAAAATATCTCACCAGATTTCTTGTTAATAAGCAGCCGCAGGATATTGCCGTCTGGGGTAAAATCACAGAGGAATATAAGAAGCAGTTAGATGCTTCCTTTGAGGTGTTTTCTCTTGAACAGGCAACACTTGCAGCGTTTATGGTTGTGCCTAAGGATATGTTAAAGCTGGGTCCTGCTTATCTTGATAATTATGTCAGAACAGTGCTCTATGAGGCAATTGCCGTTGGCGCCGAGCAGGGCATTATTAACGGCAAGGGTGCACAGGGTGAGCCTATCGGTATGACAAGGAATGTCAGCAAAGGTGTTCAGCACAGTGACACAGACGGTTATCCGAAAAAGCAGGCTATCAAGGTTACAAGCTTTGAGGTGCAGGAGTATTTTGAGCTTATTGCTAAGCTTTCAAAGGATGAGAACGGCAAGGACAAGGTTTTTGATAAGGTAACAATTATCTGTAAGCTTTCCGATTATCTCACCAAGGTTGCCCCTGCAACCACAATCAGAGGTCTTGACGGTGAGTATAAGAACAATCTGTTCCCATTCCCGACTGAGTATGTACCTATTGCAGCAGGTCTTAATGACGGTGAGGCACTGCTTGTCCTGCCGGATGAATACAAGTTCCTTGTCGGTACAGGCAAAAACGGTGTAATCACATTCAGTGATGATGTTAAATTTATTGAGCGTGAACGTGTTTACGGCATTGATTTCCACGCAGCAGGTCGCTGTATTGACAATAACAGCGCTATTCTTCTTGACATCAGTGAGCTTGACCCTGCTTATTTCACCGTTTATAATCCTGCAGCCGTTTCGCAGGAAACACCGAAACAGGAAACAACACCGACAATTTAAGGCGCTGAATTATGGTGATTGACGGCGAGTTAATCAGCATTGCAAAGGAAGCCTGCTATCTTACGGATACTGCCTCACCTGAGGAAATACTGCGGCTTAAGACAATCACAGAGGATGCTGTTATAAAAATTGCACATCTTCTGGGATTGCCGAAGGACTTTGATTTCACCGTTCCAAGTATGGCAAGACCGATTTTGAAAAACTATATTTTCTATGCCTGGAATGATGTCGGCGAGGAATTTGAAGGCAGATACCTCAGTGATATTATCCAGACACAGGATTATTACAAAGTGAAGGGGTGCAGTGCTGATGATTAAAAACAAAAGGTCAAAAAATAACGGCTTAGTCCGTTTTTATCTGCAGAACAATGATAATTCGAGCTATAAGGATAAATCAAATGTAAGAAGCCTTAAAGGGCTTAAATACATAAAAAGTCAGTTTTATTCTGTTATGAGTATCAGACAAGAGGATATGGATTTTGCAGAGGCGGCAACACGCACGCTTTCTATGAAAATCAAAATCAATCTTGATGAACAGCTCACAACAGGTCATAAATGTGTTTTGAAAAACAAAATCTATGACATTCTTAAAATAGACCATGATTATTCCGAGCGTGACAGCTATATCTATCTTGAGGAGGTGGCAGAGCTTGAATCTGCTTGATGAAATTGAGAAAAAGCTCAAGGAAATCAATCCGAACACAAAGTATGCAAAGCTTTATGATTTTGACGATCTGACAGATTACAATTTTCTCGTATTCGGCAAAAAGGGGCTCAGAAAATTGCCTGACGGCAATTCACTGCAAAACAGCTTTTTTGTAATTATCGTAAATGAAAATTACATTGAAGACAGCACAGTGCTTTCGGTTATTGACAAGGTGCAGGAAATCCCCGGGCTCAGACTTGCAGCAGGTGATTTCAGCTATGAATATTTACGCAAGGGCAAAACGGATTTTGTGGTCGAAACCCTTATGCTTGAATTTTCAAAAACACTGAAAAGGGGCTGAGGCTTTGAATATAGATTTTGCTATTAAGGCTGATGACTGGCAGGTGCTTGAAAAGAAAATTGCTGATTATCCAGGTAATGCAGAAAACACAATAAACAGTTATTTGCATGGTGAGGGTGCGGAGCTTATAACACAGGGTGTAACAAAATATATTCCTGTGAGCACAGGCAGATACTCTGCCCATGCAAATTTGAAAAGAAAGTATAAACACAAAAAGACTGGTGCACACGCTAAAAATGCCGAATGGTATCAGACAAATAAATTCAATCTTGCAATTAATATTACAAATATCCGGGATTATTATTATTTGTATTTTGTACAGAACGGCTTAGGCACCAGTGAGAGAACAGGCGGTGTGCAGTTCCTTGATTTAGGAATTGACAGCGTGTATGCAAAGGTGCTTGAGGGTATACACGAAGCGTTAAATAGGGAGGTATAAAACAATGTATAAAGACGGTTTCAGTGAGTTTGAGGTAAAGCAAAGCTCACTTAAGTTTGCGGACGAAGAAAAGGCAGAGCCTGTGGGCTGTGTCGGCAGTCTTGAGGAAAAAATGAACACCAAAAAAATCACGAAAAAGTGTGAGGGTGTTGTCGCAAAAAATGTTCGTAAAGGTGACGGAACAGGTGAATTAAAAGTAACACTGCACATCCGTTATCCGCTTTTCACCAAGGTGTTTGGTATGAGTGACGAAAAGCTCAAAACAGGTGTTTACAGCTACGGCGAAAAATCCGTGCATCCGAAAGCTGCATTCACATGCCTTGTTCGTGACGAGGACGGCAAGGAAAAGCTTAAGGCTTATCCGAATGTAACCTTTGACGAATTTTTCACACGTAAAATTGAAAACGGTGCCGAAGAGGTTGCAGAGGTCGAGGCAACGCTTGCCGTTGAGCCTGATGAACACGGTAATGGACTTTATGAAGCACCTGTGTCGGAGGTTACGGATGATGACGTTATCAGCCAGTGGATTGAGCATTTCATTCCCGAACTGGTAAGACTTACAGAAATTTAGGAGGACTGAAAAATGGCAGAAATTACAGTTAAATGTGTAAACGAGTTTTTTGACAAAGAAAACAAAATCAAGCGTAATGCAGGCGATATTTTTGTGGTAACAGAGGAGCGTGCAGCACAAATCAGAGAATATGAATCCACAGCAGATAAAAAATACATTGAGGAAATTCAGAATCCGCCTGCAGAGGAAACTCCGGAACAGTCGGCAGAGGAAGCACCTGAGCAGACAATTGAGGCAATTCAGAATCCGCCTGCAGAGAAAGTGCCTCTGCAGACAACTGAGGATACTGCAGAGCAGCAGGCTGAGAACACTGTAACCAAGGCATCCAAGAAGGTAAAGAAAGCAGCAGGTGACGAATCATGAGCAAAACAGAAATTGTTTTAACAAACGGTCAGACTGTTTCTGCAAGCCTTGGATTTGCTGCCTTAAAGAATTTAAGGCACAAAAATTCATCACTTTATAAGTTTGCCGACAAGGCAATTGCAAAAGGCATTGAAAGCATCAGCGAGGCTTCCCGATTGCTTTATGCCGCTTATCTTGCTGTTAATGAAGGTGAGCCGATTGCCGAAGGTGATTTCTATGAGCTTCTGCCTGATTCCTATGCTGAGCAGATTGAAATGCTGCAGGAAATTCTGAAATGACAGCAATCATCAATAACACAGAATTAAATTTCTCTTTAAATATGTGTCAACTGTACAAGCTCAGTACAGTTGACATTGAGCTATACAGGGATTTTTTTGCTTTGTATAACGAAAGGGAAAAGGGCATTGCTGACAGGGCACAGCTCCTTTATATTGCTTATTTTTGTGCTAACATTGACAACAGCTCAAAACTCAGTGAAGAGCAGTTTTATAAGCTGTTAGAGAGCGATTTGACGGTACTTGATGAGATTTATAATGCGTTGTTTCATAAAAAGAAAGACTGGAATTTTGCCAGGATTTTTGAGCGACCTTCAAAAAATGCAATCAGATACCCTAAGGGCTATAAGCTTGCGGATGTGGATGATTATTACACATTTTTTGTGCTGAATATCGGTGTGGGTGATGAAACCTTCTGGAATATGGATATTGAATTTTTAAACAATGTTGCAATCAATAAAAATGCCTATGACAGCTATATTAATTTTGAATTAGAAAAAAAGAGGTGAGATAATGGCTAAAAAGAAAAAATTAGAAGTTGAAACCGAGTTTACAGCATCACCAGAGGAATTGAAAAAAGCTATAAAGGATATAGAAAATGACCTGAAATCTCAAAGAAAAGAATTAAAGTTAAATTCTGTTGAGCTAAAAGGAAATGCTGACAGTGCGGAATTATTAGGCAAACGTCAAGAACTATTATCAAAAGAGTATAGTTCTACAACTGAAAAAATTAATCTTATTAAAAAACAGATTGAAGTTGCGACATCAACTTATGGTGAAAATTCAAAAGCTGTTGCTGATTTGAATAAAAATCTTCAAGACGAAAAAATTAAATTAGCAGGAGTGCGGAATGATATAAAAAATACAGACTCCAAATTATCTGAATTGGAAAACAGTACAAAAAATATGTCAACTGCTCTTGGACGTCTTAATGCAGATATATCAAAACAGCAAAATGAGATTAATTCTCTTAAAACTGATTATAAAAATGTTGTTTTGGAGCAGGGAAAAAGTTCCAAGGAAGCAAAAGAGCTTAAATCAAGAATTAAACAGCTTAATTCGGAGCTTGAAGCTAATGAGAAAAAGCTTAAGGATGTTGAGAATGCCACTGAGGATGCTGGACAAGCAGCTGCGAAATCTGCAAAGGGCGGCTGGACAACTATAAAGCAGGTAATGGCTGACTTTATATCAAGTACTATTCAAAAGGGTATTGAAAAATTAACTGAACTGGGGAAAGCTGTTGTTAATATCGGTATTGAGTTTTCATCAAGCGTAAGCAAGGTTGAAGCACTTTCAGGTGCTACCGAAAATGAAATGTCAACACTTGAAAACAGAGCACGTGAGTTAGGTTCAAGTACTATATTTTCAGCAAGCCAGGTTGCAGATGCCTTTTCCTATATGGCTCTTGCTGGTTGGGACACGAAAAATATGCTCGGCGGTATTGAGGGTGTGCTTAATCTTGCTGCGGCTGCACAAATGGACTTAGCAGAGGCATCGGATATTGTTACGGACGGCTTAACTGCATTTTGCCTTACGGCTGAAGATGCTGATATGTTTGCCGATACGCTCGCTACAGCGATGGCTAAGAGTAATACAGATGTTACACAGCTTGGTGAGGCTTTCAAATATGTCGGACCGCTTGCAGGTTCTATGGGATATTCGATACAAGATGTATCATTAGCACTTGGAACTATGGCAAACAGCGGAATCAAAGCAACACAAGGCGGTACTTCTCTCAGGCGAGTTCTTCAAAATATGATTAGTCCGACCGATACAGTAACTGCGGCTATGAATAATTTGGGATTAAGCTTATTTAATGCCGATGGTTCAACAAAGCCATTAAAAACGGTATTGGATGATTTAAGAAAATCATTATCAACAGGCGGTGGTAATGTTGAGTTGTTTAAAACAAAATTAGATGAATTAACTTCATCATTTGAAGCAGGTCAGCTTGAAGAAGAGGATTATAATGATGCTTGTATGGAGCTTGCTATGAAGTGTGGTGTTGTGACAAATCAGCTGGCAGCTCAAAATGCCGCCGCAATAGCAGGTGCTACCGGTCTTTCGGGACTTATGGCTATTGTTAGTGCTTCAGATGAAGATTGGAACAGTTTATGTAATTCGCTGAATAACTCTGAAAATGCTGCTTCTAATATGGCTGATACAATGCAGAATAATTTAGGGGGGGATATTAAAGAATTAAATTCAGCTTTTGAAGAATTTGAACTGAAAGTTTATGACGAGGTTGAAACACCTCTTAGAGATGTAACCCAATTTGCAACAACAACGCTTATTCCTGCTTTAGATGGATTATTAAGTAAATTATCAGAGGCTTATCACTGGGGCAAGGAAAATAAAGGAATTTTAACAGGACTTGCAATAGGCATAGGCATAATTACCACGGCAGTAATTGCTTATAATGCTGTGGTAGGAATTGCAACAGCGATACAGGCAGCAAAAAAAGCAGTAGATATTGCCGAAACTGCATCAATAGGGGCTTTGGTTGCTGCAAAATGGGCTGAAAATGCTGCTAATATTGCCCTTGCCGCCAGTGGTATGGCTGCTTTGGGACCTGTATTTATTGCTATTGGTATAATTGCTTTGCTTGTAGTAGGCATTGTTCTACTTATAAAACATTTCGATGAAATCAAAGTGTTGGCTAAAGATGCTTTTGAAACAGCTAAAAACAAATGCTCGGAATTTGCAGACGGTGTAAAACAGAAATTCAGAGATTTCGGCGACAGTATTGTAAACGGCTTTAAATCCATACCCGATAAAATCGGCGATTTGTTTGACAAACTCAGAAGCAAAATTAAAACACCGCATATAAGCGTTACCTATTCCACAGAGGGCACACTTGCCAAGGTTGCTGAGGCTTTAGGCTTACAGGGCTTCCCTAAGCTTCATATCAACTGGAATAAATTCGGCGGTGTCTTTGAAAAAAAGACGATTGTTGCACAGGGCTTTGCTGAGGCAGGGGATGCAGAAATGGCATTGCCGCTGAATGACAGGTCAACAGCTCCCTTTGCGGCGAATATTGCAAGCCATATGCCAAGTGAGGATTACAGCGGTGTGCTTCACAAAATTTATAATGAGCTTGCAGCAGGCAACAACTCCATTACGGATAAAATCGTTGATGCCGTTGTTAACAGGGTTGTTTTCAAACTGGACAGGCGAGTAATTGCAAGAGTGGAGGCAAAGTGATGAACGGTGTCTATGTCGAAAAGCTGACCTATACAAATTCAAGAGGTGAAAGCATTTCTTTCAATGACGGCAGCGGACTTTGTCTTGATGAGAGCGAAATATCGGGCTGGTCCTTTTCTGCCGATTCAGGCAGTGACAGAGTAAAGTCCTTCAGCCGTGGTGTTTACAGCAAAAAACTGAATGCATCCGTTATTGCGAACAGCACAGAACAGGCTAATTATATAAAAAATAGGCTGCATGATGTTTGTATTGTGGATATAGAGGCAGAAACACCCGGTGTGCTTTCCTGCAGGGGATATGAGATTGAATGCTGGATTAATGAGGGCATTCATTCCGAATATACCGAGTGGGACAGCTTCGACACACTGGAGCTTAATGTCATAAGCCATAGCAAATACTGGTACAGCAGAAAAACGCAGCATTTTGAGCTGACAGACAAAGAACTCAGTGAGGTTGTTTTTGATTTTCCTATAGGTTTTCCTTTTGATTTATATTCAAGCTCGATCAAATCCAATATTCTGAATAATGAAATACTGGATGCGGATATGATTTTGAGAATATACGGTCCTGTTCAAAGCCCTTCGCTTACCATTGCAGGGCATAATTATGAGATTGATGTGATGATTTCCGATAAGGAATATCTTGAAATCAATACGCTTGAAAAAACTGTGTTTCTTTATACCTTGTGTGGTGAAAAGATAAACTGCTTTTCGAAACGCAGCAGACAGTCAGATGTTTTTCAAAAACTGCCAACAGGAAATTTAAAAATATATTCTGATTATCAGCTTATATTTGACATTGTAATGCTGAACAGGAGGGCAGAACCGAAATGGTAGATATTATTTATACCGACAAAAACCGGGTTGATGTGGGTGTTGTTCCGAATCCTCAGTTAGACTTAGCCTTCGGCAGCGGCGAAAATGATTTTGAGCTGATTGTCGATAAATCAAAACACTGCTGCAGTGCAGGGTCACTGATTTATATTGAGGGCACGGAGTACGGCGGCATTGTTGACGGTATTGAGGCAGGCACAGACAGCAATGAAATCAAGTATCTGGGCAGAAGCTGGCACGGAGTGCTTGAAAGCAAGTGTCTTGAACCGCCTGAGGGTCAGAATTATTTAAGATTTTACGGTGATGCAAATAAAGTACTCGGCGAGATTATAACGCTGCTTGATTTGTCAGAGCTGTTTGAGGCGGAGAGCACAGCAGCAGGCATAAAAATAACCGCCTACAAGCCTGAACGCTATTCAATGGGCTACACCGCAATTCTTAAAATGCTCAGCTCAGTCGGCGCCAAGCTGAAAATGGTGTTTAACGGCGAAAAGGTTAAGCTTTGGGCAGAACCTGTGGCTGATTATGCCAATAATGATGATTCGGCAACACAGTTTGCCGATTTGACTGTCAAGCAATATCAGAATAGCTGTAATCACCTTATATGCCTTGGTAAGGGCGAGCTGAAGGACAGAGCCGTTATACATTTGTTCACGGATAAAAACGGCGGTGTGCGACCATATAAAAAGGTTGCCGACCCTGTAAAGGATAGTCAATACATACTTGACTGCAGCAAGCAGGTGCTGAAGGGTATTTATGAAATAACGCAGGTGTATGACAATGCAAATGCCGAGATAACCGAAAATTTTGTGTTGCTGACATCTCAGCCCTCTGACTGGAAAAAGAAATTTTCAAGCTACTATATTCTTGATGATAATGACGAGTTTAAGGAGCTTGAGGGTGTCAGCAATGATGTGATAACCACACTGAAAACAAAGCCCTCTGATTGGGAAACGAATTTCACAGCTTATTATATTGATGCCCTCACCAATAAAACGGTTGAGGGTGTTGAAACATCAAAGTATCAGTTGCTTTCAAAAAAGCCTGTTAACTGGGATGTGAGCTATTCGAGCTATTATGAGTATTTCAATAACGGAACATCCGTTCAGTATAATGCTGTAAGCGGTGTGAGCTATGACAAATATGATATGCAGACGGCACAGCCCACAGATTGGAAGGATAATTTCAAAAGCTATTATTGTAAGTCAGGTACAAGGTATACAGAGGTTGCCGCTCTTGCTCCTCAGTGGGTCAGAAACAAGTTTTATTCCAAATCAGGCAACAGTTATACGCTTTTGAATTATAAGCCCAATGACTGGAGCACAGGCTATGGGAATTATTACTACAAAAGCGGCAGCAGCTATGTGAAGATTGAAGGTGTTGCTCCCTCCTGGAGCAGAAAGCGGTATTATACAAAAAGCTCTGTTACAAAACCGCCTATGTTTGTAAGCGGTAAGTATTATAAGAAGGTTTCATCAGTAACGAGTGCACCGCCTTTTGTTGCCAATAAGTATCAGTCCAAAACCGAGAAAATGACTGCGCCGAGCTTCTGCAAGAATAAATATTATAAAAAAGAGCTTGACCGCTACAAGGTGCTTGTGGAAAACGGCATTGAAAAGCTTAAGGAAATCAAGGGCACGGAAAGCCTTGATATTGATTTGGAGCAGGAGGCTGAATATGACATTGGGGATTTGGTCGGAGGCACTGAGCCAAAGACAAATATTTCCGCGGTTGAAACAATCAATAAGAAAATTGTAAAAATCGAAAACGGCAGAATGACCGTAACACACGAAACGGGGGTGTTGGAATGAACAATACAAACTTAGTAACAGGGTACAGGGCAGAAAATCACATAACATCAGAGGATGTGGGTGCATTGTATGCAGGCATAGTCGGCGAGGGAAAATATGTATTGCCTACAGAGCGCCAACTTGAGGCGGAGCTTGTGAGCAATAACCTTGTGCGTATACACAGCGGTGATGCAGTGATTAACGGCAGGCACGTGCGTATTCTGCCGAATACCTATGAGGATTTGGTGATTGAAAACGGCGAGCAGGGGGCTGTTTCCTATGCGCTGGTGTATTTCCGTTACACCAGGGACAGCGAAACAGGTGTTGAGGACTGCGGCACATATATTCTCAATAATGCGCCAAGCACAGGCGAAACGGAATATACAGACTGCAGTATTTCTGCAGGTGATGAAATGGTTGATTTCCCATTGTACTTAATCAAAAGCGAGGGAATCAGCGTTACAAATGTAAAACAGCTTTTTGCTGTTCCTGCCAATCTTATTTCTGCAGCCACAGATATGACACAGGTTCAAAAGGATATCACAAGCCTGAAAAGCAAAGACAATGCTCTCACATCTGCAATCAATACAGAAAAAGCAAGAGGCAGCAAAATACTGTGGCAGACATCTAACGGCTGGCAGATGGCTGAAACCACAACCCTGACATTATCCGAAAAGGTCAGTGCCCAGCGTAACGGTATCAAACTGCTGTGGGCAAGCGGTGATGATAAGGAAAGCGCAGATTATGATGTGCAGATAACCGATATTGATAAAAATGCAGTAAAGCTGAAAAGCGGAAAAGGCTATGCCTGTCCGCTGATAGGCGGCAATTTTACAAGCATCGGTGTTAAGTATGTATATATCACGGATAAAGAAATCAGAGGCTCGGCTCGGAATTTGGAAACAGGCACTAAAAACGGCATTACATACAATAACAAAAGGTATTATCTTTTTGCTGTTGTGGGCTATTAAGGAGGCTTTATGCTAAAACTTCATTTTAATGTAACGGAGGAAAGGGTTAAGCTGGATGCAGCACAGGAAAATGATACCCCTGCAGCAGGCAATATCAATTATATTGAATGCAGTTTTGCTCTTCCGCCTGCCTATGATGATTTAATTGTGGAAGCGGTGTTCAATGGGGAAAGAAGGGCGCTGGTTGACGGTGTCTGCACGGCTCCGCATATTGCATCAGGGGAGTGCACGGTGGGTGTAATTGCCTATGAATTGGAAAATGACAGCTATAAGCAGTTATCCTCACCAAGACCCTGTACAATCTGTCTGCCTAAGGGCAGCTTTGATAACACCGGGGAGGAAGCGGAGCAGCCTTCACCCGGTGCTCTTGAGGACTATTACCAAAGAATAAAAAAGCTTATCACAGCAGCAGGCGGCAGAAATCCCGATAATAAGCTCAAGGACATCATAGTAGTAAGAAGCTTTGAGGAATATGATGCTTTGTTTGGTAATGAAGAATATGTCACAAATCTGACAGAAAGCCTGCAGGAGGGTGAATATATTTTCCTTGTTGTGCTTGAAAGTGATATGGGAGACGGAAATCTCACAACAATACTTACAACGCTGGGCAAGGAAAATGATGAGCTTGTGTTTTATGACGGCTTTTCAACGGATATAATCAGACAGAAAATCAAGGATGCGGTTTTACCGATTTCAAAGGAACTTGAAGCAATCAAGCCCGTAATTGATAATAAGCAGGACCGTGCCTTTGAGCTGAAGCACAACTGTGAGCATCGCCGCCCTGAGCCTGAATTATTCGGCAGTATCTTGCTGCAGTTTCAATTGCCGTCCGCTATCCCTGACGATTATATCTCAAGCCTTGTGTTCAACAGCGGTAATGAGCCGACAACACTGACCTATCCGCAGACAATCCTGTTCACAGGTGATGACTGTATTGACAATGTCTTTGTGCCAAAGGCAAATACAACCTACAATGTGATGTTCTGGTATGACGGAATCAATGTCAATGCCGTATCAAGAGGTGTGCCCTATGCTCAGGAATAAATTAAGGGCTATGCTCGCAGCCAAGCCGAACTATCAGCGGCTTGCATATATAGAAAGTACAGGCAAGCAGGTTATTGAAACAGGTATGAAACCAAATAATAATCTGACTGTGTTTATGGACTTTCAGATGATACAGACAGAATATAGCGGAACGACAAATACCTTCTGTTGCGCATATTATGCAGCGGGTCACAATTATAGACCTTTGAAAATATTGAATAATGTTTTTCAGATACCTTATATGGGTGGATATACTGCTATGGCACAAATAAATGCTGATAAAAAACGTCATACCATACTGTATAACGATGCTAATGGTAATGCGATATGGGACGGAGTGAATAAAGGCAGGGTTTATCAGGCAATCTCACCGCCGACTGATGCCGGTATTGGTGTGTTCGGTCAGATCGGAACCTCAGGATACTATGCGGGAAACTCGCTTGTGAAAATGAGGCTTTATGAACTGATAGGCTATGACAAGGTAAGCGGAAAAGAAATCTATCACGCAGTGCCTGTGCTGGACAGCAGCGGCATACCCTGTCTGTATGATAAGATAAGCGGAAAATTTGAGTATGACTTTGCAGGAGAGGAGGCATTTAATTATGCTGTATAAATACATAAGCGAAACAGAAATAGAAAAAGCACCGAAGTATATCAAGGAGCAGGGGACAGTAACAAGCAATCCGCCTGAGGACAAGCTCAGGGAGCTGGGCTACAAGGATTTAATCATTGAGCCTTGTCCTGAAACGTCAGAGGACTGTTACAGAACACCGATATATACAGACGGTGAGGTTATTACTCAGAGTTGGAGTGAGGAGGTTGAAGAAAATCAGTAATGATATTATTGTAGCTCTGCTGGGAATGGCAGGCACAATCATAGGGTCTTTCATCGGTGTTATTGCATCCTCCAAGCTGACAAATTTCAGGCTGAAACAGCTTGAACAGAAGGTGGATAAGCATAACAATTTTGCTGAAAGAATACCCGTAGTCGAGGAAAAAATAAAGGTCCTCAATCATAGAGTAGAGGACCTTGAAAATCAAAATAAATAATTTAATCAAATGGAGGTATAAAAATGAAAATCACAAAGGAAACAATCATCAGAACTGTGCTGCTTGCGGCAGCGCTTATCAATCTTGTTTTAAACGCAATGGGCAAAAACACATTGCCCTTCACCAATGAGGAAATCAGCGAGGCAATTTCTGTTATATTTGCCGTTGCTACCTCAATTATTGCCTGGTGGAAAAACAACAGCTTTACCCCTGCAGCAATCAGCGGTGACGAGCTGATGCAGTCACTGAAAATCGGCGGTGAGGGCAGTGAGCTGATGTATTACAATCAGAATAACTATAGCAATGTTAAGTATGACAATCCGAATACAAGCAAAATTGAAACAATCAGCTCAAGTGGATGCGGTGTTGCATCAGCCTGTATTGTATTCAATACCCTTGCAGGCAAGGAGCTTTATTCAATCAAAGCTATGGCAGAGTTCAGCCTGAAGAACGGTGCAAGGGATAACTCAGGCACCAATATGCTGACACTCCTCAAGGCTCTGTGCAGAGAGAATAAGGCATTTACATACAAGACAACAAACAACATTGACGAACTTAAAAAGCACCTCAAAAACGGCGGCATGGCGATTGCCAACCAGGGCGACTGTTACAATGTGTTCAGTACTGCAGGACACTATGTTGTGCCATGGAAAATGAGTGGATATAACATCAATGTTGTTGACCCTCAGATGTACAGCGGAAAATATAACGCATACAGCAGACCACAGAGAATTGTATCAAAGACCGACACAGGAGCAATTGTCAGCCCTGCTCAGCTTGACAGAGCCTGCAGTGACAGAAATCCAAGGTATTATCTGATTACATACACACCGCCGAAGACAGCACAAAAGCCTGTTTACAATGCAGGCAGCAAGTACAAGCTCACAGCAGCAGTTAATGTATGGACAAAACCCACAACAACCTCACAAATCAAAAGGGTGAAGGACCTCACAGCCGACGGCAGAAAGCACGCAACAAGCAAAAATCTGAATGCAAACGCTGTTCTCAAAGCAGGAACAGTTGTTGATGCAGGTGCAGTGTCAACCGACACAGATGGCAACATCTGGCTTAAAATCCCAAGCGGTTTCATTCCTGTCTACTACAAGGGTAAAAAGAGAGCCAATTGGTATAAGAATTAAGATGCTGAGGTACACTATGAAAATAAGTAATTGCGAGGACCATATCGCATAAATAATATAGTAAAATAGAAATAACTCCCACTTTGAGTATTGTTCTTGGTGGGAGTTTTGTTGTTTCTTAATATAATGATTATAATTAAGTTATCAGAATTCTAAAAAGTAACACAAGTTCTCTGTTTTGACGTTTAAATCATATTTTTTTCTAAAAAAATCATACATATTTAACAAATCTATTTTTGTTATTTGTAAATTATTGACACGTTTTGTCATATATAGTAGAATTTTATTAGAATGAAATCTTGGGGGGATTTTAATGACTTCGTATGAAATAGGTAGTATTGTTTTGGGAACAATATCTTTGGTATTCAGTATTATAAGTGCTACCTCTATTTTACTCCTGTATAGGCAACATAAATTGGAAACAGAAAACTATGATGCTACAAGAGAAGAAAATATAAGAGAAAAAACTGTTTCAGTAATTCATACATGGACATCCGAATTAAGAAAGGAGTCTAGATTGGTCGAAGATTTAGTTTGTATTCTTGATGAAACCATATGTCAAAAGATATATAGTTTTACAACTTTCAATGTTGATAAAGCAACAAATAACAAGATTTTACAAATATGTTTCCTTGATCATTATGAAAAAATAAATGAGGAATATATAGAAAAATCAAAGAAGAGCGATAATCAATATGAAGTAAGTGGATTTATTTTGTCTGAGTTGAGATGGCATATAACATCCTATCTAAATTCGCTAGAAGTAGTAGCAATTTCATGGCAGCAAGGTTTAGTTGATAGAAACGTATTAATTGACCAGTTTTCTTTTTTGGTTTCTAATGGAAGAAATGCTATGGAAAAATATCGAAAGATAGCTGGAAATGGTAATTCTTATCCAGCACTTGAAGCATTTTGTAAAGATATAAAAAAACAATTATCATCAAAACATAATAGTATGCAACCTAAATCAGAGATAAAAAGAAAAAATGGTAAAAAACGAAAATAGATTAGATATTGACATTGTATTAAAACTATAGTAGAATAATTATAGAAAGAATTTCATACAATTTGTTTGAAAGGAGTTTTTATTATGAAGAGGAATAGAATAGATGGCTAATTAAATATATAAAAAGAACTGGATTTTTATCCAGTTCTTTTTTTACATAAACATATGAATAAGTAAGTTATTTCGATATGAAACTGTGTGTTAATATTTTTTCAATAACTAATTTTTCACACCATTCAGGACATTTTCTTCTGCCACTTTCCCAGTCTTGAATCGTTCGCACAGGAATACCGAGCCAGTTATTTAAGCCCTGTTGTGTTAAGCCTGCTGATTGTCTCGCTTCCTTAATTGTCATTTTCAATTTTCCTTTCTATTCTTTAATGCCATTATAAGTGCTACTGTTGCAATTACAGCAGAGGTAATTAAACAAACTATTTTTAATTTTGAAAAAACAGTAAATGCAAGAACACAACCGATACAGCTTATAATGATTAATAAAAGTATTGATTTTCTCATATATATTTGATATACTAAAGACATAGGGGTCGGGGAGTTTCCTCCCCTTTCCCTTTACCGTTTCCGTTTTTGTTTGTTGGACTTTTTCGGAGCGGTTTTCTTTTTGCCTTGTTTTATGGTTATTATCAACGCAATCGTTGCAACTGTATTTGACCATATTGCTAAGGCAATTTCTATTATGTCTTTTGTATTCGTGTTTCTCACCTCCTCACTACTCTTACATTATACCACGCAATGCGTGTAAAGTCAAGTCTTTTTTTCGAAATTTTTCAATTGTTTTTATTATTACTTAGAAATAAATTTATTGCAGTCTTATTGCAGTCAACTGCAATGAAAAATGCTGATTTTTACAGTATATAAGGGATATTTTATAATTCTATTCTTATCACTCCGACCAAACCCAATAGAAGGCTTCTGGCTTTCTATTGGGTTTTATGTTTTCAGCGGATTAAATTTGCAGTGAGCCTTCTGAAAGGCTGTTGACAAAGCTTTTCATTTCTTTTTTTGAATTTATTTTTTTGGTTTTGTTTACTACTGCTTCTTTTTGTTTAGTGGTTAATGCTTCAAATTGCTGCATTGCAGTTTCGTTTTGTGCAAGTGCCATACCGAAGCCGAGCGGCAAATCGTTTTTATTCATAGTATCACCTCAGTATTAGTATTGCCGAGAATACTGTTTTAATAAAAAATGTGATAGTATTTTAATTGGGACAATGTTATAATTTGGCGAAAATTACAATTTATAGATATTGATTTTTCGCAGTGCTTTTGATATACTAATCAGTAGGTTAGTGATTTTTTTATTAAACCATTTCCGTTTTGGCTGTATGTGATTCGGGATGGTTTTATTGTTTTTACGGAGTGAATGATGTCAATTAAGCAGGGCGAATATTTAAGAAAACTCAGAATAGAAAGAGAGCTTAGTCAGGAGCAGCTTGCGGAGGCTATGGGACTAAGCAGGCAGTCCATATCAAAATGGGAGCAGGGGGTATCCACTCCTGATATCGACAATTTTATGAAGCTTGCGGAATTTTATTCAGTGCCTATTGAAAGCCTGATTAAAGCAGAGGAGTTGTGCCGAAAGCCAGAGTTTGCTGAGGAGGATTCTGCAGAAGAAAAGCCTGAAAAGAAAAAGAGAGGCTGGCTCTTTGTGTCATATCCGATTATTATGGTTATTGCATATGCTTTAATCGGAGTTGTGTTTGGCGGCAAAGGCTGGGCGTTCGGCTGGATTGTGCTTTTAACGATTCCGTTATTTTACACAGGAATTATTGCTGCAGAAAAGAAAAAGCCGATTATTTTCTGCTATCCTGTGCTTGTTGTGATTATCTATCTGCTGTGCGGTATTCTGTTTAAGCTATGGCATCCGATGTGGATTGTTTTTTTAACTATACCGCTTTTTTACATAATAACTGCAAAGATGAAGAAGTAAATATACAATAGTCTAAAAACACCTGTTCCAATGGATCAGGTGTTAAATTTTTGTCTAAAAGTTACAATAGTTACAAAAAAGTTACAAAAACCTTGGTTATTATTGCTGTAGATTACAAACTGTGTAATATGTTACAATTTTATGCGATGTTACAAAGGAGTAAAGTTAATTATGATGAGAACAATCAAGGTAGGTATACTATCACTTATACTTACATTTGTAGTATTAACCGTTTTCCCGACAACAGTATTTGCTAAAGCGTATGAGCCAAGGCTGACAGCTCCCAGCGGTGAGCCGTATTATACAAGAGAGCTTAACGCTTATTCAAAAACAGGATATGGTATGCCGAACTGTGTGGCATATGCCTATGGCAGAGTTTATGAGTTAAATGGTGAGGCACCGAAAATCAGCCGCGGCAACGCAGGCGAGTGGTGGTTTATAAACAAGTATAATGATTACTATGATTACGGCAGTGAGCCGAAGCTCGGCGCAGTTGCCTGCTGGTCTAATCATGTTGCCGTAGTTGAGGAGATTTCCGATGATGGTGCAGTAACCGTTTCGGAATCACACTGGGGCGGAACTTATTTTGATGTTAAAACCTTCAGTGATATGACAAGTCATTACGGTCAGCGCTTTTATGGGTATATTTATACCTATGATCATATAGAGATAGAGCCCGTAATCCCTGAGCCTGCATATAAAATGGAGGACACTCATTTTGAACTGCAGGAAAAGAATTGCTTTACTGCAATGGAATTTGCAAGGAGCAATAACGAAATTATGAATCCGAACAATGCACTGTTTCAGATACAGTAATAAAAACAATCCCGAAAGCAATATTGCTTTCGGGATTGTTTTTTATCTGAAGAAGCCTCTTTTTTTAGGCTTTGGGGGAGTATAGGATTTGTCAAACTCATTTAAGAGCTTTTTCTGCTCGTCGCTTATATTTTTCGGAATATCAACAACGATTGTAACATATTCCTCGCCTTTGCCCATACCGTTCAGCCTTTGAATACCCTTATTACCCTTTAAGGTAAATACTTCATTCGGCTGTGTACCGGCAGGGATATTCAGCGTTACATTGCCGTCAAGTGTGGGGATTTCAACATCGGCACCAAGTGTTGCCTGAACAATTGAAATATGCTTGCTGTAATGAACATCATATCCGTCACGTTTAAAATAAGCGTGTGGTTTAATGTTGACAACAACCTTTAAATCACCTGCAGGACCGCCGTTTGAGCCGTCATTGCCAAAGCCACGTACATTAACAACCTGATTGTTGTCAATACCTGCGGGGATGTTGATGTCGATTTTCTTCTTTGTTCTGACCTTACCCTTGCCGCTGCACTTTTTGCAGGGAGTGTTAATAACCTTGCCTGTACCGCCGCATCTGTTACAGGTGCGCTGTGTGCTCATAACACCGAGGGGAGTACGCTGCTGAATGTTGATTGTACCTCTGCCCTGACATTCGGGGCAGGTCTGCGGTGATGTGCCTGGTGCTGCACCGCTGCCGTGACAGTCACTGCAGTCCATAACACGCATAACCTCAATGGTCTTTTTGCAGCCCTTTGCAGCCTCCTCGAAGGTGAGGGTTACAGCTGACTGAATATCACGTCCTCTTTGGGGCGCGTTCGGATTTCTTCCTCCGAAGCCGCCGCCACCGCCGAAGAAGGAGGAGAAAATATCACCAAGGTCAATATCTCCGTCAAAACCGAAGCCGCCGCCAAAACCGCCGCCATAGCCGCCCTGACCTGCACCGTAATTGGGGTCAACGCCTGCAAAGCCGAACTGGTCATATCTTGCTTTTTTCTGTGGGTCACTGAGTACCTCGTATGCCTCGTTGCATTCTTTGAACTTAGCCTCAGCCTCTGCGTTGTCGGGATTTAAGTCCGGATGATATTTTTTAGCGGTTTTTCTGTATGCTTTTTTTATTTCATCTTCACTTGCGCTCTTTGAAACACCGAGGACCTCATAATAATCTCTCTTATTTTCTGCCATAATAATTTCCGTAGCCTTTTCTGGCTACAAAAGTAAATTATAAATCAAATATACGTCTTGTTGTAGCCAGACAAGTCGTATAACGGAAATTCAGCCATCTCAAAATTATGCCACAGGCAAATTTTGAGGGCGATACAATTGAATTAGTGTGATTTTCACACTAATTCTCTCTTAACTAATTATAAGGTGGGACAGTTTTGTGTCCCACCATTTATATTATATTCTAACTATTAGTTATCGTCAACCTCTGTGTAATCTGCATCGGTATAGCCTGCATCTGCACCGCCTGCAGCCTGGTTCGGATCAAAGCCTGCGCCTGCGTTCGGGTTAGCACCTGCAGCCTGAGCAGCCTCATAAAGCTTCTGTGAAACCTCGTAGAACTTGTTCTGTAAATCCTCCTGAGCTGACTTGATTGCATCAACATTTTCACCCTTGAGTGCTTCCTTAAGTGCTGCAACCTTTGTTTCAAGTGCGCTCTTGTCATCAGCAGAGAACTTGTCGCCCTCTTCGCTCAACATTTTTTCAGTCTGATAAACCATCTGGTCAGCGTTGTTTCTGAGGTCAACAGCCTCTCTCTTCTTCTTATCCTCTTCAGCAAACTGCTCAGCCTCTTTAACAGCCTTGTCAATATCATCCTTGCTCATATTTGATGATGCAGTGATAGAAATCTGCTGCTCCTTGCCTGTGCCGAGGTCCTTAGCTGATACGTGAACGATACCGTTAGCATCAATATCAAAGGTTACCTCAATCTGCGGAACACCGCGTCTTGCAGGAAGGATGCCGTCAAGGTGGAACATACCGAGTGTTTTGTTGTCCTTAGCAAATTCTCTTTCACCCTGAAGAACGTGAACCTCTACGGATGTCTGGTTGTCAGCAGCAGTTGAGAAAATCTGGCTCTTCTTTGTTGGGATAGTTGTATTTCTTTCAATGATAACGGTGTTTACACCGCCCATAGTTTCAATACCGAGTGAAAGGGGAGTAACGTCGAGAAGGAGAAGACCCTTAACGTCGCCGCCGAGTACGCCGCCCTGTAAAGCAGCACCCATAGATACGCACTCGTCAGGGTTGATGCCCTTGAAGGGCTCTTTACCGCTGAACTTCTGAATAGCCTCCTGAACGGCAGGGATTCTTGTTGAACCGCCTACAAGGAGCACCTTGTCAATCTCGCTCATAGATAAGCCTGAATCGCTGATTGCCTGACGAACAGGACCCATTGTAGCTTCAACAAGGTCAGCAGTCATCTCATTGAACTTTGCTCTTGTGAGTGTCAGCTCAAGGTGCTTAGGACCTGTTGCATCTGCTGTGATGAATGGGAGAGAAATCTGTGCGGTTGTCATACCTGAAAGGTCAATCTTTGCCTTTTCGGCAGCTTCCTTGACTCTCTGCATAGCCATTTTGTCTGCTGCAAGGTCAATGCCGTTTTCCTTCTTGAATTCAGCAACAATCCAGTCCATAACCTTTTTGTCGAAATCGTCACCGCCGAGACGGTTGTTACCTGCTGTTGCAAGTACCTCCTGTACACCGTCACCCATTTCAATAATAGAAACGTCGAAGGTACCGCCGCCGAGGTCATAAACCATAACCTTCTGGTCATCCTCTTTGTCAATACCGAAAGCAAGTGCAGCCGCTGTCGGCTCGTTGATGATTCTCTTTACCTCAAGACCTGCGATTTTACCTGCGTCCTTAGTTGCCTGACGCTGTGCGTCGGTGAAGTATGCCGGAACAGTGATAACAGCCTCGCTTACGGTTTCGCCGAGATAAGCCTCGGCATCAGCTTTGAGCTTCTGCAGAATGATAGCTGAAATCTCCTGCGGCGTGTAAGCCTTGCCGTCGATTGTTACCTTGTAATCCGAACCCATATGTCTTTTGATGGATGCGATTGTTTTGTCAGGGTTTGTGATAGCCTGACGCTTTGCAACGTTACCGACCATTCTTTCGCCGTCCTTTGAGAAAGCAACGACTGAAGGTGTGGTTCTTGCGCCCTCTGCGTTGGTGATTACAACAGGCTCGCCGCCTTCAATAACGCTTACGCAGCTGTTTGTTGTACCTAAATCAATACCGATAATTTTTGACATAATATTTGTCCTCCTATAATAATGTAATTAAATTAGTTAGCGGTTTTAACCATTGCAGGTCTGATGACCTTGTCATTTATTCTGTAGCCTTTTTGGAAAACGTCTGTGATTACATTTTCACCCAGATTTTCATCCTCAATATGCATTACTGCGTTGTGGTAAGTGGGATCAAAGGAATCTCCGCTTTCGCCGTAGACGGTTACGCCTAATTTTTCAAGGGATGCCATCAGACCGTCAAAGGTCATCTGAACGCCCTTTTTGAGCCCTTCATAATCCTCCTGCTCGTTTGATAAAGCTCTTTCAAGATTATCAACCACGCTGAGGATTTCGCCGACTGCTTTCGCTGTAGCAAAGGTGAAGCTGTCGCTCTTTTCCTTTTCGCTTCTTTTTCTGAAATTGGCATATTCCGCAGTCAGCCTTAATAGCTGCTCCTTGGTGTCCGCCAATTCCTTTTCAAGAGGATTTTCCTCTGCTTTTTCTTCTGCGGCTTCGTCAGTGGTGTTTACCTCTTCTTCTGCCTTTTCAGCATTTTTATTTGTTTTTTTGCTCATATCGTACCTCCTTTTGAGAGTAATGTGTCAACTGTATTTAATATATATCTGACAACGGGGATGATGTGCTTGTAATCAATTCTGGTTGAGCCAATCATGCCCAGTGCAGCCTTTTGATTGTTGCCGTAGGTGAAATTTGAAAGAATCGTTGATGTATTCTTCATTTCATACAGCGGATTTTCGTCACCGATAAACAGTGCTGTTTTAACATTGCCCTTTGAGAATTGCTTAATCAGATTGAGCATCTGCGATTTATCTGTTAAGAATGACAGCAGCCTGTAAACATCACTGCCAAGCTCATCGTGTGACAGCAGATTGGTTTCGCCCTCAAGACTCAGCTTGCTTTGTGAAGCCTCGCTGCACAGCGAGCAAAGTGATGTCAGTGCAGGCAGTAAATCAAAAACTCTGCTTTTGGCAATCAGTATTGCGCTTTGAACAAGTGACAGATTGACCTCTGTCAGCGGTGTTCCGATAAACAGCCTGTTCATAACCTCATAGAACAGAAATCTTAAATCATCATCAATAGCACAGGGCATACTGATAAGGGATGATTTGATTTTACTGCCGACTGTAAGCATAACAAGCATTGCCTTTGAATTACCTGCGGGGATGAGATCAACACCCTGTATGCAATCCAGCTCATCCTTCAATGCACAGCTAAAGCCGACGCAGTTTGTGTAGGATGAAATCAGCCTTGCGGCATCGCTTAAAAGTCGTTCGGGGTCGCCGGCATTAACGGATAATTCCTCTTTGATTTTTTGGGCATCATAATCGCTGATGTCTTTTTTCTCCATCATACTTTCTATATAATATCTGTATGATGCTTTGCTGGGGACTCTGCCGCCGCTGGTGTGCCTTTGCTCAAGCAATCCCAGCTCGGACAGATATGCCATTTCATTTCTTACCGTAGCACTTGACACGGAGTAGGGGAGAAGCTGACATAGTGTTTTAGAACCCATAGGCTCGCCCGTGCTGAGATAATGCTCAATAATCAGATTGAGTATTGCCAGACGTCTTTCGCTTATCAAACCCTCCACCTCTTTTGAAATTTATCCGTTAGCACTCTTAACTCTTGAGTGCTAACTCTGTACTTATAGTATATCCATTTTTCGGTTTTGTCAATAGTTTTTTCTAAATATTACTAAAAATTCATAATTCGTTAAAGGTTTGAAAGCCTGTAATTAATTTAAGTTGCATTAAATAACAAAATATCTTATAATATTTAAAACAAATATAAAGCAGAGGAATATTCTATGAATGATTATGTTAAGAGCGATTTGTTCCGATATTACGGAAAATGCGATTTTAAAACTTTTGTTAAGGGCTGGCTGAGAAACAGAAATTTCAGATTTCAGTATGCTTTGCGTATGTGTCAGACAACAGGGGTGTCCAGGCTGTGGGGCGAATTCCTCTATAAGCTTAATCGTGATAAGAAATTTCTTCAGATACCAAAAGCTGCAAAAATCGGATATGGCTTGTATATCGGTCATTTTTCTGTAATTATAATTAACCCGACAGCCGTTATAGGAAATAATGTGAATCTTTCACAGGGCTTGACAATCGGCTCAACAAACGGTAAAGCTGCGGTAATCGGCGATAATGTCTATATCGGACCGAATGTATGCATTGTCGGTGATGTAACGATAGGCAGCAATGTGACAATCGGAGCAGGCAGCGTGGTTACCAAATCAATTCCCGATAATGCAACAGCAGTCGGTAATTATGCAAAGGTGATTCATTATGATAATGCAGGACGCCTTGTCGGCAGAAGATGGAAGATTGACTGAGTATAGTTATTATGCTTCAAAATGAATAGCAAAATAAAATGGTATGGTTAAAGCCATACCGTCAGCCTGTAGAAAAAGTCAAATTACAAATTCTACACGCTGGCAGACGTTGAGAAATGGAGCTGAATTTCGTTTTTTGCGAGTGGGAGCTGTACGATGGTACTGCCCCCGA
>ERZ808028.178-NODE-178-length-66059-cov-5.361962_pt1 | contig 66059 bp, 57 predicted proteins | sample MGYA00380184_ERZ808028 | MGnify/ENA primary metagenome ERZ808028 (study PRJEB31490, sample SAMN06133397) | mouse gut metagenome | isolation source: J8_1 | host: mice | place: China: Chengdu | collected 2015-05 ... | reverse complement strand
TTCAAAATGGGAGTTTTATTAGCAGAAAAATGGGCCGGATTATTTGAACATCCGACCATTTAACTCGTATTAGCATGTAGGTTCGATTTTTAAATGTATTAGCATATTAGCAAAATCAGATTTTCATGCTAAAATAAAGAAAGCCGAAAACCCGCTAAAATCAAGGCTTTCGGCTGTGTTCCCAGCGTTCCCGAGGTGACTCGAACACCCGACCTACCGCTTAGGAGGCGGTCGCTCTATCCAACTGAGCTACGGAAACGTGTATTAAATTGTGTGTTACTTATCAACTCATAGCCTCCAAAAAGTTTCCGTCGTAGGTTCGCTTAGGAGGCGGACGCTCTATCCTGCTGAGCTACAGAAACAAAAATGATAGATTAAAAATTTCCCTGCCACTTAGTGTAACACAAACAGGACGCAAAGGCAATAAAAAAATTATCGCTTTCTTCTGCGTCTGGCAAGCCGGCGCTCCCGGCGTTTTAAGCGTTTATCCCGGCGGAGCTCTTTTTTCCGGCTGCGGCCATGCCTGTAATCCTGCCTGCTGTAAAAAACGGAGTGCAGGATCAGGAAAAAGATGGTGACGGCCGCAACGGCAGAGATGACGATAAGAAGTACCTTGATATTGATAAAAATAACATTGTCAGGCCTGCCGGTCACAGGTTCGTCGTCGCTGCTGAATTCGTAGGTATGCGTATTCTGGGAAGAGAAAATGATCTTTCCGGAACCGATGAGCGTATCGTGGTAATAATAGTATATTTCCGCGATCTCGTTTTTCTGCAGATCTGCGGCATCGTAATCGATCTTTGAAATAAGGTCATCAAAGCTTGCCATGTTCGGCAGCACAACATATTGACCGGGCGCGATGGAGAGGATCGGTGAAGAATCTCCGAAAATATCGTTTCCGGTGTAAAAAAAGTTGGAGTTGCTGATGATATGGCGGGTATCGTTATCCGCGATGCTGGCCTTCACAAAGTTCTGATACCCATAGTCAAACAGTGTCACGGTATCTTCAAACTGTGCCGGGCTGTCCTCCTTCATAACAACGCAGATCAGCCGCATTCCATCCCGCTCACAGCCGGTGACCAGTGTCTGTCCTGCCGGATCGGTATAACCGGTCTTACCGCCGATAATACCCTCATAAGAATATTCCCCGGTGATCAGCGCGTGCTTGTTTGTCTTGTAAAAATCATCGGGCTGTCCGGCGGAAGGGGTGAAATGATAGGACGGTGTATTGCCGATCCGCCGTAGGACGTCGTTCTGAAAGTAGGCTCTTGCGATCAGGGCAAGGTCGTAGGCACTGGTATAGTGATCTTCTGCATGAAGTCCGTTTGCATTGACAAAATGGGTATTTTCGCATCCGAGTTCAGCCGCCCGCTGATTCATCATTTCGGCAAAGCCATCCAAAGATCCCGCCACATGTTCCGCCACGGCATTTGCCACCTCATTGGCGGAAGCCACCATGATCCCGTAAAGACATTCTTCCATTGTCAGATATTCACCGGCATCCATGCCCATATTGGAGCCGTCGCCGGGAACAGCACTGACCGCTTCGTAAGAAAAATCAACAGTTTCGTTTAAAGCGCATTGTTCCACCGCGATCAGACAGGTCAGCATCTTTGTAGTGCTGGCAGGATAGAGCTCTTCGTGAATATTTTTGGCATACAGAATAGTTCCTGTATCAGCCTCCATCAAAATAGCGGACTCTGCCGTGATGGCAGGGCCAGTCGGCCAATAAGGGAGGGCGTTTGTCTCGATGGGAAGTAAAAGACGCTCCCGGGCCGCTGCCCCAATTTCGTTCAGGGACTCCTCATCGGGGGCCGCAAGAACAGGAAAAGAAGTCTGTACCAGAACAGATACAGACAATAGAGCAAGGATAATGTATGTAAAAAGATGTTTCTTCTTTTGGAAATTCATGGATTATTTTTCTCCTGCGTCCATTATATCATGAATCTGCGATCCATGATCGCCATTCGCCGCTCGCCAAATGAGTAAACTCATTCTTCTCGCTAACGCTCATTATATCATAAGCCCTGCTCTTTTTCTATAAACTTGAGATTGATTTTTCTGGGAAAAAGAGTACAATAGGGGAGAAAATTACGTATTATAAAATTTTTACAAAAAGGAGTTATTTTATGCGCCTGCGAAATATCCCCGGTTCCAGAGAGGCGATCGGAGCCAGTGAATATGTAGTTCCCGAGGAGAGCGAATGCGCCGGAAAATGGCACGGGATCTTTGGAAGTGAAAAGGAGATCCATATCGAGATCGGTACGGGAAAAGGAAGATTTTTAATGGAACTGGCAGCGGTGCATCCGGAGATCAACTACGTGGGGATTGAAAAATATTCCAGTGTACTTTTGCGGGCAATTCAGAAAATGGAGGAAGATCCGCTCCCGAATGTCAGATTTATCCGCATGGAAGCGGAACATGTCCTGCGGTATTTCGCAAAAGGAGAGGCGGGCCGGATCTACCTGAACTTTTCCGACCCCTGGCCCAAGGAGCGCCATGCCAAAAGACGCCTCGTATCCCGGGAATTCCTTGACAGATACAGAGTACTCCTCGCCCTGGGCGGTCATCTTGAATTTAAGACCGACAACAGGGACCTGTTCGACTTCGGCGTGGAAGAGACGGAACCCGCCCGCTGGGAGATAAAAGAGATAACCTACGACCTGCATCACGACGAAAAAATGAATCAGGGAAACATCATGACGGAGTATGAGGAGCGGTTTTCTTCCAAAGGAAATCCGATATATAAATATATCATCAAACCTTGCATTTGATCATGATGAAAGATATTGAATTTAATATTTAAAATATAAGCCAATGCCTGGCTCAGAGCGGACGGCTAAAACAATCAGGAGAAAAACATGTTCATTCTATTGCTATTGATCTGGTTCATATTCAACGGAAAAATAACCCCGGAGATCACGATCCTGGGCGTCATTCTCTGCGCCCTTATTTATCTTTTCATGTGCAGGTTTATGGACTACAGCGTCAGAAAAGATACCGCCCTGATACGAAGAAGTGTTTTCTTTCTGTATTATATCTGGGTACTGGTTCTGGAGATCATAAAAGCCAACATACAGGTGATGCGCTTTACGCTGACGGACAGGGAAATTGTGGAACCGGTGATCGTGGAATACCGTACCCGCCTGAATACCGGGCTCGGCAGGGTGATCCTTGCAAATTCCATCACACTCACACCGGGGACGATCACCGTATCTTTAAAGGATGACAAACTGGTGATCCACTGTCTGGACCGGTCCATGGCGGAAGGCATGGATGATATGATATTTGAGAGATTGCTTGAAAAGATGGAACATACAGGAATAAACGGAGTCTTATAAAGCGTATACGGAAATGAGGATAAAAATGGAACTTGTACAACAATATTCCGAAATTTTTCATATGATACTGATAGTACTGGCAGTGCTCACGATATTCTGCCTGATCAGGGCAGTGCTGGGTCCCACGATCGCAGACAGGCTGGTCGCGGTCAACATGATGGGTACGATCGTTATGGTCATTATCGCGGTTCTTGCCCTGTTGATGGATGAGGATTATCTGGTGGATATCTGCCTGATCTATGCGATGATCAGTTTTCTTGCGGTCGTGGTACTGACGAAGGTATATACCGGGGTATATATCGAATACAGAGAGCGGAGCGGGGAAAAGAAAAAACCGGAAAAAGACAAAGAACAGAACGAAGAACAGAAAGGGTGATCTGATGCTTGAGTGGATAAGATTTATTTTGGGGACCGGGCTTTTATGTGTCGGCATCGTCACATTTTTGCTTGAAGTTTTTGGTGTATTTAAATTCCGTTATGTCCTGAACCGGATGCATGCCGCGGCAATGGGGGATACACTGGGGATCGGCGCATCCCTGACGGGGTTGATGATTCTGTTCGGTTTTCGGTTTGTGACATTAAAACTGGCGCTCGTGCTTGTTTTTCTGTGGTGCGCTTCCCCGGTTTCGTCCCACCTGATATCCCGGCTGGAGGCAACCACAAATGAAAGGCTTGATAACTATTGTGAAGTGAGGGCAGAAGAGAAAAGCGGGCGGAAATCAGGACAGGAGGATTGAAGATGCAGATATTTCAATATGTTTTACTTATATTTTTAGTGGTATGCGCTATATCCGTAAGTTTTTCAAAACGGCTGTTAAATTCTATTTTGATATTTATGTCCTACAGCCTGATCATGTCCATTATCTGGATCCTGTTGGAATCGCCGGATCTTGCGATCACGGAGGCGGCTGTCGGCGCGGGTGTTACGAGCGTGCTGTTTTTTGCGACGCTGAAAAAGATCCATGCGATGAGGGAGGAGGACGAAGAAAAGAATGAGTAGACTGATTCCCGAGGAGGAATACGGAAAACGGCCTATCGGCGCCTTCAGGCAATGGATGGACGGTATAAGGGATCCTTATCTCAACAATGTGGAGATAAAGGCGCAGGCAGGGCAGAATGAGAATGAGAACGAGGAACTTCTGAAAAAGAGGCAGGATGAAGTAGTCGGTGTCATTCAGAAAGCGCATGATACCGCGAATAACAATCAGTATATATTATTCCGGAAGTTTTACAGGGCGGCGGCGTTAGTCTGCTGTCTGACGCTGACGGTGATGCTGCTTGTCACGGTGGCGTATCTTCCGCCGGTGGGCAGCACGGATAATCCGGCCCACAATGAGGTGGCTGCAAAATATATTGAGGACGGCCTGCAGGATACCGGTGCGGTGAATATCGTGACAGGCATGATCCTGGATTACCGTGCTTTTGATACGTTCGGAGAGTCCAACGTACTGTTTATCGCGACCTGCACGGTACTGATCCTGATGCGCAATGATAAAAAGAAAGGCAAAGGGAGCGCGGAGGAGGAAGAGAAGAGGGACAGCTTTTACGAGCCGAAGAATGACAGGATCCTGCAGACGGCGGCGATGATATTGGTTCCCTTTATCATATTGTTCGGGATCTATGTGATACTGAACGGGCATCTCTCGCCGGGTGGCGGCTTTTCCGGCGGCGCGGTCATCGGCGCAGGGCTGATTTTATATCTGAACGCCTTCGGTTTCGAGAAGACCGAGAGGTTTTTTACGGCGAAGACCTACAAGTGGATCAGCTTTTCCGCGCTCAGCTTTTACTGTATCGCGAAGAGTTATTCTTTTTATACGGGAGCACATCATTTAGAGAGCGGCATTCCGTTAGGCACGCCGGGCAATATTTTGAGCAGCGGCCTGATCCTGCCGTTAAATATCTGTGTCGGGCTGGTGGTGGCATGCACGATGTATGCTTTCTTTGCGCTGTTCCGTAAGGGAGGATTTTAGGTTGAAAAAATATGTTGTTCTGCAGTCCAAATATTGCGGACGTCAGAAAGGGCGGGGCTGTTGTTATGTTTGAGACAAATTTTCTGGTAAATTACGGGGAGGAAGTTGCGATCCTGCTGTTCGGGATCGGTTTTGCGAATCTGCTGGTCCAGAAAAACCTGATCAAGAAGATCATCGGTTTAAATATCATGGACACGGCGGTATACTTGTTTCTGGCGGAAAAAGGATATATTGCCGGCAGGGCCGCCCCCATCGTTGTCGATGGGGTTCAGGAAGTGGAAGCTTACATTAATCCGATCCCCAGCGGACTCGTGCTGACGGGTATCGTGGTGTCGGTATCGGTGACGGCGCTGATGCTCTCGCTCACCGTGCGCCTGTATCGGAGATACCATACGCTGGATCTGGATGAGATTTCCATACGGCTGAGGAAGGAGGGACTCTGATGGCTTTTATACAGAACGTACCCTTTTTCTCGATCATGATATCCATGTTTTCCGGTATTGTTTCTTCTATTCTCTCCGAGAAATGGGCAAAGAGGCTGAATACCGCGGTGATCCTTACAGTGGGCGTGATGAGCGGCGCGCTGCTGTTGTGGCTCTGCAAAACGGGATGCGGCAGTTATATCTTTATGATGGGACATTTTCCGGCGCCCTGGGGCAACGAGATCCGGGCGGGGGTGCTGGAGGCGGGGATGGCGATGTTCTTCTGCATCGTAATGCTGCTCTCGATGACCGGCGGCAGGAAAAAGCTGTTCGACGAAGTGGAGTATTCCAAGCACAATATCTACTATATTCTGGTGGATATGATGCTGAGTTCCCTGCTGGCGCTTATTTATACCAACGACCTTTTTACGGCCTATGTCTTTGTGGAGATCAACACGATCGCGGCCTGCGGCCTGATCATGATCAGGCAGAACGGCAGGACGATCGAGGCTGCGGTCCGCTATATGATCATGAGCCTTCTGGGTTCCGGTCTTCTGCTGATGGGGATCTGTATGCTCTATGACCTCACGGGCCATCTTCTGATGAGCAATATAAAAGAGGCGATGGCACAGATCATGGCAAACGGCACCTACCGGATACCGATGCTGGTGACGGTGGGGATCATGACCATCGGTCTTGCCATTAAGAGCGCGCTGTTTCCCTGCCATGCGTGGCTGCCGGACGCCTATGGTTATTCCACGGTTTCCTCGGCGGCGATGCTGTCGTCCCTGGTATCGAAGGGTTATATCTTTTTGCTGATCAAGATATTTTACAGAGTGATCGGACTGGAGATCATCTACACGAGCCATATCATAGGCATCCTTTTTATGTTCGGGCTGTGCGGTATGCTTTTCGGCTCCTTCAGCGCGATCGGGGAGAAGGATATACGCAGGATGATAGCCTTTTCTTCGGTGGCGCAGATCGGCTATATCTATATGGGCTTCGGACTCGGGACACAGGATGGTATGGTGGCGAGCGTCTATCATATTCTTGTGCATGCGGCAACGAAATCCCTGCTCTTTATCAGCGCTATCGGCCTGACGGATGTGTCAGGCGGCAGCAGGAGTTTCTTTGCGCTGAACGGTTCCGGATACCGCAACAAGATCGCGGGCGTGGGTTTTGCTGTGGGTTCGCTGTCCATGGTGGGTATTCCGAGCTTTTCCGGTTTTGTGAGTAAGCTTTTATTTGCAAGGGCGGCGATCATCAATCCGACCTGGAAGATGTTTCCGACGGTTATCGTCCTTGCGGTCAGTACGATACTGAACGCGATCTATTTCCTGAAAACCGTGATCCGCATCTACACGCCGGAGGATCCGGCGGTGGAAGAGGAAAAAGGGTATTACAGTATCCGCTGGAATAAACAGAAGCTGTATACTGTGACGATCATTCTGTTTGTGATCCTGAATTTGATCCTGGGCATGAATTCCCAGCCGATCATTCATCTGATCGAGACAGGGCTTGCAAACTTTGCATAATGTGAAAAGATTTTCTAAGCGGTCAGAGGACGCCCGCTAAAAAAATCTAAGTTTCACAATATGAAGAGAATTTCTAAGCCTGCAACGTTTCTGCAGTTGCGGTCAGAGTTTGCAGGTTTATAGAAAGGATATGGTTATCAGAGTTATGAATAATGCGATCATTATGTTAGCGGCGATATTTTTTCCTGTATTATTCGGAGCGGTTCTCCTGTTTGCGCCGGAGTTTTCTTCAAGAAACCGTCTGCTCGGGACAGTTGGGACAGGGCTTGTGGCCACTGGTATTTTAGCCTTTCTGTCGCTGGGGTGCCGGGATATGGATATCTGCCTGTTCTCTCTGGGAGACAGGCTGGAGATATTTTTCCGTCTGGATGATCTGGGATGTATTTTCGTTGTGATCGTGACGATCCTATGGATCCTGACAGGGTTTTATTCTTTTGAATATATGAGGCATGAGAGGGAGGAGAAGCGGTATTTCGGGTTTTATCTCATGACTTTCGGTGTGATGCTGGCGCTTAGTTTTGCGGGAAATATTGTGACATATTATCTTTTTTATGAGATGCTGACGCTGCTGTCCATGCCCCTTGTGCTGCATGCAAAGACAAGGGAAGCGCTTATGGGCGGCGTGAAATATCTGTTTTACTCGCTCTGCGGCGCTTATATGGTGCTGATGGGCCTGTTTTTCTTAAACAGGTATGCGGTGACGTTTCAATTTACGGCGGGCGGCGTGCTGAACAGGGAACTGGCGGCGGGCAATGAAAAGCTGCTGCTTATTGTGGTGTTCTTTATGATACTGGGATTCGGTGTGAAGGCAGGTATGTTCCCGATGCACGCGTGGCTGCCCACAGCCCATCCGGTGGCGCCGGCCCCGGCGAGCGCGGTGCTCTCCGGCCTGATCGTAAAGGCGGGGGTGCTCGGCATTATCCGCACGGTATACTTTTTATTTGGGGAATCTTTTATCCGGGGGACCTGGGTACAGACGGTCTGGATGACGCTGAGCCTGATCACTGTCTTTATGGGTTCCATGCTGGCATATCGGGAAAAGATGATGAAAAAGAGACTTGCCTACTCCACGGTCAGCCAGCTCTCCTATATCCTGTTCGGGCTTGCCCTGCTGCAGCCCGCGGCGATGACGGGCGCCCTGCTCCATGTGGTGTTCCATGCCTTTATCAAATCTGCGCTGTTTTTAGCCGCCGGTGCGGTCATCTACAAGACGGGCAAAACAAATGTGGACGATATGGCAGGGATCGGAAAGGAAATGCCGCTCACGATCTGGTGCTACACCTTCGCCTCTCTGGCGCTGATCGGCATTCCTCCTGCCAGCGGCTTTATCAGTAAATGGTATCTGGCGGAGGGCTCCCTTCTATCAGGGACGGACCTCTTCACGTGGCTCGGTCCGGTGGTCCTGCTGATTTCCGCCCTTCTGACCGCCGGGTATCTGCTTCCGGTCACCGTAAAAGGTTTTCTTCCCGGGGCAGATTTCGATTACGGCAGCCTGCAGAAGAGAGAGCCGAATCTCTGGATGCTGATCCCGCTGATCATACTCGCGGCGCTCTCCGTAGGACTCGGCATCTTCCCGAACCCGCTGACGGGATTTGTGCAAGGGATTGTGGAGAGTGTATTTTAGATTGGAGAACTATCATGAGCGAATACTGGATTTTAGCAGCGATCCTGCTTCCGATCATCGGAGGAGTGCTGACCCCGCTTCTCCCCTTTAAAAACAGAAAAATAATGATGTACTATCTCGAGACTGTCATGCTGATAACTTCCGCTATCGTGTGGAGGCTGATCCTGAACGGAACGACGGAGGTATTTCATGTCATTCATTTCGTGGAAGATCTTTCGATCTCTTTCAAGATCGATTACATGTCCATGATCTTTGCCGGGCTCGTATCATTGCTCTGGCCGCTGGCGGTGTTGTATTCTTTTGAATATATGGAGAAGGAAGAGCGGGAAAGGATATTTTTTATGTTTTACAGCATCACTTACGGCATTACGCTGGGTATCGCCTTTGCCTCGGATCTGCTGTCCATGTATTTCTTTTATGAGCTCTTGACGCTTTCGACGGTGCCGCTTGTGCTGCATACCCTGAAAAGGGAGGCGGTTTTGGCTTCGCGAAAATATCTGTACTATTCGATCGGCGGCGCGGCTTTTGCGATGATCGGACTGGTGTTTGTGGTCATTTATGGTGTGACCTGTGAGTTCGAGCTCGGCGGCGTACTGAATATGGCGCTGATCGGGGACCGGAAAAATCTGCTGCTGTGGGTGTATCTGCTTGCCTTTATGGGCTTCGGCGTCAAAGCTGCGATGTGGCCCATGGGCTCCTGGCTGCCGGACGCCGGTGTGGCGCCTACGCCGGTCACAGCCCTGCTGCATGCGGTGGCGGTCGTGAAGGCGGGGGTTTTTGCGATGATCAGGCTGACCTATTACAGCTTCGGGACTTCTTTCCTGCGGGGAACCTGGGTACAGAACGTGGTGATGGGTTTTGCGATGTTCACGATCCTCTACGGCTGCAGTATGGCGGTGAAGGAGACCCATTTTAAGCGCAGGCTTGCTTACTCTACGATCAGCAACCTGTCCTATGTGATCTTCGGCATTACACTGATGACACCGCTGGGACTCGCCGGGGCGCTCTGCCACCTGATCTTCCATGCGGTGATAAAGATCAACGCTTTCTTCTGCGCCGGCGCTTTCATGCAGAAGACGGGGAAGAGCTATGTCTATGAGATGGACGGCATCGGCAGAAAGATGCCGATCGTGTTCGGCTGCTTTACCGTATCTGCGCTGGGGCTGATGGGGATGCCGGGACTGGCGGGTTTTATCAGTAAATGGAATCTGGCGGCAGCAGCGGTGGAGAGCATGAACGTGCAGGCCTATTTCGGCATAGGGTGTCTTCTGGTATCCGCCCTTTTGACGGCGATCTATATGATGAATACGGTGATCCATGCCTTTTTCCCGGGGAAGGATTTTGACTATAGCACGCTGGATGGGGTGACGGATCCAGGCTGGAAAATGTGCCTGCCGCTTCTTGTGTTTTCGGTGAGCATCGTGGCGTTGGGGATCTTCTCGGGACCGTTGGTACATTTTTTGCGGGAAGCGGCCGGTGTATATTAAAGCGGGCTGAAGATGTATGGAGTATTGACAGTAAGCGGGCTGTCATGGAATATGCTGATGATAAAATGACACGAGGCAATATGATGCAGGCAGTCACTTTATGAAATATCAGATGGGAGGCGTCTTATGGACAGTTTAATATACGGCCTTATTTTCATACCGATGGCGGGAGCGGCAGTATCCTATATTGTCGGAAGAAAGGATAAAAAATACAGGGATCATCTGGTCGGAGCCCTTTCGGTTCTGGAGTTCGTGCTGGCGGTTTTTCTGTTGTATCGGTATATAATGGGCGGATATGCCGGCGGCGTGGCTTGCCTTCCCGGCGTATGCGGCATGGGGCTTACCTTTACGGCGGATGGATTCAGGGCTGTCTATGCCTGTATCGCGGCGTTTATGTGGATGTGCACTTCGCTGTTTTCCATGGAGTATTTTGCGCATTACAGGAACAGGAACCGCTATTATATGTTCCAGCTGATCACACTTGGGGCGACCGAGGCGATCTTTTTGTCGGCGGATCTGTATACGACTTTTGTATTTTTTGAGATAATGTCATTTACATCCTATGTCTGGGTGGCGCAGGATGAGAGAAAGGAGTCTCTGCGGGCAGCAGGCACATATCTGGCAGTGGCTCTGATCGGCGGGCTGGTGATGCTGATGGGACTGTTTCTTCTGAACTGTCAGGTTGGAACATTGGAGATCGACAGGCTTTATGAGGCATGCCGGGGGAAGAATGTCTATGCGGCAGCGCTCTGTCTGCTGATTGGGTTCGGAGCGAAAGCAGGCGTATTTCCCCTGCATATCTGGCTGCCCAAGGCGCATCCTGTGGCGCCGGCGCCAGCCAGTGCGCTGTTGTCGGGAATTTTGACAAAAACAGGCATTTTCGGCATCCTTGTGATAAGTTGTAAAATACTGCTGCACGATGGGATCTGGGGGACGCTTATCCTGATACTGGGTGTGCTGACCATGGTGGCCGGCGCAGTGCTGGCACTGTTTTCCGTCGATCTCAAGCGGACGCTGGCCTGCTCTTCGGTTTCCCAGATCGGATTTATCCTGGTGGGAATCGGCATGCAGGGACTTCTCGGTGAAGAAAACAGGCTGGCGGTGAGGGGAAGCTTTCTCCATATGGTGAATCATTCCCTGTTTAAACTGGTACTATTTATGACAGCCGGCGTTGTCTATATGAATCTGCACAAGCTGGATCTCAACGAGATCCGGGGATTTGGACGGAAGAAACCGCTGCTCGCTTTTATTTATCTGATGGGAGCGCTTGGCATCGGCGGTATGCCGCTCTTTGGCGGTTATATCAGCAAGACGCTGCTGCATGAAAGTATTGCGGAATATACGGAGATACTGGCAAATAACCCGGGGGAGGCGGTTATTTTTTCCGCAGGGGATATGAGAGCGATGGAATGGATGTTTCTGGTCAGCGGGGGACTGACAGTCGCCTATATGGCAAAGCTGTTTATTGCGGTCTTTGTGGAGAAAAACACAGATGCGGCGCTGCAGGAAAAATATGATGCGCAGACAGATTATATGAACGGCCTGAGCGGAGCAGTCTTACTGGCAGCAAGCCTGCTGTTTCTGATCATGGGTATATTTCCCGGCGTGACGATGGATAAGCTGGCGGATCTGGGACAGGGATTTATGGGGGTTGAAGCGGCAGGAGAAAAAACCGCGTACTTCAGTCTTGGAAACTTAAAAGGTGGTCTGACCTCCCTTGCTGTCGGCGTGGTTCTATATCTTTTGGTGGTCCGTGGATGGATGATGCGGCGTGCTGCTTTGGCAGAGGAGGAGGCTGGCTGTGCGGCAGGAAATTTGAGGAAAGGAAAAGCGGGTGCGCCTTTCGGCATTTTAAAGTGGGGAGACGAGAGCGTTTATATCGACAGATGGCCGAAGAGGCTGGATCTGGAAGAGTATCTTTACAGGCCTGTTCTGCGGATCCTGATAAAGGTGTGTGCAGCAGCAGCGGGGCTCCTTGATGTTCTGGTGGATACTGTTGTGGTAGTTTTACGGAAAACAGTCTACAGGGATCATACGAAGATGGGTGAGCTGAAAGAAGGAAATACCCTGACCTATATCATAGGAAGTGCGGCGAATGCCGTATGCAGGATCCTGAATCGTACTTTGTGGAAAAAGCGGCCGAGGGAAACGGATCATAAACATAAAATGGCACTTGATTACTGGAGAATGAGAGAGACCGTCTATATGATCACAAGGAGCCTCTCCTATGGATTGATCATATTTTCGATAGGACTTTGCGCGACATTGATCTATCTGCTGGTGGGGGCTGTGAAGTGAGGCGGCTCCTGCACATGCGGTTCGGACGCCCTGCACTGCGGGGCGTTTTTGTGCGGTATACCGTCGTGTTTCATTATATCTCCGCGGACAAAATGTCAGGCAGGTTTGGTACGCCTTCATAACGGCCGTATATTTATAAGAAATATTTGTAAAATATACTTGACAAAAAAATCAAAATGGAATATCATCAAAATGTAAAATATATTTTACTAAATGTCAAGCAATAAACTATACGGAAAGGAGTGCCTATGAAAAATTTGAGGATGAAGTCTGCCAGAGCGGCTCTCGACATGTCCCAACAGCAGCTTGCGGAGGCGGTCGGCGTGTCGAGACAGACAATAAATGCCATAGAGAAGGGGGATTATAACCCTACGATAAAACTGTGCAGGGCAATCTGCAGGGCACTTGGAAAAACGTTGGATGATCTGTTCTGGGAGGAAGAGGAAAATGAAGAAATGGAAAAATAATCTGGATGAAATGCAGGAGCTGGAGGCACTGAAAACGGAGAGGAGAGGGTTCTGGATCATGTATCTGGGGCTGGCGGCGGCAATCGTTATACAGACGATCTGCTATAAGCAGGATATCTTCCGATATGCGGCGGGGGAGACGATCGTGCTGTGCATCGGCAGTTTTTACAGCGTGTGGGCGAGCCTCAGAAAAGGGATCTGGGGCCGGCATACAGCGGCGACGGCAAAGGCAAACCTTGTCTTAAGCCTTATGTGCTCCGGTGTATTTGCACTGATATTCGGCATCATCAGCTATGTACGGCTCGGCAAAGGGAAATTAGTGCTTGAGAGCGCGGGGATCTTTTTCGTGTGCATGTTTGTCCTGTGCTATGCGGTGTTGACTGTCATGCTTATCGTGTACAGAAAAAGGGCGAAAGAGCTGGAAAAAGAGGAGGAAAAGGAGGAGGAAGAAGAATAAAGAAAGATTATGCGATATAGAATAGGGGTGTGATATAGAATGATAAAGCAAAAAATGAGAAAAGAAACAATGATATTATGCATGCTGTCAGCCATTTTGCTGTGCGGATGCGGCAGGGAGGAATTCCCGGAAGAGGAGATAGAGGTAATAGAGGCGGAAGATATTCCGGAAAAAGAACAGGAGACGGAGCCAGATCAGAATACTTCTCAGGAGATTACTGAAGAAACAGCGGATCAGGGAGACCAGAGAGAAGTCGGAGAAAAGGCGATGCCGAAGGACGGGGATACAGCACCGAGGGAAGGAGCGAAAAATGCAGCGTCAGATCTGGAATCGGCGAGGCTGCAGAAATACCGGGAAGTGTTGTCAGATATTCTTCAGAAGCAGATATTTCCGGACGGAACAGAATGTGCTTATGATGGATTTTACCCCTTGTCAGATAATGAGTTTGCGATAGCCGATGTGGATAAAGACGGAAAAGAGGAACTGATTCTCTGTTTTACAACATCTTATATGGCGTGTATGACGGAAAAGCTGTATGATTATGATGAAAATACGGATTCCGTTGTGGAGGAGTACTCAGGATTTCCCGGTGCTGAATTTTATGAAAACGGGCTGATAACGGAAGGGCTTTCCCATAATCAGGGAATGGCATCCATGGGAGATTTCTGGCCATATATCGTTTATCGCTATGTGCTGGAAACAGATAAGTATCAGTGTATTTTCTGGGTAGACGCCTGGGAAAAGGAATGCAGGGAAAAGGATTATGACGGAAATCCCTACCCGGAGGATATCGATCAGGAAAAGAGCGGTATTGTATATTTTGTGACAGAGGGAGAAGACTACGATTCTTCCAAAACGAAAACGATCAGCAAAAGCGAGTATGAAAAATGGCGGGAGGAACTGGGGCTGGAGAGTGCGAAGATAGAGATCTTGTATCAGGCGCTGACGGAAGAGAGTATAGAGAAGATCTGAATCTGTAAAAAGAAACAGTAATGAGGCTGGGGCAAAAAAGAAAAACACTTGTCCCGGACAACAGGTTTGGATATAATAATGAGATATAAAGCTATCATGGAATGAAGGAAGAGGTAGGTATGAGAAAACTTCTGCTGATCTATAACCCTGTATCCGGTATGACAAAAACCAGGCTCAGCCTGCAGAAGGCAGTGGAATACTATGACAGCCGGGACTATCTTGTCACGGTCTGTCTGGTAAACCGGCTGGAGGATTATGCGAAAGATATCGATTTTAAATCTTACGATCTGATCGTGTGCAGCGGCGGGGACGGTACGTTAAATATAACGGTTTCCTTCCTGATCCGGAAGAATCTTCCTGCGCAGATCGCCTATATCCCGTCCGGCTCCACCAATGATTTTGCTTACAGCCTCGGACTCTCCGGCGATGCGGATGCGCTTCTGCAAAATACCATAGAAGGACAGCCGAGACGGATCGATGTGGGACGGTTCAATGTCTCCAGATATTTTCTCTATGTGGCGGCCTTCGGGATCTTTACCAAAGTTTCCTACACTACATCCCAGAAAGCAAAAAATCTGCTGGGGCATGCGGCCTATATTCTGGAGGGGATAAAGAGCATTGCGGATCTAAAGAGCTATCATATCAAAGCGGAACTGGATGAGGAGACAATAGAGGATGATTTTATTCTCGGCATGGTGACAAATTCTTTATCTATCGGAGGTTTCCGGAATATTCTGCCGTCGGATACCGCGCTGGATGACGGGTTGTTTGAGGTGGTGCTCGTAAAGATGCCGAAAAACCTTACGGCGTTAAATGAGATCGTCCTTTCTCTGGTGGGTGAAAAGCCGGAGGACAATCAGCATATCTTTTACGGAAAAACCTCCAGAGTGATCATGCGCTCGGAGGAAAAGATCTCCTGGGCGCTGGACGGGGAGTTCGGCGGGGAGGAAGATACGGTGCGGATCGAGAACAGGAGAAAACTGTTGTCCATTATATGTTAGAACATAAAACAGGATAAGAGGTCAAGAAAGGGACGGCGCGGATGAAAGCGGCCGCCCTTTTTAAGTTTAGGTTACGATTTATGTTTTTCTGTCATTGTACGACAGGAATCGATATATCCGGAAATGATGCGTTTCCTTCAGGAGCAGGTTGTGTTTATGGTACAGGCTGTACTTCCGGTGCGGGTTCTGTCTGCGGCGGAGGAAGTTCGCCTTCCGACAGAACCTGCGCATCGGGAGCGGGAAGTGTGCCCTCCGGCGGAAGCTGTGTGTCAGGAGCAGGAAGTCCGTTATCCGAAGGCGGCTGTACCTCGGGAGGCAGTATGGGATTTTCCGGAAGCAGGGGTATTTCCGGTTCCGGCTCGGGTGCGGCCGTATGGCCTGAAACTTTATCACCTGAAAGATTTGTGGCATAAGCCTGCTCTGTTCCGCCCAAATGATAGCATAAAACGGGAACACCCTGCTCAATATTTTCAAAAATTGTCCCCGCAACTTTAGGAGGCAGGTTGATACAGCCGTGGGAGCCATTTGTCTTATAGATGGAACCGCCGTAGGTGGAGCGCCAGGAACTGTCATGCATGCCGATATTCCCGTTGAACGGCATCCAGTAGGAGACGGGAGTACGGTAATTCTGCCCCTTTAATGTGGCGTTCCGCTCTTTATATGTGATCGAATAGGCGCCGCCCGGCGTATCATTCCCCCTGGAGGGATTTCCTGATACAAAATCGGATTCGATGACCAGCTCCCCGCCCTTATAATAAAATAAATGCTGTGCGGTGAGATTGATCTCCACATAAGTATCACCGTAGTCAGGGCCGTCATGACTTGCGGCTTCCATGGAGTAGGCAGGCTCTTTTGTGACGCTTTTACCCTCGCGCAGGATCGCCATCAGCGCGTCAACTTCGGCTTCCTTATCGATCAGCCAGCCATAGTAGCCGTTTTTGATCGTGACCGTCTCTCCGTAGGAGGTCTCCAGCGTTTTAGGAGAGTAAGCTGTATTGTGTTTTTTGGCCAGCTCTTTTACATATCCGGTCACGGCTTCCCTGTCGATCGTCCTCCTGCCGCTTTTGCTCACGGAGATCCATTCGGAGATCGTATCACTGTCCAAAACTTCAGTCTGGCTGCCGAACTGATATGTGACAGTCATGTCGGAATAGGACTGGAGCAGGGCGAGCTGTTCCTGCAGGGAGGGATCTTCGGAAGATATCTTCGGGAGTCTGTAAATGCCGGCATCCGCAAGGGAAAGACTTTCATCCAGATTACAGACAGCTCTCGATATGGCTTCAAACAGCGCATCTGCTATGATCTCATTGCCTCTGGTCTCCGGCATGATCTGATAACCGGTATCTTTTTCGTAGGTGATATAAGCGCTTTCCGGGGAGATCCATTTACTTTGATCCATGCAGGACAAAGAGTCTACTGCTGCAAGAAGTTCTTCCTCATCGTAGCCGATGTCCAGTGAATAATTTTTATCATGAAAACTTTCCAGACCCCATGTCAGTATATTCTGGCTGTCGAGTATCGCCTTCAGGGCGCTGTCGTCCGCCATGCAAAGACCGATGCTGCTGCCGGAAACGGATTCCGTATTTTCGTCTTCCTCCGTTAAGATCAATATGTATTCTCCGGCAGCCGTATTTACGGCTTCGAATGCCTCGGAGGGATTTAATCCCGATACGTTGATGCCGTTTACGATGGTGCCCGGAAAAAAGACGTTCTGATAGGAGAAGCCGATCAGAAAATACAGAATGACCACGGCACTGAAAATGATGCCGGAGATCATATATAATCTGGTGCGCTTCGCTTTTGGCCTGCTGCCCTTTTTCTCTTTTTTTTGTTGTGTATCCGGGATTTCTTTTTCCTGCTGCATATGTAAAACTGCCTTCTTTCCGCAAATATGTCTTTTCCTATTATATGATGATATCGGCAGTAAAAGGTTTTGTCTTTACAGAAATTATTCATGGAAAATTAAGGGATGGATAAAGATAGAAATGGCAGCAGAAATAGGGTTTCCTGCTGCCGTAGTTTTATCTGTTTCCTTCAGATAGCTCTGATTCCGAAAAGCCTGTAAAGATACTCTTCGCCGTTTAGGGTGTCTCAACAACCTTTTTGAACATGGATTTGTCGATGCCGCATACAGGGCATACCCAATCGTCCGGAAGGTCTGTAAAAGCTGTGCCGGGAGCTATACCGTGCTCAGGATCACCTTTCGCAGGATCGTAGGTGTAACCACAGGGATTGCAAAAATATTTGTCCATAACAAAGCCTCCTTATCATGTATGTATAAATTTACAAATATTGTAGCACTTATAAAGGGAATGAGTCAAGTAAGGGAACAAACCATTTCCGGTTTATTCCCTTAATTTTCAAGTTTTTAATACCTGATACTTTATTAACCGAAGTATCTCTTGAGCAGGCCTTCGAACGCCTTGCCGTGTCTAGCCTCATCCCTTGCCATCTCATGAACGGTGTCATGGATCGCGTCAAGATTAGCAGCTTTTGCTCTCTTGGCAAGATCGAACTTACCTGCGGTAGCGCCGTTTTCAGCTTCAACTCTCATCTCAAGGTTCTTCTTTGTGGAATCTGTCACAACTTCGCCGAGCAGTTCAGCAAATTTAGCGGCATGTTCAGCCTCTTCATAAGCGGCTTTCTCCCAGTAAAGGCCGATCTCAGGATAACCTTCCCTGTGGGCAACTCTTGCCATTGCAAGATACATACCAACTTCGGAGCATTCGCCGTTGAAGTTTGCTCTTAAGTCTTCCAGAATATCTTCAGAAACGCCTTTTGCTACGCCTACAACGTGTTCCGCAGCCCATGACATTTCGCCGCTCTGTGCTGCAAATTTCTCAGCAGGTGCATTACACTGAGGGCATTTCTCAGGGGGCTGATCTCCTTCGTGAACATAACCGCATACCTGACATACAAATTTCATTGTTTTTTCTCCTTTTCTTTTTGCTTTATATTTTGTTTTATTTAAACCGGAAAGTACCCGGTTATAAATCTTTTGGACGCTGATAAAGATTCAGCTTTCGGAAGTGCCGGCCTTTTTGCAGCAGTTGCCGCAGATACCATAGAAATAAGTAATATGTCCGGCAATCTGCCCGTCAAAATTGACGCCTGCGATATCCTTTATCGTATCAATATTTTTCATCTGCAGATCGATCACGCTTCCGCACTCCGTACAGATAAAATGATAATGCGGAAAAGTCTTCGCATCGAAATGATCCACTCCGTCCCCCACATTCAGTTTCTGGATCTCTCCCAGATCCGTTAAGAGCTGGAGATTCCGGTAAACGGTGCCGAGGCTGATATTGGGGAAGGTTTCCCGCACATCCATATAGATCATATCCGCGGTGGGATGGTCTTCTCTATTGATAAGGCTTTCTTTTATCACTTCTCTCTGCCTGCTGTATTTCAGTGCCATAAAGTCTCCTTGTTAAAAATAGGAATGATTACTATTTTACTATAACATAATTTTTCGACTTGTCAACACTCACTGCTTATTTTTATATTTTTTTTAGAAGATTATTCTTCTCTTTTTACAAAAGAGAGAAGAGATTGTGGTATAATAACCCCTAGGGAAAACAGGTTCAGACAATTATGGAATACGGGAATAAAACATGAAATTAAAAACAAGGCTGCTAATTGCATTTCTGATCATGATATTTCTGCCGCTGTCTCTGACAGCTGTGGCTTTTTGGAGCATAGGAACAGCGATCAGGGGGCAGGGGTTAAAATTCCCGATGGATCCGGAAGTATACATCTACTTCAAAGACCTGATCGAACCGAATTTTTTCCTGTCGATGTCTGTGGCGATCGCGGCCATTCTTGTATTTACGGCGCTGGTGCTGAGTTTATGGATCTATTCGAGCGTGTTCAACCCGGTACAGGAACTGAATATCGCGATGAAAAATATTGCGGAGGGGAATCTGGATTATCAGGTGCCTACACCGGAACACAGACAGAAGGGTGAGATGGCGGAGCTGGCGATCAACTATGAGGATATGCGCCTTCGCCTCAAAGAATCTACGGAAGAAAAACTGCAGCGTGAGAACCAGAACAAGGAGCTGATCTCCAATATTTCGCACGATCTGAAAACCCCCATCACCGCGATCAAAGGCTATGTGGAAGGCATCATGGACGGCATCGCCAACACGCCGGAAAAGATGGATAAATATATTCGGACGATCTATAATAAAGCCAACGATATGGACCGTCTGATCAACGAATTATCGCTCTATTCGGGAATTGACTCCAACCGGATCCCCTATAATTTCCACAGGCTGAACGTAGCGGATTATTTTCAGGATTGTCTGGAGGAAGTCGGGCTTGATCTGGAGTCGGAAGATATTGAGCTGAGTTACTCCAATCTGGTGTCGCCGGAGACGATGGTGATAGCCGATCCGGAACAGCTGAAACGTGTGATCAATAATATCATCAACAACAGCGTAAAATATCAGGATAAAAAGCCGGGGATGATCGATATCCGCATTCTGGATGAGATCGATTCGATCCGCATTGAGATAGAAGACAACGGAAGAGGCATCGCGCAGAGGGATCTGCCGAAAATATTTGAACGGTTTTACCGGACGGACGCCTCCCGGAACTCCACAAAGGGAGGCAGCGGCATCGGGCTTTCCATTGTGAAGAAGATCGTGGAGGACCACGGCGGGTATATCTGGGCCACCAGCAAAGAGGGCGAAGGAACCTGCATGCATATCGTGCTGAGAAAATACGAAGAAGTGAAACAGGAGACGAAAGGCTTCGATGTGGACGGAGATGCGCCGGAAAACGGACGAAAAAGGGGACAGATGAAAAAAGAAGAAAACGAAAAGATGAAGTGATAAAAATTTTAGAAAGGCGGGGAATTGCTATGAGCAGAATATTGATCATTGAAGATGAAGAAGCGATTGCTGATCTCGAAAAGGATTATCTTGAACTGAGTGATTTTCAGGTGCGCATTGAAAACAGCGGCGATACCGGACTGACAGCGGCACTGGCTGAAGACTTTGATCTTGTTATACTTGATCTGATGCTTCCCGGCATGGATGGTTTTGATGTATGTAAAAAGATTCGTGAAAAGAAAAATATCCCTATTTTAATGGTATCGGCCAAAAAGGACGACATCGACAAGATACGGGGACTTGGACTGGGGGCGGATGATTATATGACAAAACCGTTCAGCCCAAGCGAACTGGTCGCCCGCGTGAAAGCCCATATGGCGCGCTACGACAGGCTGGTAGGTTCCGCGCAGAAGAGCAATGATATCGTGGAGATCCGGGGAATCAAAATAGATAAGACTGCCCGCAGGGTATGGATAGACGGGGAGGAGAAAACTTTCACCACAAAGGAATTTGACCTGCTCACTTTCCTTGCGGAAAATCCTAACCATGTATATACAAAGGAAGAACTGTTCCGCGAGATCTGGGATATGGACTCCATCGGGGATATCGCCACGGTGACAGTGCATATTAAAAAGATCCGGGAGAAGATCGAATTTGATACCTCGAAACCGCAGTATATTGAGACAATTTGGGGGGTTGGGTATCGGTTTAAAGTATAAGAATAAGGGCACGCGGCGCGTGCCCTTAAATATTTTAATCATTCGGCTTCTGATAAAATCGTCCGGTGAGCTGCTGCGTGTTCATCGTATTGACAAAAGCGCCCGGATCGATCTGCCGGATCTTTTTGGTGATCGTCTTGATCTCATCCCTTCCCACGACGGAGTAGAGCATATTGCATTCATGCTTTTTGTAGCATCCGATCCCTTTAAAAAGCGTGGCGTCATGGTTTGTATTTTCCCGGATCTGTTCGTAGATCTCGTCCGGTTTGGTGGTGATGATGAGCAGCGTCTGCTTCTGGTAACGCTTGTACAGGGAATGCAGGACCTGTGTGGAAGTAAACTGGAATATGATGGAATACAGCGCCTCATTCCAGCCAAACAGATACCCCGCGATCAAAAGAATAATACAGTTGCCTGCGAAAATGTAATTCCATGTCTCAATGCCGTACTTCTCCGAGAAAAAGATGGCGATAAAATCCGTGCCGCCGCTGGTGGCGCCTGCATACAGGCAGAGGGAGATGGCGCAGGCGTTCAGGATACCACCGAATACACAGACGAGCAGCGTATCGTTTGTCATCTGGAATCCCGACAGTACATCCGTAAAAATACCCGTCAGAACGATCATCAGACAGGAATACCCGGTAAATTTCTTCCCGATATGCTTAAAACTGATGAAGACCGGAACGGCATTTAAAGAAAAATTGATCAGGGAATAGGAGAGATCAATATTCCAGAAGTGCCGCGCGATCTGCTGGATCAGCAGCGTCAGCCCGTTAAAACCGCCGGGCAGAAGATCGCCTGCCCGCACAAAGCTTTTTATGTTCATAGCCATCAAAAAGGCGGCGGCAACGATCAGCGCCGTTCTTTTTGCATCATCCAAAACAGTATTCTTTTTCATAATTACAGCTCTTGCCTTTCTGAGTCCCTGCCTATCTGCCTGTATGCCATGCGATACGCACGCTGGCGGGATGATAGGTTTCCGTAAGCCAGTCCACATCGTTTGTGATCCAGTCCATGATCTCAAGCTGTCTGGTCTCCCAGGCAACAGTCGCCATATGGGCTTTCGGCGTCTCTTCCACTTCCATCGTAGTGTCGATCTCGTCATAGCCGAAAATATATCCGCCTGCGCTCCAGATGCTGAAATTGCTGTCCGGGCCGGGATCGGGAACGCCGCCTCTCTCCGCGACGAGCACATCATGGCGGGCTTTATATTCTTCCTCACAGCCGGGTTTCAATTTCGTCATGAACATTCTGTGGCGGATCAATTCTTTATTTTCCCTCACGATGCCGAAATTATGATACATAAGGCGCATATTCTGCCCGGGAGTAGAGATCCATGTAAAAGTATTCTCCATCTGCGCGATCACTGAACCGATCTGTTCCTTCGCCGGCGTATACAGATCTTTTACATCTTCTGTCTCACAGTAGCCGAAGATCAGGGATGCGCAGTTCCACAGGCTGAAATTCCGGACTTCGTTTCTGTCCAGAAATACGACGAGTTCCGGCCAGATCTCACCGAGTTTTTTGCGGTAAAGGTTCATCTGTCCTTTTTTTACTTCCATAGCAAAAGCATGACGTTCCATAAAGATTCCTCCAATAGTATGATATAGTTTTGTTTATTGTAACACAAAAGAATTCTGATATAATAAGTAAAATTGAAAAAAGATGAAAGAAATATTTTAAATATGGCATTGGGAAAGGAAAATGGTGAGTGAATAAGACGTTGTTAACTTAGCGACATTGTTTTATAATACAATCAACAAAAGCTAAAAGTAAAAATCAGAAAGGTGAAAAATTTGAGAGAAGACATCACTATTATTTATGAAGATAAAGACATTCTCGTCTGCAGGAAACCTGCGGGCCTGCCGACACAGAGCGCGAGAGTATCTGCGCCGGATCTTGTCAGCGAGTTAAAAAACTATCTGGCGGAGAAAAACGAAAACTATCTGGCGGTGATCCACAGGCTGGACCAGCCCGTGGAGGGACTTTTGGTTTTTGCAAAAAATAAGGAGGCGGCGAAAAATCTGAGCGGGCAGTTAAAACAGGGCGAGTTCGGAAAAGTTTATTACGCGGTAGCATTCAATCAGCCCCATGTGCAGGAGGGGATACTGGAAGATTATATGATAAAAGACGGCGCCCGCGCAAAGATCGTTCCGGCGGATACGCCGGGGGCAAAAAAAGCGGTGCTCCACTACAGGCTGATCGCCGTAAAACAGGGCAGGGTGCTCTATGAGATCCGGCTGGAGACGGGGAGGTTCCACCAGATCCGGGCGCAGATGGCGCATGCGGGAATGCCCATTCTGGGGGATAAAAAGTATGCGGATCCTTCGATCGTCATTTATTCGGAGGCACACGGCATTAAGAATGTGGCGCTCTGCGCTTTTAAACTGAAGCTGGTGCATCCGGGGACCGGAGAGGAGATGCTCTTTGTGAGTAAACCTGCGGGGGAGATTTTTAAGAGTTTTAAAAAGGAGTAAAAACGAATGGAAGCGGATCTGACGGAAAAGATGGAAGATGTGACAGGGAAGAAAAGACAGCCGGATGTGAAAAGAGGCGCACGGTTTATCTGCAGTGCGGGCGTCTACGTGTTTCTTTTTTTCCTTGTCGGTGTCTATTCTTTCTATGCGCCGGAGGGCTATATCCAGATCGCGACAAACAAATATCTGTTTTTCAGAAAACTTTGCCTTGCCACGGCGGCGGCCATGACGCCCTTTGTCGTATTGTATTACATATTGCCTTCAAGAGGGAAACGATGGGAGGATACGGCGGAAAAAGTTTCTGCGACAGATCTGTTTATGTTTCTCTATCTGTGCCTCAATGTGATCACTTTCTATTTTACGGAATACCGGGAGGAGGCACTGTGGGGGACGGACGGCTGGTATATGGGATTTGCCATGCAGCTCTTTTTCATAGGGATCTATTTTTTTATATCCCGGTTTTATGACGGAAGGTTTGACGTACTTCCCCTTTTGCTGGCGGCGTCATTTCTGGTTTTTCTGTGGGGGATCTTAAACCGGTTTTCCATTTATCCGATAGATATGCAGTACGAGCATGAGCAGTTTATTTCCAGCATGGGAAATATCAACTGGTTCTGCGGCTTCTGGTCGGTTTTTTTTGTGACGGGAGTGGTGCTGTACGTGATCACTAAGAAGCGGTGGGTGCGTATCTTATCGGGAATCTACAGCATACTTGCGCTGGGGCTGGCGGCGGTGGAGGGGAGCGATTCCGCCTTTCTTTCGATGGGAGCCGTATTTTTCTTTTTGTTCCTTTTGGCGTTCCGGAAAACGGTTTATATGAAAAGACTGCTTGAACTGGGAATTTTTTACTGCGCGGCGTGTCAGGTGATGCGCGTCATTGTAAAACTGGACCGGGAGAGCCTCACGATGGATACCTCCACGATGTGGATGATGCTGGGAAACCTGACGCTGGCGGTGCTTATTGTATTGTGTATCCTGCGGTTCCTTCTTGAGAAGACAGATATAAAGTATAAAAAATATACTGTTTATAACAAAGAAGAATTACGGAAAAAGGCGTCGAAAGAAAAACCGGAAAAGATAAAGCAGCCGGAAAAAGAATTGATCCGGAAGTGGATTTGGTTTAAATATGCGGTGGTAGGAATGACAGTGGCAGGCGCGGTTGTTTTTCTGGCACTCCTTATCATCAACACAAGATCGCCGGGCATTCTGGGGCCTTTATCCAGACATTCCATATTTTTATTTGACGGGCACTGGGGGAGCGCCCGGGGCGCCACATGGCGGGACGGGCTTGCGATCTATCAGTCCTTTTCCTGGCGGGAGAGGCTTTTCGGCGTCGGGCAGGACTGCTTCGCCGTTTACGGCTACAGCCTGCCGGAGCTGTCGGCGAGGCTGACGGAGGAGTGGCCGAACTCGCGGCTGACAAATGCGCACAACGAATGTCTTACGCATCTGGTGAATGTGGGGATTTTCGGGATGCTTGCTTTTATCGGCATTTTCGCGAGCAGTTTTAAGAGGCTTTTGGAGAAGGCGAAAGAGGAGCCGCTTTGCTATGTGTTTGCGGCAAGCCTGCTGTCCTATTTTATACATAACCAGTTCAGTTTTGCGCAGGTGCTGAATGTGCCGTATATTTATATGATGCTGGGGCTGGGGGAGAGCCTGATGCGGCGGATGGACGCTGTCAGCGGGTCGGAAGGAATGTCAGGTTCCGAATGAATTCTTCGGCGGATGTCATTGACCAGGCTTTATGGATTTTCAGGGAATCCGTTTGCACTTTTTTCACGGAGATAGCTTTTTTTATATTGACGGACGGATAAATCGTAAGAAAGTACACAAAAACCGTAAAAAGAGAGAAGATTTATTTTCGGGGGATGTTTACAATGGGTTTATCTGATAAAAACGGTATTGGAGGTTATCGAAATGAAGGAACTGGCAATGAAAACAAAACTGGTCGTACGGCCTATAGTCGGCTGTCTTACACATTCCCATTTCTGGGAGGGGCCCTGCCGGGCAGGACGCAGAGAGGATATGACGCAGGAGGCGGAGGCAAAGGCGGCGGATGCGGCGTTTGAGGCGGCAAAGGAGATCCTGAAAGGAGCTTCCGAAAAAATGGAGCTGCTGCCTGCGATCGACGCAAGGTATGACGAGAAATTCGTCGTATCAAAAGAGGTGTGGGAGCAGATCGACGAGGACGTCGATAGAGTGGACTTTTTCCTGTGCATGAACTGGAGGATCCCGAAACTGGAGAGATACGGGAAACCGGTTGTCATCATGCAGAACGGAAACGAGGGGATCGATTTCGCGGCATACTGCAGAAATATCGGGCTGGAAGCCTATGTGGCTATGGATCTGCAGGATCTGAACGAGATCGCGCAGCTTTTATGGGTGAGGAAGGCTGTCAGGAATACAAGGGCGTTAGTGCTCACAGCAGGCGGGCAGCCCACTTTCGGTATCCAGAGCCTGATCCGCGATCCGGAGATACTGCGTCAGAAATACGGCCTGGAAGTGATCAAACTGCCCTTCAGGGAGATCTTCTCCTACATGGATCAGATCACGGATGAGGAGGCGAAACCGATCGCCGATGAGATCATCAACGGTTCCAGGGAGACAAAGGTAAATACGGACTGGTTTATCAATGATATTAAATATTATCTTGCTGCAAAGAAAATGATGGATGTCTACGACTGTAATGCTTTCTCGACGGCGTGCCACGAGCTGTGTACTTCCGAGATTCCGCAGGAGCGCAAGTTTACCCCCTGCATGTGCCATTCCATTATGAAGGACGAGGGAATTCCCAGCGGCTGTGAGGAGGATTTAAATGCGCTGATGGCAATGTGCATCATGCAGTATTTGGCAGACAGGCCGGCTTTCATGGGCAACCCGAACCATGAGACGGATGAGCTGCTTCGGATCCACCACGCGGTACCGGCCCTTTGCATGAACGGGTACGGCACGAAGCCGTTGAGCTATAAGCTGTGGGCGTTCACAGGCCAGGGCTTCGGCGGAAAGCTGCAGGTTGACTTTGCCGAGAATCATGCGAACGAAGTGACGCTGGGAAGATTCAACCCTGCCGGCGATACGATCTGCGTGAAGGTGGGCGAAGTGATCCGCTCGGAGTATGACGAGGTATACTGCAGCCCCTACTACTTTATCAAGATGGATGATGCGAGAACCTATATGCATAATCTCGCGGGATTCGGGCACCATCAGGTACTGATATTCGGCGATTATATGAAACAGATAAAAGAGCTGTCAAAGATTATGGGATTCAAAGTGCTGGAAGGTTAAAGATGATCTATTTGAACAACGCAGCAACTACATATCCAAAACCGCAGTGTGTGCAGGATGCATGCACTGCGGTTTTTCATAGGCTGCCGGAGGGACAGTTCAGGAGCAGCGGCCATGTTGAGGCCGGAGATATTTTTTCGGACTGTCAGAAAAGGCTGGGCGGGCTTTTGGGGATAAGGGAGACGGAGAATATCCATTTTACCTCCGGTTCCACGGAATCGCTAAATAAAATTCTGTACGGGTTTGGGATCCCAGCCTCTCAGATCCTCACAACGGCTACAGAGCATAACAGCGTACTGAGGCCGCTCTACAATATTCCCTCCATGAAAGGGACGCCCGGGATCGTGCCCTGCAGCAGGGAGGGAAGGATCTCGCCGGAAGAACTGGAACAGATGATAACGCCTGAGATAAAGGCGGTGGTGATCAACCACTGCTCCAATGTGACGGGATGCATTCAGGATATGGAAAAGATATCGAAGATCGTGAAGGGCAGAAACCTTTTGCTGATCGCGGATGTCTCCCAGAGCGCCGGCTGTATTCCTGTGGATGCGGATAGCTGGGGGGCGGATGCGATAGCGTTCACCAGCCATAAGAGCCTTTTCGGTATCCAGGGAAGCGGCGGCTACTATATCAGGAGCGGGAGGACCTTTTTTCCCATGTTTTTCGGCGGGAGCGGAAAGGACAGTAAAAGGCTTGTCTACGAGGCGGAAAACTATGAGTACGATGCCGGTACCCAGAACGGGATCGGCATTGCGGCGCTGTATGCGGGGGTGGGATATCTTCTGGAGAAAGGGATCGAAAATATTCAGGCGGAAGAACAGGAGAAGATCCGGTATCTGTATGAGGAGCTTTCCCGCATTTCCGGGATAACCCTGTACGGAAACGCTGAGGAAAACAGGGGACCGGTACTGAGTTTCAATATAGACGGGCTTTCGGCGGGGGATACAGCTTATATTTTGCAGAACAGTTATCAGATTGTCACCCGCGCCGGATTCCACTGTGCGCCGTTGATCCACGCTTATCTCGGGACAGAAAAAAACGGAACGGTGAGGGTGAGCATTTCCGATCTGAATACGTGGGAGGAGATGGAGTATTTGGTAAGAGCGGTCAGGGAGATCGCCGGTTGTGCTCCGTAAAATGGCGGCGCCTGGCTCGTTGCCCGCGGAAAAAACAGCGGGATCATCAGAAGAAGGAGGGCAGATCGTGAAAGTCTTACAGATCATAGAATCGAGAGAAAGATGCGCGGAGGCGGGGTGGTTTGCCTATGATTTTCTGCTAGATGCGCCACTGGATAAAGCATTTATCAGGAATCTGCGGGGAATAGGCGGTTCTTTTGTGTTTCTGGAGGTGCTGAAAAATCCCTTTTTTAAGCTGGAGGCGGACCATTATATTTTGAAAGGCGTTGTCGGGAATGATTTTTTCAGGATGGCGGTACACGGGGATTACGCGGAAGAAGAGCTGGAGAGGGTGAAGCGATATATCAAAACAGAGATGGAGCAATAGAAGAGCCTGTCTGGCATGAGAGAGCCGCGTAAAAAGCGGGATCTGCAGAAAAGGGGTGCGCATATGGTCATCACAAAGGATGCAATTGAATTAAGCCAGGAGTTTCCGTTTTTGATCATGGATCAGACGCTGTATGAAAAAGATAATCAGGAGGATACCTTCCACTGGCATAGTTATTGCGAGATCACCTACATTAAGAGGGGAAACGGCTATTATTATGTGAACGGTGAGAGGTATGAGGTCAGGGAAAAAGATCTGATCATCTTCAACAATGTGGAACTGCACGGCTGGTGGGTGCAGGGTGAATCGATGGAAGTGGAGGTTATGATCTTTCCCACGGAATTCGTGGCTGTTCCGCTGACGGTGTTCGACAATGATTATCTGAAACCGTTTCTGGAGAGGGGCGGAAATTTCCGAAACAAGATAGAGGCCGGGGAAGAAAATGCGGAGGAGATCACGCAGATCATCCGGGATATCGCGCGGGAATGGGAGGAGAAAAATACGGGGTATCGTCTGATGATAAAGGCGCAGGTGCTTCGGATCCTGACGCTGTTGATCCGGTATTATCAGAAAGATGAGGAAAAGAAGAGCAATCTGCGGCTTACGGACAAGAAAAAATCGATGAAGCGCATCGAGGAGGCGCTCTATTATATCAACTCGCATTTTACGGAAAAAATAACGCTAGAGGAGGCGGCATCCGTCGCGTGTATGAGCCCGAATTATTTCAGCAGCTATTTTAAAAAAGTGTCGCGCTGCGGCTTCAGCGAGTATGTGACGAAACTGCGGCTGGAAAAGGTGAAAGAGATGGAAAAGACGACGAATCTCACGATGTACGAGATAGCGATGGCGTGCGGTTTTTCCAATATGTCAAATTTTTACAGATTATACAAAAAATACGGAGACAGTTCAACCCGCAATGTCATTTAGTTAATGGTGCCGGACGCTGGCAGGAACATAATGCCAGCTGACGGAGGATCAGGATAAGGAAAGGAAAAGATGTTATGAAATACAGAGCGGAAGAAAGAGAGCTTCGCCTGTGGGAGGAATCAGGGGAAGCGGAGATCGTGATAGAGCCGGTCAGGGAGGATATCATCCGCGTCAGGCAGGCGCGCGGAAAAGTAAAGGATATCCCTTCGTTTCTCGTGGAGGAAGAGATCCGGAGAAAAGAAAAGCCTGTGGCGGTGGTCAGGGAAGAAAGTGAGAAGATCATCTTCGGCCTGAAAAAACTGACTGCGGAGGTTTCCGTAAGTACCGGCGCCATAACATGGCGCATGAGCGAGGGCGGAAAAAAGCTGTTTTCGGAAAACGGCAGAAGCCTTGTGGAAAAACCGGTTTATAAGTATACCACGGGCGATGAAGCGCCTGTGATCGACAGAGTGAAAACGGTAGACGGGGAACGGAATTTTATCAAAAACCTGAAAAAAGTGGTAGATCGGAAAGCCTGCCGCGCAAAAATAAATTTTAATTTTGGTGAGAAAGAAAAAATTTATGGTTTGGGGCAGGCGGAGGAGGGGATCTATAACCTGCGGCATCACACGCAGTACTTGTATCAGCACAATATGCGGATCCCCATGCCCATGTTTTATTCCAGCGGCGGATACGGGGTGTTCGTGGACTGCACAAGCCTGATGACTTTTGAGGACGATGAAAACGGAAGCTATCTGTTTCTGGATACAGTGGAACAGATCGACTACTATGTGATTGCCGGACCGTCCCCGGATGAAGTGATCGACGGTTTCCGCTTTCTGACGGGAAAAGCGGCGATGCTCCCGAAGTGGGCATACGGCTATATCCAGTCGAAGGAGCAGTATTATTCGGCAAAGGAACTGAAAGAGGTCGTGGAACGTTACCGCGCCCTGCAGGTGCCCATCGACTGCGTGGTGCAGGACTGGAACAGCTGGGAGCCCGGGAACTGGGGAGAGAAAATACTGGATCAGGAGCGCTACGGGGACATGGAAGCGTGCGCGGAGAAGATCCATCAGATGCACGCCCATACGATGGTATCGGTGTGGCCCAATATGAACAGCGGCGGGAAAAATCATACGGAATTTATGGAAAAAGGGTATATGCTGAACGACTACGCCACCTACGACGCTTTTTCGGAGGAGGGGCGGAGCATATACTGGCAGCAGGCGAAGGAGGGGCTTTTCGATAAGGGCTTCGACGCCTGGTGGTGCGATTCGACGGAACCTTTTTCGGGACCGGACTGGGGCGGAGAGGAAAAGAGGGAGCCCTGGGAGCGGTACATGCTGGTGGGGGAGGAGCATAAAAAGTATCTGGATGCGGAAAGGGCGAATATCTATGCGCTGATGCATGCAAAAGGGATCTATGAAAACCAGAGAAAAGACTGCGATAAGAAGAGGGTGCTGAATTTGACCCGTTCCGGCTATGCGTCCGGACAGAAATACGGCGCGGTGCTGTGGTCGGGGGACATCACGGCGAGCTGGGAGACGATGAGAAAGCAGATCACGGAGGGGCTGAACATGGGGCTTTCCGGCTACCCTTACTGGACTCTGGATATCGGCGGCTTTTTTACGGTGTGTAAAAACTGGCAGGGCAGGGGATGCGGCTGCAACAATGATCCGACGCCGAAGTGGTTCTGGAGAGGAGAGTATGAAGAAGGGGTGAAGGATGCCGGATACAGGGAGCTTTATGTGAGATGGCTGGAGATGGGAACTTTCCTGCCGATGTTCCGCTCCCACGGGACCGACACGCCGAGGGAGATCTGGAACTTCGGGGAAAAGGGGACGCCGTTTTACGATGCCATTGAAAAGTTTATCAAACTGCGCTATAGGCTCATGCCCTATATCTATTCTCTGGCAGGCGCAGTGCGGCTCGAAAACGGGACGATCATGAGAAGCCTTTTCTTTGATTACGGTGCGGATGAAAAGGCTTATGAAATAAAGGATGAATTTTTGTTCGGGAAAAATATCCTGGTCTGCCCGGTGACGGAGCCCATGTATTATCTGGCGGGAAACAGGAAGATAGAAGGCGCGGACAAGAGCAGGTCCTGTTATCTTCCGGCGGGAGCGGACTGGATCGATTTCTGGAGCGGAGAATATTTTGAGGGAGGCCGGTATGTGGAGCGGCAGGCGCCGTTAGATCAGATCCCGCTGTTCATCAAAGCGGGAAGCATCCTTCCGATGAAAGAAGGGATGCAGTATGCGGGGGATAAAGAAGAAGAGCCGATGCTGCTGCACATTTTCCCCGGGAGGGACGGCAGTTTCACCCTGTATGAGGACGGCGGCGATGATTATCAGTATGAGGAAGGTGAGTACCAGACAATTTCATTGGAATGGAAAGATAAAGAAAATATACTGGTAATAGGGGAAAGGACAGGCGGCTGCAAGGGCTGCCCCGCGGAGAGGGAGTTTATCCTGAGAAGGCAGGGGCGGGAAGATACCGCCGTCCGCTATAGGGGAGAGCGGATGGAGATACCACTTACCTGATGTTTTCCTTCCGGTATTTCCCGGCAATCTTTGTCCTTGAAGAAGCGGGATTGGTCAGCCGGCAGGCTGCTCTCCGGCTTCCCGGTATTCCGCCGGGGACATCTTACAGTATTTTTTAAAGATACGGCTGAAATATGCCTGATCATGGTAGCCTACCGCCTCGCCGATCTGCTTGACGGACAGCGTCGGGTTGTGCAGGAGAAGGTGCTGCGCCTTCTGAATACGGAGATTGATCAGGTATTTGGAGGGCGAAGAGTCGTAGTGGGCGACGAACAGCTTTGTCAGGTAGCTCGACGAGTAATTCATATTGTAGGCGATCAGGTTCAGGTTGATATCTTCGGCATAGTGGCGCACCAGATATTCTTTCAGGATGTGTGCGATCTGTGCCGGGGAATGGGACGCAGTGTTCTGGTTAAAGATATCCTCGAAGGAACTCTGGTTCAGCATATATTTTGTTTTCAGTTTGTGGAGGGCGGCGTTCAGTTCCTCCGGATCGATGGGCTTTAAAAGGTATTCCGTCGCCTGATACCGGATGGCGGATTTGGCGTATTCAAAATCGGAATAGCCGCTGGTGATGATAAAATCCATCTGCGGAAACTGTTCCCTGACCTTCTTTAACAGGGCGATGCCGTCCATGACGGGCATGCGGATATCGCTGATCACAAGGTCCGGATTTGTTTTTTCGATCAGCTCGTACGCCTGAAAACCTGTCTGGGCAGTTCCGGCGACGGAAAATCCGGCGTCGGACTGCTCAACTTTTTTCACAATATTTTGCAGCAACAATTCTTCATCTTCAGCGATGATACAGGAATATTTCATCTCATCCTCCGTTTTTCTTTCAGCGCCCGCCGCCGTTAATCTGCTGACGCTGTATCAGGAACCGCAGATTCATGTCCGGCGGGGTATTTCTGCCCGACGCAGTAAAAACCGTGTCCGTCCGGGGTATTTCCGTATTGAAAGATCATGCTTTCCTTTGCGAAAAATTTCCAGCGCAGATAGACATTGACGATGCCGAGGCCGTTGATATGGAGTTTCGGCATGCCGGGATTTTCCGAAGCCGCGGCGATATTCTGAGAAATCCTCTGAAGGGCTTCCCCGGAAAAACCGTTTCCGGAATCCGTTATATCGATCTGCCATCTGTCCGCAAATTTTTTTCCGGTGACGGCGAGGGTCCAGGGCGGCGCACAGTCAGTGCCGTACTTGATGGCATTTTCCACAAGCGGCTGGATCAGAAGCTTGGGGACAGGTATATCCAGGATTTCAGGATCGATATCCAGTGTGTAGTTGAGGCTGGACTGATAGCGGATCTTAATGCAGTAAAGATATCTCTTCACATGTTCTATCTCTTCCCTCAAAGTGGTGACGGTGGCCTGGCCGTCCGTAATATAGCGCATGATCTGGGTCAGATTGCGGCACAATCTGATCACATCCTCATTCTGGCCATTTTCGCTGAGCACAATGATGCTGGAGAGAGTGTTATAGTAAAAATGCGGGTTCGCCTGAGACTGCAGGGCAAGGTTCATTGCCCTGAATTCCTGTTGCTTGGATTCCAGCAGATCATTCATGGAAACTTTCAGCTTGTCATTCATATTCTGGAAAGCCTGATACAGTTCTTCCAGTTCCGTAAAGGTAGTGTTGTAGTTATCGGTCCTCTCCTCGCCCAGGGTATCCAGTTCGATACGCTGGATGATGTGTTTCAGGTGCTTGATCGGCCGTATCAGGATATCGGAAAAATGGTAGGAAAGGTAAACGGCTGCGGCGAGCAGGATGAAAAACGCCAGCAGAGTCAAATAAACCAGGCGGTGCAGAGGCTTTAATATCACTTTCTTCGGCTGGACGGAGATATAGGTCCAGTGTGTGTAAGAGGAATGCTCATAGCAGAAATATTCCTCCGTCTGAGTATGTTGGTTGAGGAAGGACCCGGTGCCGGATAAATAAGGATTCTGCTGCTGAACCTGTGTGTAATAAACGGAGGCAGTTTCTTCCTGATCAGGTTCCCGATCGTAGGGGTAAAGCAGGGCGCCGTCCTCATCAAAAACATAGACGGAAGCAGGATCGGTTTTGGTTCCTTTCTGATAGGAAATAATGGATTTAAATACGCTCTTACAGCGCTTTACCGTTTCGATCGCCCCGACGATCTGTCCGTACTGGTTGGAATAAGTGCGGTAAAGCGAGATAAACCACTCGGAGTATTTCGCAGATTTGGAGTAGGTGTCCGTGCAGTAGGGGCGCCCGATCAACTTTTTTCCGCCGAGGAGGAGCGTATCGTTGAACCAGGAAAGTTCGCTGATATTTACGGTAGTCATGGAAGTGACCATGCCGACCCGTGCCAGTTTCCCCTCCAGGGAATAAAAGTTGATCTGGTCGGCTTTGATATCGGAGCCGTTGATCGTCACAAACAGATCCGCGAGTTCCGAAAGGTTGTCATAGGAAGGGTCCAGCTCATAATCCTCGTCGAGCCTGCTCTGCATCAGAGAACTGTAATTGATGTTTGCGGAAGTCAGGTCTATATCCTTGATCACCGCGTCCGTCTGGGAGGCGAAAGAGGCATTCAGCGCGGAGAGCGAACTGAGTTCCCTCTCGATCAGAAGCTTCGACATATATTGATAAAAGAAGATGGCAAATATCATCAGCACGAGAAAGCTGATGAGTATATATGTAAAAAATAAGGCTCTCTGAAATTTAATGTGTTTCATGAAAAAGTACCTTTGTTTTTCCTGACCGATCCGTTTTATACAATATTACCATGAAAAAATAAAATAAGAAACAAAATTGTGAAAAAAGTACAAACAACAGGCATGAAAAGTGCATAGACCAATTCTTTTTAGGCAGATAGAATAGAAATATAAGAAAAAGCCACGAGAATTTGGACAATAGTTGAAAGAAGGAGGATTTCCATTATGAAAAACAAATTGTTGGCGCTGTTATTATGTGCGGGTATGACGGTTTCCCTGACGGCATGCGGGGGAAATGCCGGAGGCGATGCACCTGAAGCGGGGGGGCAGGACAATGCCGGAGAGGCGGAAGAACCTGCAGAAGAATCCGCAGGAGAGGAAGCGGAAGCAGCCGGAAGCGATGATTTTGCCGGAGAAGAACTGAGCATCATCGTATCCGCAGACTGGATGAACGATTACTATGACGAGACGATCTCACGCTTTGAGGATACATACAGTGTCACCGTAGACCTGCAGACGATCCCGGCGGATCAGTATTTTGATATTTTACAGTCCAAGCTGGAGACCGGGACATGTACCGATGTTTTCTGGATTCAGTCCAGTCCTGTTGCGATTGAGTCCGCGATCGGAAATCCGGAAGAATACTGCATCGACTTTACGGGGGAAGCATGGGAAAGCGTTATACCGGAAACAAGACTTGCTGCCTGCAAATATAAGGATAAGTTATACGGGCTGCAGATCTGGCATAATTCTCCGGAGTACGTTATGGTCTACAATAAGACTTTGTTTGAGGAGATGGGTCTGACGATTCCGAAAACTTATGCGGAACTGAAGAGCATCTGTGAAAAGGTGGCGGCAGAAGGTATTACTCCCTGGTTTATGCCCGGTGCGGATGGTTGGCAGCATCAGCTCGCTTTCTTCCAGATCGGTGGTGTTTATGAGGAAGCAACCCCCGGTCTTTATGAAGCGCTGAACAACAATACGGCAACTTTTGCGGGAAATGAGAAGATGTTAGAGGTTCTCGGACAGTTCAAAGAATTATCCGATGCGGGATATTTCGGGGAAGACTGGATCGGAACGGACAGTTCCAATATGGCGAATGAGTTTGCGGACAGGAACTGCGCAATGGCAATGGCAAATGCTTCTTATGTAAAACAGATCAAGGATGAGACGGGAAGCGAAGATGAATTCGGTATGTTCCTGATCCCGTTGGGTGACAACGATACTTTCCCGACAAGCCCGGCAGGCCCGACCATGTTCGGCTATGCGGGTACAGAGCATCCTGAGCTGGTAAAGGAATGGTTCCGCTTTGTTACCACAACGGAAAGCTTACAGGAGATTCTGGATAATTCAGATAAGTATACGAATCTGGATGTGACAGATGAAAATCTGGAACAGCACTGGCTGCCGGAGGAAGAGGAATTCATGAATTCCATAGACAAGGAGAAGATGAAAACTCCTGTATTGCAGAATGGTACAAAGTATACCAACGACTACTGGATGGATTTCGGTGCGGATATGATCGCTTACTGTCAGGGTACGATGGATGCGGATACTGTGCTTGCCAACATGGATGCCAACAGAGCTGCGGGTGCTAAGACGGTAGGAGATGAAGCGTGGCAGTAATCTGAAACAGGAATGAATGGAGAAGTACAGGAGTCCTTCCTGTACTTCTTTTCCGGTAAGGAGAGGGAGTAAGATTCGTGTCTGGGCGCTGCCTGACACAGGATCGATATGCACAAAAAGCAGCGCAGAAATGGTGAAAATATGAATAAGAAAAAAATATATCCGCAATGGTTTATTGTACTGCCGCTTGTTATCTATGTACTGTTTTTCCTGCTGCCCAGTATCTTGGGCGTGGGCTATTCCTTTACGGACTGGAGTTCCAAAAGCGCAAAGACGGGAATCCATTTTATTGGGTTAAAAAACTATATTGATATTTTTACATCGGACAAAAATTATGTGCTGGGCATTCTGCATACACTGATGTTTACGGTCGTGTCCAATATCATCAAACTGATCCCGGCACTGTTTCTGGCAATATTGTTGAATGAGAGCATTAAGTGCAGGGGGCTGTACCGGACATTGTTCTATCTGCCGTCGATCCTGCCGTTTGTGATCATAGGACTTATCTTCAAATCCATACTGAATTACAATAACGGGTTGCTGAATGCGGCGCTGGAATTTCTGCGGCTTGGATTTTTAAAACAGAAGTGGCTGTCCGATCTGGACGTTGTCTGGAAATCCATCTTTGCGGTGGACGCATGGCGCGGCATCGGGTATGTCATGACGATCTTTATCGCTGGCCTGAGCACAATTCCGGGTTCCTACTATGAGGCAGCTTCCATAGACGGCGCGGGTTTCTGGCAGAAACTGAGGATGATAACGCTTCCGATGTTAAAGGGCTCCATTATGATCAATCTGGTCTTCGGCATCACATACGGGCTGAAGGTATTTGATATTATCTATGTACTCACAAACGGCGGGCCGGGACATGCGACGGAAGTGCTGACGACCTATTCGTTCCAACTCTATTCCACAGGCCAGTACGGCATGTCGACGGCGATGAATACCGTACTTTTGATCATCACGGCGGTCATCGGAGTCGGGGTTGTGAAGATGATGAGCAGACAGGAGGGCTGAGGATATGATGAAGAGAAGAATATCGGCTGTATTAAAACAGGCAGTCTGCATCCTGTTGAGCATTATTGTTATCGCTCCCTTCTATATGGTTCTGATCAATTCCTTCAAGGGAAAATCCGAGGCGGCAAGGATGAGCCTTTCTCTGCCGACGGAATGGCTGTTCAGCAATTATGCGGAAGTGATCGAAAAGGCAAAGCTGTGGCAGGGGCTCGGAAACAGCCTGCTGTATGCGCTGGCGGCGACTTTTATCGGCGTGATACTGAGCGCTATGGCGGCGTTTGTGCTGAGCAGAAATAAAATAAAAGTGAATAAGTTTTTATACTTTTTCATCCTGTGCGGGCTGTTTTTCCCGATCAACTATGTCACCCTGATCCGGGTACTGCAGTTTTTCCACCTGAATGACACAAGGATCGGCATCATTATTACCTTTACGGGAGCCATGATACCGTTCTGCGTCTTCACGATCTACAATTTTATCTCCTCTGTGCCTACGGAGATGGATGAGGCGGCGGTGATCGACGGCGCGGGGCCGTTAAATCTGTTTTTCCGCATTATCGTGCCGATGCTGAAACCGACGATGGTGACCTGTTTTATTTTGCAGTTTATGACGGTCTGGAGCGATTTCTTAACGCCTCTGTACCTCTCCAGCAAGAGTAAAATGTTCCCCATGACGATGTCGGTGTACCAGTTCTTCGGCAAAAATAAGAACAGTTGGAATTACATTTTCGCGGATATCATCCTGACCTGTCTTCCTGTTATTATCGTATATCTTCTGGGACAGAGGTATATCATCGGCGGGCTTACGTCGGGGGCGGTGAAAGAGTAGAGAGAAAGAATAGAAAAAGTTGTAGAAAAAACGGTGTAAACAGCATCTGATCTGCCATTGGGCGGTTGGATGCTGTTTTATGTTAGCATAAGCCTGCTCGCGGAGCGTGCAGGCGTTGGTTGTGAATCTAATGGGAAGGGTTTTATAATTTGCCGGTTTGGAATTGTAAAATCAACGAAATCTGTTATACTGTTAAGCATAGATTATGAAACATTTACTGAAAAAACATATCCTGTTATTTTAACAAAATAAAACCGGAGAATAATGTGGAAAAGAAAAGTTCTTGTCTTAATATCTGCTTTAAAGTATAATTTCCCTAAAGCAGTTACAGGCACACAGGGAGAAGAAAACCCTGCAAATATCAGGAAAGGGGAACACGGCAGTAAATGGCTAAAATATTTAATACTTACGGTTACTGCGATCCGGAGCTGCACTATATGGTGGATCTGACCAGCCGGTTAGAGCAGATCAAAGCGATGGTAGACGATGAAAAGTATTTTACCATTAACAAGGGAAGGCAGTATGGGAAGACTACGATACTGACAGCTCTTGCAGAGTATCTGCAGGAAGAGTATACTGTTGTGAGTATGGATTTTCAGGCCATGAGCTTTTCAACGTTCGAAAGCGAACAATCCTTTGTCGCTGCTTTTTCACTGGAATTGCTGGATCTGGTTCAGGAATTTTCGGATGGCATCGAAGAAAAACTTGAGGAACTTGCGGAGAGGAAAGTGAATGTGGCCTCGCTGCAGACGCTTTTCAGGATTCTGAAGGAATGGTGCGCGGAATCAGAGAAAAAGATAGTTCTGCTTATTGATGAAGTGGATTCTGCCACGAATAATCAGGTTTTTCTGGATTTTCTGGCGCAGCTCAGGTTCTGCTATCTGAGAAGACGGAAGGTGCCGACATTCCAGTCGGTGATACTTGCCGGCGTCTACGATGTTCGGAATATCAAACAAAAAATCAGGCCGGATGCCGAACATAAGGTGAACAGTCCGTGGAATATTGCGGCTGACTTTGATGTGGAAATGAACTTTACCGTAAAAGATATAGCGGGAATGTTGAAAGAATATGAAGCGGATCATCAGACAGGTATGGACATTGATAAAATGTCAAAATTGCTTTATGAATATACTTCAGGCTATCCGTATTTAGTTTCCCGGCTCTCGCAGATTCTCGATGAGAGAATAGCAGGGCAAAACAACTTTCCCGACAAAAGCAGCGCATGGACAAAAGAAGGATTTATGGAAGCAGTAAATCTGCTTCTTTTTGAAAAAAGCCCGCTGTTTGAGTCATTGATAGGTAAATTGAATGATTATCCGAAGCTGAAGGATATTATTTATCCGTTATTGTTTCAGGGACAGACGATCGCATATAACGCGGACAATGCGGATATAGATATGCTGCGGATGTTCGGTTTTGTAAAGGCGGAGGATGGGAAGATACAGATCGCAAACCGCATTTTTGAGACTCGTCTGTATAACTATTTTCTCACACTGCCTGAGGTGCAGAATGGTGATATGTATAGGCTTGCGCTTCTCAATAAAGAACAGTTTATCCGAAACGGCAGGCTGGATATGAAGAGCATTCTGGAAAAATTTGTGGTGCATTTTGATGATATTTATGGCGACAGGGATGAAAAATTTGTGGAGGAGGACGGGCGGCGATATTTCATGCTGTACCTGAAACCGATCATCAACGGGACGGGAAACTGTTATGTGGAAGCGAGGACCAGAAATCAGGAGAGGACCGACCTGATCATCGATTATCTGGGAGAGCAGTTTATCGTGGAACTGAAGATCTGGCGTGGAAATGCGTACCATGAGAGGGGTGAAGGGCAGCTTATCGATTATCTGGATTATTACCATTTAAAGAAAGGATATATGCTCAGCTTTAATTTTAATAAGAAGAAAGAGATCGGCGTGAGGGAAATTGCGTTAGGGGATAAGATACTCATAGAGGCTGTGGTATGATATGGAATTGTAAATGCGAATTTACCGGTTTTGGTGAATAATAAAATATAAGGAAAGAAAGACAAAGGAGATAAAAAAATGGCAGACAAAAAATTAGTGGAAGCGATCACTTCCATGGAAGAAGACTTTGCGCAGTGGTATACCGATGTTGTGAAGAAGGCAGAGCTGATCGACTATACGAGTGTCAAGGGATGTATGGTGATCCGTCCGGCGGGTTACGCGATCTGGGAGCTGATCCAGAAGCAGCTCGACGAGATGTTTAAGGAGACGGGCGTACAGAATGCGTATCTCCCCATGTTTATTCCGGAGAGCCTTCTGCAGAAGGAGAAGGATCACGTGGAAGGGTTTGCGCCGGAGGTGGCATGGGTGACCCACGGCGGGCAGCAGGAACTGCAGGAAAGACTCTGTGTCCGTCCGACCTCGGAGACGCTGTTCTGTGATTATTATAAAAATGTGGTGCAGTCCTACCGGGATCTGCCGCAGGTATTGAACCAGTGGTGTTCCGTCGTGCGCTGGGAGAAGGAGACAAGGCCTTTTCTCCGGAGCCGTGAATTCTTATGGCAGGAGGGGCATACCGCCCATGCGACCGCCGAGGAAGCGGAGGAGAGAACGCTGCAGATGCTGAATGTCTATGCGGAATTCCTCGAGAAAGTGCTGGCGATCCCTGTGATCAAAGGGCAGAAGACGGAGAAGGAGCGGTTCGCGGGGGCGATCGCTACCTACACGGTGGAAGCGTTGATGCACGACGGGAAAGCGCTGCAGTCGGGCACAAGCCATAACTTCGGGGACGGTTTTGCCAAGACTTTCGGCATTCAGTTTGCGGATAAAGACAATACATTAAAATATGTGCATCAGACATCCTGGGGCGTATCTACACGTATGATCGGCGGGCTGATCATGGTGCACAGTGATAATTCAGGGCTGGTGCTGCCTCCCAGGGTTGCGCCGGTTCAGGTGATGATCATCCCGATCCAGCAGAGAAAAGAAGGCGTGCTGGAAAAAGCGGCTGAATTGAAAGAAATGCTGAAGGATTTCCGTGTGAAAGTGGATGACAGCGACAAGAGTCCGGGATGGAAGTTCTCCGAGCAGGAGATGCGCGGGATCCCTCTGCGTGTGGAAGTCGGGCCGAAGGATATCGAGGCGGGAAAATGCGTGATCTGCCGCAGGGATACCAGAGAAAAAACGGAAGTAAGCTTCGATGAACTGGCGGAGAAAGTGCGGGAATTGCTCACGAAGATGCAGACGGAGATGTTGGAGCGCGCAAGGGCGCATCGGGATGCGCATACTTATGTCGCAAAAGATTACGAAGAATTTAAACGGATCTTTACGGAAAAAACCGGTTTTGTAAAGGCGATGTGGTGCGGCTGTCAGGACTGTGAAGATAAGATAAAGGAAGAGCTGTCCGTGACCAGCCGGTGTATGCCTTTTGAGCAGGAACAGTTATCGGATGTGTGCGTCTGCTGCGGAAAACCTGCGAAGAAGATGGTTTACTGGGGGAAGGCGTACTAAAGTGCAGAAAGAGATACGGATCACTCTGCCTGAGCAGGTATCATTTATCATTAATACATTGAACCGGGCGGGGTTTGAGGCCTACGCAGTGGGCGGCTGTGTGCGTGATTCTATCATGGAGCGGACGCCGGATGACTGGGATATCACAACTTCCGCCGATCCGCAGCAGGTGAAAGAGCTGTTCCACAGGACGGTGGATACCGGCATTCAGCATGGCACGGTCACAGTCATGCTGCAGAAAACCGGTTATGAGGTGACGACCTACCGTATCGACGGGGAGTATGAGGATAACAGGCATCCGAAGGAGGTCATCTTTACAAAATCTCTGGAGGAGGATTTAAAACGGCGGGATTTCACGGTAAATGCGATGGCGTACCACCCCGGAGAAGGACTGGTGGATCTTTTTGACGGCATCGGAGATATGGAGAGAAAATGTATCCGGTGCGTGGGCTGTGCGGAGGAGAGGTTCTCGGAGGATGCGCTGCGGATGATGCGCGGGGTGCGGTTTTCGGCGCAGTTCGGCTATGAGATGGAGGAAGAGACGAGGAAAGCAATCCGAAAGCTGAAAGATAATCTGAGAAGCGTCAGCGCGGAGCGGATCCGGGTGGAACTGGTGAAGCTGCTTATGTCGCCCCATCCCGATTACCTGCGGACAGCGTATGAACTGGGAATCACCAAAGTTATCCTGCCGGAATTTGATGTCTGTATGGAAACGCCCCAGCACAATCCGCATCACTGTTACAGTGTGGGGGAGCACACACTGGAGGGATTGAAACTTATCAGGGCGGATAAAGTGCTGCGGCTCGCCATGTTGTTTCATGATATCGGGAAACCTCTGACGAAGACGACGGATGCGAACGGAAAAGACCATTTCAAGAAGCATCCGCGGGAAAGCGCAAGGCTTGCGAATAATATTCTGCGCAGGTTAAAATTCGACAACGATACACTGAGAAAAGTCTGCCGGCTGGTAGAATATCACGATTGGTCCATCGATCTGGAAGAAAATGTTAAAATATCCACGGTGCGCCGTCTCATAGCCGGGATCGGGGAGGATGCGTTCCCGGATATGTTTGAGATCAACCGGGCGGATCTGCTTTCGCAGAGCGATTATCTGAGAGAGGAAAAACTGGCAAAGCAGGAGCGCCTTGAGTCGTTGTACCGGGAGATCATGGAAAAACGGGAGTGCCTGTCTCTGAGAGATCTTTCTGTCGGAGGAAAGGATCTGCTGGCGCAGGGCATGAAACCCGGCAGAGAATTGGGGGATATACTGCAGAGGATGCTGGAGGATGTTCTGGAGAATCCTGCGCATAATAAAAAAGAGTATTTATTGGAAAATTTAAATCTATATTTATAACATACTTCGCCCTTTTGTTTCATAAGATAGGTTATGAACAATTTCAGGAGGCTTGCATTGTGAAACCGAAGGCAGTAAATGTGTTGGAGAGGTATGACCTGGAAGTGCTTCGTACCTGGAAGGTGCGGGGCGCTATTCTTTGTGAGAGTGACAAAGGGCTTTTTATATTAAAAGAATTCGGCGGGCGTGAGGAAAAGCTTTTGCTTCAGGACGCATTTTTGACCTTTATCAAACAGCGGGGCTTTTTGCAGGCGGAAGAACTCTTCAGAAATAAGGACGGGGAACTGTTGACCCGGGACGCGGAAGGGACCGGTTATATTGTAAAGACCTATACGGAGGGCAGGGAGTGCAGCGCGGGAGGCGGCAGGGAATCTCTTGTGGACGGCTGTGCCGCTATGCGCACATTGGCGAGGCTGCATAAAATAAGCAGGGATTTTGAGACTTCTTCCAACAGGAGCGGAAGACGGGAGGGCCTTATCCTTCAGGAATTTGAAAAACATAACCGGGAGCTGAAAAAGGTGCGCCGGTTTTTAAAAGAAAAAGGCCAGAAAAACGATTTTGAACATTTTCTGCAGCAACATTTTGATCTGTTTCTGGAACAGGCACTGGCTGTTTCGGAGAAATTGCGGGAACAGGAAGCGGAAGATGGGAGCATGATCTTATGTCATGGAGATTTCCAGTATCACAATGTTCTGTTTTGTGAAAACGGCATCCGTTTTATGAATTTTGAAAAATGCATCTGGGATAATATAAGCAGGGATATTTACCATTTCAGCCGAAAGATGCTGGAAAAAAGTAACTGGGCGGCGGAAGCAGGAGAGGCTCTGCTGGGAGCCTATGAAAGGGAATTGCCTCTGACGCCGGAGGATGGCAGAGCACTTTTTTATCGTTTCAGCTATCCGGAGAAATTCTGGAAGATCGTAAATTACTATTTTAATAGAGGGAAGGCGTTTATTCCGGATAAGAACAGGGAAAAACTGGAAGTACTTCTGGAACAGGAAGAGAGAAGAACAGATTTTATCAGGAATGTGATAGAAAGAAAGTTTTTGTAGAAGAACGCGGCCGATATTCCGGAAATGTCAGAAGATCATGTCGGAAGGTATCTGCCGGATCTGAATAGAAGGAGCAGCGCGGTGAGAGAACAAAGGAGAAATAGAAGAATATACAGTATTATATTTTTACTTGGACTGTTGTGTCTGACAGCCTGTGGGAAACAGGAGACAGAGGAGGAAAAGGATACCGGATTTGTGCCGGCTGTGACGGGCGTTTTTGATTCGGCGGACACAGCTGTGGTGGCAGAGATTGATATGGACGAAAAGACTGTCACTCTCAAAAATATGGATAAAAAGCGGCAGTATACGCTTTCCTATGACGGAACGACTTTTTTTTATGACAAGTACGGTAAAGTGATCTCCATCACGCAGCTGCAGAAAGGGGAGATCGTGGATGTCACGTTTTTCAGAGAGAAAAAGCGCCTGAATACGCTGCAGATCTCCGGGGAGGCATGGACGCATAAGTATATTGATGAGTATAAATTAGATGAAGAAAAATTTCAGGCGGAGATCGGCTCTGCCATATATGCCTATTCGGAAGATACGGTTGTCATATCGGACGGAAAACAGGGGGATCTGATCGATATCAATCCCGTTGATGTGCTGACGTTCCGGGGAATGGGCTCAGATGTCTACAGTATCGTGGTGGAGAGAGGGCACGGCTATGTACGGCTGAAAAACGAAGAATACTTTTACGGCGGTTGGATCGAGATCGGCAATAAGACGATCCAGAAGGTATCCGACGGTATGATGCTGACCGTGCCCGAGGGGAGCCATCAGGTCATCATCAGCAACAAGGGGACAAGCGGGGTCAAACAGATCGAAGTCCGCAAAGATATGGAACTGGAACTGGATGTAGGGGATCTGAAGGGGGAAGAGCCGAAATATGGAACAGTGATATTCACGATCACGCCGGAGGATGCGACGCTTTATCTGGACGGAGAAAAAACGGACTATAGTCTGCCGGTGCGGCTGGAAGTAGGGATCCATCAGATGATCGTGATGGCGGACGGTTACGACACGGTGAGCCAGTATCTGAAGGTGGGGGAGGCTTCCGCCGGTATCGAAGTGGAAATGAAAGCAAAGGAAGATGTTTCCGGCAATGATGTCTCGGGGAATGATATCCTTTCAGACAATGAGATACTGGATGAAGTGAACCGGATCCTGAATGAGAAAGGGTACAGCGGGATCACGGCGGATGAGCTGGCGGGAAATTATAACAGTACGGGACAGAGCGGGACGGCAGGAAACGGAACGGACAACAGCGCCGGGACAAATAATACGACGGGAAACGGCCAGACGAATACGCCTGTGACAAGTACGCTTTCCTACTATGTGACGATAGAGGCGCCCATCGGCGTGGAGATCTATCTCGATGGAAATTATATCGGGATCACGCCGTGCAGCTTTAAGAAGGATACAGGGTCGCATACGCTGACGCTGCGAAAGACAGGGTATGTGGCGAAATCCTATACGATACAGGTGGACGAGGAGCAGAAGAATGTGAGTTATTCGTTCCTGGATCTGGTGAAGATCGAGTAAAGATTTTAGAAAATTTTATAAGGTATAAATAAATAGTAGGGAGGTATAAATATTGTGATGTATCCATATATGACGTTAAATGATGATACGGAGATTACCCATTCTGAGATGAAACCGGATGGGAGTGTAAAAGTATATATAGAAACACCGGATGAAAAAGTGTGTTTCCGTCATGCTACATGTTGGTTGCCAGAATATAGATGGGAAGATATATATGCGTATTCTAAGGAAGAAATCGGAAGGTTTCAGGAAATTATTGAGTCCAGTGCTCATTTGATTATGGAGAGATAAATTATTATTGTTAACATACATAAAACACAGGATCAGGTAGAGAGAAAAAGAAAATGGATAAAAAATATAGCTTTGAGGATTTTGTTAAGATAATAGAGAGATTGCGGGCGAAGGACGGGTGTCCCTGGGACAGGGAGCAGACGCATGACAGTTTAAGGCCCTGTATGATGGAGGAGGCGGCGGAGTTTGTGAGCTCGGTCAGGATCTATCATGAGAGCGGCAGCGCGGAGAATATGCGGGAGGAGCTCGGAGATATCCTGCTGCAGGTGGTGATGCACAGTGTGATCGCGGAGGAAGAGGGGCTCTTTACGCTGGGGGATGTGATAGAGGAAGTGTCGGAGAAGATGATAAGACGGCATCCCCATATTTTCGGAACGGCCGAGGCAAATTCTTCGGAGCAGGTACTGCAGAACTGGGATGAGATCAAGAAGAAGGAGAAGGAAGGGAAAAGCTGGATAGAGTCACCGCTCAGGGAGATCCCGAAGGAGCTGCCATCCCTCACAAGGGGGCCGAAGGTGTTAAAGAAGATAGACAAGCTCTATGAAGCGGCGCCATCCCGGGAGGAGACGGCAGAAAAATTGCTGGAAACGGTGAGAGAGCTTTCCGACTGTGGTGAGGGAACAACGAAAGAAAAGACAGAGCAGCTGCTGGGGGATGCCCTGCTTGGCTTATGCGAGATCGCGAGGAGGGAGAAGATACCGGCAGAGCAGGTGTTGATGGACAGGATAGAAGAGCTGATAGAAGAAAAAGAGGGAAAAAGGGCGGACAGATAACATATATAGATAAAATAATGGATAAAATAAAAGAATTTTTTATTGTAACATGATGTAGAAAAAGATAGAATTAGGATAGGCAGGATGGTAAAAAAAGATAAACATACGGAGAGAGTTCCGGCAGGAGAAGCGGATAATAAGCGGAATTTAAAAAAGACAAACAACAGGAGGAGAGGTTGAATGAAAGAAAAATTATTGCAGAAGTTTGAGGAGCTGTTCGGGGATGCGGATGGCGTGAAGGTTTATTTCGCCCCGGGGCGCGTCAACCTGATCGGGGAGCACACGGATTACAACGGCGGCCATGTATTTCCCTGCGCGCTGACCATCGGTACATACGGTGCGGCGAGAAAAAGGAACGATAATAAGCTGCATTTTTATTCCATGAATTTTGACAGGGTGGGGGTGCAGGAATCGGCAGTGGATGCGCTCGGCGAGGCGAAGGAATCCGACTGGACGAACTATCCCAAGGGGGTGATCTGGACTTTCGCGAAAAGAGGTTTTGAGATGCCCTGCGGTATGGATCTTGTTTTATTCGGCAATATACCGAACGGCTCCGGTTTGTCTTCTTCCGCCTCTCTTGAAGTACTGACAGGCTTTATTCTGCGGGATTTATACGGGTTCGATGTGACCAATGTGGACCTGGCGCTGATCGGGCAGTACGCTGAGAACAATTATAACGGGATGAACTGCGGCATCATGGATCAGTTTGCCTCCGCCATGGGGAAAAAGGACCACGCGATTTTCCTTGATACGGCGGATCTGTCCTATGAGTATGCGCCGATCATTCTGGACGGGGCGAAGATCGTGGTGACCAACAGTAAGGTGAAGCACAGCCTTGTGAACTCCGCTTATAACCAGAGGAGAAGCGAGTGCGAGACGGCGCTGGCGGAACTGCAGAGCGTTGTGGATATCAAAGGGCTCGGGGATCTGAGCGAGGAGGCGTTTGAGAAACATAAAGGCGCGATCAGGGATGAGGTGCGGGTGCGCCGCGCAAAACATGCGGTGTACGAGAACCAGAGAACGATCCGCGCGGTGGAGGCGCTGAAAAACAATGATATCAAACTGTTCGGCGAACTTATGAATGCTTCTCATGTCTCCCTGAGGGACGATTATGAGGTGTCCTGTGAGGAGATCGATATTCTGGTGGACGAAGCGTGGAAGATTCCGGGTGTGATCGGTTCCCGTATCACCGGCGGCGGCTTCGGCGGCTGTACCGTGAGCATTGTGAAAGATGAGGCGATCGATACCTTTAAGGAGCAGGTTGAAAAGGCTTATGAGGAGAAGACAGGAAAGACGGCTGAGTTTTATATTGTGGAAGTAGGGGACGGGCCGTACATTTTGTAAGAGGATTGTTGTCTTTTGGCTGGAGTCCGCCCGGATGGTCGGTAAACAGTAATGTTGATCATATACATTTAAGATGGAGAAAGAATATGAGCATATATGAAAATATCAGGGCACTCGTAAAGTATGGTTTGGATACGGGGCTGGTGGAGAAAGAGGATGAGATCTTTACGGTAAACAGGCTGTTGGAGCTGTTTAAACTGGATGAAATGGAAGCGGCAGATGAGGAGAGTATACCTGAAGCGGCGAAGAGCGCAAACGGCGAAGAACTTGAGAAGATCCTCGGGGAGATGATGGATTATGCCCATGAGGTGGGGATACTGCCGGAGGACGATATCACCCACAGGGATCTGTTTGATACGAAGATCATGAGTATGCTGATGCCGCGTCCGAGCGAGGTGATAAAGAAGTTCCATGAGCTGTATGAGAAGTCGCCCAGGGAGGCCACGGATTTCTTCTATAAATTGAGCCAGGATTCCGATTATATCAGGAGATACCGTATCGTAAAAGACCAGAAGTGGGTGGCGCCTACGAAGTACGGCGATCTGGATGTGACGATCAATCTCTCCAAGCCGGAGAAAGATCCGAAGGCGATCGCGGCGGCGAAACTGGCGAAACAGAGCGGTTATCCGAAATGCCTCTTATGCATGGAAAATGTGGGCTACGCGGGGAGGGTGAATCATCCGGCAAGGCAGAACCACCGCATCATCCCGGTGACGATCCAGGACAGCAGATGGGGTTTCCAGTATTCTCCGTATGTATATTATAACGAGCACTGTATCGTGTTTAACGGGGAGCATGTGCCGATGAAGATCGAGCACGGGACATTCTGCAAGCTGTTTGACTTCGTAAAGCAGTTTCCCCATTATTTTGTGGGTTCCAACGCAGATTTGCCTATCGTGGGCGGTTCTATTTTAAGCCATGACCATTTCCAGGGAGGGCATTACGAGTTTGCAATGGCGAAAGCGCCGGTGGAAAAGCCGTTTAAGGTAAAGGATTATGAGGATGTGGAGGCGGGTATCGTCAACTGGCCGATGTCGGTCATCCGTCTGAGCAGTGAAAATACGGAGCGCATTATCGCGCTGGCGGACCATATTCTGGAGGCCTGGCGCAAATATACAGACGAGGATGCGTTTATCTACGCTTATACGGACAATGAGCCGCATAATACCATAACGCCGATCGCAAGAAAAAGAGATAATAAGTATGAACTGGACTTAGTGCTCCGCAACAATATCACTACAGAAGAACATCCGCTGGGCGTTTATCATCCTCATGCAAAGCTGCACCACATTAAGAAGGAGAATATCGGCCTGATCGAAGTGATGGGGCTTGCCGTGCTGCCTGCCCGCCTGAAAGGGGAGATGGAGCAGCTTTCCGAAGCGATACTGGCGGGGAGAGACATCCGGAGCGATGAGGTTCTGGAAAAGCATGCCGACTGGGTGGAGGAATTTTTACCGAAATATGAGAAGATCGACGCAGAAAATGTCCATGATATCCTGAGAAAAGAGATCGGCCTTGTGTTTATGCAGGTGCTGGAAGATGCGGGCGTGTATAAGCGGACAAAAGAAGGACAGGAAGCGTTTATGAGGTTTATTGAGAAGCTGTAACAGGGTAGCTGCTCATTTATCCGCATATTTCAGACATTTCCTGAGATACAATTATCGGAAGTTACATAAAACGGGTTTTCAAAATGGATGCTCTCAAAAAGGGCATCTATTTTTCGCTGTGCTATAGACGATCTGGTATGCCCGGCAGCTATATCTAATTATGTAACACAAGTATTTGAAATGTAAGGAAAAGTGCATTACAATAAAAAAATGACAGAACTGAGAGGAGCTTTATGGATGAAGACGATTGAAAATCAGACCTTTGATATGGAGCGGGCTTTCTATGCGAGCAGTGGGATTGCTCTGAAAGATTGTACTTTTGACGGGCCGGCGGACGGGGAGAGCGCCCTGAAGGAAAGTGAGGACATTCGGGTTTCCCACTGTTTTTTTAACTTGAGGTATCCGTTCTGGCATGACAACGGACTTATCATTGCTGACTCGGAAATGACAGAGCTTTGCCGGGCGGCACTGTGGTATTCCTCGGATATTGAGATCGCAGATACGAAGCTTCACGGGATCAAAGCGCTGCGGGAATGCAGCAGGGTAAAAATGCGGCGATGTGATATCATCTCGCCGGAGTTCGGGTGGTCGGTACAGGATATGGTAATGAGGGACTGCAAGGTGCAGAGTGAATATTTTATGATGCGTTCTGAGCGTCTTCATTTTACCGATGTGGAGCTGAAGGGGAAATATTCTTTCCAGTATATTCAGGATTCCGTGTTTGAGGGCTGTCGTTTCGATACGAAGGACGCCTTCTGGCATGCAAAAAACGTGACGGTCCGCAACAGTGTCGTAAAAGGGGAATATCTTGCGTGGTATTGTGAAAACGTGACATTTGAAAACTGTAAGATCACGGGGACACAGCCCCTGTGTTACTGCAGGAATTTAAAACTTATAAACTGCGAGATGGCGGAGGCGGATCTGAGCTTTGAAAAGTCGGACGTGGAGGCAGTGCTCACTACGCCGGTGGTGAGTATCAAAAATCCCCTGTCCGGCTGTATCCGTGTGCCGCGCGTGGGGGAGATCATCCGAGATGATCCGGAGTCCAAAGCCGAGATCGTGGTACAGGATCAGAGGCAGGAAAAATGTGATATATAGTGGTTCAGCATCAGCAGGGCAGCGCCGACAGCCGAGGACTGCCTTTTGTGCCTGCCCGGGGAAATATAGGAAACATCCGAATCAAATATACTGAGATCGCGGGCTTTCTGAAAAAATGAGCCGGGATACTGTGCGATATATCCGCCGATGTATCCGCCGAGGATGATATTGCAGTCGTAGGCCATCCGCAGATTTGTGACGGCGATCGCGAGATCGTCCAGATAGGTTTCCCAGCGTTTCGCGCACATTTCGTCACCGGAGGCGAGGCGTTCAAAAAAATCCTCAATGCGGTCATCCTCATTCTCAAGCAGGACGCGTGCGGAACAGTAGGCATCCAGACAGCCCGCCTTGCCGCAGTAGCATACTTTCCCGCCCGGGTGGAGTATCATATGCCCGAACTCCCCGCTGCGGTAATGGTCCCCGGCATACAGATTTCCGCCGTAATAGATCGCGCCGCCCACAGTGCCGCTCAGGGAGAGGTAAATGGTATTGGTTTCTTTTTCTTTCGGAATTTCCGCATAGGCGGCGCTGTTGGCATCATTTTCAAAATACGTTTTGTAGGGGATATATTGTGAAAAGGCGGAAAGGCTGATATCGGAGACGCCTAAAATGTGCGACCGCTGCAGGGCGTTCGTTTTGGGGTCGATGATACCGGGGAGGGAGATCCCTACGCCGATGATCTTTTCCGGGGTGATATCATTGTTCTGGATGAAGGTCTCCAGATGCACATCCAGCGCGCGGTAATAGCGCTCCGTATCTTCATAGCGGAACTTAAAATAGGATTCGTTCACAGGTTCCCCGTTAAAATCCATCAGGATCAGGCGCAGGTGCCGTTTTGTGATGTCCATCCCGATGACGTATTTATTTCCGGTGGCAAGGGACAATACTTTTGCTTTCCTGCCGCCGGTGGAATCAAATTCGCCCGTCTCGCACAATATGTTCCGTTCCAGCAGTTCCGTCACATAGGAAAAGACAGTGGGCATACTGAAACCAAGGCAGGATGCGATCTCCTGCCTTGATACATAGTGATGATCCAAAACAAATTTGATGATCTTTATTCTATTCTGGATTTTTACCTCGTTGTCTGTTTTCATTTATTGCGATCCCGTGTATTTTCATATTGCGTTGGCGGATGCCATTTTCAGGCTGTGAATAATATCCTAAAATATCAAATTTAAAGATATTATAACAAAATTACGCCTGCACATCAATCAGGATCTTCATGCTGGTCTCCCGGTTTTCATCGATGTATTCGTAGGCCTTCTGGTAATCATGGAAGGGAAAACATTTGCTCATTAGGGGCTTTAAGCTGATCTTCTGTTCATTTACCAGACGGATGGCGTCTATGTAGTCCTCATTCCGGTACATCATAGTTGTGTTCAGATCCAGTTCATGATCGTTCAGAACCGCAAGATCCACATTTGCCATACCGGCGTAAACAGCCACCAGGATGATAGTGCTGCCCTTTCTCGCATATTTGATCGCCTGCCCCATCGTGATGTCGTTTCCGGCACAGTCGTAGATCACATCCGCCTTGTCAGGGCCGAAGGCGTCTGTCATGGCATCCCCCAGATTCGTCTTTTTTGAGTTGAAGGTGTGCGCAACACCGCATTCCGCCGCTTTCTCAAGGCGATAATCGGAAATGTCGGTGATCAGGACATCGGCGGCGCCCAGTGCTCGTGCGGCCTGCGCCACAAGGATACCGATAGGGCCTGCGCCGATCACGGCAACTTTGGCGTCCTTCATCTCCGGAAAGCGCTTTGCGGCGTGGACGGCGACAGCCAGAGGCTCTATCATAGCGCCCTCGTCATAGCTCATATCATCCGGCAGCAGGGTTACTTTGGAGGCATCCACCGCAAAATATTCGGAGGCGACGCCTGTGGTCTGGAAGCCCATCACTTTCAATTCCTCACAGAGATTATATTTTCCGTGGGTGCAGGGATAGCATTTCCCGCAGAACACCTGGGGCTGGATGGTGACTTTCTGGCCGGGTTTAAATTCTGTGACATCACTGCCGACGGCGGCAACTTCGCCCGCCACTTCATGCCCCTGTGTCACAGGATAGGAAGTGAAGGGATGTGTGCCGTGATAGACATGAATGTCGGAGCCGCAGACGCCTATCTTCATGATCTTAATTAGAACTTCTCCGGGTGCAGGGGCGGGGATCGGGATCTCCCGGAACTCGATCGCCTTCGGAGCGGTCATTACCTGTTGCTGCATTGTTTTTTTCATAGGGTTACCTCCGTAAATAAAATGAAACATAAGTAAAGCGGTTTATAAAAGTATTATTGTTTGAAATATGGATTATGTCAAGAGGAAATACAAAAATCGTTATATTTCTGATGAAATTCTCTATAGATAACAAAAAATGAAAGGAATATATATTAAATGATTGATAAAAGATTGAAGTTGGATTTTAAATAATATGGAGAAGAAAAGTCAGAAGCCTCATATTAATATGCCGCACACGATTATCGTTCCGATATAAGTGCCGGACCGATAATTGTGGACGGCATAATTGCCGGGACAGTATGATCAGTATGGTCATGATACGCCGGACAACTGCCGGTACTTTCTCCTGTAAAAGAAGACAGACAGCACAGTGGCGATGCTCCAGCCGATGGGCCAGGAACACCAGATGCCCGTCGCAGAATTTGTCATGCCGGACAGAACGAAGGATAAAACGACACGCAGGATCAGGTCGGTAAAGGTCGCCGTCATAAACTGTTTCATAGCGCTGGTGCCGCGGAGGATGCCGTCGGCAACCAGTTTGGCGGAAACCACAAAATAGAAAGGCGACAGTATCCATAAAAACTGCCTGCCGGTCGTCAGTGCCGCGACAGAGCCTTTTTCCATGAACAGAAGAAGCAGGTATCTTCCGAAGAAGATGTAGAGGATGCAGAGCGGAATGCAAAGGCACCACACCATTTTGACCCCCGCGCGGAAGCCTTCTTTGATCCGCTCATATTTATGTGCTCCGAGATTCTGGGCGGAGAAGTTGGAGATGCCGTTGCCGATCGTGGTAAACGATGTAATGACAAGATTATTAAGTTTCACTGCGGCGGAATAACCTGCCATAACGGAGGGACCGAATCCGTTGATGACACTCTGGATCAGAATGTTTCCGATGGAAATAAAACTCTGCTGCAGGATGCTCGGCACGGCAATGATCAAAATATTTTTTAAAAGGTTCCGGTCGAATATCGGCGGTTTTTTCCGAACCTCAATTTTTTTCAGTCTCCCCCACACAGTGAAAACGGCTAAAATACAGCTGATACCCTGACATAAAAAAGTCGCCCACGCAACGCCTGCTACCCCCATGTCAAAAGCTTTTACAAACAGGATATCCACGGCGATATTGGATGTGGAGGATGCTGCCAGAAAGTAAAAAGGGGTTTTGGAATCGCCCAGCGCGGAAAAGATGCCGGTTGCGATATTGTAAAAGAACACAAAGGGCAGCCCCCACACATAAATATCCAGATACAGTTTCGAATCCGAAAAGACTTCCGCGGGCGTCCGGATCAGATGCAGCAGCGGACTGCACCCCAAAATACCGATGAGCATCAAAACACCGCACAGAACGGCGCTGAAAATGCAGGCGGTAGAAACAGCGGTTCTTAATCTGCCGTAATCCTTTGCGCCGAAAAGCTGTGAGACGATAACGGAACATCCCATATTACAACCGAATGCGAAAGCGATAAAGATCAATGTGATCTCATAACTGTTTCCGACTGCAGCCAGAGCATTTTCTCCGATGAATTTACCTGCCACCAGAGAGTCGGCGATGTTGTAGAGCTGCTGAAAAATGATGCTGCCGAACAGGGGCAGGCAGAATTTCCATAATACTGTCTCCGGTTTTCCGACTGTTAAATCTTTATTCATGTTGAATCCTCATCTTTTAATTTATTTTTCCTGAACAAACTGGTTTACATTTCACCAAGAGTGCATTATACTACTCCACAATGAATGTTAAAAATGTATATATAATATGAAAGGCATATAAAATATATATGGATATCAATTTTGAATACTATAAAGTATTTTATTATGTGGCAAAGTATGAAAATATCACAAAAGCCGCGGCAGTATTAGGCAGTAATCAGCCGAATGTGACAAGGATCATAAAGCTGCTGGAGGCGCAGCTGAACTGCAGGCTGCTGATCCGGGAGGCGAGGGGGATCAGCCTGACGGAGGAGGGCAAGCGCCTCTATTCCCATGTGGAGATCGCCTGCAGGCATCTGTTCGGAGCGCAGGAGGAGATATGCGGCGAACCGGCGGACAGGGGAGGGATCGTGAAGATAGGGGCGACGGAAACAGCGCTGCATCTGTTCCTTCTGGAGATACTGCGAGATTTTAAAAAGGAATATCCGGCGATAAAGATCAGGATCCATAATCATACAACACCTGAGACAGTGAAACAGTTGATCAGCGGCAGGCTGGATTTCGCTGTTGTCACAGGACCTTTTGAAATGCCGAAAACGATATACAATGAAAAAATTATGGATTTTGAAGAAATTCTGGCAGGAGGAACAGACTACAGATCATTGTGTGATGCGGTCTTTGAACTGGAGGATATCAGAAAGTATCCCTGGATCGGTCTGGGAGAGGGGACGGCCACTTATGAAATGTACCGGAACTTTTTTATAGAACACAAGATAGATATGGAGCTTGATATGGAAGTCGCGACATCCGATCTGATGCTGCCGCTGATCGAAAGTAATCTGGGCATCGGCTTTATACCGGAAAAGCTGGCGCAGCCCCTGCTGGAAGAAAAAAGGATCGTGCATATAAACCTGAAGCAGGACATTCCGAGACGATCCATTCAGATCATTTCGGATAAGGGGCAGGGAAAAAGTGCGGCTGCGGATATCTTTTATAAATATCTGAAGAGGTGGAAACCGGATCAAAAGGGATGAAGCAGAAAGTTTAAATAGTTTTTCGGAAAGGGAATCACGAAAGATCAGCCGGATGCTGCATTTTCCTCAAGGCGGCCATCCTCGATCCGCACGATCCGTCCGGCCGCATGGGCGACGTTCAGGTCATGGGTGATCATAACGATGGTATTTCCGAGATCGTTTAACTGCCGGAACAGTTTCAACACATCCTTTCCGGACTGCGTATCGAGTGCTCCTGTCGGTTCATCGGCAAGCAGGATGGCAGGTTCCCCCACCAGAGCGCGGGCGATGGATACCCGCTGCTTCTGACCGCCGGAGAGTTCGTTCGGTTTGTGGCCCATTCTGTGGCTAAGCCCCAGTATACGGATAGTGTCCATACATTTTTCCTTTGCCTCGGAATAGCTCAGCCCCCTCATCAGAAGGGGCATACAGATATTTTGCACGACATTGTAAGTCGGAATAAGCTGGTAATTCTGGAAGATAAAACCGATTTCCAGATTTCTCACTTCCGTGAGATCTTCTTCGTCCGTCTCGTGGATGGCTTTTCCGTTCAGAAAATATTCGCCGCTGTCCATAACGTCCATACAGCCGATCATATTCATCAAAGTGGTTTTGCCGGAGCCGGAAGGACCGAGGATCGCCACGAATTCCCCTTTGTCCACGGAAAAATTGATATCTCTCAAAATAGGAACCTTTTCTTCTCCCAGAAGGTACCCTTTATTTACGTTTCTCATTTCTATGGTATGCATATCTGTATGGTTTCCTTTCAAATTTACCGGATGATATAGATTCGTATGATATCGTTTCCTTCCAGAACTATCGCAACGGTATCGTCCGCATCCAGTCTGGAAAAGGTGGTGACAGCGCCCAACATGGTGATCACTTCCGTTCCGACCGGAATCTGCATCGTCCTGCTCTCGCCGGGAGTTTCCGGAGAGTTTACAGTAGACGGACCCAAAGGGTTCTCGTCAGAAGTTTCCAAAGGACCTTCGTCGGGAATCTCCAGAGAACTATCAGCGGGCGGTCCAAAAGAGTCTTCTGCAGGAGCTTTGGATATGTTCGGATTTGTCTCCAGAAAAGTGATCTCATTTCCCTGTATCTGTGTGATTTTTGCATAGAGGATCTGCTGTCCCTCTTCGGCTGTGATCTCTACAGTGGCATTTGCAGCGGCTTCTTTTTGCTGTTTCTGATAGAAAAAAATGCCGATGCCTGAAGCGGCGGCAAAAAATAGGAAAAGAAGGATAAAGAGTTTGCGGCGCAGAGCCTTCTTTTTTCGGAGCTGCCGTTTTTCTCTTGCCGCTTCCACCGCCTTTGCGTCCGCTTCTTCCAGAGCCCTTGACTCCTGCTCCAAGGCGGAGAGTCCGCGGATTTCCTGTTCTACTTCCAGAATTTCTTCTTCAACCATGAAATGATACCTCCTTTCGACAGGATATCTTGAGAATCCTGTAATATGGCCGGCTTTATACCGAGGATGTTATTTCCGCGGGCAACGGGACAAATAGATGTGCTTGCACATATATTTGGCGATTGCCGCGGAGGTGAAATACCCTGCAGTCGGGGTATTTCACTCCTGATTCAGGGCCACTACCGGGATCAGTCGCGAGGCTTTATATGCCGGATAAAAGCCGAATATGGAGCCGGTCATCACGCCGAAAAACAGAGAGAGCAGCGCGCCGCCTGCGGAAAGAATGACCCTGACCTGAAACAGTTCCACGAGCGGCGTGATGGCAAGGGAAAGCAAGATGCCAAGTACCGCGCCGATAAAACTCATAGCGGCGGCTTCCATCAGAAATTCCATCAGGATATCCTTTCTGGAACATCCCAAAGCCTTCAGAATGCCTATCTCATTTGTACGTTCTTTTACGGATACAAAAAGCACATTCATGATGCCTATGCCGCCCACGATAAAGACAATGACAGCCATTGCTATAAGCAGTAACTGCAGAGTCTGGTTTGAGGCGGAGGCGGCTTCCATTTTGGTACCGGCGTCGGATATGGTGAACTCCGCATTCGGATAACTGTCCGACAGAACAGTCTCAATATTAGCGATGACGTTATTGACATTATCCACATCTTCCGCGATGACTGTGACAGTCGGACTGATGTGGGATCCGGTCAGATATTTTATCCCTGTCTCATAGGGGATAAAGATGGAAGTATCCGGGCTGATGCCGGAAGCTACGGTTCCTATCTCATCCAGGACGCCGGCTACATTATACTGTCTGCTGTCTATATAAACCTCCTGATCATAGGCATCATACACGCTCCCAAAGATTTCCTTTGCGGCGGAGCAGCCGAGAACGCAGGTTTTTTCTTTGCTCTCGTCATCGGTTTCCGTAAAGGCCTCCCCGATTGCCATGGACAGGTTGCTCATCTCAAAATAATTGCTTTTTACACCCGCAATGGTATAATTTTCAGCTTCGTCCAGATCGCCGCCCTCAACGGAAGAGTTGGTGGTGTAAGATATGGTGGCGCTTGAGATATCGGGGACAAAAGCTTCCAGGTCTTCCACGTCATCAGTATCCAGTGTGATATTTTCCTGATTGATCCGGTCACTCATGTCAAAGCCGCCGAACATACCGCCACCCCCGCCGAATATACCGCCGCCGGGCATACTGCCGCCACCGGGCATAGCGCCACCCCCGCCGGGCATACCACTACCCCCGCCGGGCATACCACCTCCACCAGGCATACCACCTCCACTGCCAGGCATACCGCCGCCCGCAAAATCAAACTGGTTGGCTTCGTAGGTGATATCTATGGCTCCGGCATTCAGATTTTTAAACTGCTCGGCAACTTCCTCTTTACTGCCGCTTCCGATGGCAAGGACCATCATGATCGTGGCGGAACCGACAACGATACCTATGGATGTCAAAATTACTTTAAATTTGTTTTGGGCCAGATTGATCATCACCAGCCTTAAAATTTCGGTTATCTTCATCAACTGTTCACCCTGCTTTCGATCAGCACGACATCGCCTTCGGAAAGTCCTTCCCTGATTTCCACGTTTTCACCGTCGGAAAAGCCGGTGACTATATCTTTCTCTGTGACAGAACCGTTATCCCTGACCTTTACATAGGAACGGGTACCATCCCGGAAAATAGCCCTGTTGGAAACATAGAGAACTTCTTCGGTTTCCCTGGTAATAAAGGTCAGGTCGCCTGTCATACCGGCATAAAGTCCCGAGACATCGCCGCTGACAGAGACTGTGATAGGCCGGGTAGTGTTTCCGTCGCTGTCGGTTTCCGCATCACCGATCTCCGTGATAGTTCCCCGGAATATGGTATCCGGATAAGCTGTAAAGGAGATGTTTACGCTGCCGCCCTCCTCCAGAGACCTGATATCCGTCTCATCTACAGAGACGGTGATCGTGGTGTCGGCCTCATCGTATACGGTGATCAGGGAAGTGCCGGTGGAGATCGCATCGCCCGGCTCAAGCGGGAGGTCGGTGACGATTCCGCTGTACTGTGCCACTATAGTATTCTCGGAAATAACGGAATCAAATTCGTCCAGCTTTTCCTGAACCTCCGTATATTCATTCTGCTGCTTTTCATAATTGTAGGACAGATAGCCTGTTGTGACATCATATGCTTCCTGTGATGTCCGGTAGCTGAGAAGGTGAAGCTGTCTGGTCTGTTCGGCGGAGAGTTTCGTACTTTCCAGTTCCCGCCTGGCCTGCGTCAGTTGTGTATTCAGATCTTCCAGCTGGTCCGCCACGTTTTCTATCATCGTCTCCGCCTGTTCTATCGAGGATTCCAGATTGTCTGCATTTCTCTGGGCGGTTTCCCTCTGGTTTTCATAGTCCAGATAAAGGGCGGTTTCGTCGGAAATATCCATATGGTCGATGCTCCACTTGAAGGCTTCGGCGGTTTTGCTGACCATTGAAAATTCTTCCCTGAGAAGAGCCAGTTCCTCCTGCCTTTTTGCCAGATCTTCTTCATATTCCGCCACTTCCTTTTCAAGATCTGTCACCTGTTTTTCGGCTGTGTAGATGCTCTGGTCATATTCCTGTCCGGCATAACTGCCGTAAGCGGACGATATATCGTAAGTGTTTTTGGCTGAGACCGCAGAAATTTTATTTTCCGCCTCCAGTGTGTCCAGATCCGCTTTTGCACTGCGAACATCGCTTGCAAGCTGTTCCCTGATATCCAGAATACTGTCATCTGTGAGCCGGTAGATCACATCGCCGGCTTCGATTTTTTCTCCTTCCGTGACGCAGGATTCCAAAATGGCCAGCGTATTGCTGTCGCCGGAGGAGGCGCTGCCGGCCTGCGCCAGTCCTAAAAAGCTCTGGCCGCCGCCGAATCCCATGCTGCCCGTTTCCGCGCCGCCTGCGGGCATCCCGCCCGCGCCGGCATTGCCGGAACCGGAGGAGGAACTGACATACTCGCTCAGATCCAGATCAAAAGTCTGCTCCTGTGTGCCGATCTCAACGGAACCGGAGGCTTCGATGCCGACGGTAAGTTCTCCTTTTTTAACTTCCGTCTCCCGGTAAGCGATTTCGGTGCCGCTGCTTTCAGGAAATAGGGAAACAAGCAGTGCCAGACATCCGATGGCCAAAAAAACTGCCGCTGCCAGAAACTTCTTTTTATGCTGTGTGATCATGTTTTTCAAGGCATACCTCCCTGCCTGCCCGGTATTCGTCCGCCCGGGGCACCGTTTCCCGTACCGAAATTCATATCGGGCGTACCGCCGTCCGTGCCGTTTCCGTCCGGTATATTGCTTCCGCCTGTGTCGGAACCGCTTCCGTTTTCACCCGGAGTGCCGGGGAGTCCTGAGAGATCGGAGGACTCTGATCTATTGCCCTTTTCTCTATTGTCATCATCGCCATCACCGCCAGCATCGCTTTTTACCTGACTGACGATGTAGACGGTATCCCCCGCTGAAAGGCCGCTCAGGATCTCGGTGGAAGAGGAATTGCTCATACCGGTTTCCACTTCCTGCAGCCTGTAGTTCTCATCCTTTTTCACGGTGACGTAGGTTTTTCCTTCCTGCTTTATAACAGCTTTTTTAGATACATAGAGGGTATCCTCATGCTCTTCAGTGACAAAATTGACCTCTGCGGACATACCCCCGTAAAGAGCCGAGGTGTCCCCGTTTACGGAAACTTCCACCGGATAACTGACTGTAACGGAATTGGAGGAAGTATTTGTCATGGTGATGGAGAGGATGTTTCCCGCGTAGGATTGCCCTTCGTATGCCATAAATTCAATTTCCACCGGATCGCCGACGGAGAGAGAGGTGATATCCTCCTGAGAGACATCCACGGTTATCGTCATTTCTTCTTCTTTGGCAAAAGAGACGATGATACCGGAAGCCTCCAGTTTATCTTCGGCCTCATAGCCGACCTCCGTCACGATACCGCTGCCTTCGGCATAGATCGTTCCGTCGCCGATAAAATCTTCAAAATCCGTCAGTTTATCATCCAGAATGTCGAGGGTTTCCTGTGCTGCATCTATTCCTGTCTGCAGATTTTCCAGAGTGGCCTGATAGGTTTCCGAAGCCACACTTCCGGTGATGTCGGCAAGATTTTTTTCGCCCTGTGCCGTGAGGATATCGATCTGTGCGCCGGCGCTGTCTGTCTCGATCTGCCTGGTAAGGGTTTCTATTTCCACCTGATCCTGCTCAATGGTTTTCTCAATATTTTCGAGATTGCTTTCAGCCTGTTCCAGAGAGGATTTAGCCTGCAGATAACCGGATTCAAAAGTGATCGTGACAAGCTGGTTGGAGGTTCCGACTTCTTCGAGGGCGGCAACTGCATCCTGATAATCCTCTTCAGCCTCCTCATAATCTTCCTGTGCTTCTTCCAGTTTCTCCTGATAAAGTTCAATTTCAGCCTGCAGGCGCAGAAGTTCAATCTGGTTTTGGGCGATGCTGTTGCCTGCAGCCTGTGCGGCATATTGCCAGGTTATATCGGCGCTGGAAGCTTTTTCAAGGCTCAGGTCATAGGTTTCTTTCGCGCTGATGGCTGACAGCTCATAATCTGCCTGTGCCTCCTCCAGCGCGACCTCCGCCTCGGTTTTTGCGCTGGTCAGCTTGCGGCGCACGGCTTCGATACTTTTATCGGTAAATTTTATGACCGGGTCGCCTTCCGAAATTCTTTCGCCAGCTGTGACATAGACATCTTCCACGATCAGGTATTTCAGGGTCTCCTCATCTTCATCGTCGTCATCATCATCACTGTCGTTATCAGTTTCGGTGGAAAGATCCAGATCGTACATCTGGGTAGTAATGCCGTAATCGAGGGTTCCGTTTTCTGTGATACCGACCCTGATATCGCCTTTCTCAACTGTTGTTTCCAGATAAACACAGGTTTCCGTATTCAGGTTGGGCTTGATAAAAACGGTGTATGCGGCCGCTCCCGCCAAAATGAGCAGTGACAGGGAAACCAGTATAAGATATTTTGTTTTTTTCCGAAGTTTCATATTTTTTATCGCCGTCAGATGCATCTGTGGCCTCCTTTGATACAATGTCGCATGGTCAATGTTCCGGATATCGCCCGCTGCCTTTCATCTGCCATGTGTTTAATACCCTGCAGCCTGCTGCGGGGAAATTTATCCTTCGGCATCGTCTTCTGATGCTGCTCCGAACATGACCTGCGCTGACAGATTGGCGCTGAGCATGGTAACATCACCCTCCAGTTTTACCGTTACAAGATATGTGACGGAGGAACGGCTGCTGCTCTGGGATATCGGATTGATGCTCTGTACGGTTCCGCTGTAATCACCGTATTCCGCTATGGTGACAAGGGCTTTATCGCCTACGGATATCTGGTCGATGTAATCCTGATTGACGGAAACCATGACGGTCAGATCATCGGCATTGCTGTAGCCGAGCAGCATGGCATCTTTTTGCAGTTCCATATCTTCCTCCAGAGGAACCATGAGGATCTCCCCGCTGCCTGCCGTATAAAGGTACGTATCGCCGACGCGCTCCTCAAAATCTGTAAGATGTTCCTCCGCGTCTTCTTTTTCGTCCTGCAGGGAATCCAGTTCCTCCTGCGCCTTTTTCATAGCCGTATCATAGACAGCCTGAGCATTCCGCGATCTGGCGATGGCTGTGTCATAAGCGGCTTTGGCACTTATGACACCTTCGTCATAATTATTTTGGGCGGTCTGCAGCGCGCTTTCCAGATCGGTCATTTTGAGCTTGAGTTTTTCCAGTTCATAGGCGGCGCCTGTGAGTGCCGTATCATATTCTTCTTTTGCATTCAGATATTCCTGGTATTCTTCGTCCACTTCCTGATAAAGTTTCTGGGCGGTGTCCAGATTCGGGGTATTCGCAGGAACCCGCACCGGATCGCCGTTATCATCCTGACCGGTCACATACTGCCAGAGCAGTTCCCACTCTTCCATTTTATCGTTCAGCAGCGCAAGATCCTCTTCATATTTTGCATGCAGATAGCTGACCTGATATTTTTCATCATAGGAATCGTTTTGAAGGGCATCCGTATATTCCGCAATGTCCTCGTTTGCCTCCTCGATATCTTCCAAAGCCCTGTCGACAGCTTTTTGCAGTTCTTTGACCGTTTCGTCATAGACTTCCTGCGCCTGCGTGCCGTTTAAGATATTGATGTCATACTCGTACTGCGCTTCGATCTTTGCCTGTTCATAGGTGATGGCGCCGGCCCGGTATGCCAGCTGTGCTTCCGTTCTGGCATAGGTCAGTTCCCTGCGGGCATTTTCCACACTTTCCTCTGTCAGCCTGGCAATCTTTTCGCCGTGCTCAACCTGCATGCCGGAACTTAAATATACTTCCTCGACGATCAGCTCGCTTTCCAGATAATCCAGATCCAGCCCTTCCATGATAAAACCGGGGCTGACAGTGCCTGAAGCGGTTATTGTATTTTCGGTGATCCGGATATTGCCGGAACCATCTGCAGGTTCAGGAAAAGGAGAGGCATTTCCCGACCGGCCGGACAGCCGCCGGTAAAGGGTGAATACAATGATGATCGCGGCGATAAAGGCCGCAGCGGCCAGAAAAATAAGGATGAACTGCTTTTTTGATGGTCTGTTCTGCAAGGGGAAAGCCTCCGTTTCCTGAGAAATAAGAAAGTTTTGCAGGTACGTACTGTCCGAAAATACAGATGTTTGGCAGACAGCCTGCAAAGGTGAATATAATGAAAAAATGTTAAAGGAGAATTGTGATGAAAAAATGTTAAAAATGTGTAAAGAAAATGATAAAAGGGTGAAAAAAGTGTGAACTCATAATCTGAATTCAGGGCATAATTTCCCCTTGAAAGTAGAAATCTTTTTAAAAGCTTATTAAATGTTTATCAGAGACAAAACATTGGCAGATAAAGACTTACTGACAGATGAAGGCTTTGAAGAATATCGGAAATACATACAATAAAATAAATCCGTAAATCTAGACGATCTCCCTTATCTTCACCGACAACTCCGCATAGTAAGAATCCTGTACGCTGGCTTCCTTGTCGGAGAGGAAGGAAAACATGACTTCCAGTGATTTGGAGCCCTGCCAGTAGGGTTCCTGACAGATGGTCGCGGTGATGATGTTTTTTTGCATCATCTCGACGGTGGAGGGAACTTCATCAAAAGTGATGACTTTGATATCCTTTTCGGGGGCAAGTTCCGCGATGGCGCGGCAGCCGCCGTAAACGCCTGCCGCTGTAAAATAGAAGGCGTTGATATCGGGATGGCTGTGCAGCATCCGGGAAACCAGTTCATATGCCGTCTTATCATCATCCAGGCTCTCACCCTGACAGACAACCTTAAAGCGGGCGTCATCCGAGAGCTTATCCACAAAACCGGAAATACGCTGGGTATGGCACAGAATATTGTTGTCGCCGTTTACGATGCCGAGGCGGACAGGTCCGGAAGTGACAAGCTTCATCAGAGCGCCGGCGGCTTCTCCGGAATTGTAGTAATCGCTTCCCACATAGGCGAGGCGGCGCACACCTTCCGCGTCGGAATTTACGGTGATGACGGGGATGCCGCTGCGGATCAGTTTATTCAGTTCTTCCCGTATCTCGTCGTCGTTGTAGGGCGTGATGATCAGGCCCTGTATCCCTTCTTTGAGGCATGCTCTGATAGCGGAAAGCTGCGCCGCGGGGTGATAGGCGACACGTTTCACGGAAATTTCGCAGCCATAGAGCGACAATTCCTCGGCTTTATCGGAAAACCCCTGCATAACATAATCAAAAAAGGGATTTTTCCGGCTGAACAGGATAACACCGATCAGATATTTCTTTTTCTGGGCGGCAAGAGCGATCCCGGCGCGGTTTGGCTTGTAATCAAGCTGCCGGATGATCGCACGGATCCTTTCCGCTGTCTCTTCATTGACGGAACCCCGGTTGTTTAATACTCTGTCCACGGTGCCGCGGGAGACGCCTGCCAGTTCTGCAATTTCTCTGATCGTTGCCATGGGATATTCCTCCTGTAATATCCTTATTATACTGTAATACTGCCTAAAAATCCATTCCCATTTTCATGGATAATTACTGAAAATAAAATATGAATCGAAAAAGAATTGCAAAAACAGAAGAAATGAGTTACAATAAACACACGTAGCGTGCACGGGCACACAAAATGGGAATGGAGGGTTATTAAAAGATGCTGTATGTAGGAATTGATTTGGGCACATCGGCGGTGAAGCTTCTGCTGATGGACGGAGAGGGAAAAATACATAAGATCGTTTCAAAGGAATATCCTTTGTATTTCCCGCATCCGGGCTGGTCGGAACAAAAGCCTGAGGACTGGTATGAACAGAGTATGGCGGGCTTAAAGGAACTGTTGTCGGAGTGCGATAAGAGCCAGGTGGCGGGCATCAGCTTCGGCGGCCAGATGCACGGGCTTGTGATACTGGATAAGGACGATCATGTGATCCGCCCTGCGCTTTTGTGGAATGACGGAAGAACTTTTGAGGAATGCGACTACTTAAACAATGTGATCGGGAAGGACAAATTATCCGAATATACAGCAAATATTTCCTTCACGGGATTTACGGCGCCCAAGATCTTATGGATCAGGAACAAGGAGCCGGAGAATTTCGCAAAGATCGAGAAGATCATGCTGCCGAAGGATTATCTGGCATATAAGCTTTCCGGCGTACACTGTACGGATGTCTCCGATGCCTCCGGCATGCTGCTGTTCGATGTGAAGAACCGCTGCTGGTCGAAGGAGATGATGGAGATCTGCGGCGTGAGGGAAGAACAGCTTGCGAAGATCTTTGAGAGTTACGAAGTTGTGGGCACTCTGAAACCCGAGATCGCAGAAGAGCTGGGACTGCCCGAGACAGTGAAGATCATAGCGGGCGCAGGGGACAATGCGGCGGCTGCAGTGGGAACGGGAACCGTGGGCGATGCGATGTGCAATATCTCCCTCGGGACGAGCGGAACGATCTTTATCTCCTCGAAGGAATTCGGCGTGGATAAGTATAACGCGCTGCATGCTTTCGCACATGCGGACGGGCACTATCATCTGATGGGCTGTATGCTGAGCGCCGCTTCCTGCAATAAATGGTGGATGGAAGATATCCTGAAGACGGAGGACTTCGCCGGCGAGCAGGGCCAGATCGAAAAGCTGGGCGAGAATCACGTTTACTTCCTGCCCTACCTGATGGGAGAGAGATCCCCCCACAATAATCCGAACGCGAGGGGAACCTTCATCGGCATGA
>ERZ808028.175-NODE-175-length-66560-cov-7.898726_pt1 | contig 66560 bp, 64 predicted proteins | sample MGYA00380184_ERZ808028 | MGnify/ENA primary metagenome ERZ808028 (study PRJEB31490, sample SAMN06133397) | mouse gut metagenome | isolation source: J8_1 | host: mice | place: China: Chengdu | collected 2015-05 ... | reverse complement strand
GATGTCATTTAAATTTGAATCAAAATTGATTCTGTATATCTTGACGTTTTGTTGTTCAGTTTTCAAAGTTCATGTTATTAATATCGTGAATCACTTCTCTCAGAAGCGACTTCTATAATTTACCACTTTACCAAGTTCATGTCAAGCTCTTTTTAACTTTTCTTTTCTAGAAGCTTTTCTTCGAATCTTGTTCGTTCGAAGTACGACTTGTTCAAGCGACAAATAATATAATAGCACGATACTTTCTAATCCGTCAACACTTTTCGCGAAATAACTTCTATTTTATTTCAAAACCCTTATTTATCAACATTTCAAACAGCAATAAAAAACGAAATCCTTTTCAAAACCTAACTTCCGCCAAAGGATTTCGTTCTCTATTATTCACTCACACTATATAAACGATGATTGACTGTATTATTTTTCGATCGTTTTTCTACTACTCTAATAAAATCCTTTTTAATTAAATAGGAAATCAAAACTTCTAACTCTACCGAGTATAGTCGCAACTCTTCATTTTCATGTAGTTCTTGGATTTCCCAACGATCTTTTGTGCGCATGACATTTAAAATATGTTTTGCGCCTGTTGCTGTTCGATTATAAATAAAAAACTCACTTGCTAAAAATAGTAGTTCTAGTCTTTTTTCTAATACTTCATCACTCATAACAAGTTCTTCATATAGTTTAAAAACGGCAGGGTCTATTTTTTTAACTTGCCCCCATACTTTCACTTCTGGAAACAATCCTTTTTCAATAACAGCTAGTCTTGCTAAATGATGTAAGGAAGTAACAACATGATGGTAGGCATCTAAATAATTCTCTTGTTCATAAAACTTTTTACCTTCTGCACATGATCGAACAAGTCTTGAAAGCTCAATCCCCATTTTTAATTCTTGTCCTAACATAGGTGTACCTTTTAATTCTTTACGCAAAGTATCTACATATTCATTTCGATCAAAAATAACAATTCCAGAAAATAGCCAATCTACTACTTTACGTTTCGTTCCTAACATAAGCCATTTTTTCAACTGCTTATCACTAATAATATGCATTGCGGCAATTCCTGTAGTCGTTGAATAATGTTTCGTATATATAGGAAGAGATTCATCCGCAGTGATGATGAGAAGGATGGCATCGAACATATCTATGTCGGGGTCATTCTCATCCCGCTTTTCAATAATTAATACACCTAACGTGGAAGGATCACTTGCACGTTCTTGATAGATAGACCTTAAAATTTGTTCCATTTTAAATTCCTCCTTGCTGTTAACTTTATTTCGACAAAGAACAAGAAATCCCTTTTTATTATGTATTAAAATTTCGAATCACTTTAAATTATGCTATAGTATAGAAAGATTGTTAAGGAGGAAGGTCACTTCATGAAGCCGTATAAAAATAAAATTAATCGGATTCGAACTTTCGCCCTTTCTTTAGTATTCATTGGTGTCATCATTATGTATGGCGGGATTTTCTTTAAAGATTATCCATTTGTAATGCTTGCATTTATGATTATCGGATTACTTGCTGTTTTGGCGAGTACTGCAACTTATGCATGGATTGGTATTATTTCAACACGTGCTGCTCAAGTTGTTTGTCCAAATTGCGGTGGACTCACTAAAGTCATTGGTCGTGTAGATATTTGTGGCCATTGCCGTGAACCACTGACAATGGATCCTACTTTAGAAGGTAAAGAGTTTGATGAAATTTACAATAAACCTAGCGAAAGAAAAGAATAATTGAGATTTCATTCTTTTTCAAACAAAATAAACAGCAATCAACTGAAAATGTTGGTCGCTGTTTATTTTCATTTAATGTAATTGCTCTTCGTTTGCTAAACACGCTGGACAAGTACCATACACTTCTAGGCGGTGAGAATTCACTTTAAATCCAGTAATATGAGCCGCTAAATGTTCAACTTCTTCTAGACCTGGATATTGAAAATCGACAATATCTCCACATTGATCACATATGACGTGATAATGATCATGCGTTACAAAATCGAAACGACTTGACGCATCTCCGTAAGTAAGCTCTTTAATAAGTCCTACTCCTAAAAATACGCGTAAGTTGTTATATACAGTTGCAACACTCATATTTGGAAAATTACTTGCAAGTGATTTATATATCTCATCAGCAGTTGGATGTGAATCAGATTGAATCAAATACTCTAAAATTGCTTGTCGTTGGGGAGTAATTCGTACTCCATTTCCTTTTAGCGTGTCGAGCGCATCTTTTAACATTTCTTTAGACATCGCTTTCCACCTCAATCCTATAAAGATTCTTACTTTATAATCATTATAATTAGTTTACAAAATTCACACTAGGATTGTCAACTAAAGCGATGCCTATAGGGATTAATTTAAGTTAGTAACCTCTTTTAACATCCACAATATTGACCAATTGTTTTTGATTTTCAGTGTAAACTCTTAAATTTTGATGAAAAATTTCTAATGCGCGTTCTACATACTTACCTGATTTGGCTGAAATATGTGGAGAAACCGTACAGTTTTTCAAGGTCCAAAATGGGCTCTCCTCTGGTAGCGGCTCTGTTTTAAAGACATCCAATACTGCATGGTGGATTTGTTCTTTTTGTAACACGTCGATTAAAATATCTTCCTCAAATAAATTCCCTCTACCGAAATTTAAAAAGATGGTACTGCTTTTCATAGCATCGAAATGGACTCTTGTTAGCAAGTTTGTCGTTTCTTTCGTATTCGGCAAAATTGATGCAACGATATCCGCTTCTGGGAGTGTCTCAAGCAATTGATCAAATGTAATGATGTCATCCATAAAATCTGCTTGTCTACCCGAACGATTACAACCAATTGTTCGAACGCCAAATGCTTGTAATAGGCGACCGATTTCCATACCAATTGCACCAGGTCCTAAAATAATCGCTGTAGAACCTCTCAATTCTGTTGAAGTAAACTTATACGTCCAATCTTTCGTCTCTTGGACACGGTCGACTTCGTAAACTGATCTCTTCAATGCTAATAAATGAGCGAGGACAGACTCTGCCATCGGTGTTTTATGGATACCGCGTACATTCGTCACGACAATCCCACGCTTATGAATTTCTGCTAAATCCATTTGTTCAACACCTGCAGATGCAACCATTAACCATTTTAAATTCGGGGCACGGTCTAATAATTCTTTCGTTATATTGCCACCATATGTAACAATAACTTCTGCAATGCTAACTTCTTCACTTTCTGCTGTGCCATTAAAATGAAATTGACCATTTGGGAATTCATTCAATAAAGCTTGTTCTTGTGCTTCTTTTAGTTTAAATGTAAATAAAATGTCCATTTCTCCACCTCATTCCGTTTATTGTGTTGCTGTAATTTCTTTTAAAGTTTCTAAAGCGTCGTCAATATGACCTTTTACACGAACTTTACGCCATTCTTTAACAACTTCCCCATTCGGCGCAATTAAAAATGTTGAACGTTCAATCCCCATATATTCACGTCCAAAGTTTTTCTTCAACTTCCATACACCGTATTTCTCCGCTACTTCATGGTCTTCATCCACAAGTAGTGCGAATGGTAAGCCGTGCTTTTCAATGAATTTCTGATGAGACTTTTCACCGTCAGGGCTGACCCCTAAAATAACTGCGTTTAGTGCTGCAAATTCTTCATGTCGGTCTCTAAAATCACATGCTTGCGTTGTACATCCAGGTGTTGAATCTTTCGGATAAAAATACAACACGACATAGCGATCATTTTCAAAATCTTGTAATGAAACCATTTCACCTGCTTCATTTAACAATGAAAACTGCGGTGCTTTTTTACCTTCTAACGTTGTCATATAAACAACCTCCTTCAACTTTCTTACTTTAATCGTACAGTAGCAGTAAAAGACTTTCAATTTCTTTGGCGTATTCTTCAATTATTGTTTAAAATAGATAATGTAAATAGAACGGAGGAATAAAAAATGAATCGTACAAATTCAGAACAAATTTTTAATGAAGCAACAGAACATATCGTAGGTGGGGTTAATAGTCCATCTCGTAGTTACCGAGCTGTTGGTGGTGGAGCACCTACAGTTATGGAAAGAGCTAACGGCGCTTACTTTTGGGATGTCGACGGCAATCAATATATCGATTATTTAGCTGCTTATGGACCGATTGTGACGGGGCATGCGCATCCACATATTACTAAAGCCATTACGCACGCTGCTGAAACAGGAGTGTTATACGGTACGCCAACGAAACATGAAGTGCAATTTGCAAAAATGATCAAAGAGGCAATGCCAAACTTAGACAAAGTGCGTTTTACGAACTCAGGTACAGAAGCTGTCATGACGACAATTCGTGTTGCAAGAGCTTATACAGGACGTACGAAAATTATGAAGTTCTCTGGTTGTTACCACGGTCATTTTGACTTAGTGCTTGTGGCAGCTGGTTCTGGTCCAGCGACACTTGGTACACCAGACTCTGCAGGGGTTCCTAAATCAATCGCTGAAGAAGTCATTACCATTCCATTTAACAACCCACAAACTTTTAAAGAAGCAATGGAAAAATGGGGAGATGAAATTGCTTGTGTGCTCGTTGAACCAATCGTTGGGAACTTCGGGATTGTCGAGCCAAATGAAGGCTTTTTAGAACTCGTCCATGAGCTTGCAAAAGAAAAGGGCGCACTTGTTGTTTACGATGAAGTCATTACTGCTTTTCGTTTCCATTATGGTGCTGCACAAGATTTACTTGGCTTAAAACCTGACTTAACTGCTTTAGGAAAAGTAATCGGTGGAGGCTTACCAATCGGTGCTTATGGTGGTAGACAAGAAATTATGGAACAAGTTGCACCTCTTGGACCAGCATACCAAGCAGGAACGATGGCAGGAAATCCAGCATCTATGCTCTCTGGAATTGCTTGTTTAGAAGTATTACAAGAAGAAGGCATTTACGAAGAAATGGATCGATTAGGTGCTTTATTAGAAGATGGTATTTTAACAGCTGCGAAAAAGCATGATATTACGTTAACGATCAATCGTCTTGGTGGAGCATTAACATTATTCTTCACAGATGAAAAAGTTGAAAACTATGACCAAGCTGAAGCGACAGACGGAGATGTTTTTGCGAAGTTCTTTAAAATCTTATTGAAGAACGGTATCAATATTGCACCTTCAAAATATGAAGCTTGGTTCTTAACGACTGCTCATACGGAAGCGGATATTCAAACGACAATTGAAGCTGTCGATCGCACTTTTGCAGAATTAAAAACTGTGCTTTAAAACATGATAAAATGAACCTCCATCCATTGATCATCGTCTTCTTTTTAAAATAAAGAACGACTATGCTTAAAAGTATCACGTTCATTATTTTTGTAGTAAGATAAAAGATAATTTCGTATAGAAAGGAATCACTCAATGAAACTTGGAGCTCGTATATTAAAGACTGGTGTTGCGATAGTGCTTGCACTATTCGTCTCTGAGTTATTAAAACTACCAGCACCTGTATTTGCTGGTATCGCGGCTATTTTCGCAGTACAACCTTCTATTTACCGTTCTTATTTAAGAATCGTTGAACAAATTCAAGGTAATGTCATCGGTGCGATTGTCGCAATTGTGTTCGTCCTTATTTTTGGTCATCAACTTGTCGTAATCGGACTTGCAGCAGTTGTCATCATTTTAATTATGAATAAATTAAAACTTGAAAATTCAATTACGATGGCACTCGTTATGATGATTGCAATTATGGAAATTCGGGACGATGCGTTCCTATCCTATGCTTTATTACGTTTTTCAACGATCGTAACTGGTGTACTTTCTGCATTTTTAGTAAATCTACTATTCATGCCACCAAAATACGAAACGAAGTTATATTATTCCATTACACAAGCACAAGACGAAATCATTCGATGGACGCGCTTAGCGGGACGACAAGCTTCTGAGCATATCGCCATGAAAAAAGCCATTGCGAAACTGAAAGATCGCTTAACAGATATTGATCAAACGTACTTATTATTTAAAGAAGAACGCAGCTATTTTAAAAAGACGACGAGAGCTAAAATTCGGAAGCTCGTTATTTATAGACAGATGATTACTACTTCAAGAAGTAGTTATGATGTATTAAAGAAATTACATCAGTATGAAAATGAATTATCGAATGTTCCAGAACAATTTAGATTAATGGTTCAAGAACGTTTAGATATCATTTTGAATTATCACGAACAAATTCTTTTAAAATACGCGGGCACTTTAAAAACAAGTTCTTTAACAACGAGTAAAGATGACTATTTACAAAGACATGAAGTAATGGACATCTTTATTAAAGAAATTACTGTTTCGAAAGCGACAGAAGACTTTTCGACGTATCATATTTTGCATATTTTATCGGCAATTTTACATTACGAAGAGCAACTAGAGCATTTGGATAAGTTGATTACTTCTATCCAAAAGCATCGCGGCGATGAAGTAAATGAGGAAATTCAAGAAGAATATAGTTAAAAAGTATTTTTCGCTAAGACATATACTGTCTAAATAGGCGCTTAAAAAGAGCTGAAGCAATTGATGAACATCATCTTTTGCTTCAGCTCTTTGTTTAGTTTTTCATCCGTGGGTCCATCGCATCTCGTAAGCCGTCTCCCATTAAGTTAAATCCTAAAACGGTTAACATAATCGCAAGTCCAGGGAAAATCATTGTCCACGGCGCTGATTGTAAATAATTTTTAGAGTCCGCCAACATTTTTCCCCACTCTGGCATCGGTGCTTGTGCGCCTAAGCCAAGGAATCCGAGTGCTGCAGCTTCTAAAATTGCCGTTGCAATCGCCAATGTCCCTTGTACGATAACAGGTGCCATGGAATTTGGCAATATATGCGAAAATAAAATCCGCACATCTTTCATTCCAATGGCTTTTGCGGCAGTAATATATTCATCCTCTTTAATACTTAACACTTTTGAGCGAATAAGCCGCCCGAAGTTCGGAACGTTAATAATCGCAATGGCAATGAGTGCGTTTTGCAATGAAGGTCCTAATACAGCAACGATTGCAATCGCTAATAAAATCGATGGGAACGCCAACATAATATCAAAAATTCTTGAAATGATGGTATCTACCCACCTGCCATAATAGCCCGCTACAATTCCTAATATACTACCGATGACAACCGAACCGATTACGGAAGAAAAACCAACCCATAACGAAATTCTTGCGCCATGAATAATACGTGATAAAATATCTCTTCCAAAGTCATCCGTTCCAAGCCAATATTCAGCAGAAGGAGGTTGTAATCGGTCTGCCATTACTTGATCGTTAATACCTTCTTTGGCAATAAATGGTCCAAAAATCGCAAGTAGAATGAAAAATAGTACGATAAATGCGCCTACCAATGCAACTTTACTTTTCTTAAAGCCTCTCCACGCTTCTCGCCAAGGGCCAACATTTTTACTTACTTCTACTTCCACTTCGCCGTCTACTCTAGGTGCTAATTCAGACATCTTACACCCCTCCTTTAATCGTATTTGATTCTCGGATCAATGAAGCTGTACAATAAATCGACGATTAAATTAATCATTACGAAGAAAAATGCAACAATTAAAATACCTGACTGAATAACTGGATAATCGCGGTAACCGATTGCATCGTAAATATAACGACCAATTCCTGGCCATGCGAAAATGGTTTCAGTTAAAATCGCGCCACCAAGCAACATCCCCATTTGTAAACCAATAATCGTCAATACTGGAATAATAGCATTTTTTAACGCATGTTTATAAACGACGAAAAACATTTTTTGGCCTTTTGCTCGAGCTGTTCTTATATAATCGGAACGCATTACTTCTAACATACTCGAACGTGTCATTCTTGCAATAATCGCCATGGGAATTGTTGCAAGTGCAAGCCCAGGTAAAATTAAATGACGAATGACTTGCCATAATTGATCGAAACGTCCACTAATAATTGTATCGATGACATATAAATTAGTGACCGCTTGAACGGGATCGCGTACTGGTTCTCTTCCAGTGGTCGGCAACCAAGACAATTCAATTGCAAACGCCCATTGCCCCATTAACCCTAACCAGAAAATCGGCATCGAAACGCCAACTAACGCTAAAATCATTGCTAAATAATCGAACCAAGAATTTTGGAACCAAGCTGAAATAATGCCCGCATTAATCCCAATGACAACAGCGATAATCATTGCAAATAATGCCAATTCAAACGTTGCGGCTAAGTAAGGCCACACCTCTTCTGAAACAGGTGCACGTGTCCGCATCGATTCCCCTAAATCACCTGTTAAAATTCCTTTTAAGTAATCAAAGTACTGAATATACCACGGCTTATCTAAACCGAGCTTTGCAGTTAATGCAGCAATTGCTTCTTCCGTAGCTTGTTGCCCTAAAATCACTTGCGCAGGATTACCTGGAATTGCACGTATAATCATAAATACGATAAAGGTCATCCCTAGTAAGACGGGAATGAGCTGCAGCAACCTTTTCCCAATATAGCTGAGCATATTTTTCACCCCTCCAACTTTTAGTATGTAGCGCTCTATTACATAAGCAAAAGGAGAAATCACATTGACTTCTCCCTTTACTCGTTCACTTCATATCCAATTCTCGTGACTTACTGAAGTAAATTTTATTCAAAATCTACATTTGATAGTAAATCTGATCCAGTTGGATGCGGCAGGAAGCCTGTAATATTTTTCGTTCCAGCAAGAAGCGGTGTTGAGTGCGCTAAAGGTACCCATGGCGCTTCATCATGAAGAATTTCTTGTGCTTTTTTGTAAAGTTCAATACGTTTTGATTCATCTACTTCTGTTTGTGCTTCAATTAACAACTTATGCGTTTCATCGTTTTTAAAGTACGTGTAGTTGTTACTACCGATATTATCTTCATCTAATAAAGCATAGATAAAGTTATCTGGGTCACCATTATCTCCAGTCCAACCTAACATGAATGCATCTGCTTCACCTTTACTTGCAAGGTCTAAATAAGTTGCCCACTCATGAGATACAATTTTCGCCGTAACACCAATATCTGCTAAGTTTTTCTGAATCACTTCCGCTACTTTCTCACCGTCTGGCATATACGGACGTGGAACTGGCATTGCCCATAATTCCATTTCAAAGCCATCACCATACCCAGCTTCTTCCAGTAATGCTTTCGCTTTTTCTGGGTCATAGTCATAACCTTTAATATCTTCGTTATAACCTGAGATTGAAGGTGGCATTGGGTTTACTGCAATATCTGCACGACCTTCGAAAAATGCATCAATAATCGATTGTTTATCAATCGCGTGGTTCATTGCTTGACGAACAAGTTTATTATCAAATGGTTCACGCGTCACTGTTAAACCTAAATAGCCAATATTCATAGATGGTCTTTCAAATAATTGTAAATCCGCATTATTTTCAATCGACTCACCATCAGATGGATTAATCCCATCCGCTAAATCAATTTCCCCAGCAGTTAATGCGTTTAATCTTGCCGCGTTATCTGGAATTGAACGGAAAATTACTTTGTCTAACTTCGGTAAACCTTCTTGCCAATAATCATCAAATTTTTCAATTGTAATTGAATCATTTGGCTTCCACTCTACAAATTTAAATGGTCCCGTTCCTACAGGGTTTCTTTCAAAATCATTATCGCCTTGTTCTTCAAATGCTGTTGGACTCGCAATTGCGAACATATCCATTGCTAAGTTTTTCAAGAATGGTGCTTGAGGACGTTTCAGTTTGAATACGACTGTATGGTCGCCTTCAGCTGTAACCGACTCGATTACATGACCTTCATCGCCTTCAAATCCACCAAACATCGTATTGTAATAAGGGAATTGTTCAGCATTTCCCGATGCCCATCGTTCAAAGTTTTTCACAACAGCTTCAGCATTAAAATCTGTTCCATCATGGAATTTTACACCTTCTTGTAATTCAAAAGTGTATGTTAACCCGTCTTCTGAAGGCTCCCATGATTTTGCTAACCCTGCTTCTACAGCTGTTCCTTCATCTTCAAATGTTAATAAAGTTTCATAAATATTAATCGTTACTTTAAATGTTTCACCTTCTGTCGTTCTTGATGGATCTAGAGAAGTAGAGTCTCCTCCACGTCCAAAGACAAGTGTTTTATTACCGCCACTTGAGCCTCCAGAATCTTTTCCACCAGACGACGAATCTCCACCACCACTGCTACTTCCACCACTATCTCCACCGCCACCACAGGCAGCAAGTACCGTTGAAAGTGCAAGTAAAAGCATGATTGCTAATGACCACAATTTACCTTTCTTCATATACGGACCCCTCCATTTGTTTTATATCATTGTCCTCGCCTTCTGTATATAAATGACAAGAGACAGAATGACCTTCTTCAAGTTCTACGAGTTCTGGTACGACTTGTGAACAAATATCCATTTTAAATGGACATCTTGTATGAAACGCACACCCTTTAGGCGGATTAGCCGGATTTGGCATATCCCCTTCTAATACAATTTCTTCTTTAACAAAATCTGGATCTGGTACAGGCACAGCTGCAAGAAGTGCTTGGGTATAAGGATGTAAGGGCTTACAATATAGATTTTCACTATCTGCAATTTCAACCATTTTCCCTAAATACATGACAGCTACACGATCACTAATATGTCGGACGACACCAAGATCATGGGCGATGAAAATATATGTCAAATTAAATTCTTTCTGTAAATCTTGCATGAGATTCAAAACTTGCGCTTGAATCGAAACATCTAAAGCCGACACTGGTTCATCCGCAATAATGAGTTTTGGGTTGGTCATTAAAGCACGCGCAATGCCAATTCTTTGTCGCTGTCCACCACTGAATTGATGTGGATAACGTTTCGCGTGATAAGCACTTAAACCAACAACTTCCAAAAACTGATGTACTTTCTGTCTTCTTTCCTTCGCGTCTTTTACACCATGTACAAGTAAAGGTTCACTTAAAATCCTTTCAATTGTATGACGAGGGTTTAAAGAAGCATATGGATCTTGGAATACCATTTGAATATCTCTGCGAACTTTACGCATCTCTTCCGAGGAAATTTCTGTTAACTCTTTACCATCAAATTCAATCGAACCTTCCGTTGGCTCTAGCAATCTCATTAATGTTCTACCTGTCGTTGATTTCCCACAGCCCGACTCTCCTACTATGCCTAATGTTTCTCCTTCATTGACATAAAATGACACGTCATCTACTGCTTTGACGTAGCCAGCTGTTTTGCCTAATAAACCTTTTTTAATCGGAAAATGTTTTTTCAGTCGACTAACTTTTAATAACGGCTTCGTTGTTGTCATTGGCCTCGACTCCTTTTTCATCGTATAAAAAACATCTCGTTTGCTGAACATTAGATGTTTCATATAACGGTGGATTTTCATTGAAGCAACGGTCAAATGCAAACTCACAACGTGCCGCAAAACGACAGCCTGTTTTTACCGTTCCTGGAATGGGTACATTCCCTGCGATAGAATACAGTCGGTCTTTCTTTTCACGCATATCAGGAACAGATTGAATTAATCCTTTCGTATAAGGATGTTGCGCATTTTCAAAAATGGTTTTTACAGGTGCTTCTTCAATAATTTGTCCCGCATACATAACGATGACACGTTCGCAAGTTTCAGCAACAACACCTAAATCATGCGTAATGAGTAAGACAGCGGTATTTAGCCTTGTATTCAATTCTTTCATAAGCTTTAAAATTTGTGCTTGAATCGTCACGTCTAATGCCGTTGTCGGTTCATCTGCAATTAACACCTTCGGATTACAAACAAGAGCCATCGCAATCATCACACGTTGGCGCATACCACCTGATAATTGATGTGGATATTCTTTCATAATATCTTCTGTTCGCGGCAATCCAACAAGCTTCAACATTTCAATCGCTCGTTCTCTCGCTTGTTTTTTCGACCATTTTTTCTCATGCAACAAAATTGCTTCAACCATTTGATTGCCAATTGTAAATAAAGGATTTAACGACGTCATTGGTTCTTGGAAAATCATCGCAATTTCATTTCCACGAATTTTACGCATGTCTCTTTCAGACATTGTAGTTAAATCTTTGTTTTCGAATAATATTTCTCCCCCTTCAATTTTCCCAGGCGGACTCGGTACCAACCCCATAATCGATAGGGATGTCACACTTTTCCCACAGCCTGACTCTCCAACGATCCCTAGCACTTCACCTTCTTTCACATGAAAGCTTACGTGGTCTACAGCAGGAACTTTTCCAGAATCAGTGAAAAAGGTTGTTTGTAGTTCTTTAACATCTAAAATGACTTTCCTATTTTCCATCCCTTCACCCTATTTCTAACTTATCTTTGTAGTTTAATTATAGTGATTATTCTGATAAAATCAACTATTTTTTATAATTCTTCACAAAAATATCTACTTGGCTGTATATTCCGCTACAGACAGACTTTTCTAGCTTCTGGCATCAGCCACTCTAGATATAGGACGTGGCAAACTTAGCTTGCCCTGTCGTGAAAAACGTCACGCCGATTGTCCAACTTATGCCAGCCTCCGCTAAACGATGCCTTCAGCTTTCACTTAAGTCGTCGCCTTTCATTCCGTGTGCTGGTGTCTCTATTTTACTCAAGCGCATATTTTGAACAAGAATTTTTACATTCCACTGTTTTTTCTGCATAGAAAAACGCGCCCTCAAACAAGAAGCGCGCTCATTTTCACTATACTTTTTGTACTTGGAATAAATCGTAATAAATGCCTTGTTTCGCCATCAATTGTTCGTGTGAACCTTCCTCTTTTAATTCTCCACGATCAATGACAAAGATTTTATCGGCATGCGTAATTGTGGACAGACGATGGGCCACAATTAATGTTGTACGGTCTTTCGCTAACTTTTCAAGTGACTCTTGAATCAAAGCTTCACTTTCTAAATCTAATGCAGAAGTCGCTTCATCTAAAATTAATAATGGTGGATTTTTCAAAAAGACTCTTGCAATCGCAATTCTTTGCTTTTGTCCACCTGAAAGTTTAACACCACGTTCACCAACCGTTGTATTATAACCTTCTGGTAAACCTTGAATGAAATCATGTGCATTGGCAGCTATTGCCGCTGCTTTCACTTCTTCATCTGTGGCATCTGGTTTCCCCATTAAAATATTGCTTTTCACCGAATCACTAAATAAAATATTATCCTGTAACACGATTCCAATTTGATCGCGTAACGTTTGAATTTGAACATCTTTCACATCATATCCATCAATCTCTACTGCACCATTCGTGACGTCATAAAAACGTGGAATTAAACTAACGATCGTTGACTTTCCACCACCGCTCATTCCGACGAATGCAACGGTTTCACCAGCATTCACTTTGAAATTGACATTTTTCAATACTTTTTCATCTTCACCATAAGCGAAGTACACGTTTTGAAAAGCGATTTCACCTTGAATTGGGGGCAAAGCTTTGGCATTTTCACGGTCTACAATTTCATATTCCTCATCCATTAGTTCTAGTACACGGTCCATTGAGGCAAAAGATTGCGTCAACGCTGTTGAAGAGTTGACAAGTCGTCGGAGCGGACTATAGACACGTTCGATAAATGCAATAAATGCGACGAGTGTTCCAACCGATAAAGAACCATGAATGACTTGATAGCCTGCATAAGCAAGTACAAGTAATGGCGCGACATCTGTGATTGTATTCACAACAGCAAATGCTTTGGCATTCCATTTCGTATGATCAATGGCTTTGTCTAAAAAATTGCCGTTCACTTCATCAAAACGTTCTCTTTCCACGTCTTCCAATGCGAAACTTTTCACAACACTAACCCCATTGACACGTTCATGTAAATAACTTTGCACATCCGCTAGTGATTGCGATCGTTTACGCGTTAAATCTCTTAATTTCCCAAAGAAATGTTTCACACTAAATCCGTAAAACGGCAATGCGAGTAGCGTTACAATCGTTAATGGAACATCCATCGTTAACATAATTACAATGGCAATTAAAATGGTTGCGATATCGAGCCAAACGTTCATTAAACCAATCATGACAAAGTTTCTCGTTTGTTCCACATCGTTAATCACTCGGGAAATGACTTCCCCAGCGCGCGTATTGGCATAATAACTTAAGCTCAATTTTTGCAAATGACTATACAATACTTCACGAATGTCATATAAAATTTTATTACTGACATATTGTGCATAATACTGTCTGTAATATTCAACTGGTGGACGGATGACGAAAAATAGCAACATCGTTCCACCTACCCATAAAAACAATTGTCTTGTCGCTTCTTCTGGAGATAAACCAGCATCAGGACTGATAATACCGTCAATAATAATTTTCATTAAGAGCGGCATAAATAATGGAATTGCAAATTTGATAATGCCAATTAAAATCGTTAACACAATCATCCATTTATATGGTTTTACAAACTGCAAATATTTTTTAACACTACTACCCAAAGAATTCCTCACCTCATTATATGTTTCTTGCTTGGTTATTCTACTGAACCCGTACATTCCGCTATAGACGTACTTGCTTCAGCTTTTATTTATCTAACTTCAGGCATCAGCCGCAAGGGTCATAAGCAGACAATCAATGTGACAAAAGCGTCACGATGATTGTCCGACTTATGCCTGTCGCCGCTAGACGATGCCTTCACCTTTTATTTATTCTCCGCGTCAATCGATTTATACAAATCATATCTTGCTGTCCATGCGTCGATAAAGTCGGCTGCGAATGGCCCTTTTCTTTGCTTAATCCAACCGAGCAATTCCTCTAAATAATTATGTAAAATTTGATCGATGACTGCTGGATAATTCATCATTCTTTTATGCAGCTCATATTCATCTTCATCCAAAATTAAATAGCCCATATCTGGAAATACTTTCACATCTAAATCATAGTCAATATACTTTAATGATTGATTATTATAGACGAACGGCGAACTCATATTAACATAATAATACACGCCATCTTCACGTAGCATGCAAATGATATTAAACCATTTTTCGGCATGGAAATAGCAAATTGACGGTTCTCTTGTCACCCAAGTTCGACCATCAGATTCCGTCACCAATGTTTGATCGTTGGCACCAATTATTATATTTTTCGTCGCTTTTAATACGGTCGTTTCATTCCACACCCGATGAATTTGTCCGTCATGTTTATAACTATGTATTTGTATCTTTTCACCTTCCCTAGGAATTGTCATTTTGTCCCCACCTTTTATTTACCTGAAAATTTTGCCCTTATTGTTATTAGTATAACAACTGTCAGCGTAAAGATACAATGATTGCATAACGAAAAGACGGAAGCAACTAAATGCTCCCGTCTTTAGGTGAATCATCCACTACTATCTTGTACCGCGACCGTATGGATTCGGCTGTTGCGTTGAAGTTTTGGACTTCTTCGCTTGAGATTGTTGATTTTGCTTTTTCACTTCCTCAACATCGGTCTCGGCAGCAAATTCCTCTCCCATCATTTGGTTTTGTTGGCCAAATTGAGATTGCTTTTGCATAGATTGCTGAATTTGCTTACGAACTTCTTGCACATTTGTTTCGTTCGGTTTACGTTGATTTGTCAATGGATTTTTCACCTCCGTGCTAATATGATGTGCACAGTTCGATATTTTATTCGTTGGTATTTTTTTCTTTTAATGTTTCCCAAATCTTAACGACTGGAACAGGCTTGGGCATATTTTCCACTTCCTCAGAAGTTAACCATTGATAACGTTCATCTGGTAAGACAACATCCGTTACATCACCATAGTAACTGTCCACTTCCCAAGTTAAATGCGTAAATATATGTTTGAAGGACTGTAATTCATATTGATTGTCCACACGAATTTTTAATTGTTCATATAAAGTTTCTAAAGAAGATTGCTTTGTCGTGCGCTCAATCATTGGAAATTCCCATAAATTCGCAAGTAATCCTTTTTCAGGTCTTTGACGCATTAACCATTCACCACGTTCATTTTGTAAAGCGAACATTGCTACTGGTATAATTTTCTTTTTCACTTTTTTGGACTTCACAGGATAAGCTTGTTGTTCACCAGCATGAAAAGCACCACAATACGCTTGAACAGGACATAATAAACAATGCGGTTTTGGTGTACAAATTGTCGCACCTAATTCCATCAAACCTTGGTTAAAGGATGATGGATCTTCTTGATCAATAACATCCATTACGACTTGCTCAAAAACTTTCCGTGTTTTTGGAACCGCAATATCATCATCAATTTGTAAAATTCTTGATAAGACACGCATGACATTACCATCAACCGCATGTTCAGGCACATTATAAGCAATGCTTAATACGGCACCAGCTGTATATGGTCCGACGCCCTTTAATGTAGAAATTTCTTTTCTCGTTCGGGGCACTGTTCCGCCATACGTTGCCAACACTTCACGAACTCCTGCTTGTAAATTTCTGGCGCGTGAATAATAGCCTAAGCCTTCCCACATTTTTAATAAACCTTCTTCATCCGCTTCAGCTAAAGCTTCCAAAGTCGGATATTTCTTAATGAAACGTTCATAATAAGGAATCACGGTATCTACTCTCGTTTGCTGTAGCATCACTTCTGAAACCCATATATAGTAGGGATTGCTCGTTTGACGCCAAGGCATTTCACGTTTCTCTCGTAAATACCACTCTCTTAATGCTTGTTGGAATTCTGTTTTATATTCTAATAAATGCTTCATATTGGTTAATGGTCTGGAAAAATCATTTCCATAACCGATCAATCGCTCCTTTGATGACATTTGTACAAATTGTTAACTTTTCTCAATCATTAAGCATTTTGTTTCTTGATTTTAAGAAAAGGGTATATGATAAGCAAGAACGGTGAGCAATATGACTCAACTCGTTCGGTGGCCCAATTAGAATGGCTATCTGCATATTGTTTTTCAACTTGAGGTCGTGAAGTATTCGTTAACATAAGCGCTTTAAGTTTATTCAGAGCAATGACTTTCTCTTGTCATTACCTCCGAATTTTTTCGGCTTTGTTCGAAACTTCCTTAAAAATCTCCCAACAGAAGGGAATGATGTAATTGGATACTGGCACACATATCGTTATGGGGGTTGCCATTAGTGGTATCGCTTTAGCAGACCCAGTACTTGCAACTGAAACATCAACACTGTATGCCGCAGTTGGTGGGATTATGATTGGTTCTTTAATACCCGATATTGATACCGTGTTAAAATTACGCAATAACGCCGTTTATATAAAACACCATAGAGGCATCACACATTCTATTCCGGCCGTCTTATTATGGCCGATTGTTTTAGCATCACTGTTACAATTATTACTACCCGCAGCAAACTTCTTACATGTTTGGGCTTGGACGTTTCTAGCCGTATTTTTACATGTATTCGTTGATATTTTCAATGCTTACGGTACACAAGCATTACGACCTTTTTCGAAGCATTGGGTTGCTTTAGGTGTCATTAACACCTTTGATCCGAATATTTTTATCGCGCATGTCATTGCGATTGCCTTTTGGACGTTCGGTTTCAATCCACTCATCGTCTTTCTATCGCTTTACACATTGATTTTCGGCTATTACATCTTACGTTTTGCCGTGAAAAGTGCTGTGAAACATGCCGTTCGAAATCGACTTCCTGATGCCACAGAAATCATTATCTCGCCAACCATTCGATTTTTCCAATGGCGCATTGTTGCTTCATCAGAAGAACATCATTACGTCGGGCGTGCATACGGACGAGCCATTACAATTTACGATCAATTTGAACGCGAGCCTTTACCTAAGCTTCCAGAAGTAGATGCCGCTTTTAAAGATCGAAATGTCAAGGCTTTTACAGAGTTTTCCCCTATTTATCGTTGGGAAATTACCAAACATAAAGATCTTTGTGAAATTCGCTTAATCGATCTTCGTTACCGTAGCAATGATTATTATCCATTCGTTGCTGTCGCGCATGTAGATGAGCAATTAAACGTCGTCAATTCATACACAGGTTGGATTTTCTCCGATGAGAAATTAAACAAAAAATTAAAGTTCATCTCCCACTAATGGGAATCGATAAAACTGGGAGCGCTATGCTACCCAGTTTTATTTTCCTGTTTTCACTGATTTCAACATGGCGATCGGCAATGCTTCTAGCGCCAATCTCCCACCTAAGCGATGACCCCATGCAAAACGACCTTTTAAATAATCAACTTGGAAAAACATCCCGTCATCTCCTTCGATGCGGTATATTTCACCTGGTGTAATCGTCGATGGATCAATTAAATACGATTCGACCATTGTCATTTTTCTTTGATGTACTGCAAACTCATTGACCATTCCCAACTGTTCAGCTTTACGTGCTTTTTCACGTAAATTGGCAATTTCTGTACGTAATTCATGTTCTGTCATTTCACTATAATTTTTTTCATTCATCTTCTTCAAGCTCCTTTTGTTCAATAAATTCATCTATTCTATCTAATGGAATGCCTTTTTGATACATCGACTGTTTGACACGTTGATGCAATTCATATCCATTATATTTACTGCTATATCTTTTCCAAGCTTTATTGCCAATCTTCTCCATAATGTCTTGCCATTCATCTTCTTCCACTTCAAACGTTAAAGATTGAAGCGCCTCTTTAATAATTTCATAAGAGAAGCCTTTACGCAACAATGATTGTTGAATTCTTAATTCTTTTTGTTGCGGTGACTCGGTTTTCGTTTTACGCAGCTCTTTTTCAGCCATTTTTGTCGCCACTGCTAATTGATCATCATCCGTATATGTATCTAAAATTTGCTCTTGTAATGTTTTATCGATGCCTTTTTGTTGCAACTTTTGGCGAATCGCTCTCGGTCCTTGTCCAGTCGTTCTTTTTTGCGTTTCCATTAAAGCTTTCGAAAAGGTTTCATCATTTAAAAAACCGAGACGTCGTAATTTTACAATGGCTTCTAATATGACCGCTTGACCGAATCCTTGTTCCGACAATTTCTCTTTCACTTCATGCTCACTGCGCATTCTAAAACCTAAATAATGAAGTGCCCGATTAAATGCTTTTTCAATTTCATCAGCATACATCAATTCATGGATGAGCCACTCTTCTAGTACTTTTCCTTTTCCTAATTCAAACTTCACAAGGACTGATTCATGGACACTAAAAGCATATTTTTCATCTAAATAAATATTAAATCTTTCGGTATCTCGCTTTTGTTGTGTAATTTTCGTAACTGTAGACAACAGAATCCCCTCCCGTACTATATAATAGTATACATGTTCCATTAAAGTCATTCACAAGTACTGTCTTATATTTATAGAAAAAGGATGATGGATATGAAAATCGTTATTGCAGGTGGCACAGGTTTTGTAGGTACTGAATTAACAAAATTATTACAAAAAGAAGGACATGAAGTCGTTATTTTAACACGTCATCAAAAAGCAAATACAGCCGTTCAATACGTCGAGTGGTTAACAGCGAATAGCAAACCTGAAAAGCATGTTGGGGATGCTGATGTCTTCATTAATTTAGCAGGCGTGTCAATCAATGATGGACGTTGGACGAAAAAGCATCAACAAGCGATTTACACAAGTCGAATGGAAGCGACAGATGCGCTACTTCAGTTAATGACGTCCTTACCTAAAAAGAACAGAACACTCATTAACGCGAGTGCAATTGGACTTTATCCCGCTTCATTACACGCCATTTACACAGAAGAGTCTACGAAAGTAGCCGATGATTTTCTCGCAAAAACGGTCTTTGATTGGGAACGTAAAGCGACGCAAGCGAAAACTGAACATACTCGCGTCGTCTGCACTCGTTTCGGTGTCATTTTGGGTGAAAAAGAAGGGGCATTACCATTAATAGCCATGCCTTATAAATTATACGCTGGTGGTCCAGTCGGCTCTGGTGAACAGTGGCTATCTTGGATTCATGTTGAAGACGTGGCACGCGCGATTTTATTTGCCATTGAACATCACAATATTGAAGGGGCAATCAATTTAACTGCCCCACATCCGAAAAAAATGACCGACTTTGGTCGTACCATCGCCAATGTGTTACATAAGCCATACTGGTTACCCGCACCTTCTTTACTAATGAAAATCGCATTAGGTAAAAAAAGCGACTTAGTATTAAAAGGTCAACAAGTTTATCCAAATGTTTTATTAGAAAATGGCTTTACTTTTACTTATCCCACACTTGATGTGGCATTGGAAAATATTTTCAAGAAATAAACAAGCATAAACGCTTGCCTTTTACGCACACTAAGTAAAAAAGGCAGGGTGAGTCCATTATGAAATCGCATATAGTTGGTATTTTGTTTAGCTTAGGTCTTGTCGTTTTAGGTGTTGTCTTCAACCCTTTTCGTGTTCATGCGGAAGAACTGCATTGGGGATTAAAAAAAGCGACGGATGGTGTTCCTCCTGATGCTGGGGCCGAATTAAATGCCTTACTGGAAAAACACGGCGCCATTTATAAAGGAAATCCCGATGAAAAAATTATTTATTTAACCTTTGATAATGGCTATGAAGCTGGGCATACGGAACCCATATTAGATACCTTAAAAAAGGAAAAGATTCCAGCAACATTTTTCTTAACTGGTCATTATTTAACAAGCGCTACCCCACTTGTGAAAAGAATGTTAGAGGACGGTCATATGATTGGAAATCATTCATATGACCACCCGAATATGGCTAATTTATCAGAAGCAGAAATTGCAGATGAATGGCAAAGATTCGATGATAAGCTAAAAGAATTAACTGGTGAAGAACGCACAATTTATGCACGTCCGCCCAAAGGAATTTTCAATGAAAAGTTATTGGAAATTGGGAATAAATATGGGTATCGTCATATGTTTTGGTCTGTTGCATTTGTTGATTGGCATGAAAATCAGCCAAAAGGAAAACAGTATGCCTATAACGAATTGATGAATCAATTACATCCAGGTGCCATTATTTTAATGCACACTGTCTCCTCAGATAATGCAGAAGCTTTGCCTGATTTCATTCGTGATGCAAGGAAACAAGGTTACCGCTTCGAATCTTTAAACCATGTCGTGCAGCAAGCAGAAAACTTAATGCCCACACTGTAAAAAAGAACAATCAACGAACTAATAGTAAAAGTTCGTTGATTGTTTTTTCATTTGAAGTACATATGCCTCGGCCTGACCTAAGTCGGGAAATGAATTGAACTTCCTCAAATCCTCATTTCCTTAGGTTTGACACTTACTGAAATTAAAAATAAACAACATAAAAACAAAGAAATCACCAGTAAAAAACTAAATCCTGCTTCGAATTCCAAGTATGTACCGCCAAGCGTTGGACCTAATAAACTGCCTAGGCTAAAAAAGATCCCGCACAGTAAATTTCCTGTAGGCAATAATTCTTTCGGTGCTAAGTCTGATACGTAGGAAACACCTAAGGAAAAGATGGAGCCTAGGAAAGAGCCCGCTAAAAAGATAAAGACGAGCATGCCCATATAAATATGTTCTAAAAAGCTAGCAATCAAGAAGGAAAGTGAACCGCCTCCTAAAGTAAGTAAAAACACTGCCCTTCTGCCGATTTTGTCAGACAACATACCGAGTGGCAATTGAGCAATTAGACCACCTGCTGCAAATGTCGCTAAAAAGATGGAAACAGAAGCTTCTTTCAAGCCATTTCTTAACGCATATACTGGATAGATAGCATTTAAAGAAGCCTCTAAAAAGCCATATGCAAATGGACCTAATAAAGCTAGCCAGGCTATCATAATAGTATTTTTAAAACGTATGGCCGTTGTTTGGTTTTGTGCTGTTGTGACAATCTCAGGCTTTTCATTTTTAATTAAAAAGACTAAAGACCAAGCAAACATACATAAAATACCTGATATAATGAAGGGTAATCCTTCAAACACATTAACGAGCGGTACAAATAATGGTCCAATCGCAAAACCAACCCCAACAGAAAGCCCATAAACAGCAATATTTCTTCCTAAACGATGCGGTGGAGATATACTGGTTACCCATGTTTGAGAAGAAAAATGTAAAGCATGGTCCCCAATACCGATTAACAAGCGTAAAATATACCAAAATACAATCGACTTCCAGAGGGGAAATAAGAGTAAACAAGTAAAGACCAGTATGCCACCTACTACCATAACCATTTTATAGCCAAACTTTCGTAATGGCCATTCCATAAAAGGTGATACAAGCAAGGTTCCGATGTATAATGCCGTTGCATTTAAACCATTTAATGCACTCGAAACACCATCACGTTCAAATATCACTGAAATTAAAGGCATTAACATACCTTGTGAAAAGCCAGAAATGGCAACAATAATGACTAATACTGTAAATAATTTTTTATCATAAGCTCCCTTTTGCTCCATATACATTAAACTCCCTTTACCTTTTGAATACTGTATAATCTTATCATATAAAGGAGGGGGAAAACATGAACTTTTCAATGACTGAACATGGTTTCAAAGGGACAACAAATTTTGGAACAATCGATATTTCAGCAAATGACGAACATGGCTTCAGACCTTATCAGCTACTCGTTTCATCAATTGCTGTCTGCAGCGGGGGTATGTTGCGTAATATTTTGGAGAAAATGCGCATGCCAGCTACGCATATTTCAATCGATGTCAAAGAAATTGACAGAAATGAAGAGATAGCAAACAGAGTAGAAAAGATTCACTTACATTTTATAATTGAAGGCGAAAGTATTAAAGAAGATCAACTGCCTCGTGTTTTTGAATTAACAAGGAAAAATTGTTCTATGTTGCAATCCGTCTTACCTGCGATTGAGATAGTGGAGACGTATGAAGTCGTACAATAAGTATTTTTAAACAGCATAAAAGCTTAGTCATCTTTCAATCGATTTGACTAAGCTTTTATGTTTGAAATGAATCTTCATCTTCTTTTATCATACAGTTACACGTATCCAAAAACTCTGGTCGTTTTTTAATCCCTCCTCGTCACTAGTGAATTTCCGACAAGTACTCCTTTCATTTATTTATTAACAATATATTAACATACTTCGAAATAGTCAGCAAATAATTTCTGTAAATAAATAAGATAGCGGTAGAAAGTTATGATTCCACTCACTTTCTACCGCTTTTTTAATAGATTTCTTTAGACAGCATTGCTTTTTGATTTTGCTTGCAATACTTGTTTTCGTTCTCGCATAACTGCATTAATTTGGCCACCAATCATTAAAATGATGGCCGATAAATAGAGCCACATCATCAACACAATAATGGCACCGATACTTCCGTATGTGCTAGAATAGCTGCCATAATTTCCGACGTAAAATGAAAAGCCAACAGAAGTAATAATCCAACCTACCGTAGAAAAAATAGATCCTAAGATAACACTGCTATACGTAATTTTCATATTTGGAACTAACCAATAAATAAGTGAGAATACAACGTATATTAATACGGGCGGAAGAATCCATCTTAAGCTAGTCCAGAGCTTTATGAAGCTATCTTCCATCCCCAAGTAAGAGAAGGCGAATGTTCCAATTTGCTGACCAAAGACAGGTAGAACAAGTGCAATCACTAGTACAGATATTAACATCACTGTGAATACAACCGACATGCCCCTAGCAACAATAAATGACCGTGTTTCTTCTTGGAAATAAGAGCGGTTCAACGCTTGCGTTAAAGCATTCATTCCTTTAGATGCTGACCAAATCGTCGCAATAATACCAAATGATAACAAACCGCCACTTCTGTTATTCAAAATTTCTCCTAAAGTGTTTTCTAATAACTGAGTTACACTTGCAGGCGCATAATCGTTAATAAACATAAAGATTTCTTGTTCATTCAAATTCAAATATGGTAATAAAGTAAAAATAAAAATTAGTAATGGAAACAATGATAGTAAAAAGAAAAATGCTAGTTGGGATGCTAATCCTGTCACATCTACTTTTCTTATACGGGTAATCAATTCTTTCAGAAAACCATTTGTCGTCGTCGGGTCAAACTGATCCACTTCCGCATCTTTAATATCATCCACAAACTTTGCAACTTTCGTCTCTTTTAACTTTTGTGTTTTTTCTTTAATCTTTTGTGATTGAGGAGACGTTGAAACTTTTTTTGGCATCGTTCGCTCGCTCCTTTCGATACCCCCTAATGTGCTAAAATTTATGATTGCGGATTTTGTTCTATAATGCTTTTCATCTCATTTTTCGATTCCATAAATGCTTCTTTTGTGTCTGATACAAGTTCTTTCATTTCAGGGGTTAATTGTCTAATATCATCAACTCTGTCTTTAATATATGTTACATCATTTGAAAACTTGTTAATAATACCTTCATATTTTATTTTCTCTTGTTGAAACTTGTCAGTTAACTGTTCCTTATTTTGTGCGTAATATTGAACTGTAGAAATTGTTTTTTTAGTTTTACCAATCATTTCTTCTCGAGTTGTTTTATCTAGAAAGCTTGCTGCACCACCGATAAATGCACCTAATAAGATCATCATACCAAATTTATTTTTCGCCATTCCAAGTCCTCCATTGCAATTATATTTCTCTTTATTATACCCTTTCGACTATACAAAAAACATTTTTTCGACATTTTCTTAAAATTCTTCTTGACTATTTTGTAAATTTTCGTAAAATTAAAACAATAGAACTATTTCATCATGATAAAGCATAAAATGATTTTACAAGGTTTTGAAAGGATTAGTAAAGAACCGTCTGATTACTATGCAGACAAAAAAGAGATGAATAGGAGGGAATGAAATGTTAGAAATTCTTGATAAAATTGGCGGTATTGTATGGGGAGCTCCGCTACTTGTTCTACTTGTAGGGACAGGTATTTACTTAACATCAAGACTTACGTTTATTCAAGTAAGACTATTACCTTATTCTTTGAAATTAGCTTTTTCAAAAAATCAGGATAAGTCATCTGAAGGGGATATTTCACATTTCCAAGCATTAATGACTGCGATGGCAGCAACTGTTGGGGTCGGAAACATCGTTGGGGTGGCTACTGCTGTCGTACTCGGTGGACCTGGTGCAATTTTCTGGATGTGGGTTGCAGGATTCTTCGGGATGGCAACAAAATATGGTGAAGCCATATTAGCGGTTAAATACCGTGTGAAAGATGCGAACGGTCAAATGGCTGGCGGACCAATGTACTATTTAGAACATGGTTTAAAACAAAAATGGTTAGGTGTACTCTTTGCAATTTTCGGGGCACTTGCTGCATTTGGAATTGGAAATGGTACGCAATCGAAAGCCGTTGCAGACATTATGTCGAGCACTTTTTCAGTTCCACACTGGATTACAGGTGTCGTCTTATTTATTATTGCGGGTATGGTTATATTAGGTGGTATTAAAACAATCGGTCGTGTAACCGCTTTCTTTGTACCGATTATGGCAGCATTTTATATTCTTGCTGGATTGGTCGTCATGGTGATGAACTTCTCACTTATTCCAGAAGCTTTTGCAATGATTTTTAAATTCGCATTCACTGGTGAGGCTGCACTTGGTGGTTCAATCGGTGCGGCAATTCGCTTCGGGGTTGCGCGTGGATTATTCTCGAACGAAGCTGGTCTTGGATCTGCACCAATAGCTGCTGCTGCGGCGAAAACAGATATGCCAGGGCGTCAAGCACTCGTTTCGATGACACAAGTATTTTTTGATACACTTGTTATTTGTTCGATTACTGGTGTGACAATCGTAATGTCAGGGCAATGGAAAGATGGCACAATTGAAGCAGGTAATTTAACTGCAGCTGCATTTGGTCACTTCTTAGGCGGTTGGGGGCCAATCGTCGTAGCAATCGGACTTATTTTCTTTGCAACTTCAACAATTTTTGGATGGGGCTATTACGGAGAAAAATGTTTCCAATACTTATTCCCAAATCCAACAGCCGTTATGATTTATAGAATTGTTTTCGTTTGTTTCATTTTAGTTGGAGCTACGGCTTCTCTAGACGTCATTTGGGCATTAGCAGACGTATTAAACGGGTTAATGGCAATTCCTAACTTAATTGGCTTACTTGGTTTATCGGGTATTATCATCTTTGAAACAAAACGTTTCCAAGAAAAGATGTTGGAAGAAAAACGTAACATGACAAAATAATTATCTACATTTGACAGCTTATGAAAATCATGGCATGATAAGTAGCAATTAGAGAAAGGCGGCTACAATCCATGGATTTATCTACAGCGTCAAAAGAAAACATGATTTTTATGATTGAACAAATTAAAGAAAAATTACGTATGGTAAATGTCGATGCCATGAAAGCAGATAGTTTTAACTTAGACAAATACGATGATTTACTTTTCATCCACAAAATGGTTATGAAACGCAATCACATTAGCACTAACGAAGTTGAAGCAATCGCTGCTGAACTTGGAGAGTTACGTAAATAATGTAAACATCAAAAATCCGAATGGGTTGCATATTCTCGTAGCTTGTTCGGATTTTTTGTTATACAAAACAAACTATATCGATCAAAAAACACTGGAACGTCGAAAAATGAACGTTGCAGTGTTTTTCATTGTTTGTATTTATCTAGTATGATTTTTCGTTCTACTAGTCTACGGTCGTTTTTGTACCATCTTTTGCAACTAAAGGTTGAATTAAAATTTCCACACGGCGGTTTTGATCTCTACCTTCGGCTGTATCATTAGGGGCAACTGGTTGGAATTCTCCATACCCTTTTGCACTGAAAAACCTTGGATCAATCGCTTCATTTTCTGTCATCAATTTCAGGAGATTTACAGCACGCATAACACTTAAGTCCCAGTTTGAAGAAAACTCTGCATTATTCATTGGCACATTATCGGTATGTCCTGTTACAACAATCGGACGCGGTGGATCAAATACGAGCAACTCTGATAGCTCTTCAGCTAACGGCAAATATTCTCCTATTATTTCCGCTTTACCTGGATTAAATAAAATACTATCCATAATCGTTACTCGCAGCCCGTCTTCCGTCATTTCTGCGTTGAATGTATTTTCAAGTTCGTGTAGAGCGATATACTCCTCCACGCCTTCTTTTGCCTCTTCCAATGACTGTTGGTCTTTTAAATATTCCCGTTGAGCTTGCGTCAATTGTGAATCTGTTATGTCGCTATTTCTATCAATAGGAGAAGAGTGATCCATAATGCCTTGACCCCCATCAAATATTTCATTAAAAACAGAAGATAATTTTTCTAACTTTCCTGCATCTACTGTACTCGAAGCAAATAATACGATAAATAATGCCAATAATAACGTCATTAAATCGGCATAAGGTAATAGCCAAGACTCATCCACATGGCCAGAATCTTTCTTCTTTCCTTTACGCTTCTTCGCCAACTGGATCTCCTCCCTTTGCTTCCGATCCATCTAATGCAAGCTTACGTCGTTCTGATAAAGATAAATATGAAGCTAATTTTTGTTCGATGACACGTGGAGATTCTCCTTCTAGTACCGATAAAATACCTTCAATCATCATATTCTTTTGTCGCACTTCTTCGGCTGACTTACGTTTTAACTTATTGGCAAATGGATGCCATAAAACATATCCCGTAAAAATTCCGAGTAATGTCGCAACGAAAGCAGCTGCAACCGCGAATCCTAAAGCATCAATATCATTTAAGTCACTTAATGCAGCAATTAATCCAACAACGGCCCCTAATACTCCTAATGTTGGAGCATAAGTTCCTGCTTGGGAGAAAATTAAAGCACCAACACTATGTCTTTCTTCCATCGCTTCTACTTCTTCTGTTAATACATCGCGAATATAATCCGCATTTTGTCCATCAATCGCTAAACCTAAACCATTTTTCAAAAACATGTCTTCAATTTCATCTGTTTGAGCTTCTAAAGAAAGTAGTCCTTCTCGTCTTGCAACATCTGCCCATTTAGAAAACATTTTAATCAGGTCTGCATCAGAAGCAAGCTTTTGCTCTTTAAATATAATGCCAAATAACTTAGGAAGACGCTTCAACTCATTCATCGGGAACGCAATGATAACAGATGCTGCCGTTCCAAAAATGATAATCAAGATTGCGGCGATATTCCATAAACTTGCTAATGACACACCTTTCATTACCATACCGACTACTAGCGCAACAATACCGACTACTAGTCCAATAATTGTAGATAAATCCATTTGTAAACCCCCAAATAGTACATTCTCTTCCTAATATCGACATTTTTTTTAGCTTCTTTAGTTTTTAGGTTAAAGATTTTATGACTTTAGAAGAAGGAATTTTTCATTTTTAAATGAGATTCGATTGCACTATTAAAGACATAATTGTAATATGAATATAAGGAATGTTTTCACAACTAATAAGCATTCCTTATAAAGGGGAGGAATTTTAAAATGGGTACTTTCAAGGAAAACTTACATAACTATGCTCAACTCGCAGTTGAAGTTGGCGTAAATATTCAACCAGATCAAATTTTGTACATTTCGGCTTCTACAGATGCTGTCGAATTAACGAGACTCATTGCTGAAAAAGCTTATGATGTTGGTGCTCGACAAGTCATTGTCGACTTTAGTGATGATGTGTTAAGTCGCTTACGTTTTGAAAAAGCACCACATGATTCTTTCGAGGAATTTCCTGAGTGGAAAGTAATGGAAAGAGAGCAATTGGTAGAAAAAGGGGCAGCATTTATGAGTATCGTTTCTCAAAGCCCTGATTTATTAAGCGGTGTGGATAGCAATAAAATTGCGGCATTCCAAAAAGCTTCTGGTAAAGCTTTAGAAAAATATCGTCAAGCTTTACAATCTGATAAATTCAGTTGGACAGTAATTGCTGCGCCTTCAAAAGCATGGGCAAACAAAGTATTCCCAGAACTTGCTGAAGAGGAGCAAGTTCCAGCATTATGGGAAGCGATTTTCAAAGCAGTTCGTGCAGATGTCGAAAATCCAGTTGAAGCATGGCAAACGCATGACCAAACTTTACATGAAAAAGTGGACTACTTAAACGACAAAAAGTATATGAAGCTACATTACCGTGCACCTGGAACAGATTTAACGGTGGACTTACCAACAGGACATCTTTGGTGCGGAGCAGGTAGCTTAAATGAAAAAGGACATGCTTTCATGGCCAACATGCCTACCGAAGAAGTCTTTACAGTCCCTCATAAAACAGGCGTAAATGGCTATATTTCAAGTACGAAACCACTGAGCTATGGCGGTAATATTATCGATCAATTTAAATTAACATTTGAAGAAGGTCGTGTCACAGAAGCTGTGGCGAAAGAAGGCGAAACAGTGTTACACCAATTATTAGATACGGATAAAGGCGCAAGACATTTAGGTGAAGTCGCACTTGTTCCTCACGCTTCTCCAATCTCACAATCTAATATTTTGTTTTTCAACACATTATTCGACGAAAATGCTTCGAATCACTTTGCACTAGGAAGCGCTTACTCATTCTGTTTAGAAGGCGGTAAAACAATGTCTTCTGAAGAATTGGTGAAAAACGGTTTAAACCAAAGTATTACCCATGTTGACTTTATGGTTGGTTCAGATGAAATGGATATCGACGGCATTTTACCAGACGGCACAGTTGAAGCGATTTTCCGTAAAGGTAATTGGGCGTTTTAATTCATGTAATGACGTACGATGAAGAATCTGAAGTAATCAGCTACCACTCTATTGAGAGGCTGATTGGCGCATTAAAAAAGTGCATCTGTTGAGATTTGTCACATTTACAAAAAAAATCTTCGGAAGCTCTTAATTTTTTGATTGTTCTATAGTATAATAAAAGCAATAGCTTTATTATGTGGATAGAGAGGAGTCTTATTAATGGGCTTAATGTATTTAACAGTTATTGGCTACATGGTATGCCTCGGACTTGGTGCAGGTTTCATTATGTATTTCCTTCAACAAGCATTCGATTCTAAACAAGCAACAATTATCGATCCAAAACCGGATACAGATTATTAATTTTAAAAAACCTTTATTGTCTTCCATAGATGATAAAGGTTTTTTGATTTCTTCTTTTCATTTATTTCTTTTTTTTGTACAATTAATAGTAAGGTCGATAGAGAGACTTGCTTCTCCTTCGATCAAAAGGAATTGTGGTACTGTTCGTCACGTTCTATCATCTAGTAAGCAAGTACCTTATCATTGCTCTTGTTTTGTTTGATGCTAAACACATTAGATGTAATAGAATGTAGCGTTCTAGCCTATCCGTTGACACGGAATTAAATATAAGATGGGAGCTAAACGATGACTTTATTAAATGATATTTTAGAATTCAACGAAATATTTGTAAATGAAAAGCAATACGAACAGTATGCGACAACAAAATTTCCCGATAAGCGTGTCGTCATTTTAACTTGTATGGATACACGTTTAACAGAATTACTATTAAAAGCGATGAATTTTAAAAATGGTGACGTTAAAATGTTGAAAAGTGCTGGTGCAGTCGTCAACCATCCTTTTGGCGGCATTATGCGTAGCTTATTAGTTGCTATTTATGAACTACAAGCTGATGAAGTATTCATTATTGGTCATCATGATTGCGGTATGAGCTCTATCAATGTCGATGGCATCGTGCAAAAAATGGTTGATCGTGGCATCGATCAAAGTTTGTTTAAAACATTAAACTATTCTGGGATCGACATGAAAGAATGGTTACATGGCTTTAGCGATGTAACTGAAAGTGTTAGAAATAGTGTCGATTTAGTTGTTAATCATCCTTTAATGGATAAAAAAGTACCTGTGCATGGTCTTGTCATTGATCCTGAAACAGGAAAAATCGACAAAATTGTTGATGGCTACCAATAATATCGACGATTTCCCACATTATTTCCCAGGAAATATTAGAAAAGTCGACGCTTGCTTTACGCAAGCGTCGACTTTTTAACTTTACTTTCCATCGGTAAAAAAGGCTTTGATTCTTTCAAAAATCGTCTTCAATCATCGCATATAAATAATGATCTTCCCATACCCCGTTAATAAAAAGCAATTTCCGAAGATAGCCTTCCTGAGTAAAACCTGCTTTCTCCAAGACGGCGATTGAACCTACATTACGTGGTGAGACATAGGCTTCCAAACGATGTAAACCGAGAGCATCAAAAGCAAAAGTACGTACTAACCGAAGTGCATCCGTACCAATGCCTCTTCCTGTCTCATTTTCATCAATGGAATAGCCGACAAAACCACTTGAAAATGGCATTCTCTTGACGGAATATAAGGAAATATGACCAATTAATTTACCTGTATGGCTATCAAAAATACCAAAATTATATTCTCTTCTATTTTGTAATTCTTTTAACGCTTCTTTAATTCTTTGCTTTTGGACACGTACTGTGTAAAATCTTGCTTCTTGTTTGGGCTCATAAATGGTCCAATAGCGTTCATTCGCTTTTAACAAAGAAGTAAATTTTTCAGCATCTTGTTCTTTTAAAATGCGCAAATAACAAAGCGTACCTTCTAATAAAATCACAAAACATCAGTCCTCTTTAACTGTTAATGCTAAAAACTCTTCTACATCTTTCGTACATAAAGAAACGCCTTTTTCCCAGAAAGCTTCTTGTGTAATATCTTCACCAAGATGTTTCATTGCTAAATCTTCTACAGACATAATCGCTGTGTCGCGTAATAAGGCCATATATTTCTCTTCAAAATTACTACCTTCTTCTAAAGCTTTCGCATAAATACTTAGAGAGAATAAGTACCCGAATGTATACGGGAAGTTATAAAACGGTACACCTGTAATGTAGAAATGCAATTTCGATGCCCAGAAGTGTGGATGAACAACATCCAAGGCATCACCATAAGCTTCTCTTTGAGCCTCTTCCATTAAGGTATTCAATCTTGCAGCAGGTACAATACCATTTTTTCTCTCTTCATAAAAACGTGTTTCAAACAAGAAACGTGATTGGATATTCATGAAAAATGCGACACTTCGTTGTACTTTATCTTCTAATAAAGCAATTTTCTCTTCTTTTGTCTCAGCTGCTTTAACTGCTGCATCCGCCACGATCATTTCAGCAAAAGTAGAAGCTGTTTCCGCAACGCCCATCGCATAACCACGGTTTAAATGTGGAACATCTTTTAATGCATAAGAGTGGAATGCATGCCCTAATTCATGTGCAAGTGTCGCCACATTCGACATCGAACCACTATATGTCATAAAAATACGTGATTGTTCTGACAAAGGCATACCTGTACAAAAACCGCCTGGACGTTTATTATCGCGGTCTTCCGCTTCAATCCAACCTTCTTCAAAAGCTTTTCTAGAAAATGCTTCTAGCTCTTTTCCAAATTCACCAAAATGGTTCAAAATGAATTCCGCACCTTCTTGGTAAGAGAGTGTTTTCGTCGAAGTCGTTACAGGTGCATCCAAATCATACCAATTCATTTTATCTTTTCCTAAAATTCTTGCTTTAGCATTTAAGTAGTCCACAAATGGTGCTTGTTGTGCACGTATCGCGCCCCACATTGCATCTAAAGTTTCAGCTTTCATACGATTGTATTTTAAAGGTTCTTGTAACACTTCATCCCAGCCGCGTTTCTCATAAACAGCTAATCTAAAGCCTGCTAAATGGTTTAATGTTGAAGCGAAGAAGTCTTCTTTCGCCGTCCAAGCTTCCTCTAACTTTTCAAATGCGTCTTGACGTACATTTTCATCTTGATGCGAGCTTAGGTTTGAAGCTTGACCAACCGATAATGTTTTCTCTTCTCCGTCAACTTTAACTGTAACTCTTGTATCAGCAATTAATTGATCATACAGTTGTCCCCATCCTTGATAACCATCCACACTTAAAGCTGTAATTAAGTTTTCTTCTTCCTCTGATAACTTCAGCGCCACTTCTTCGCGCCATTCATTTAAAATGAATTCGTACGTTTTTAGTCCTTCTGTTTGAATTAATTCTGCCCATACTGTGTCTTCTGTTTGCGCTAAAGTTTGTTTGAACTTTAATTGAACTACGCTTAACTGTGCTCCTAATGAGCTCGTTTCTCCTTGTAATAACAATGCTTTTTTATCCGTCGTATCCGCAGCTAAATAACACCCGATAACTGCACCAGCTTGACGTAAATAGCGTCCTGTATCCACTAATTTGTCTAATAATGCCACAACAGTTCCTTCCTCTGATATAGCTGTCGGCACTGCAAATTGTTCTACTTCCTCTTTTAAGATTGCAATTTTTTCAGCAGCCTCGTCTAAATGGCTACGTAACTGCGGTGAGTCACTTCCTCCTTCAAAAAATACGTCCAAGTTCCAAACCTCTGAATACTTCATTTCTACATCTTCCCCTCTGACATTCTTAATTTTCAAAATTCATACTTCTATTGTAGCACGAAATTTCGAAAAGCGAACTATTTTAATTACAAGAATGATTTCTTCAGGAGTTAAAAACCTGACTTTGACCCGTACTGACGCCCCCATCCAACTTTCCCATTTTTCATTCATCCATTCTAATGATTGTTAGCACAATTAATTGTGACGAAACTTTCATATTTTCATCTGTTTTTCTCATTTTTCATAGGTATACTAGAGAATGGGAGGATTTTAAAATGTTTCGACTAATTATAATGGTGCTGTTTTTTATAAGTAGTTTTCTAATTACGATGACAGCCGAACTTGTTCCTTTTAACAATCGCACAGCTACTGAAATTATGAACCGTTTACCTGTAATTTTAGTACCTGCTAATTATGTTTTTATTATATGGATCATCACTTTTTTATTTTTAGGCTTTTGGATATATGGATTTTATCGTCAAAAAGTACAACAATCACAGAAAACGCTATCGTTCCAATCTGTTTTGTTTTGTGCAAGTTTAATCTTAAATAGCTTATTCATTCTACTTTGGCATTATGAATATTTTTTCGCCGCAGTTGCAATTACAGTCGTGCTATTAGTCATGATTTCTATATTATATTTCACTTATCCTAAAACTGAAAATCAATTTTATGGACGTTTACCAATTTCTTTATATCTTGGTTGGATTGTCTTTTCATTTATGTTTTTATCGAACTACACATTAACCCTTATCGCATGGAGTGGTTGGGGCATTAGCCAAACGTTATGGGCAGTCATTTTCTTAACGATTGTCACAGCAATTGGTTTACATTTACTATATCATCATAATGACTTTGCATTTAACTTAGTCATCATATGGGGATTCATTGGCATTGCAGTGAAAAATGGCTTTGATTCCTTATTCGTTTCAACAGCCTGCCTATTTTTGTCAGCTGTCATTATCGCTTGCTTCTTTATTTTCAACCAAAAAAGAAGTACTATATAAGTTCAGTTGAAGATATCACAAATCTCTAAACGGCGAATTAATACCGCGAGAGACTTTATCCGATGTTAAAAACAAGGACTAAACTTATATATGCAATAATTTTTCACATCATAAAAGCCGAAATGCTGTTTCAATGCATTTCGGCTTTTTAAATTAACTATAAGATAATGTATTTCTCTTCAATAATGTAGGTGCAGTTGTAAATAATAAACTAACGACGACACTACATAAAATAATCGATGGAATCATATAGCTCGCATTATATACGACTGAATATAACCAAACTGGCTGTCCTTCTGGTGCGTAACTACCAAAGAAAACAATGCCGCCAATGACATGAATTGTAAAACGTAGCAATCCACCAATTATAGTTCCAACGACAATCGCCGAGACCATCTTCCCTTTATTTTTCTCGCGAATGCCTTTCATTAACCAAAGTGAAGTAACTGCGGCCGCTCCTACTAATGTGTACGCTAATGTATAATCCATAAGCGCTTGTACCCAATGAAAAATTGTGCCTCCGGTAATGAGTTGCAATAAGCCACTAATAAAACCCGTCAACATACCGCCGAATAAGCCCCATCTAAAAGCCATCAAAATGATAGGTAGCATCGATAACGTAATCGAGCCTCCTTGTGGCATCGCAAACAGCGTAATCTTATCTAAAATAAAAGACAAGGCGCCTAAAATCGACACTTCCATTAAAAATTGTAATCTTCTACGATCCATCTGTATTCTCCTCTCCATTTTCGATAGAGATGCGTTACTATAAACAACGGCGTTTTCAAATCATTTCCAAAGAAAAAACATCCTACCGCTAAGTGATAGGATGTTCTGAAAAGGATAGTAAATTTAACTACTTCCTTACATACGCTTCAGTTTCAGCCACATCCCTACGCAAGTATCAACTTACAGGTTCAAAGGGTCAGAATCAGATTCTTTCTCAGCCAACTTGGCTCCCCTTGTGGTATTAATACTTTTATTGTATAAGACTTTCATTTTTTAAGCAAGCTAATCTCAAGAACGATTCGACGAGAGGAGCGTTTTCCGATGAAAGATAAATATTTAAGTGCTGCAAGTTATTTCAGCGTACTCTTTATGCCATTACTATTACCAATCATGCTTTACGTAACGAGCGACGCCCCACTTGTAAAAAAGCATGCAAAAAAAGCATTCTTATCCCAATTAATTCCTATGATTTTCTTACTCATTGGTAGCTTATATATGTACCGGTATTTCATCAATTTTCAACAGCATATCCAATCTGTCAATGTTCCAAGTTTTGGCGGTTTCCAAACTTCCTTACTGTTCTCTATTTTATATAGCGTCAGCTTTCTAATCGTTCTTATTTGGAATATTTTTCAAGGGATTAAAGTGTTGAGGTAGTATGATTTATGAATAGATTTGAACATTCATGCGGATGATTCGTTCCCCCTAAAAATGATTCGATCGCTCACGAAGTTTATTCGCCGTTTAAAGACTTTATTCAACGTTCGGGAGCAAGATTCAATCACTCGCGGAATTAATTCAACGTTCCTAGAAATGATTCGATCACTCGCGAAGTTTATTCGCCGTTTAAAACTTTAATTCGTCGGTCCAAAAAAAGGATTCAAGCACTCACGACATTGATTCACCGTTTAAAAATCTGATTCGCCATTCCAGAAATTCATTCAAAAACGTACGATCATCCTTCAAAAAGCATAAATTAAACGATATGGTTTTTCACTTCACAATAATTTATGGTATAGTGAAACTTGTAAATTATGTACGGTAAGAAAGGATATGTGTGAATTGATCGCTAAAACAGAGAAAGACATAAATGGCTTAAAAAAGATTGGACGTATTGTTGCTGAAATTCGTGAGGAAATGAAAAACGCTGCGGTACCAGGTATTACGACAAAAGAATTAGATGAATTAGGTGGTAAATTATTTGAAGAAAAAGGTGCGGTTTCTGCACCAATTTCACAATATGATTTCCCTGGCTACACTTGTATTAGTGTGGGTCATGAAGTAGCACACGGTATCCCAGGTTCTCGCGTTTTAAAAGACGGAGACATCATCAATATCGACGTTTCTGGTTCTTATGATGGATATTATGCAGACACAGGAATTTCATTCGTAGTTGGTACACCAGATGAGCGCAAACAAAAAATTATTGATGTGGCACAAATCGCTTTTGATCGTGCGATGACGAAAGTAAAAGCTGGTTCTAAATTGAGCGGTATCGGAAAAGCAGTTCACCGTGCTGCAAAAGACAATGGTTTAACAGTCATCCGTAACTTAACAGGTCACGGCATTGGAACTTCTTTACATGAAGAACCACAACATATTTTAAACTATTACGACGCTTGGGACCCAACGATGTTAAAAGAAGGTATGGTGTTAGCTGTCGAACCATTCATTTCGGAAAAAGCGGAAAGCATTATCGAATTAGATGATGGCTGGACTTTTGTAACACCTGATAAATCACTCGTTGCGCAAGTAGAGCATACGATTATCGTCACAAAAGGTGAACCAATTATTTTAACAAAATTAGACGCATAAGAAAAAACTTACAACAGGGTGCGACAATCACATCGCACCCTCGTCGTAAGTTTTTATTTTTTTCTTGATGTAGGCTTTCTTTTATCGAGTAATTTCCCGTGACGATAAATTTTCTCGATTGGCTTCATCCCTTTTGTCAATTTTTCATAATCGTTAATTTCCTTCGGCGATAAAAGTGTTAATGCTTCCCCACTTTCACCTGCTCGTCCCGTACGACCTGAACGATGTAAATATTGTTCGATTGTATGTGGAACATCTACATGAATGACATGTGTTAAGCCTGAAATATCCAAACCTCTCGCTGCTAAATCTGTCGCAATCAATACACTTACTTGCCCTTTACGGAACTTTTGTAACGCTTCCTGTCTTTCCGAAGAACGCATTTCTGAGTGTAGGACAACGATTGGTGCTTTTTTATAACTTAACTTCATTTCTTTCATTAACACTTGATCGACGTGATTCACAAAAGCGAGTGCACGCATATTTGGTAAATGCGCAAGTCCTCTTAATATATCCGTTTTATCACGTACTGAAGTTTCGATATAAGAATGTGTAATCGAACCTTTTTGTGGTAAATCTTTTTTCGATAAACGAATAAATAACGGTTCTTTCATAAATTGTTCTGCAACACGTTCAATTTCTTCTGTAATCGTCGCAGATACGAGTAAAATTTGACGTTCTGGATTCGTTCCATTAATCATATTTTTAATCATGACGCGGTGATCTCTAGATAATAAAACATCGCCTTCATCCAATACAACTTGACGAATATCGAATAATTTTAATTTACGGTTTTGACTTAATTCATTTAAACGCCCCGGTGTCCCAACGATAATGGTCGGTTTCTTTTTCAGTCGTTCAATTTGTCTCTTAATATTTGCGCCGCCAATCATCGCTGCTACTGTAACTGGTGTTCCACTAATCCATTCGCGGATTACGTCTGTAATTTGCATCGCTAGTTCTTGTGATGGCACAATAATCATTGCTTGTGTCTGCTTTTTCGTACCATCAACCATTTGTAGGATTGGTAAGACGTAAGCTAATGTTTTCCCTGTTCCTGTAGGCGACTGAGCCACAATATCTTTTCCAGCTAACGCTTCTGGTACCATTTGTTTTTGAATTGGCATCGCATCTTTAAACTTCCATTTGTCGCGGAATACTTCGTCCATTTGTTCAATAAATGACATGTTAAATCCCTTCTTTACACTTTATTTTAGTTAGAAAAAGACATCCAGTGTGATGGTGTGACGTCTTACTGGATGCCTCAAAATTATACGTTCTTTAATTGATACCCACATTTTTCGATTGCAACCTCTGCAAGCACGGTTAATGAATCGACACAGTTTGTTAAGCCTAACTCTTGTTGCACAATCGCTAATTCTGTACAGCCTAAAATGAGTACATCGCATGCAGCTTCTTGCATCGCTTCATCAATTAAGAGCCATTTCTCTTTAGATGCAGGTCGTCCTGCTTTGACATCTTCATAAATCAAAGACATGACCAATTGCTGTGTTTTTTCATTTGGAATAATCGCTTCTACACCAAAACGGTCACATGCATCTTGATAAATACAAGTAGAAATCGTTCCTGACGTTGCTAAAATACCGATACGTTTTGCTCCTCTACGCTGCACAGCTTGTACCGTTTCATCAATCATATTAATGACTGGAATTGGACTTTCTGCTACTAAATCTTCATAAAAAGAGTGCGCTGTATTACAAGGTATAATTAATACTTCAGCTCCAGCTTGTGCGAGCTTATGCATATCTTTAACAATATATGGGACTGGACTTTCTTCACTTTCCCCAAGAATAAAAGCCGTTCGATCCGGTATTGTCGTGTTATTTGTAATGACCATATTCACATGGTCTTGGTCTTTCTCCGCAACTGTTTTCCTAACAATCATTTCCCCAATTTGCATCGTTGCAAGTGGACCAACACCACCAATAATGCCTAAAGTTTTCTTTTCCATTGTCTCTGCCCTCATCTTCACATAAACAATTCATTCGTTTAACGTTTCTTTAATTTTTTTCTAAAACGCTTCACCATCGGTATAACTTGGGTAATGACTTTATACATGAAAGGCTTATACACTTTATTGATTTCGCCGATATACTCTGTCGGTCCGTCCTTTTCACAAAAGCTTTTCTTGAATGTGTACAGACCATCGCCTTCTTCAAAATAGCCTCCAAAATCATACAGTTCTGCTTGCTCTTCTAAGCCCCATTTAATCATTTCATAATTCATCACATGGTTGACGTTCAAATTACGCTTTATATTCGTACTACCAGCGTATAAATAATACATTTTACCTTCATAATTAATTGTCAATGCCCCTGCTAATAAATCCTCTTCATGAGTCATAATATAAATTCTTGAGTTTTCATAGGTTTCGATAATTTTCTTGAAATATTCAACAGGGCGAATCGTAATGCCATTTCGTTCTGACATGACCTTATACGTTTCATGCATCAGCTCAATGTCTTTCTCATCACGTGAATAACGCGTTTCTACACCTTTTCTTAAGCCACCACGAATATTACTACGGCATCTTTTTGAAAAACGCATCATAATCGATTCTTCATCATGTCCTTTTAAATCCAGAATCATATTTTTACGTGGCTGAATCAGTTGTTCTTGATCATCTTCTTTTGAAATAACTGTAAATCCAGCTTGCTGATACAAGTCATATAATTTGTCAGAATAAGCAATTTCTGGATCGAATTTTAACATAATCGCTTTATGTTTTTTCGCTAAAACTTGAACTTCATCCATTAACTTTTGTACTAATTGGATATTATACACATCACAAACGGGTCCTCGTGTCGCATACAACATCGAATAACCGAGTGGTAATTGTTTAATTAATACTGTCATTGCCGCAATGATTTCGCCATTTTCTTCTACATAAACAAACTCATTGCCCCAATCGTCTTTTACTTCTGCCCATTTACGATCTTGCATCATCGATCTGTAAAGCGAATTTCGTACAAATGCATCATATTTCGCTACTTGTTCTTTATTTGAAATGTCCAAAACTGGCATCCGGTGCAACCTCCAATATTTTTACCGCCGCTGATCTTTTCATCCATTAATCTTTAAGTTTGAAGTACTTTTCAAAGCGTTCATAATAACTTTTATAAAAAGAATTCAGTTTAAACTTTCGAATAAATCCTAAATCTTTTTTATAATAAAGCGTGCTAGACGCCTTACCTTTGTCAAAACGATCAATCACTTGCTCTTTTAACTCTTCATCCATCGTGTATTGAATTAATAAATCTTTAGGAACTGTATGCCATAAATGGTTATTTGTTCCATATTCAGTCGGTGCTGGACGATCATACACACGATCTTCCACTAAATACTTTGCCATATTGTAACCATTCGCCGTTACAAAATAACTGCTGCGACCTTGGCGGATATTTAATTCAAAAATTTTATACTTTCCATCACGACGATCATATTTCAAGTCAATATTCGCGTAGCCTCTAAAGCCAATCGCTTGTAAAAACTTTTTATATTGCGCATAAAGTTCTTGGTTTTCTTCACCAATAATCCCCACATAATTACCAATTAAAATTGGCGTATAATCTTCTAAAATAACACGTCCTAAACACATCATGCGCACTTCCCCATGCTGATCCACATAGGCATTTAAAACGCGCATAACTGTATCATTTCCAGGGATATAGTCTTGAACGATCAATGAATCTTCGTATGTTGAAGAATAAATTTGACGAATCGCTTCTGAAAATGACGCTTGATCATGTAACACATACGCTTTTTTCTTACCTTCGAATTGTGCATTGAAAAACGTCATACTGTCTGAAGCTTTGACCACCACTGGAAAGTCAAATGGCAACTCCATATCTGGGTCCATTCCTTTTCTAAAAATAAACGTTTCAGGATAGTCTAATCCATGTTCTTCACACATTTCATAAAAACGTTCTTTATAAACAACTTCATCCATTAATGATTCACTAATAAATGGTAAAATATAATATGGCTCTAATTTTTCTCTACTGCGAATCGCAAGTTCCGCATAGTTTTCATTGCTCGCTACGACTAATAATTTTTCCGCACGATGCTTTAACTCTTCATATAATTTCAGCATACTTTCCACAAAAATTTCTGGTTCATCGACACGATCAAAAATTTTCTTTTCCACAATTTTACTGTGCATGGTCGGTAAAATATGTCCTTTTGTCACGATAATGCTTTTAATGCCATATTGTTCATGAAATGCTCTAGCCATTCCGTAAGCATTATCATCAGATCCCAATATGACGGGTAAAAAATCTGCTTTTCCCATGTTTATTTCCTCTTTTCTAACACTGTTTTCATGTATGATGATTTGATTTTTAGTTAATATTTCAGGTTCTTTATTGAAACGTGTTCTTGATCGTACATTTCGCTACATGTACTCGTATCGCTATTTTAATCAAGCGCCTATTGTGGACAAGAGCCATGTTTCATAAAATGTTTTACTTTTAAATATGGATTTTCATGGTTATATATATATATCCAAAAATAGTTTACTATTATATACCAAGATGTTCAAAAATGTCCACACCCTCTTTAAATTTACGTGAAAAATCGAGAGCTGTCAATTTTACCGTGATTTATCAACGTTATGAATTTTGGCTTAATCAGAAAGTGGCGAACAACTCGTGATCCATTTGAATTCATGAATTGCCGCTTTGCACGATGTTAATTTTCTTTCATTTAGAATCGAGAGATGTTTTTACTTGCATTTAGCTGCTGAGTATTAGCAAATATAGACTTTTTATAATCAATTCGTTTTTTAAGCGAATGCTTTTAAAGTTCAAGTGATGAGCGATGATTTAATTCTGTGAATAATTGAATCTTTTTGATGAGCGACAAATTATTCGCGCGAAGGGCCGAATCTTCCTCGTGAGAGATTGAGTCTTTCAAAAAAATCATTCTTAAATTAGCAAACCTAATTTACTGCAATTATTTTATAAGCAGTATAAAAAATGAAGACAGGACTAGTTATGCTAGCCCTGCCCATTACTTTTTCACTTCATCTAAATCAATTTTCGCTCTCGAAAAACCTCTTCCTAAAATTTCAGAAGCATTAATAAAGACGACAAATGCTTCTGGCTCAACTTCTTGCACGAGCTTTTTAAAGTAAATTGCTTCCGATTGTTCCACGACACATAAAATCATCGTTTTCTCGTTATTCGAATATCCACCAATTGTTTTCACCTTAGTCAACCCGCGGTTCATCTCATCTCTAATAACGGCTTGAACTTCCTCTTCACGATCAGTAATGACTAAAATTAATTTTGTCGAAGCACTTTGTAATTGTACGAAGTCAATCACTTTACTCGTCACATAAATCGACATCAGTGCGTATAATGCCAATTCAAAATCAAAGACAAATGCTGACGTAATGACGACGGCTCCATCAACAAAAAGTTGCGAAAATCCACTCGATAACCCTGTATATTTCTTTAAAATTTGAGCGAGTAATGTCGTACCACCTGTCGAACCATTTCCTCGGTACACAATCCCAAGCCCAACTCCTAATACAATTCCGCCATAAATCGCTGCCAACAATGGATTTTCAACAGCTAGCCCCATATCAGCAGTAAGCCAAATAACCAATGGGACGGCCAAAGTACCAACGAACGTTTTCACACCAAATGTGCGTCCTAAAAAAATCACGCCTACAACTAGCAACGGAATGTTAATTGCCCATTGTACAAAAGCGGGTGTAAACTGAAACAACTCATACAAAATCGTACTAATTCCAGAAACGCCACCTGCTGCTAACCTTGCAGGTAAATAAAAAATATTATAAGCAAGCCCAACCAATGCCGCTCCAATAACAATTTGTATATATTCAAATGCCGTAGATTGTCCAAACTTACGAAACACCACGGTCCCCCCCTTTCACTCAACTGTTCCAGTTTAACAAAAAAAACGTCTTTTGTCGTTTTCCGCGGAGTATTCAGAATCTTCTTCTTTGCGGTGCCTGGCACAAACAGCGTAACGATTCCGAATTGTTACTCATAAAGTGCCAGACATAGCGTTTACACAATTAAAAAAGAGCATCCCGCAAGATGCTCTTTCCCATTAATCCTTATCTAGCTTAAAACTCTTCTTCATTTGTAATGTAAATTAACTTCCAACTATCCGATGCGACAATTTCAGAAATTTTGAGGCGTTCGCCGTGACCTAAAATAACTTCATCATCAACAATAGCAACGATCATTGCTTTAATACCATTGTCGTAGTTAATATAAATATCCCCTACAGAAGGGCTAGCCGCAGAGTCTTGTAAGGCTTCTTGTTCTAGTTGTTTTTCATGTGCTAACTGTGCTTCTGTTACCAGTGATGCGTCTTCGTAGTCAATCGGATTGCTGTCCTCAAGTACACCAGGTACCATCGTCATAAACTCTTTACGTTTTACTGTGTTTAGTAAAGTTGTGTATACTTTTCCATCCACGAGTTCGCCCACTTTTTCAAATTCATTTAAGCCGTAATGGTCTAAATGCCCTGGATCTGGATGCGTAATTAAAATATAGCCATCCACTTCTGCTGGCTCCTCTTTTTTCAATGTGTAGCGCGTCCCCATTAACATAAAGGAATCCATATCTTTAGGTCTATATAATTTAATTTCGTCTGCTTTACATGACACTTGTTCCATATCCTTTACACGATATAATTGTACCGATAAACGGGATAATGGCTTTACCGAATAAACCTTGTGCAACTCATTTTTATAATAAACAAACTGTCCTTTACGTACTTGTAATAGATTCATTTCAATTCCTCCTATTTCAATCCATAATTCTTTTTACAATTGCCATAAATTCCACGGATAGTCAGCTGGTGGACTACATTGTATGCGAATCATTTCCTTTGTAGTAGGATGTGGAAACTCTAATTCATTCGCCCATAATGCAATTTGTTGTCCTTTTTTATTCACCTGCTGCCCGTACTTTTGATCGCCGTATAATGGATGTCCGATTGTAGATAATTGTACCCGAATTTGATGGGACCGACCTGTATGTAATTTTACAGCCACTAAACTTAATTGCTCTTTTGATTGTAAAACTTCATAATCCAATATTGCTTTCTTACTTTGTTTATGATTTTGATCAACTGAACGAACCATATTTTTCTGTGTATCTTTCAGTAAATAATGGGTTAATTGATTTTTAGATTTTTTCGGCACACCACGTACGACCGCCAAATATTTACGGTTCAATTCATTTTTGCGAATCACGTCCGATAATCGAGAAGCTGCTTTTGACGTTTTAGCAAATACCATTACACCGCCTACTGGTCTATCTAAACGATGCACGAGTGCTAAATACACATTTCCCGGCTTATTATAACGCACTTTAATATCTTCTTTTAAAATGGTTAATAAATCTCGGTCTTGACTGCTATCTGCTTGGACAGGTATATTGACAGGCTTTTCAACGACTAATACATGATTATCTTCGTATAAAATCCGAATATCCATATGACAACTCCTTTTTAACGTTTCCCTATTTTACTATTTATAATCATCTTTCCTGATTTTAGTATTAAAAAAAAGAAAAAAGGAAGATTCCTTTTCTCTTCTATTCATTTGATTCATGTTAAAGATACATGATTTATAAGTACTTTACTAGCCTTTCTTTCACTTTTTTAAAACAATTTAAACATGACGATAAATCATAAATCTTTCTCGCTCATCTTCATCAAATGCGGCATCGAAAACGACTTCCTGCACACATTCAAATGGCGTTTCCTCTTCCAGAAAAACTCGATAAGCTTTCGACGGATAATATAGCATTAATTCCACTACACGCGGATGCTCTTCTATAGAAGTAACTATATTTTGAATCACGATTTTAAAAATTTCAATCGAAAACGGATTAAAGAAAAAGAATGTTGTATCCTCTTTTTCAACGGGGTATGCTTCAGCAAATTGTTGTACGACGCGAATCGGCTCTTTTACTTTTTTATATTTTTGCAAATACGAAGACTCATTCATTAAAGCTCTCCGATATAAAAACGGATCCATTTCTACACCTGTAACCGGAATATGGAAATAATGATGCACGTAAAATAAAATCCGACCTTTCCCACAACCAAAATCGACCAACGTACCATTACGCTGAATTTCCCATTGATCAAACAATTTGTCCAACGTCTCATACGGCGTCGCTTCATATATATGATAATGCTGCGTATGGCGAATTGATTCTACAGAATGCATCGTATCAATTCGGAGCAATCGATCCCTTTCTTTTTCAGTTAACATTAAATGCCCCCTTGCTTAATGATATGGTGAATGGTTTTTGAACGGCGAATTAGTTTTCTAAGCGACGAACTATTCTCGCGAACGGCGAATTAATTTCATAAGCGACGAATTAATCTCGCGAACGGCGAATTATCTTCATAAGCGACGAATTAATCTCGCGAACGGCGAATTAGTTTTCTAAGCGACGAATTAATCTCGCGAACGGCGAATTATCTTCATAAACGGTGAATTCATTCATCAATTTCTATCATTAAATAGACCAACCACTCTTACTTTATCCTTCTCATTGAATGGCTTTCAAATAAAGATCAAGTGAATCTTCTACTTCCTTTTCGACTAATGAAATAAAATCACGATAATCATTTGTTGTATGTGCATGATCCAATGCTTCATAATACACTAAACGGTTTTCTACTTTGATAATTACTGGCGGATAACCATCTTTCATAAGTTCCAAATTTAACAGCAGTCTTGCTGTTCTATCATTTCCATCGATAAATGGATGAATGCCTACGAATAAAGCATGTAAGATGGCACCTCGTTCAACTGCATGAAGATGAACCCCTTCAGTTTGATACCAATTCACCATATCCTCCATTTGCTCTTGAATCAAAAACGCTGCAGGTGGTACATGTTTTGCCCCAGAGATAAATACTTGTTCATTTCGATAAACACCAGCATACTCATCGTCAATCCCTTTTAACACGAGCCGATGGATATTTTTAATTTGCCATTCTGAAAGAGGCTCTTGATTTTTTACAATTTCTTCTATATATGAAATAGCATGTTGGTGATTAATCACTTCCAAATGCTCTCGTAACGTTTTACCACCTACTGTTATACCTTCTAAGACAACCTTCGTTTCATGTAATGTTAAAGTATTTCCTTCTATCGCGTTTGAATTGTATGTCCACTCCAAAAATAATTTTTCCCGTAGTGTTCGCAATGTATGTTTGGGTAGTGGACGTGCTGCATCTAACCGTTCTTTTTTCTCTTGAATCGCTTTTAACAAATACCTCACCACTTCCGCTTATCGTTAATTTCAACATGTAATCCGTGCATTCCTTACGATATATTATAACATAGGCTACTGATAAAACGTTTTAACCAAATTTACAAAAGCCTCTCCCACTTTTGTGAGAAAGGATCAATTAATAACGCTATCTGACGAACGCTGACAACCCGCCATTCCTACAACATCAGAATCTTTACAATAAATTTACACAACCTTCATATTCCCTCAACAATCATTTACTATACTAAACTAAGTTAGAAAATGATCGGAGGATCTGTTATGACTTTATTAACGGAACAAAAAGAACCAGTACAATTACGCGTCATGGACAATGCCAATTGGCAAAAACCACTTTATGAAACACATGGCTTAAATCTTTGGTACGGCACAACACATGCCCTTAAAAATATCGACTTACCGATTTATGATAAAGAAGTAACAGCAATTATCGGCCCATCAGGTTGCGGAAAATCAACCTATTTAAAAACATTGAATCGCATGGTTGAAATGACACCAGATGTTTCCATTTCTGGCACGATCTCTTTACGAGAAAAAAGTATTTTTGATAAATCCATTCCAGTAGAATTATTGCGTGCGAAAGTCGGCATGGTATTCCAAAAGCCAAACCCTTTCCCGAAATCAATCTTTGAAAACGTTGCTTTCGGTCCTAGAATTCACGGCATTCGCAATAAAAACTTGCTCGAGAAAATCGTACAAGAAAGCTTAGAAAAAGCAGCTTTATGGGATGAAGTTAAAAATCGTCTTCACACAAGTGCATTCGGTCTTTCTGGTGGTCAACAACAACGACTTTGTATCGCTAGATGTCTAGCAGTTGATCCAGAAGTCATCTTAATGGATGAACCGACATCTGCACTAGACCCTGTTTCAACAAGAAAAGTTGAAGAGTTAATTAGTGAGATTAAAAATGACGTTACAATCGTAATCGTAACACATAATATGCAACAAGCGGCTCGTATTTCAGACCGCACTGCGTTTTTCTTAAATGGCGAATTAATCGAGTATGATCGCACGGATAAAATTTTCAATGAACCAAAAGAGAAGCTCACATACGACTATGTAAATGGCCAATTTGGTTGATTTTAACCTATACAAACGAAGCATCTTTCATCAAAGTAACGCCGATGAAAGATGCTTTTTTAATGCTTGATAAAGTCGATGGTTCCTGGAAATGATTTAATCACTTACAAGATTCAACTAGCACCTGACACTAGTGCTTTTAATTTCTCTCCAAACAAAAGTAATACTTAAATTACTAGTTTTCGGCTGCTGAATGCCAGTAATTCGTGGTTTGTTTCTGAAGTAGGAGTCGTGTAGCAAGCACGAGTAAGGTATACGCGATTTCCATAATTAAGAGCCATAACGCTTATAAATGATTCGAACACTCACGGGATTAATTCGCCGCTCCATGAAATGATTCGAACACTCACAGGATTAATTCGCCGTTCCGTGAAATGATTCGAACACTCACAGGATTAATTCGCCGTTCCGTGAAATGATTCAGTCACTCACAGGATTAATTCACCGTTCCGTGAAATGATTCGATCACTCACAAAATTTATTCACCGTTCAGCTAAATAATTCGACCACTCACGCAACTCATTTACCACTTTATAATTCGATTTTTCTCCTCCCAAAATTGATTGGCCATCCAGCAATAACCACTTCCCTCTCTCAAAGAATTTCGAGATGAATCGACTTCCCTTATAATCAAGCCTCTATAAATCAACCCTTTTGGACATTTTATCCACTTTTACATTCTCTTTACAAAAATCTTGAACGACCTTTACAAAGTCTCTTTATACTTTTAATTAGCAAGTGTTCGTGAAACAAACACTTCAAACAAAATGAGCTATATTGGGAGGACAAGGGAAATGAAATTGAAAAATCTCTTCTTACTAACGATCGTTGCTGCAATGATTGCGATTTTGGCAGCATGTGGCGGTAACGCGGAAGGTTCGGATGAATCAAACGGTTCAAATGATGGTAGTAATGGTAACGACAATAGCGGTAGTGAACAAACAGAAACAGAGTTAGAAGGCAGCGTTGTCATCGATGGATCTGGTACAGTTTATCCACTAATGGCGAAAATTGCTGAAGAATATATGATTAACGAACAAGAAAATGTATCTGTAGAAGTGAGCCGTGCTGGAACAAGTGCTGGTTTCAAAAAATTCTTAGTCGAAAATGGAAATGACTTTAACGATGCATCTCGTCAAATTAAAGAAGAAGAACAAGCTGAAGCGGATAGCCTTGGCATGGAAGTAAAAGAATTAAAAGTAGCATTAGACGGTTTAACATTTGTAATTAATAAAGACAATGATTGGGCAAAAGAATTAACACCTGAACAATTAATCAGTATTTTCCAAGCGGATGGAAATGTAAAAAAATGGTCTGATTTAAACCCTGAATGGCCAGACGAAGAAATCAAACCAATGGGACCAAACGAAAACCATGGTACGTATGAATTCTTCTATGAAAATGTATTAGACAAGCAAGATTTAGCAGATCACGTAAAATTAGAGCAAGATTATTCAACACTTGTAAACTTAGTTTCTGAAGATAAGAACGGTATTGCATTCTTCGGTTTCGGTTATTATGTGAACAACGATGACAAATTACAAGCAGTAAGCGTTGACTTTGGTAACGGTGCAGTAGAACCATCTCTAGACACAATTAGCGAAGATGGAGAGTACGCTGACTTCACTCGTCCGGTATTCACTTACTTAAACGTTGACAATGCAAAAGAGAAACCTCAAGTTTTAGACTATGCAATTTATGTCATTAACAACATCAATACATTTGCTGGTGAAACTGGTTTCGCACCAATTCCAGAAAATGAAGTACAAGAGAACTTAGAGTTTTTAAATAACCTCAAATAATTTCTAGCAACATCAAGTAGATAGAAAGAAGATGAGCGGCTGTTGAACTCATCTTCTTTCTATATCTTTCTATAAAGGAGCATAAAAGCGAATGACTATTCCAGATCATTTAGGAGATAAACAACAACTCAATATTCGCGAACTCATTCAAGAAAAGCGTGACCAGCGTAAAGTTCGAAATACGATCGAGAAATGGATTCCTAAATTTCTATTTATGTTAGCTATGGTTTCTATTTTGACAACGATTGGCATCATCTTTACTTTATCGGCTGAAACAATTGAGTTTTTCAAACGTGTACCACTCATTGATTTCTTTACGGGCACTGTATTAAAACCATTAAGTCAAACACCACAATTCGGTATTCTGCCACTTGTGATGGGAACTTTGACGTCATCTGTCATTGCTCTACTCGTTGCGGCGCCTATTGGTTTAATGTCGGCAATTTACTTAAGTCAATATGCATCGGAAAGCGTGCGAAAGGTTTTAAAACCGCTCTTAGAATTATTAGCAGGTATTCCTACAATTGTTTATGGATTCTTCGCATTTACATTTGTCACGCCTCTCCTTAGAGAATTTATTCCAAGGCTTGAGGCAACAAATATATTAAGCCCAGGGATTGTTATGGGTGTGATGATCATTCCGATGATTGCTTCTTTATCTGAAGACGCGATGAGTTCAGTTCCAAATGCGATGCGTGAAGGTGCGCTCGGATTAGGAGCAACGAAATTAGAAGTCACTCGTAAAGTAGTGATTCCTGCAGCTTTATCAGGAATTATCGCTTCATTTGTACTCGGTATTTCACGAGCAATTGGTGAAACGATGATTGTCACAATCGCAAGTGGTAGTACAAAAAACTTTACGTTCGACATTACGCAATCTATGCAAACAATGACGGCTTATATTGTTGAAGTAACTGGTGGGGATGCATCTACTGGATCAACTGTTTATTACAGCTTATACGCAGTTGCAATGACATTATTCATCTTTACATTATGTATGAATATACTCGCTCGAAAAATCTCTAAAAAGTTTAGGGAGGAATACTAAATGCAACAAGTAGAAGAACAAAAACTCGCACGTCGCATTAACTTTCGAATACTAAAAAATAAACTCTCGAGCTTTATTTTTCTTGCGGCAACTTTATTCGGTTTAGTCATTTTAGCGATGCTCATCTATCGTGTATTTGCGGATGGATTTAGTTGGCTTAATATGGACTTTTTAACGGGGAAACTGTCTACTCAACCTGAACGTGCAGGTATTATGGGGGCTATTCTCGGTACGTTATGGCTTATGCTCGTCGTTATTCCGGTGACAATGTTTTTAGGTATTGGAACAGCTATTTACTTGGAGTTATACGCTAAAAAAGGTGTCGTACAAGCTTTTATTCAAACGAATATTGCAAACTTAGCAGGTGTACCTTCCATCGTTTACGGAATTTTAGGATTAACGATTTTCGCTCGTGTGTTAAACCTAGGCAACGTCGTTTTAGCTGGAGGTTTAACGATGTCATTACTCATTTTGCCAATTATTATCGTCGCGAGTCAAGAAGCATTGCGCGCGATTCCGAGTCATTTAAGCGAGGCATCTTATGGAATCGGCGCAACTAAATGGCAAACGATTCAATCGGTCATTTTACCTGTTGCAATACCGAGTATTTTAACAGGTGCTATTTTAGCTTTATCCCGTGCAATCGGAGAAACAGCACCACTAGTCGTCCTTGGGATTCCAGCATTACTCATCCCGTTCCCTGGCGGCATATTCGACCGTTTCACAGTACTTCCAATGCAAATTTATTATTGGACAATTGATGCTTCATTAACTGCAGAGTACGCAAACCTTGCAGCAGCAACAATTATCGTCCTATTAGTTTGTCTACTCATTTTAAACTCGACAGCGATTTTAATTCGGAATAAATTTCAAAAGCAGTTCTAATCATAGCCTTCTCTCTCACTACCGATGTGGAGAGAAGTTTTTTTAATCGAAAAAACGAAACAACCTGACGACTAATGAAAAGAGTATTCGAAACGGCCAAATAATGATTTCTGGGAAGAAAAACAAAACATCCCAGAGGCAACCCTCTTTCTCCTGCTTTCTCTTTCGTCCTTTGCGTTCCACACGTTCATTCATGCATAGATCCCCCCATGCGTACTTTTCTATCTAGTATAATTCATTTCGTTGTGAGCTAGCAATAAATAGCGGAATATTCAAATCATATTTAATCTTGATTTGAAATGGGGGCGATGTTCCCGAGGAATGATTCGGTCACTTACGGAATTTATTCGCCGTTCCGTGAAATGATTCGGTCACTCGCGAGATTAATTCGTCGTTCAGGAAATTATTCCGCCTCTCGCGAAATTAATTCGCCGTTCAGAAAAATGATTCGGTCATTCACAGGATTTATTCGCCGTTCAGATAAATAATTCAACCACTCACGAGAATAATTCACCGTTCAAAAAATCGAGTCGACGAACCACGCAACTGATTCCCAACACTTTCTCTCCACATTTCCTAAACTAAATAAAACACGCCACCATTAATAATATCCATACAAATTTTCGCTTCGTATTGTTCTTTTAACGCTTGGCATTCCACTTCATATTGAGCTGGCTTTTCCTCCATATGCTCGTAAAAATAATCCAATACACGGCGCTCTTTTTCATATAACAATTTTGCTTCATCTGCCCAATCATGATTTTCCTTTAAAATATGATCTTCTAATAATTGCTGTAAGCGGTAAATCGCTTTTTCAAATGCAATGACAGGTGGTACTGGAAACAATCCTTGTGGTTGCTCGGTTGCCAATTCTTTTTCCTTTAATCGGTCAAAAAATTGGTCCCATACTTCTCCCGTCATCAAATTCATGCCTAATGAATACAACATTTCCTTCGTTTGATGACAGCGATAAGTGACCTTTATATTTAAATGAAGCCACGGTGTTAAGACGCCGTCTTGCAGTTCTTTCGATGTTTCATACAAATAAACAAAAGATCCCATTTCACGAAGCGCATCCATAATCGTCCGAAGCCGAGGTGCGCCTAAATGAAGCGGTTCTCCGCGTATCGCCGCAGTTTCTTCACTCGGATTTGTAATGAGTGTCAATTGTGCTGGATTCGGCTCATCGCCTGTCGCATCAATATATTTCCAATAAAAGGGTCGATTCATAATTTTGCGGTCCATCTCATTCGTTAGTTGAACGATTAAATAATTTGGATCATTGCTCAAAACCTGACACATTGTCTCGTCGAAAAATGTTTGTAATTGCTGATGTAATTGAGTTGATTGCATATTGTCCCCTTCTATCCTGTCGTTCTTTTTTGTTGATCAAAACGTGAAAGGAGCTCATCCAATTCACCTATTACATTTTCAAAAACATCAATTTTTTCATAGAGTACTGTTAAAATATGATCTTCAATTGTATCTTGAACGGCTAAATTGTAAACATGCACTGGCTTTTCTTGGCCAATCCGATGTACACGACCAATTCTTTGTTCTAATTTCATCGGATTCCACGGCAAATCATAATTAATAACGGTATTACAAAACTGTAAGTTAATCCCTTCACTACCTGATTCTGTCGCAATTAACACTTGTGCTTTTTCTTTAAATAGCTGCTTCATCCAATCCCGTTTATTTTTACTAAAACGACCGTTAAAGGGGACGGAAGAAATGCCTTTTTGCAATAAAAAGCTCTGTAAAAAGAGTTGACTCGCTTCATATTCTGTAAAAATAATCACTTTATCGTCTGCCTGTTGAATCAATTCATAAACTTTTTCAGCCTTCGCATTTACTTCCAAAGCCATCAATTCTTCGAGCAATTGATTTACCTTTTTCTGCACATCAAGCGCACAATTCTGTTTGATTTTTTCTAACGTTAATGCAGTCGCTTCTTTACTACTACATAACTCTTTTTGCAAGGTCATCATCGTAAAAGCATTTGAAAACACTGGCGATTCATCTTTCAATGCTTGAATTTTCTCGTACACTGCTCGCTCTTTTGCTGTGAATTGAATCGAAACCCCTTCCACGTGCCGCTTCGTCCACTCCAAATCCGTTTCACTGCGCGTCGTTCTAACCATGACTTGATGGACCAATTCATGCACAAATCGCTCCGCCTCATCTTGCCGTTTAGCCGCTTTAAACATCGATTGAAAAGAAGCTGCATTTCCCAAATGACCAGGTTTTAACAATGAGATTAAATGAAACAGTTCAAATATATTATTTTGAATAGGCGTTGCCGTTAATAATAAACAAAACTTCTTCTTCAACTGTTGCACAAATTGATAGTTTTGCGTTTTAGCATTTTTTAATTTATGTGCTTCATCAATAATGATTAAATCATAATCTTGCTGAAAGATTCTCTCACGATGCGGTGAACGTTTGGCAGCATCAATGCTCATGACAACCGTTTCTACCATCGTCAAATCACTATTTTTTCGGTAAGCAAGTGCTGGAATCATAAATTTAGTGCCAAGCTCTTCTACCCATTGATGAACGAGTGAAGCGGGTGCTAGAATTAATGCTTTTTTAACGAGTCCGCGAATGAAGTATTCTTTTAAAATCAGTCCTGCTTCAATCGTCTTCCCAAGCCCAACTTCATCCGCTAAAATCGCTTTGCCATTCATTTTTTCAATAACTGTTGTGGCCACTTCTATTTGGTGTGGAAATGGCTTTAAATTAGGCAAATGCTGCAAACTTTTCAGACCTTTAAACTCTTGAATTAACGCACTTTCTGTCATTTCATAATTCATTTTAAATAGCGTCCAAGAATCCCAATCAGCTGAACCTTTTAGTCTTTCTAAAAACTGCTCTTGCCAGTGCGTCGACTTTTCAACTTCCATTTCTCCACCTCAACTCTGTCTTTTCTTTTATAGATAGAATGGACGAAAAGCCAACGAATCATACATATTAGATCCGTTCAGCGAAGATTTAACAAATCTCTGCACGAACGACGAATTAACTTTGCGAGTGATCGAATCTTTTACGCGAACGACGAATTAATTTCACGTACGATTGAATCTTCCCCGCAAACGACGAATTAATTTCGCGTACGATTGAATCTTCCCCGCAAACGACGAATTAATTTCGCGTACGATTGAATCTTCCCCACAAACGACGAATTAATTTCATGAACGGTTGAATCATGCCCACAAACGACCACTTCCCATTTCGGGCGCCATTCATATAAAGAAAAACATGTAGCCACGAAAACTTTCCCTAGCTACATGCTTATTGACTTTACTGATTTTGAAGCATCTTCTCAGGATAATCAGTAAAGATTGCTGACACCCCAAGTGCTTGTAATTGCTTCATGTAATCTACTTCATTCACTGTAAACACACGTACAGTGCCGCCATCTGCAATCATATTTTTAATGGACGTACGATTCGCTGACGGTAAAAACAAGTGTAATGCTTCGGCATTTAGCAATTGTAAATAGCGTGCAGGTTCGATAATGGCTTCCATTAATAAGGCTGCAATTTCTAAATCTGGTTGTAAATAATGTACGATTTGCAAGGATTCATGATTGAATGAAGAAATGACAACGCGCTCTTCAAGTTGATTCGCCTTCACGATTGCAATTACTTTTTCTTCAATGCCTTCATAATGGTAAATATCTGTTTTAATTTCGATGTTCATCTTATGATTCGTGTCTTTAAAGACGTCTAACACTTCTTGTAAAGTTGGGATCGTTTCACCACGAAATTGTTCTGAAAACCAACTGCCAAAATCATATTGCTTTAATTCAGCCAATGTCATATCTTGAACAAGCCCTTTTCCATTGGAAGTGCGGTTAATTTTCTCATCGTGAATGACAACAACTTCCCCGTCTTTCGTCAAATGGACATCAAATTCCACACCTTCAATTGGAAGTCGAGCCGCTTCTTGAAATGCGGCGATTGTGTTTTCAGGATGCGTACCTGAAGCACCTCGATGGGCATAAATTTCCATATGCGTTCGTCCTCCTTCTTGTTTTGAAATGGAACGTTCAGCACTTACTTTTTTGTTTTATTGGCAATTTCCATCGCACGATTTGTACCCTTTGCCGCTTCATCCAATACTTCTTGCGGATCTTTTCCTTGGTACAACTCTTCCAATGCAGTTACGATATGCTGACGTGACTCTGGGAATACCGAAATTAATGCACCTTGTGTTGCAAGTCCTGGCACTGTATCTTGTAACTGATCCACCGTTACTTTAATTTGTGGTGTTTCAGTCCAAGCTTTTTGAACACTTTCCTCGTCATATGCAGCAGGATTAATTGCGAAGTATCCTGTTTCTAAATGCCATTTAGCTTGGATTTCAGGTGTTGTTAAAAACTTCATAAACTCCCATGCAGCATCTTGTTGTTCTTCCGCAATGCCTTTTGACATCCATAAAGACGCACCGCCAATTACAACCCCATTACGCTCTACATCGTCTGCGTATGGAATATAAGCAACGCCAACTTCAAACGGTGAGTTTTCAATCATGTCCGCCACACCTGCAGAAGAATCCATATACATTGCTACTTTTTCCGTAGAGAATGCTGAACGAATATCATCCCAGTTTGTACCAAAATTACCAAAAGTACCTGCCTTGTTCATCTCTTCTAAAAACTTAAATACTTTCAAACCTTCTTCACCATTAAATAAAGCTTCTGTCGCATCGCCTAAACGACCATTGTCTTCATTCACATATAATCCGCCTTGTGTTGCGACAAGCTGTTCAAAAAACCAACCGTATGTCAACATTGAAAATCCAGCCATATCGTCTGTTTTTAATTTTGCCGCTGCATCAATAACTTCTTGGAACGTTTCAGGAGCTTTCTCAGGATCTAGCCCTGCTGCTTTAAACGCATCTTTATTATAAACCATAACAGGTGTAGATGAGTTAAATGGCATTGAATATAATTGTCCATCTACTTTATAATAGTTTAAAATATTTTCCTCTAATTGTGATAAATCATATTGGTCCTTTTCGATAAATGTATGCATTGGCTCAATGAATCCACTATCAATCATATATTTCGTTCCAACTTCAAACACTTGTGTAATCGCCGGTGCATTTGCAGTTCCACCAACTGTTCTTAATTTCGTTAAAGATTCTTCATAAGATCCTTGGAACTCTGCATTGACATGATAGTCTTCTTGAGAATTATTAAATTCATCGACAATCGAATCTAATGTCTCCTGTCCAGCACCACTCATCGCATGCCAAAACTCAATTTCAACCTTGCCATCCTCATTTTTCGGTGCTTCGCCACTTGAACTAGAACCACTTTCATTACTTGAATCGCTATTCGTACAAGCCGTCAATACAAGTACTGCAAATAATGCCCAAAATAATACCATCGATTTAAACTTTTTCGTCATCTTCATTCACTCCTTATTATTTTAATGCGCCTTGCGATAAACCTTTTTGTAATTGTTTTTGCCCTAAAAATAACAATAATAATGTAGGGATAATGACAATCATAACGCCCGCCATGACAACGCCCCACTCCGTCGCTGTTTCTTGTGATTGCAACTGTTTCAACCCAATTTGGACGGTACGAACGGAATCATTTGTCGTAATTAATAATGGCCATAAATACATATTCCACGTTGTTAAGAAACCATAAGCACCTAACGTCACTAAGCTTGTTTTCGATACTGGTAAAATGACACGCCAGAAAAATCCAAAGCGACCAATTCCAGCAATTCGAGACGCTTCATATAGCTCATGCGGAATCGTTTTAAAATGCTGCCTTAATAAAAACGTACCGAATGCGAGCGCGAAAAATGGAAATGTTAATCCTTGGTACGTATTCATCCAATCCAACTTTTGAATAATTAAGAAGTTCGGAATCATCGTCGCTTCCCATGGAATCATCATGGTAGAAATGAATAAGTAAAATACTGCCTTACTGCCGCGAAATGGAATAAATACAAACGCATAAGCAGCTAAACTACAGACGACTAACTGACCTACCATCACCCCAGCCGACACAATAAAACTATTGATAATGTAATTTAAAAGAGGCAAACGCTCAAAAACCCTACTATAATTATCAAATTGGATCGACTGTGGCAAAAACTTCCCTTGCATAATTTCTGGTCCAGTCATAAATGAAATCATAAACGCATAAATAACTGGGAAAAAGACAATCAATGCTGCAACCGTTAGTAAAAAATAAAAACCAATTTTCTTCGGAAGGCTCATTGTCATTGATAATGCACCTTCTTTTCTCCAAATTTAAATTGTAAAGCTGTAACGATTAAAATCATTAAAAATAAAAAGATTGCTTGCGCACTTGCTGTTCCAAACTGATAATTGACAAATGCCTCCTTATAAATCGAATAAACAATCAAATTCGTTGATTGAGAAGGACCGCCTTTTGTTAAAATATCAATTTGTCCAAATGACTGAAATGCATTAATGAGTGTAATCGTAATGATGAAAAATAATGTCGGTGACAACATTGGGATTGTAATGCGTCTTAATCGATAGAAATAACCCGCTCCATCGATTCGAGAGCTTTCATATAGATGTTCATCAATATTTTGTAAGCCACCCAATATAATCAAGAACGAAAAGCCTAAATTCATCCAGATCGTCGATAACGAAACGGAAAACAAAGCCCAACTTGGGTCTAATAACCATTCCACTTGTGGCAAGTTGATCACTTCTAACACTCTGTTAAACATCCCAATACTCGGATGAAATAAAAACAGCCAGACGACGGATGAAGCAGCTACAGAAACCCCCATTGTAGACGAGAATATTGTTCTGAAAAACCCAATCCCTTTTAATTTTTCATTTGCCAGTAATGCTAATATAAGCGCAATCACAATCGTCGTTGGCACCGTATATAACACGAATAACCCTGTCGCTTTCATACTGTTTAAAAACTCTGGAGACTGCAGTAAATACGTAAAGTTTTCAAACCCGACAAACATTACTGCTTCCCCATTTTGATTCGTTAAAAAGAAACTTAAATACAGCGTGCGAATCATTGGGTAAAAGATAAAAACTGAAAACAATACAATCGATGGCAATAAATAAAGTAAAGCTGTTCGGCTATTGGCAGTGCGTTCCCAAAAGCTTTGTTTCATCCCCGCATTCATACAAGCACCTCTTTACGTTCCAAACGATTGCCCGCTTTCGCTGATTTTTTCACTAATCGATCTGATTCACTATCAAACAATGACAATGCAGCAAAATCCAATTCAATCAGCACAACGTCCCCAATGTCGATTTGCCATTGTCCATTCCACTTCACTGCCCATTCTGTCTCGCCTAGTGAAAACGAAAAGATCGTTTCATCCCCCAACACTTCGACATTCGTGACAACAACTTCAAAACGGTTTTCTGCTAGCGTTTGTTCTGTCGCCATCGTAATATGTTCTGGTCGAATGCCGACTGTATATTGTGCATTCGGTAGTGTAGTAGTTTCTGTACTTGGCACAGTAATCGCAATGTTTTCATTCAGTACAAGTTGATTTTTTTCACGCGCATACGTCGCCTTCTTTAAATTCATAGAAGGTGAACCGATAAAAGTAGCAACGAAAGGATTTTCAGGATAATTATAAATTTCAATCGGCTTGCCAACTTGTTGGATTTCGCCTTGATTCAAAATCATAATGCGGTCACCCATCGTCATCGCTTCTACTTGGTCATGTGTGACATAAATCATCGTCATATTTAACTCACGTTGAATTCTTCTAAGCTCCGAACGCATTTGCGCACGTAATTTCGCATCTAAGTTAGACAATGGTTCGTCCATTAAACAAATTGGTGCTTCACTTACAATCGCTCTTGCCAGTGCAACACGTTGTCTTTGTCCGCCTGATAACGCCCGTGGTTTACGATCTAAATAATCTGTTAAACCGAGCATTTCTGCCGCTTCCGTAACGCGTTTCTTTTGTTCATCTTTTTTAATTTTCTTCACATGCAAACCGAAAGCAATATTTTGCTCAACTGTTAAATGTGGATACAATGCATAGTTTTGGAACACCATTGATAATTCTCTTTTATTTGGTGGCAACTGATTGGCAACTTGATCGCCAATTTTCAACGTGCCACCCGTAATTTCTTCTAATCCCGCAATCATACGTAACATCGTACTTTTCCCACATCCCGATGGACCGACTAACACAAAAAACTCTCCTGGTTCAATCGTGACATTAATATTTGATAAAATATCGACTGTTTTGTCGTATGTTTTGGATATATTTGATAATTCAACTCTTTTCACTTAGAAACTCCTCTCAAAATCGAAACTTACAAATTACATCTTACAAGTAATTTTTGTGATTTTAAGTAGATTTACAGTTTCTTCATAAACGTTTTACAAAGCATTCCAGCAAATTTTGTCGTTAAATGCTTACCATCCTTACGTTTAGCTCATTTTGATGTGTAAACCTTTATTTACAGTACATTAACAAATAGGATATTCATTTTATTGAAAAGAGGCTCATTCATTCAAGCACTGGATTGGTTCAGCTAACAAATTTACAATTAGTATTAAATTGAACGGTGAATTAATCTTGCGAATGGCCGAATGATTTCAATAAGCGACGAATTCTTGTCTTAAATGATTGAATCAAATGAGCGAATGGTTGAATCATTCGCTTGAACGGTCGAATCCATTTCAAAAATAAACTTATGTAGAAATCATTTTTCAAACGTAAAAAACACCTCCTCCCAAAATAGGAGAAGATGTTTTCAAATGTTTTTATTAAGCTTCTTGTTCTTCTGAAGATGCATCAGCTGCTTCTAACAATAAAGCTTTCGCAGTCGAATCTTGTAATTCGCGGAATAATGCTTCATCGTTCGCCAATGCAATTCCATAAGAAGGAATCATTTCTTTAATTTTAGCTTCCCATTCGTTCTTTTGCTGTGGGAAACATTTTTCAATGACTTCTAACATGACATGTACAGCAGTTGAAGCACCTGGAGAAGCGCCTAGTAATGCTGCAACAGAGCCATCCGCCGCACTCACTACTTCCGTACCAAATTGCAATGTACCTTTACCTTTTTCTGTATCTTTAATCACTTGAACACGTTGACCTGCAACAACGAGATCCCAATCTTCCGCTTTCGCATTTGGAATAAATTGACGTAGCTCTTCCATACGTTGTTCTTTCGATAACATTAATTGTTGAATTAAATACTTCGTTAACGCCATTTCCTTCGCACCAGCGGCAAGCATTGTCGTAATATTATGCGGTTTGATTGATGTTGGTAAATCCATAATCGAACCTTCTTTTAAAAACTTCGGCGTAAAGCCAGCGAAAGGTCCGAATAATAATGATTTTTCATTATCGATATAACGCGTATCTAAATGTGGTACCGACATCGGCGGTGCACCAACAGCCGCTTTTCCGTATACTTTTGCATGATGTTCATTCGCAATTTCAGGGTTTTTACAAACCATAAATAAACCACTAACCGGGAAACCACCGATATGTTTACTTTCAGGAATGCCCGTCTTTTGCAGTAAGTGTAAACTACCTCCACCAGCACCGATAAAGACGAATTTAGCAATATGTACTTCTACAGCTCCAGTATTTAGGTTTTTCACTTTAACAGCCCAACGACCATCAGCAGTTCTTTTAATTGTTTTCACATCATGTTTATGGTGAATGTCCACGTTTTGTTGTTGTAAATGATCGAACAACATACGCGTTAACGCACCAAAATTCACATCTGTACCTGTATCTATTTTTGTAGCAGCCAGCGGTTCAGTCACTTGACGATCTTTCATCATCAGTGGAACCCATTCTTTTAGCTTTTCTGGGTCATCTGAGAACTCCATCCCTTCAAAGAAAGGACTTTTTGTAAGCGCTTTATAACGCTTTTTAAGGAATTCAACATTGTCTTTCCCATGAACATAGCTCATATGTGGTAACGGCATAATAAAATCTTGCGGGTTCGAAATGAGCCCACGCTCTACCAAATATGCCCAAAATTGTCTAGAGAGTAAAAATTGTTCGTTAATTTTTAAAGCTTTCGACACGTCGATTGAACCATCGGCTTGTTCAGTCGTATAGTTCAACTCACAAAGTGCAGCATGTCCAGTTCCAGCGTTATTCCACTCATTAGAACTTTCAATTCCTGACTCTGCTAATTTTTCAAAAACAGTTAACTTCCAATCGGGTGCTAATTCTTTTAGTAACGTCCCCAGAGTAGCACTCATAATTCCGGCACCAATTAAGATCACATCTGAATTTCTTTGTTCGTTGCTCATTTTCACCCTACCTCACACCATATATTCGAAAAAGTGACCGCTTTTCCCCAGCCCTTTTCTGTAACAGTTATATCTTACAATTACTATTATAGGATAGTTCACAGACAATGGGAACCAATCTTTGAAAAAAACTTTTATTGAGAACTTCTATTCCGATTAAAAAGGGTATTTTGATTCCTTTAGGAATGATAAGAGTGGAATTTAACGAAGTTTCACATGGATTTAACGAAATTTACGGTTTATTCAACGAAGTGCGATCGATTCAACGAAGTTTGGACCTGATTCAACGAGGTTTTACCCTATTTCAACGAAGTTCAGCGACTATTCAACGAAGTCCCCCCTCATAAGACCAACGCACTTCCCGACAATCCTCGTTAATCAAAAGACTTACTCTAAACCTCAAATAAAGAACATTCATTACTAGTTTTCATCAGATAAATGCCTGAAACTAAGGATTTCTCTAAACACTCCCTCTCGCATGACAGCTGCTTAATGATTTTATCAACAATCAAAAATGATTCCAGTACACAGCCCTGCTCCTCATTTATAAAAGCCAAAAATCACTCTAGCATAATGCGTTTGCTAGAGTGATTTTCCCGTTAAGCGTCTTTACTTTTTTCTACCAACCATTTAATCACTTCGACATCGAGTGGGATGACGACTTTGTCTGTGATGATGCCTTCTTCATTGACGATATACGTTGTTGGGTAGACCATGACATCATATAAATCTTTGACGTTGCCATCTTGATCCATTAACACTGGGAACGTTAAGCCTAACTCTTCAACAAATTGTGGGACTTTGTCTTGACTGCCACGTTCTATTGTTGTCATATTAACGGCTAAAATTTCAATATTGTCCTGTTCTTGATATTGCTCATAATACTTTTCCATTTCTGGCATTTCCACTCGGCAAGGCGGACACCAGGATGCCCAGAAATTGAGCATGACCATTTTCTCACCTTTATAATCAGCTAATGAAAACTTTTCTCCGTCTAAAGAAGTTAAAGTAAAATTCGGCGCTTTTTGTCCTACTTCCAATCCTGCATCTAAGTCTAAACTTGTATCTACACGATTTTCTGGTAATTGATCAATATTTACATTTTCATATTCCGCAAATTTGCCTGTAGGCTTCGGCTCAGATTGCGGTAAATTCGTCACGACTGTAATCATAATCATGACCAACACAAGTCCAATTGCTACGCCCGTTAGGATTTGTTTCATTCTTTTTTTCATTTCACAAACTCCCTTGTAGATGATCCGATAATTTTTCATTCTACTTATTAGTTTAGTATACGTTAGAAATAGTTTGCGTTCTACTTATTGACAATTTACGTACATCAAATAATATTACATAAAATTCCACCTCTTTACTAAATTCAGATAATATTGTATATTGAAAATTACTAAAGGATGGAGGAGATGCTATTGTTAAAGAAAACTACAGAAGTTGTTGCCAAAATAGTGGAGGCACATGCGACAAAACAACCAATCGAATTTATTCGACATCAATATACTTTAACCGAAGAGGAAGCATACAATATACAAGATGATGTTGTTGAAGAACTCAAAAAACAATCTAATAGCGATGTGGCGGGTTATAAAATTAGTATGACGAGCGTTGAAACACAAGCAATTGCTAATACTCATGAACCTGCATATGGTACTTTTTTACAAGCTTACATAATAAACAATCAAACAGAAGTTCAGCTTGATTCACTATTTTCACCCTTGATTGAGCCAGAAATTTTATTTGTGCTTGAAGAAGATTTATCAAATGATGCCGATGCAGAAGAAATCATTGCAAAAAGTAAAATTTGCGCAGGAATCGAAATTCCAGATGCACGTTATATGGATTGGTTCCCAAACTTTTCTTTAGCGGATTTACTTGCTGACAATACAGCGACAGGCTTAGTTGTCACTTCAGATTTGATAAATCCACTCAGTTTGGATGATTTCGCAAAAATTGACATGCAGCTATTTCTCAATGACCAAAAAATTGCAGAAGGACATTCTTCAGCGGTACTGGGAAATCCCGTTACTTCTGTTGAATGGCTTGTGAAAAAGCTTGCTGCGAAAGGTAAATCCTTAACAAAAGGAATGGTTATTTCTTCTGGTACATTTATTTCACCTTTAAAAGTTCAAAAAGGGACCTATCGCGTCACTTACGCTGATGTCGGAGAAGTATCCGTAACATTTAAATAATCACTAGCTACAGTAGAAACTCAAAAAGACTTCTACTGTAGGCTTTTAAATGTATTTATTAATGTTCTAATACTTTTATTAACTGAAGCAATACTTGAATAGTGCTTTTACTTTGTAAAACAGGCTGAAGAATATAAGAAAATGTTCTTGTAAAAAGTTCATTTCCCAGTCGAACAACGATTAATTCTTCATGCTTTAATTCTTTCTCAATTACACTTTTTGAAAGTAAGGAAATTCCCATTCCTTGTAAAAGACTTTCTTTTATTCCTTGGTTACTGCTGACAGTAATCATCGATTTTGTTCGAAGTCCATTTGAACGAATGATATGCATTAAATACTCGCGTGTTCCCGACCCTTCTTCTCTTGTAATCCATGTCAGGTTTTGCAAGTCTTTCCAAGTCTTTACTTCCTTTTCATTCAAATAACTCGGTGCACAAACAATGAAAAGTTCGTCTTTCATAAAAGAATGAATTGTCAATTCTTGCTCATCCATCTGCCCTTCTATTAAACCAATATCGACTTGAAATTCACGAACTTTCTTAACAACTTCCTCTGTATTACCAATATAAACATTCATTTCGAGCTCTGGGTAGTTTGCTTGAATTTCTTTTAGAATAGCGGGTAAAATATACTCACCTATTGTAAATGAAGCACCAATCTTCAATTCCCCTTGGATGGCATTATGGTGCAACAATATCTCTTCTTTCACTTGCTCATACAAAGCAAGAATTTGTTTAGAACGATTGTATAGCATTTTACCTGTGGGTGTGATTTGCACTTGCTTTGGCGATCGTAAAAATAACTTCGTCTGAAATTCTTGTTCTAAATTTTTAATATGCAAACTCACTGTCGGCTGTGAAATATGCAACACTTCCGAAGCTTTTGTGAAATTTTTCAAATCCGCTAACACGACAAATGTTTTTAATGCATCGTAATACATCGAATCACCCCTAGTCATTAGTAATAATAATTATACCAATAATTTATATGTATTTTACTAATCATTACTTTTTATTTAAAGTAAAAGTAGATATAAAAAATAAGGAAGTGATTTAGATGCATGCAATGAGTAAAAATCAGTCCAAACCAGATAAAAAAATAAACTTCATAAAAGGTCTTCTGCTCACATTACTTATAGCATTAGTCGCAAAATTTTTATCGCAATTTCCATTCTTGTCTATTATGGGTCAACTGGTGATTGCAATATTAATCGGAATGGCCTGGAGATCTACCATAGGATTGCCAGGCACTCTTCAGCCTGGTGTCACATTTTCAAGTAAAAAACTTTTGCGGTTAGGCATTATTCTTTTAGGAATGCGGTTAAATTTAGCAGACATTTATAATGCTGGACCAAGTGTTATTTTGCTTGCTGTCATAGTCATTATTTTTACACTAATCATCGTTTTCCTATTAACACGTATATTCCATGTAGATAAAAAACTAGGGATTCTTACCGCCTGTGGAACTGCAATTTGTGGTGCAGCCGCGGTTGTTGCAATTGCCCCACAAATTAGAGCTAGTGAAGAAGAAACCGCAGTCAGTGCGGCTACAGTTGCAATACTAGGGACTCTTTTCACATTAATTTATACCGCATTATACCCTATTTTAAATTTAACAGAAAAAGGATATGGTGTATTTGCAGGTGGAACATTACATGAAATTGCCCACGTAATCGCAGCTGCTGCAGTTGGTGGAGACACCGCTGTTGATATTGCAGTTATTGTAAAATTAACGCGTGTTGCACTTTTAGTACCCGTCGCTCTTATTATTGGTTTCGCTGTTCAAAAGCTTTCTAATAATACAAATGAAAAGAAATTTTCTATGTCATCTATCCCTTGGTTTATTTTTGGCTTTATCGCAATGAGTGGCTTTAACACTTTGGGTATTGTTTCGGAAGCAATCGCAAATAAGATTGTAAATATAGCCTATTTATTAATTGCTATGGCTATGGCTGGTCTTGGCTTAGGGGTTGAATTTAAAACTTTTAGCCGATTAGGTATGAAAGCATTTATTGCAGGACTGATTGGATCAGTATTATTATCCGTTTTAGGTTATTTTTTAGTCATTAAATTCCAAATGTCTTAACGAAGGATATATTAATCTCCCGCTTCTATTTTCATCCATTTTTGACAAGGATACGCCATCTGAGTTGTGTCCTGGGCAATCGCCCAACAATTCAGGTGGCGAGGAATTGTCGTCGCTGGCAGAGCGAAACCTTTCTAATCTATCTAGCCTCTTAATAATTGCCAGAATATTCCACCTCAGTATCATTAAATATATAAAATGGGGTGAATATCAGTGACAACAATTACGGCTAAAATTCAAATTTACGTGTCTGCCCATGACGTGGAAATCCTCGAATCCACCACAACTGCTTACCAGCGAGCATGTAATTGGTTAAGCAAAAATATCTTTCAAACACAAGTACTAAATCTAGCCAAACTCAATAATCAATACTACAAAACCCTTCTTGAAAACTTCGGATTAAAAAGACAAATGGCTCAATCGGTTATTAGAACGGTCGTTGCTAGATACAAGTCCGCGAAATCAAACGGTCATCAATGGGCTAAGGTACATTTTCAGCTCCCCGAGTATGATCTCGTTTGGAATCGTGATTATTCGCTCAATCAAGACTTATTTTCAGTCAATACTTTAAGCGGTCGTTTAAAATTCAAGTTTGAGAAAAAAGCGATGAAACGTTATTTTAATGGCACTTGGAAATTTGGGACAGCCAAACTTGTCTATAAATTCAACAAATGGTTTCTCCACATCCCCATGACTAAAAAGTTTGAGAAATTAGAATCCCATAATGTCAATCATGTTGTCGGCATTGATCTAGGTATCAATTTTCTTGCGACGACTTACGACACCCATAGTAAAACAACCTTTTTTAGCGGCAAACAATTCAAACAGAAACACGGACACTATAAAGCTTTACGTAAACAACTCGCCAAAAAACAAACCGCTTCAGCACGTTCAAGAATCAAAGCCATTGGTTCAAGAGAAAACCGTTATGTGACAGATGTCAATCATCAAATCACAAAGGCACTCGTTGAACGTTACCCAAGAGGGATTTGTTTTGTCCTTGAAGATTTGACAGGTGTGCGTAAAGCGACTGAAAAAATACGTGTGAATCATAGATATGTCAATGTTTCCTGGGCATTCCATCAATTTCGTGAAATGTTAACCTATAAGGCGGCAATGAAAGGACAGTTAGTCATCGTCGTAAACCCAGCTTACACTTCTCAAACATGTCCAAAATGTCAACATAGAGCGAAAGAAAATCGCCATAAAAAGACGCATACGTTCTGTTGTAAAAA
>ERZ808028.174-NODE-174-length-66912-cov-7.153228_pt1 | contig 66912 bp, 63 predicted proteins | sample MGYA00380184_ERZ808028 | MGnify/ENA primary metagenome ERZ808028 (study PRJEB31490, sample SAMN06133397) | mouse gut metagenome | isolation source: J8_1 | host: mice | place: China: Chengdu | collected 2015-05 ... | reverse complement strand
TCGGCGCCTTCTTCTGGTAGTTCAACGAAAACGATGTCTCCTAGTTCAGATTGAGCGAAATGTGTAATTCCGATACGGTAGTTACCGTTCTCGTCTTTTACCCATTCGTGTTCTTTTGAGTACTTCAATTCTTTTGGTGTATTCATGTCATTGCCCCCATACTTTTATAATTCATTGCCTTAATTTCACTTTCATTATACACGAACAATAAAACAATTCAAGTTAAAATCGTTCGCTTTACAACAAAAATGGAAATTAATCTCTCAACATTCATCATGCCATATTTCACGCAAAAATACAAGATAAGTATAAGAGTATACTAAATAATTCGACAATTATTCACAATTGAATTTGCAAAACTATTTTAATAGCGTTCGCAATCATATATTGATTCGATCCTTCAGACGATTAATTCGCCGCTCCATATAAAAAAACTCTGAAACATTAGCACTTCAATGAATCAGAGTTTGGTAGTTTATAGATTATCTCCAAGTTTCTTCAAATGTTTCTTCTTTAAAGCCGACTGTAATTTTACCGTTTCCGAAAACGATTGGGCGTTTAATTAACATGCCGTTTGATGCAAGTAAGTCAATTTTCTCATCATCAGACATCTTCGGAAGCTTGTCTTTTAAATTTTCTTCACGATAGACTTTTCCACTCGTATTAAAGAATTTCTTCATATCTAACCCTGAAGTTTCAATCATTTCCTTCAATGTTTCAGCTGTCGGTGGTGTTTCCACTAAATTTACTTCTTCAAATTGAAGCCCTTCGTCTTTTAACCACTTTTGAGCCTTTCTGCACGTGCTACATTTCGGGTAGCCATAATATGTAAGTTTCATATAACTTTCCCCTCCTTGCATTCATCATACCAAAAAAACTCTCTCAGATGTACTAAGTCACCTGAAAGAGTTTTGTGTGAATCAATTAAACGATATACTTTGCAGCTTCGATTAGTTTTTCAGAAGCTTCGCGTTTTTTCACAATAATATTATGTGGGTTAGAACGTGTTAATTTGCGCAGTGCCGATAACATCATACGTTGATTATCGCCATCAACTGCTGCTAATAGTGTTTCTTTCGCATCTTTCTCAATTTGTTCAAATGCTTCTTGACAGAAAATTTCTGTGTATAACACTTTTTGAGCTGCTTTTTCTTCGCCATCACGTTTCACAGCTTTTTCAGCACGTAATAATGCTGATTCCATTGCGAATACGTTGTTTGCGATGTCCGCGATGTTTACTAATACTTCTTGTTCTTGATCTAATTTCGTACCGAAACGTTGTGCCGCTAAACCAGCTGCTAATAGACCAATTTTCTTCGCATTTTTCACAAGTACTTTTTCTTGTGCTAATGCTTCGTCGCCAATTTCTTCCGGCATCATCATTAACAACTCTTCTTGTAAACCTTGTGCTTTCTGAAGAAGTGGTAGTTCACCCTTCATTGCCTTTTTCATAAATGTGCCTGGCACGATCATACGGTTAATTTCATTCGTTCCTTCGAAAATACGGTTAATACGGGAGTCACGGTAAATACGCTCTACTTCATATTCAGACATGAAACCATATCCGCCGTGTAATTGTACTGCTTCGTCCGCGATGTAATCTAATACTTCCGAACCGAATACTTTGTTAATTGAACATTCGATTGCATACTCAGCAATTGAAGCCGCTACTGCTTTACCGTCTTTTTGCTCTTCTGGTGACATCGCACTATTACGTTGTTCGAAGTTTCCAACTGTACGATAAATTAAACTTTCAGCAGCGTATAGTTTTGAAGCCATCGTTGCAATTTTTTCTTTCGTTAAGTTGAATGAAGAAATTGGTGTCTTGAATTGCTTACGCTCATTCGCATATGAAATTCCTAATTCTAACGCGCGTTTTGAACCACCAATTGTACCTACACCTAATTTATAACGACCGATGTTTAAGATGTTGAATGCGATCACGTGACCACGACCAACTTCACCAAGTAAGTTTTCTACTGGAACTTCAGCATCTTGCAAAATTAATGTACGTGTTGAAGATGACTTGATACCCATTTTCTTCTCTTCCGGACCAACTGAAACGCCCGGGAAATCTTTTTCTACAATAAATGCTGAGAATTGGTCGCCATCAATTTTTGCATATACAACGAACACATCTGCAAATCCTGCGTTTGTAATCCATTGTTTTTCACCGTTTAACACATAATGTGTACCTGCTTCATTTAACTTAGCCGTCGTTTTCGCACCTAATGCATCTGATCCTGAACTCGGTTCTGTTAATGCATAAGCAAAGATTTTTTCAGCTGTTACCGAACTTGGTAAATATTTTTTCTTTTGCTCTTCATTACCGAATAAAACGATTGGTAGTGAACCAATTCCAACATGCGCACCATGTGTAATTGAGAATCCACCTGCGACTGACATTTTTTCAGCAATTAAAGCAGATGAAATTTTATCCAAGCCAAATCCATCGTACTCTTCAGGAATATCTGCGCCTAATAAACCTAGTTCTCCTGCTTTTTTCAGTAATCTTACAGAATGATCGAACTCATGATTTTCTAAGTTTTCAATTACAGGTGTTACTTCTTTTTCTACATACTCTGCAGTTGTATCTGCAATCATTTTATGCTCATCTGTAAAATCTTCCGGTGTAAATACACGCTCCGGATCGATATCTTCAATTAAAAATGCGCCGCCTTTTACTAACTCATTGTCTTTTACGTTTGTCATGATAAATTCCTCCCAAATCTCTTTGTAATTGTATTTGCCCTCATATGTCGAACATGATTATCTCAAAACATCAGTAGGGAATTTTCCCCTACCGATGAAATTTTATAGCATTTCAAAGACGCCCGCTGCACCCATGCCGCCACCAATACACATTGTAACGACACCAAATTGTTGTTGTCTGCGCTTTAATTCATTCATCATACGAATCGTTAAAATTGAACCTGTTGCACCAAGTGGGTGACCAAGCGCAATCGCCCCCCCGTTGACATTCACTTTATCCATGTCTAGCCCTAAATGACGGATGACTTGTAGAGATTGTGAAGCAAATGCTTCGTTTAATTCCCATAAATCAATGTCATCGATTGAAAGGCCTGCTAATTTTAGCGCTTTTGGCACAGCTTCAATCGGTCCAATTCCCATAATTTCTGGTGGAACGCCACCTACTGCAAACGAACGGAATTTAGCGATTGGTGTTAACCCTTGTGCTTCCGCTACTTCACGATCCATAATGAGTACAGCACCCGCACCATCTGATGTTTGTGAAGCGTTACCCGCAGTCACTGAACCTGTTACAGAGAATGCTGGACGTAATTTACCTAATACGTCTGTCGTTGTGCCTGGACGAACACCTTCATCCATGTCAAAAGTAAATGCTTTTTCGTGAAGCTTTCCAGCATCATCTACAAAGCGCTGTACTACGTCTACTGGAACAATTTCATCAACGAATTTACCCGCTTTAATTGCCGCTTCTGCACGTCTATGTGACTCAACTGCGAAAGCATCTTGATCTTCACGACTCACACCGTATTTTTTAGCTACTTCTTCTGCAGTATGCCCCATACCCATATAATATTCGGGTGCTGTTTCAACTAGCTTCGCATTTGGACGAATCGTATTACCTGTCATCGGTACCATACTCATCGATTCTGCACCACCTGCAATCATCGCTTGCGCATGCCCTAACATAATTTTTTCAGCACCATAAGCAATCGATTGTAATCCTGAAGAACAGAAACGATTGACTGTAATTGCTGGTGTTGTGTCTGGTAATCCTGCTAGTGCACCAATATTTCTCGCCATATTCATACCTTGTTCTGCTTCAGGCATCGCACATCCGATAATTAAATCATCAATCGCACCGTCATATCCTCCAGCACGTTTTAATGTTTCTTTAACTGCTAATGCACCAAGATCATCTGGGCGAACTGTTGCGAGAGATCCTCTTTTTGCTCTACCGACCGGTGTTCTTGCGCCGGCCACAATAACTGCTTCACGCATTTATATTTCCTCCCTTTTCCTTCTCGTTGGTGGTATTAGACACAAACATTCAGTTGCTTTTTTAACAAATGATTGTCGTGACTAGCACCAAAGTTCATTTCCTGCTCTATCTATTTTCAGCTTTTTATTCGACTATAGCTTCTACCGCCAGACGCTCGGGTCATAAGCAAACAATCTCTGTGACAACAACCGTCACGACGATTGTTCGACTTATGCCTGTCGCATCTAAGCGACGCCTTCAGCTTTTTATTAGTTACGTAGTGGTTTGCCTTTTACGAGCATATGTTGCATGCGTTGTTGTGACAGTGGTTCGGCTACTAGACTTAAGAATGCTTCGCGCTCTAGGTCTAAAATGTATTGTTCGTCGACAAGTGTGCCATATGGAACTTTTCCGCCAGCTAATACATACGCTAATTTTTTCGCAATTTTTAAATCATGGTCGCTAATAAACCCTGATAAATGCATGCCTTCAGCACCAAGTAATAATGTTGCATAACCTGGCTCTCCTGTTACAGGAAGCTTCTCACGCTTCGGTGGTGTGTAGCCGCCTTCATACAAAGCAAGTGCTGCTTGTTTTGCATCGTAAATTTGGTGATCTGGGTTCACACTTACCCCATCTGCAAAGTTCAGGAAGTTATTGTCTCGTGCTTCCTCGCCTGAAGTAGATACTTTTGCCATCGCAATTGTTTCAAACACTTTATTTGCAACATGTTGGTAATCGACCGTTACACCATTCGGTAAACCTTTCAAATGCTTACTGTATAAATTCAAGTTTCCAGCACCACCTGGAATTAACCCAACGCCGACTTCTACTAAGCCCATATACGTTTCTGTCGTTGCTTGAATATGTGCAGCTGGTAAACAAACTTCTGCGCCACCACCTAATGTCATACCGAACGGAGCCGCAACAACTGGTTTTCTTGAATATTTGATTTTCATCATCGCTTGTTGGAATGAGCGAACAACAAAATCTAATTCGAAAATATTATCATCTTGTGCTTCCATTAAAATCATGCCGAGATTCGCACCTACACAGAAGTTTTTACCTTGGTTTCCAATGACAAGCCCTTTGTAACTTTTCTCCGCTTCATCCACTGCGTAATTGATCATTTGGATAATATCTAAGCCAATTGCATTCGATTGAGAATGGAACTCTAATAGTAGAACACCATCTCCTAAATCAATTAAACTTGCACCAGAGTTTTTCTTAATGACACCATGTTTCTTTTTATAACGTTTTAAATCAATCACTTTTTCATTTACAGGAACTAATTCATAATCTTCTCCGTTGAAGAAATACAGTTCTCCGTCCTCTTCTTTGTAGAACGTTTCAAATCCTTTATCGAGAAGTGCTGTAACGAAGCTAGGAATCTCATATCCTTCTGCTTTCATCTTCTCTACAGACTTCTGAACACCGATTGCATCCCAAGTTTCGAATGGTCCTTGTTGCCAGCCGAAGCCCCATTTCATCGCATTGTCAATCGCCACGATGTCGTCTGCAATTTCACCATGTAGCTCAGCAGAATACACAAGTGTTGGAGCGAAAATATTCCATAATAATTCACCTGTACGATCATCTGCATAAACAAGTGATTTCACACGGTTTGCCAATCCTTTTTGTTGCTTTGATAGCTCAATTGAAGGCGTTTTCAATTTCTTCGTTGCTTCATATTCAAATGAATCATAATTTAACTCTAAAATTTCTTTGCCTTGTTTTACATAGAAGCCTTGTTTTGACTTCGCACCTAACCAACCATTTTCGACCATTTTCTTTAAAAATGCTGGTGTATCGAACACTTTTTGCTCGTTACCTTCTGTTTGATCGTAAACGTTTTTCGCAACATGAACGAAAGTGTCTAAGCCGACAACGTCTAATGTTCTAAATGTCGCTGATTTTGGACGACCGATTAATGTACCCGTTACAGAGTCAACTTCTCCAACAGAGTAGCCACGTTCCACCATTTCACGAACCGTCACAAGTAAACCATATGTACCAATACGGTTAGCAATGAAGTTTGGCGTATCTTTTGCTAATACGACACCTTTTCCAAGTACATCTTCACCAAATGTCGACATAAATTCAACAACTTCTGGAGCTGTCGTACTTGCTGGAATGACTTCTAATAATTTCAAATAACGTGGTGGGTTAAAGAAATGCGTTCCTAAGAAATGCTTTTGGAAATCTTCTGAACGTCCTTCTTTCATCGCCTCAATGCTAATACCTGAAGTATTTGATGAAATAATCGTACCTTCTTTACGTACACCATCAATTTTTTCATATAAGCTTTTCTTAATGTCTAAGTTTTCTACAACTACTTCTATAATCCAATCTACATCTTGTAATTTATCTAAATCATCTTCCAAGTTTCCTGCTTCAATTAATGATAAATTCTTTTTTGAAGTTAATGGTGCTGGTTTTTGTTTTAATAATTGTTTTAATGCACCTTCACTAAAACGATTGCGTACTGCTTTGTCTTCTAATGAAAGGCCTTTTTTCTCTTCTTGTTCTGTTAATTGTCCAGGGACGATATCGAGCAATACTACTGGAATGCCGATATTTGCTAAATGTGCTGCAATACCAGACCCCATTACCCCTGATCCCAAAACTGCCGCTTTTTTAATTTGATAAGCCACGTTTCTTTCCTCCCTTTGTTTAGGCGAATGAGCAAAAAATGACCGAAACTCCATTTTGAATGAATGCTCATTCATTAATTGTTCAAAAAAATATATGAATCAACTCAACTAATTATTATTGTAATCTATTAATCAAGTTTTCGCAATATTTTTATCTAATAAAATTAAAAGTTAATGATTCGCCATTCATTTTAAACTATGCAATAATCGATATAAACGTGTTAATATAAAGGTATTCGCACATCTTTTCAAAGGAGGTTATTGCATGCAAAAATATATTCCTTTAAAGAAAAAATCACAATATGATGCAGATATTCATAAACAGTATCGCAATTCAGCTTGTGGGCCTGTCACCGCTTATACCATGCTTGATTATTTCTTACCTAATCAATTTCCAAATGTGAATGAGTTGTATAAAAAACTTGGCGGAACACCGATTGGATTATTTACGCATCGTTTCATTCGCAATTTATCAAAACTCCTTGGAAGTGATTGGCTCGTTGAAAAATGTTTTATAGAAGAAATGAAAAAACAAATTGATCAAGGACGTCCTGTTGCTGCAAAATTTGATAAATGGTTCACTGGACATTGGCGCGGAAGATATTCTTATGATTATCATTGGGTAGCGGTCGTCGGTTACGAGGTAAAAGAGGATGCCACATGGTTATTTGTACACGATCATGGCGGTAAAAATCGTCCGAGCCAACTGCAAAAATTACCTTATGAACCGAATGCAGACATTTTAACTTTCGTGAAAGTGGAGCCACTTTAAAACTTCCTAGCCAAGGCTAGTAATGAAAATCGCTTTACTGACGTTTTTGGCTTTAACATTTGGCAAAACCTCTTACTGTATGGATATCCGGATAGTGAATCGCTTTTTTGGGGAAATACATTCTATCACTTGTTGAAATTATTCGCTCAGCTATGAGAAGGATTCACCGTTCAATAGCACAATTCAATCATTAGCGACAAGCATTCATCGTCTAGCACTTGAACTGAACTTATACATCAATAATAGAAACAACTATTTGAACGACAGAAGTACAAAGCGTCCATATTATCAATAATCCAATAGGAAGTGAATGAATGGAATACAATGATTTTGCCTTACAAAATATCTTCGAGGAATTTATTAAAAATGAAATTACGGATAATGAAACGTTCAACTTAATTTATCATTTTGTTGCATTTGATAACTTCCGTCATGGTGAATATGAAGGGAATATGTTTGTGATCCGAAAGATAAATGTCAATCATATTCAACTAGAGAATGAAATAGCAACCGAAAACACTTCTATTCCCTCAGTACATGTTTACACAAAGAAGAAATTTTTATATCTGTTAAAAACCTATAAGCCTAAATAATTATCTTTACAATTAACCTTAGGAGCTTTACTCGAAAACACAGAAAATGACATGCTACTTTTGTCTATATCTAAAGAGGCAATAAATTATATAATTGACTTATGATTAAGCTCTGATGCCATTTAATGATTATCTTGAAACTGCGATGCTAGTCTTGAATCATGCTAAACGCAATAGCGAAATTTATATCGTAAATCTCGTACAACTACACAAGGAGTGTTGACTATGCAACAATACAACAAAGTTTTTTCTGAAGACTTAGCTAAAAAAATTCAACAGACGGAAAAAGAAACCGGTGTACTTTATCTTTCAAATGATGGAGTATTGCCTTTAACAAGCTCAAAAGTAGGCGGGATAGGTTATTTCCCGAAAGATGACACTTATCCAATCGGGGGGTCTGGAAAGCCTTTAAGTTTACTCGCTCAACTAAATTTTGCTGAATTAACAACAATCGATGCATACCCAACAGAAGGTATATTAGCATTTTATGTCGATGAGCATGATGATTTATTAGGTGCAAACTTTGATGATGCTAAAGATCAAACGGGCTATCAAGTTTATTATTTTGAAGACATTACAAAGCCGAGTTTATCGCGTGAGGAATTATCCTCATTTCCAACACCTGAATATAAAATTGCTAGTGGGGAATACGGCATTACTTGTGTCAAAAAACAACGACCACTATTGGCAGAGAACTATGAATTTGAACAGCATTACGGTCAAGAATTCTATGATTTTTTCGAAGCTATTTACGGCGATGACATCGATGATAAGTTAGATGCAGCATTTGAGTTATTAATGGCGGGGTCAGGTAATGGTCAGATTGGTGGCTATCCATTGTTCACACAAACGGACCCTCGTCTATATGAAAAGGATTTACAAAGTGACATTTTGTTATTTCAATTAGACTCTACTTATCATGATGGGATCGAAGTGATGTGGGGAGATATGGGCATTGGCAACTTCTTTATTCATCCCGACGACTTAAAAAACAAACAATTCCACAAAACCTGGTATAACTGGGATTGCCATTAATTCTGCCATGTCTATAGAAGGACATTAAATTTTCTTGATATGAAATTCAAAAACCTCTAGAAAGTCCATATAGGCTTTCTAGAGGTCTCTTTATTGTTGAAGTGCATTTGCATGGCGAATGACTAGTGAATAGTCTAGTTGCTCAAGCTGCTCTTTAGTAGCTAAATCATATAAAGGTATGTTCATCTCTTCGATTGTAGCATCTACGTTCAGCTTACAGTTAATTTCTGCTAACTTTTTAGACAGATGCAACATGTCTAGATCCTCTTCAATCTTCTTACGTCTCCCGGGCGTTAATTCATCTAATGCAGCAAGAACGCCATCGACAGAACCATATTTTTGAATGAAGTCCAATGCCGTTTTCGGACCAATGCCTTTCACACCTGGATAACCGTCTGCACTGTCCCCCGTAAAGGCTTTAATATCAATAAACTGTACAGGATTGACACCGTATTCTTCAATAAATCGACTTTCGGTATACAGTTCATATTCGCTATAACCTTTTTTAATTAACGCGATTTCTACATTCGGCCGCAGCAATTGCAATAAATCTTTATCACCACTTACGACCGTCACCTTCGCTTTACCATCCCAATGTTCAATCATCGAACCGATTAAATCGTCCGCTTCCATCCCTTTTTCACCGTAACTTTTCCAGCCCATTACTTCTGATGCTTCTCTTGCCATATCAAATTGCGGTACCAATTCTTCAGGCGGTGCTGGACGATTTGCTTTATAACCTTCAAATAAGTCATTGCGGAAAGTATGTGCGCCCATATCCCAACAAACCGCCATATGTGTCGGTTTAAAAATGGTAGAAGCTGTCATCGTATGGCGTAAAAATCCTTGTACACCATTCGTCGGAATACCTTTACGATTCGGGAAAAAATGCCCCATAGCAGATGTTGCAAAATAAGAGCGAAATAATAAAGCCATGCCATCAATAATTAAAATATGTGGTTGTTCGTTCGTCTTCAATATTATAATTGCCTCCAATTTCTATGCTTTTTCTAGTATAACAAAGATTTCGCTAATAGGTTAAGAGTTTATCAACGACTCGGGGTGTGTTATCAACGACTCAGCAGAGTTTATCAACGACTCAGACTACTTTATCAACGAATTGTCATAAATGTATCAAAATAAATTTGAATTTGTTGGTTTTTATCATGTGAAAAATAGCACTCAGCACCGACTGCTCCAATTATTCCCAGCTGATCAAGTGGAGGCGCATTTATCAACCACTCAGCAGATTTACAGTAAAACATGCTCAAAATAACCAATTAATAACACACTATATTAGAAGGAATTAGAAGATACTAAAATTGTCTATGCTGCATCGGGGATCCTTTTAAAAAATGAAAGTTTATCAACGACTCGGGGTGTGTTATCAAAGACTCAGCAGAGTTTATCAACGACTCAGACTACTTTATCAACGAATTGTCATAAATATGTCAAAAGAGTTTCGAATTTACCTATTTTTATCACGCGAAAAATAGCACTTAGCATCGACTGCTCCAATTATTCCCAGCTGGTAAAGTGGGGAAGCATTTATCAAAGACTCAGCAGATTTACAGCAAAACATGCTCAAAATAACCATTTAGCCGCATACCGCTCTCCGAACCCCAAAGCCAATCATCTCCCTCCCTTCAAACCACAACCAATCACCAATTCCCAATCATAAAATGAAAACAATGCACGAAGCTATCGCCTCGCGCATTGTTTATAAACTTATTTTCTTGGATGGAATGATTGAATATATTCAGGAGAATCTTCGTACTCTAAAATACCAATTGCTTCAACATCTACGACGACCATATAAGGTTGATTGCTATTTAAAGCTCTTTCTAAACCTTCATCAAATGCCGCAACAGAATCTACTTTTTCAGCTTCAAAGCCCATTGCTTTTGCTAGTGCAACAAAGTCAGGATTTTTCAAATCGACTGCCGTTGTTCTACCAAATGCAGCCTCTTGATAATACCTTAAAATCCCATATCCGCCATCATCAAATAACAGCACTTTAATCGGTGTATTCTCCTCAATTGCTGTAATCATTTCACCTGCATTAACCATAAAACCACCATCTCCAGCGATTAACAAAACTGGCTTTTCAGGCTGACCAATTTGGGCACCGATTGCCATCGGAAGACCTTGTCCAATGCCGCCACCAGTAATATATTGATAGTTTCTCGGCTCATGAATATGTACCAATTTATTGCCCCAAGTATAACCTGGTATCGTCACATCTGTTAATAAAATCGTTTCTTTTTCCAAATGTTTATTCATCAAATCCGCTATTTCCCCATAAGGACCAATTGAATCGCGCAAGTCTTTTTGAACTTCCTCGCGAAGTACTTTCACTTCTTCAATATAGTTTTTGTCGGGGGCAATCTTTTCGTTTTCTAATTGCTTATTCAATGCTGTTAAAACTGCTTTCGCATCGCCCACTAATGTGTATAAACTATCGAAATTTCGATTTGATGCTTCTGAATTCAAATCAATATTAATATGATGCTCTGGAATTGACATGTCCCAGTTAAACGTTTGGTCTCCACGGAAACGTACCCCGATGCTTAATAATAAGTCGGCTTCTTCTAACAAGTTTTTCACTTGTGGCGTCGCTACAAAATTGCCAATGCATAAAGGATGTTCCTCTGGTAATACACCTTTCGCAGATTCACTTGTTAAAACAGGTGGTTGTAAACGCTCAACTAATTGACGTAACTCCTCTGAAGCATCTGCTGCCACTACACCATTACCGACCCAAACGACAGGTCTTTTTGCCGCTGCAATTAGTCGTGTCACTTCCTCTGGTAACTGCATGTTTAAGTGCTCAAATTCTTGCTTTTGCACGTCAATTAAATATGTTTCTGGAATTATTTGTGGTTGGAAATTAGTCGGAATCGATAATGTTACAGGGCCACATGGAACGGTTGTTGCTTCACCAATTGCTTTTTGCATAAGTGGCGTAATTTGTTTAGGATCTTTTAATAAATATGCAGTTTTCCCTGCACCTTCCATCATTTTCAATTGATCTTTCGCTTCATGAATATAGCGCTTATCCAATCCAATTGTTGATGAATCCGCTTCACCCGTAATATGTAAAAGAGGTGTACTGGCATTCCATGACTCTGCAAGTGACCCCGCAGTATTGCCTGCTCCAGTTCCTGTACTCGTAATGACGACACCCATCTTCCCAGTCGAGCGTGCATAAGCATCCGCCATATTAACCGCGCCACTTTCGCCACGTGCAGTTACGATTCGAATACTACCTTCCCTATAAATTGCATCGATAATTGGCATATTGTGAATGCTCACAATCCCAAAAACGGCTTCAACTTCAGCTGCCACTAACTCCTTCACAACTGCTTCAGCAACTGTAAATGCTACTTTTTCAGTCATTAAAACTACCTCCTACAAAATCTTCGTTAAGATTACCCATTCACGGCATATCTTGGTTTTTCGCCTCGAATAACATCTAACACATTTAACATCGTTTTCTCTTTTAACTCCCGCATAGATTGTTCTGAATAAAATGCAAAATGAGGCGTTAAAATAACTTGTTCCATTTGTAAAAATGGATGATTCTCCTCAATCGGTTCTACTTCTAATACATCCAGACCAACACCTGCAATCACACCGTTTTGCAAAGCCTCGATAAGATGCTGTTCGTTAATGACAGCCCCTCTCCCCGCATTGACAATGACAGTATGAGGCTGTGCTAAACGAAGCATCTCTTGGTCTATTAAATGATGCGTTTCTTTTACTAATGGTGCATGAACACTAATTACATCTGAGCGTTTCATCAATGTTTCAAGCGTCACAAGCTCAACATCTAATTGATCTTTTACACCCATTAAATAAGGATCAAACGCGATTACATGAAAGCCAATCGCCTGTAATTTCTTTGATAAAATACGGGCAATGCCGCCGTAACTGACAAGTCCGACTGTTTGCGTTTCGATCCGATTTAAAGGTGCGCCATCACTAAAATCCCATCTACCTTGTTTCACTTTTTGATTCAAATGAACAATCTTTTGCGTGAGCGTTAAAATGAGCGATAGCGCATGATCCGCTACGTCAATCTGACAATAATCGGGGACGTTCGAAACGTATACACCATATTCACTGGCAGCTTCTACATCGATATGGTCTACACCAATGCCATAGCGCGTAATCAGCTTTAAACTTGGAAGTGCCGCAATGACTTTTCGAGTAATCGGTAAATCAGAATTGATTAACGCGATTGCCCCCTGACTTACTTCAATTACCTCATCTTCCGTCGTACATTGTGCAATAACTAATTCGATTCCTTGTTGTTTAAACTGTGTGCGCTCTTCTTCAAAATCCATATACGCATGATCTGTAATGACAACTTTCAACTTTTTAGTCCTCTCTTTCTTTAGCTCATTTTACGTTCTAAACGATATTGAACTTTTCCGAGCGACCAATCTGCAAATACAGATAATAATGCAGCTACAAGTGCACCACTATATATTTTATTCGTATTTCTAGAGTTGATTCCCGACATAATATCTCCACCTAAACCATCTCCACCTACGAATGGTGCAAGTGTCGCGACACCAATCGCTATGACTGCTGCAACACGAATTCCTGCAAGTAAAAATGGTACAGCCAATGGGAGTTGTACTTTTACTAACAATTGAAATGCCGTCATACCAACGCCCCTTCCCGCTTCTTCAATACTTTTATCAACTTCTTGTAAGCCAATATACGTATTTCGAATAATCGGGAGTAAAGAGTATAAAAACAATCCTACTACAACGGTCTTAAAACCAAGGCCCAACACAATCATCATAATTCCTAAAAGGGCGATACTCGGGAAAACTTGAATGAAGTTTGCTACTGCTAAAATCACTTTTGCTAGTCTTTCATTCTTTGCACAAATAATCCCAAGTGGAATACCGACAATTAAACTTAAAGCTAGCCCCGTTAGTACCATGACGACATGTTCGATTGTTAAGGTTAAAAGATGGCTCCAATTTCCGATAAAATAGGTAATAAAATTTAGAAAGCCTTCCACTTTAACAATCCTCCTATTCTAATAAACCTTTTTCCTTTAAAAATTCAACTGCGATATCAGCTGGTTCAATTCCTTCGTCATCCATTTTACGATTTAACGTACGAATCGTATCTAAATCAATTGCACCTTCTAAAGACTCGAAAATCCCTTCTAATTCTGGATATTCATCCAATGTTTCTTGTTTCACATAACTAGACGCGTCATAAGGTGGGAAGAAGTTTCGATCGTCTTCCAATGTTTTCAAATCAAAAATATCAATTCTTGCATCTGTAGAATATGCGAGTACAATGTCTTTCTCTCCACTTTTCAAAGCTTCATAAACTAAGTTTGGACTCATTGGCGCTGTACTCTTAAATTCAAGTCCATACAATTCTGTGAAAGCTGTAAAACCATCTTCCCCTTTTCGCTCTAACCAACTTGTATCAGAACCAAAATCTAAATCCCCTGCAAGCCCTTCTAAATCAGAAACTTTTTCAAGACCATGTTCTTCTGCAAAATCTTGTGTCACTGCTAATGCATACGTATTGGCAAAACCAAGTGGATCAAATACGTGAATATTATATTCGTCCTTAAAATCTCTTTTCGTTTGTTCAATCGTACCTTCTTGATCACTTGGATTTTCAATTTCAAAGAAACTTGCTAATGCTGTTCCTGTATAAGTTGTTGCGATTTGTAACTCGTCACTCATCATCGCTTCTAAAACAAGTGTATCTGTCGCCATATCTGTTTTCACATCTACTTTTAAATCCGTTTGATCTTCAATTAATGCTTTGTACATATGCGCAATAGCTTTTGTTTCTGATGTCGTTTGTGTTCCGACAATCAATTTGTCGCCGCCTGAACAAGCTGATAACAGCAGTACAGATGCCATGACGAATAATAATGTTGTAAGTAATTTTCTCATCTTTTCATTTCCCCTACTTTTGTATTTGTGGTTGTTGCTTTCTTTTAATGAACTTCTCAAAAAGACCTAAAATATATTCTGCTAATAACGCAATACCCATCGCCATTACGGAGCTAGCAATAATGAGTGGTTTATCATTTAATGACATTGCTGCCAAAATTAACTCCCCTAAACCACCGCCACCAATTAAACCAGCGAGCACTGCCCAACTAATAATGTAAACCGTTGTTAAGCGAATACCGGACATGATATAAGGAAGTGCTAATGGTAATTCAATGAGGAATAATCTTTGAAAAGGGTGATACCCCATCCCTTTTGCCGCTTCAACAATTTGTTTGTCAATCGAATTAAATCCAGCATACGTATTTTTTAAAATTGGCATTAAAGAATATAAAAATAATGCTGTCACTGCTGTTTTCATACCAAATCCTAGTAACGGCGCAATCATCGCCAAAAGGGCTAAACTTGGAATCGCTTGAAATATATTGATGATATTGAACGTAACGGATTTGATCCACTTAATAGATGTTTTCGCCAAATACACACCTAAAGGAATTGCTACTATGCACCCTAAAACAATAGCTACCGCAGTTAAAATAAGATGTTCGTATAGCTTGTCTAATAAATCTGGCCACCGTTCGATAAATACCGAAATATATCCATATTCTTTCATTTACAACATAACCTCTGTTTCCGATACGACATAACCGACTACACTACCCCGTGTGAGTAAGCCTACTAATATAGCATTCTCATTGACGACTGGAATATAAGGAACCTTTAGATCGTCCATTAATTGAATGGCTTTCGGTAATAATGTATCTGGTGTAACAGAATAGTTCAGTGGCTTCATAATGTCTTTCACTTTCAATGTTTCGTCTGAAAAGGCATTCACAACATCATAAATAGTGATATTGCCTAATAATTTATTGTCATCGTCTACAACAAGTAAAGAATCCACTTTATTTTTCTCCATCATTTTCATAGACTGAGCAAGCCCTCTTGTTGGATGTACTGTTCTAGGATTACTGACCATTACTTCTTCTACCGTCGCCATATCTTGAACTTGAGAAAGTCTTTTCTTTCCAATGAATTCCTTAACAAAATCATTAGCTGGATGACGTAGTATTTCTTCTGGTGAACCACTTTGAACAATCTCACCATCGCGCATTAATAAAATATTGTCTGCAATTTTAATCGCTTCATCCATATCATGTGTTACGAAAACAATGGTCTTTTTAATTTCTTTTTGCAGACGAATTAATTCATCTTGCAATTGTTCACGACTAATTGGATCTAGTGCGCTAAATGGCTCATCCATTAAAATAACAGACGGTTCAGCTGCTAAAGCGCGAATGACACCGATTCTTTGCTGTTGACCACCACTTAATTGTGATGGAAATCTTTCACGGTAAGTTTTAGGGTCCAATGAAACCATTTCTAATAATTCGTCTACACGTCGATCAATTCGTTCTTTATCCCATTTTAATAAATTCGGTACCGTCGCAACATTTTTTGCGATATTCATATTTGGGAATAGACCAACGTTTTGAATAACATAACCGATACTTCGTCTTAAAGCGACCGTTTCAATTTCCGAAATATCTTTCCCATCAATATAAATTTTCCCCGACGTTAAAGGATTGAGTCGGTTAATTAACTTCATCAAGGATGTTTTACCGCATCCACTCGGTCCAATTAATGCTGTAATTTCTCCTGCTTTACAGACAGCATTAATATTTTTTAAAGCAACGAAATCATTGCCATAAACTTTTTTTACATTTTCAAAAACAATCAAGTATGGTCCCCTCTTTCTTCGTACAAAAACTTACATCATTTCCCATTATTCAGGAAATTGCAAGCGTTATCATAATACTTTCCCTCTACAGAGAAAATTGTTTACGATTTAGTTATGCATCAAACCAGTCGCTCAACGCTTCATCTAATTTAATATTAATTTGCTTTACTTCCTGGTATTCATCTAAACCATACGTACCTAAACTCCTACCAGTACCACTATCCTTATATCCGCCCCAAGGTGACTGCACATCTGTTAAGTGATAATTATTAATCCATGTAATTCCCGCTCTTACTTTTTTAATGACGCTTAAAGCTCTCTTTAAATCTTCAGAGAACACTGCACCAGCAAGCCCATAATCAACATCGTTCGCTAACTTAATCGCTTCTGTATCGTCTTGGAATTTTTGGATTGTAACAACAGGACCAAATATTTCTTCTTGTACAATTCGCATGTCATTATCTACATCTATAAATACCGTTGGTTCAATAAAAAATCCAGACTTGCATGCTTCTGTTGTTAAGCGGCGGCCTCCTAAAGCTAATGTAGCCCCTTCTTCGATACCGATTTCAATATACTTTAAAATCGTTTGTAAATGTTTCTCACTCACAATCGCGCCCATTTCACTACTTTCTTCTAGGCCTGGACCTGTACGGATTTCTTTAGCACGTGCAATATATTTTTCTACAAACTTGTCGTAAATCGATTCATGAACAAGTATTCTACTTCCAGAAGAACAGACTTGTCCTGCTCCCATAAAAATACCAAATAAAGAATAATCTACTGCTAAATCGAGATTCGCATCTTCTAAAACAATGCTCGGAGATTTCCCACCCAGCTCCAAAGAGATTTTCTTCATATTATTAGCTGCAGCTTGCATAATTTGTTTGCCTACTGCTGTACTACCTGTAAATGAAATCATATGTACGTCTTTGTTTTTCGACAGTTCGTCCCCAACGATTGTACCCTCTCCCATAATTAGCGTAGCAACGCCTTTAGGAAGATCCGTTTCGTCGATAAGTTCAAACAATCGATGAACTGTTAGTGGTGTAATTTCAGCTGGCTTCAAAAGAATGCTATTCCCTGCGGCTAGTGCTGGAGCGATTTTCCATACACTCATTAGTAATGGAAAATTCCATGGAACGATTAACCCTACGACGCCGATTGGTTCTTTAATCGTTAATGTTTGGATGTGATTTGGTTGATTATGTACGTGATCTTGCGTAACTTGTAGCAAGCTTGCGTAGTAGCGGAATGTATGTATGGATTCAATGACATCACTTTCAGCTTCTCTAATGGTTTTGCCATTATTTAGCACTTCCAAGTGAATCAGTTCATTCTGATGCGTTTCGAGTTTATTTGCAATTTGTGTGAGTATTGTAGAACGTTCTTGTGGTGTAACGTCTGCCCATATGCCTTCTTCATATGATTGTTTAGCTTGTTGAATTGCGTGGATTGTTTCATCGCGTGTTGCAGCTGGAGCGTGTGCAATCACTTCTTGCGTAGCTGGATTCAAAATAGAATGATATGTGGTGTTATTGGCTCGAGCCCATTCTCCGGCAATATAATGTTTTAAAACCCTGTTATTCATTTCTTCCATCGCCTCCTTACATTTTTTTAAATCTGTATTCGGTTTATTGCTACCTTTTCGATACTACTATGCTCGTTTTTTATGTCAAGTCCGTGTATTCTGTTATTTCTGAGATTCCTAGTAATTTCTAACACTTCATATTCATGCTTTTTTGCCTTTTTAAATAGGTCAGTAACTCCCTACGTCATGCCCATTCTACACACTTATCAAAACTTTCAATTAACATTATCCCGAACATAAAATGACTGAATGATTCACTTAAAAAACCACCTCAAAAATGATTCTTTGGACCTATTCATTTAAATATCCAAAACAGCTTTGACATATTCAATTTTTCAAGAAAATGCTTGAAAGGGAAATTAAAGCACCACTTTACTATACATTTTCATTCCAACTTAGAATATCACTATTTAAATTAATTATACTTATCATCGTATGAGGATTTAGAAACGTCCGGTTCAAATGACCGAACGTTTCTAGATGTTTACTGTTCTAATGCAAGTTGAATATGTGCTAAATGATGCGCTTCATGCCAGCGTAGTTTTGCCATTTTCGTCCCGACTGAAATTTCTCCATTATGTTCATGTGTGAAAACACGCGACAATTGCTTTTCTGTTAATGTTTTCCCTAAAGCAACGATACGCTGGTTAATGCCATCTAACATTTGAATCGACGTCTCTACTGGTAGTTTGGTATCTGGTTGCACTGCCCAAAGGTCTTGATCAAATGCTGGAACGACAGGATTGTCACTCGTTAATGCTAGTTTTAAACGTTGAAACATAATTAATTGTGAATCCACGATATGATGAACGAGTTGTTGCACCGTGTAACTACCCTCTCGATACGTTTTTTGCAAATCTTCTTCGGTCAATGAATGGACGGTTTCACGTAAATGATCTACATATGTCTCAATATCTTTTAACCATTCTGATACATCATCTACTGTTACGTGCTTTGGTACTTGCAGTTTTCCAATTGGAAATTTTACATCCATTTTACACACCTCCATTTTCAACGATTTTCATTTTTTAACCAAGTCGTAATTCGTTCTACATCATCCGAAAATACACGGTCTTCAGTAATTGGTTCGGTTACTTTAAGTAAAGCTTCTAATTGTTGCAATGTTTTCGGTGCCATCTTTTCCGCGCCACGAATCGTACAGCCTGTCATGGCACATAATGTTTCAATCGCGAGGACTCTTCTCGCATTTTGAATGATTTGCCCCGCATGTCTTGCACCAGTCGTCCCCATGGATACATGGTCTTCTTGGTTCGCTGAAGATGGAATCGAATCTACAGAGGCAGGGTGTGCTAATGTTTTATTTTCAGAAACTAAACTTGCAGCTGCATATTGTAAAATCATAGCACCAGATTGTAAACCTGGTTCAGCACTCAAAAATGGCGGTAGCCCTTCACTCAGCTGCGGATTGACTAATCTTTCAGTACGACGCTCTGAAATATTTGCTAATTCAGCCATCGCTACTTTTAAGAAATCCATCGCAAAAGCAATCGGTTGACCATGGAAATTTCCACCTGAAACGACTGTTTCTCCTTCATCAAAAATGAGTGGATTATCCGTTGCGGCATTCATTTCGATTTCCAATTTTTCTTTCACATACGCAAGTACTTGCCAACTTGCTCCGTGAACTTGCGGAATACAACGAATTGAATAAGCATCTTGCACACGCTTTTCACCTTGGCTCGTAATGAGTTGACTCCCTTCAAGCCAATTTAACATACGCGCCGCCACATCAACTTGTTCTGGGTAACCTCTCGCCTCATGAATTGCGGGATGAAAAGCATCTCGAATGCCATACAAAGCTTCCATCGTCATTGCCGCAATCCACTCACTTTGATAAGCGAGCTGTTCAGCTTCTAAATAATTTACAACACCTTGAGCTGTCATCGCTTGTGTTCCATTAATTAAGGCTAAGCCTTCTTTAGCTTCAAGTGTGATCGGTGCTAACTTATGTGCTGTCCAAATTTTGGCACTGTCTATTTGTTGCCCATCTTGCCAAACTTTCCCCTCACCTAATAGAACAAGTGCCAAATGTGATAATGGCGCTAAGTCTCCTGAAGCACCGAGTGAACCTTGTGATGGAATGACGGGATGAATTTGGTGATTGATCATATAAACAAAGCGCTCTAAAACTTCCGTGCGAATACCTGAAAAACCTTTTAATAATGCATTCAATCTCAAAATCAGCATTGCTCGACTCACAGCTTCTTGAAATGGCTCTCCTACCCCACAAGCATGTGAGCGAATTAAATTCAACTGTAAAGCTTTCGTATCTTTCTCATCAATCGACACGTCACTAAACTTTCCAAAGCCCGTGTTAATTCCGTATACAGTGCGTTTTGTGCGTACAATTTCATCTACAGCTTGACGACTTTTCCGCACACGTTGTAATGCTACATCGTCTATCGTTACTTTCTCATTTCCATATAATAACGCCTTCATTTCTTGTAGCGTCAATGTTTCCCCTGTTAATTTAATCATGAACTCCACCCTTTAACCGAGAACTTGAACACCTTTTTTCCAAACTTTTTCTACATGATTGACACCGAATAAATATTGTAGTTTTTGATAGTTTTCGATATCCCATAATACAAGATCCCCTTGTTTCCCTACTTCAATTGAACCTACTTTTTCTTCCATTTGAATTGCACAAGCTGCATTATAAGTAGCTGCCGTTAATGCTTCAGCAGGTGTCAAACGCATCGAAATACAAGCTAAATTCATGACAAGTGGCATCGATGTCGTTGGTGATGACCCTGGGTTACAATCTGTTGAAATCGCTACCGCAACGCCTTTGTCAATCATTTTACGACCCTCTGCAGCTTTTTCACGTAAATATAAAGCTGTCGCCGGCAATAAACAAGCAACTGTCCCCGCTTTAGCCATGTCTTCCATCCCTTGTTCAGATGCTTTTAATAAATGTTCAGCCGAAATTGCTCCCATTTTCGCAGCAAGTTCTGCGCCACCGTAAGGTTCGATTTCATCCGCATGAATTTTCGGTGTTAAACCTAATTTTTTACCCGCTTCTAATATGCGTTCAGACTGCTCAGGTGTAAACACACCAACTTCGCAAAATACATCATTGAAAATAGCTAATTTTTCTTCCGCTACTTTTGGCAACATTTCATTAATAATTAAATCCACAAATTCATCTTCACGACCTTTATACTCTTTTGGCACCGCATGTGCTCCCATAAAAGTTGGCACTAAATCAATCGCATGCATGCTTTGTAAATACTTCATCACACGTAATTGTTTCAGTTCATTGTCTAAATCTAAACCGTAGCCACTTTTTCCTTCCACAGTCGTTACCCCATGTGCTAAAAATGAATCAAGGCGTCTCGTCGTTTGTTCGATTAATTCTTCTTCACTTGCATCGCGCGTCATTTGTGTCGTTGCATGAATGCCACCTCCTGCATTCATAATTTCCATATAGGAAACACCTTGTAATCTTTTTTCAAACTCGCCTTCGCGACTACCACCATACACAACATGCGTATGCGGATCCACTAAGCCAGGCGTTACTAGATGACCCGTCGCATCTGTAATTTCAGCTTCATGTGCGCGTTCTTTATATCGTTCTTCTAATTCATCAGTCGTGCCAACCGCTTGAATGATGCCATCTTCAATCCATACACTTCCGTCTTCGATAATCGACAATTCATTCATTGCTGCTTTTGTTCTTGGACCTCTATGTTCTTGTTGTAATGTCGCTAGTTGCGTCGCATGTTTAATCCAAATAATCGTCATGAATGCTCCACTCCTTTTGCCATCATTGGAATATTTACACCTTTTTCTTTTGCTGTTTTCTCCGCTAATTCATAGCCAGCATCTACATGGCGCACAATCCCCATTCCTGGGTCCGTCGTTAATACTCGTTCAAGTCGTGCTTCTGCTTCTTTCGTTCCATCCGCTACAATGACCATTCCCGCATGCATGGAATACCCCATTCCAACACCGCCACCGTGATGTACAGATACCCAAGTTGCACCGCCTACTGCATTGATCATCGCATTTAAAATTGGCCAATCCGCAACAACATCAGAGCCATCTTTCATCGCTTCTGTTTCACGATTTGGAGAAGCAACAGAACCAGAGTCTAAATGATCTCGTCCAATGACAATTGGCGCACTTAATTCTCCAGACGCAACCATATCATTAATAATTTTTCCAAACTTCGCACGTTCTCCGTATCCAAGCCAACAAATACGAGAAGGCAGACCTTGAAATTCAATCTTTTCCCTTGCCATTTTAATCCAATTACATAAATGTTCATTCTCTTTAAATTCTCTTAAAATCACTTCATCCGTTTTATAAATATCTTCCGGATTTCCTGATAAAGCGACCCAACGGAATGGACCTTTCCCTTCACAAAATTGTGGACGAATATAGGCCGGCACAAATCCTGGGAAATCAAAAGCACGTTCAACGCCTTCATCTTTAGCAACTTGACGAATATTATTGCCATAATCAAATGTAATCGCACCTTGATCCATCATTTCGAGCATTGCTGCTACATGTTTCGCCATCGAAGCTTTAGACAGTTTCGTATATTTTTCCGGATTCTCCGCTCTTAATTTTGCTGCTTCTTTTAATGTAAAATGTTCGGGTATATACCCATTTAAAGGGTCGTGTGCCGAAGTTTGGTCTGTCAAAACGTCTGGAATAAAGCCTCTTGCAATCATTTGAGGTAATACCTCAGCTGCATTACCAAGTAAACCGATTGATAAAGCTTTCCCTTCATTTTTTGCTTCTTCCGCCAATTTCAAAGCTTCATCTAGGGAAGTTGTTTTCACGTCGGTATAACGTGTTTCAATACGACGATCGATTCTCGTTTCATCAACATCAATGGCAATGCAAACTCCCCCAGCCATCGTCACTGCTAATGGTTGGGCACCACCCATGCCACCTAGCCCCGCTGTTAATGTAATCGTTCCTTTTAATGACCTATTAAAATGTTGTCTTGCAAGCTCCGCAAATGTTTCGTAAGTTCCTTGTACAATTCCTTGTGAACCGATGTAAATCCAACTGCCAGCAGTCATTTGGCCATACATCATAAGACCTTTTTGATCTAGTTCATGGAATGTTTCCCAGTTGGCATAAGCTGGTACTAAATTCGAATTGGCGATCAACACTTTCGGTGCATCTGCATGCGATTTAAAAATAGCTACTGGTTTTCCTGATTGAACGAGCAATGTTTCATCATTTTCCAATGTTTTCAATGCCTTTACAATCGCATCAAAGGCTTGCCAATTTCTTGCTGCTTTACCAATTCCCCCATAAACAACCAATTCATCTGGATGTTCCGCTACTTCTTCATCTAAATTATTCATCAGCATTCTGAGTGCAGCTTCCTGTTGCCAACCTTTCGTATTTAGTTCTGAACCACGATAACGAATTACTTTTTCTTGTGCAATCGACATTTCGTCTACCTCCCCCATCTATTATTTTCATCTTATCATGCAAAGGATAGGATTAGAATGACTTTTCCGAAAGTTTAGTCTATGCTAACAGTGTAATGATGTAGCGTAGTAAAGGGATTTTTCTTCGTGTAGCTGTGAGTGATTCGACCATATGCGAGATTAATTCGTCGCTTCTGAGAATGATTCGATCACTCACAAGATTAATTCAGCGGTTCTGAAAATAATTCACCGTTTCAAAACTTCAACCAGCTCCACACTCCTACATTCAAAGGGAGTTCCTCAAAATGACAGTGTGAAACCTACTGTGATCTAGGTCATTGCCTAGTTGACATGCAAAGCGGGCGCATATCTTATACAGAATGACATAAAAGGAGTGTATAAATGGTTAATCAGCATAATCAACATGACAATGAGTTTTGGTATCCGCAATTACCGGATGGCTATCAAGGAGGCGGAGGACAATTTTACCCACAACCCCCAGCCCAACAAAATCCTTATCCAATGGCATTACCATCTTTCGGAGGTACACCAGCTTTCAACCCAATTCCAGGTCCGAATCCGATGGGTTTTCCTCAGGCTTCTCCGTGGCAACCACCGAATCAATTTCCACCGTACCAACAACATTGGATGCCGAGCACATCTTTTAATGACAGCTCTTCCTTGCAATTTAATCAAATGAATCAAGCTCCAAGGTCCGCGCCGCCCGATTGGACACCCGAATATCCGTCTGCACAATTGCGTTCAGTAGACCCTGGTGCCATTGTGAACTGCATGTTCCGCTTCACTTATATTTGGACTTCAAGGAACAAAGGATTTTGGTTCTTTCCAACATTTGTTGGCCCAACTTCAGTCGCAGGATTCAGGTGGAATTCACGAAGAAATCGTTGGAATTTCACGGGACTTGATTTACGACAAGTACAAACTTTTACCTGCATCTAAAAACTTCAAATCTTTAACAGACGGAAAGAAAATAATTTCCATATAACTTTCCGTCTTCTCCCTTCTTATTCAAAGTCAAACATTATACTTTCTCGAACACCTACATCAAAATAAAACTTAATGCCCAATTTTTTTTGACTTTCACATAAAAATGAATTTAAAAGACTAATAATACCGCTATAAAATTAGAAGCAACTTGTTTAAACCGTGAAAAACTCATTTATAATTTAGTAAATTAGAACCACTAAATAATGCGAGAGTTGATTTTAATTATTCAGTTGTTACAGTTTAATATGTTCATTAAACGGGTAGAAATAGAACAGTATGTAGAATTTATTTTAGTACACAATAAAATTGAACTTAAAACGGAGGAATTATGCGAAAAATATCAAATGTCTTTTGGATTACGCTTGTAATCGTTATCGTAGCTGTTGGATACGGTGCACTAGCTCCTGACAGTTTCCAAGAAGTGACGGCAAATATGCAAGCATTTATTACTTCATCTTTTGGCTGGTATTATTTACTAGTCGTTTCTGCGATTGTACTCTTTTGTTTATTCTTCATTATCAGTCCAGTTGGACAAATTCGTTTAGGTAAACCTGATGAAAAACCCGAGTATTCCAGCATTAGCTGGTTTGCAATGCTATTTTCTGCTGGAATGGGGATTGGACTTGTTTTCTGGGGAGCCGCTGAACCACTTTCACACTTTGCAATTCAAACAGCAAGTGCGACACCTGAAAGCCAGGAAGCTTTCCGTGAATCGATTCGATATACCTTTTTCCACTGGGGCATTCATGCATGGGCCATTTACGGTGTTGTAGCAATGTCTCTTGCTTACTTCCAATTTAGAAAAGGAACACCTGGATTAATTTCGGCTACATTAAAGCCAATTTTAGGTGAAAAGGTAAATGGACCAATCGGCACGATTATTAATGTTTTGGCAGTATTTGCTACAGTAGTAGGTGTTGCGACGACATTAGGGTTTGGTGCGATTCAAATTAACGGTGGACTAGCTTACCTTTTTGAAGGGATTCCAATTAGTTTCCCTGTACAAGTTGTGATTATCATTATCGTTACGATTCTCTTTATTATGTCTGCATGGAGTGGAATTAGTAAGGGAATCAAGTATTTATCAAATATTAATATGATTTTAGCCGGTGCATTACTCACTTTAATCGTGATTGTAGGTCCAACTTTACTTATTTTTAATACATTTACAGATACGATTGGTACATATGTACAAAACATTGTTCGAATGAGCTTTAACGCTGCACCAGTTGATAATGATTTACGTTCTTGGGTAGATGGTTGGACGATTTTCTATTGGGCATGGTGGATTTCTTGGTCACCTTTCGTTGGTGTCTTTATTGCCCGTGTTTCTCGTGGACGAACAATCCGAGAATTTTTAACTGGGGTATTAATTTTACCTTCTGTCATTAGTTTCTTTTGGTTCTCTGCATTCGGTGCAACTGCGATGGACGTGCAAATGAAAGGGACAGACTTAACAGGCTTCTTAACAGAAGAAACATTATTTGCCGTGTTCAATGAATTACCATTATCGATGATTTTATCCGTTATTGCCATTTTACTTGTTAGTGTGTTCTTCATTACATCTGCCGATTCAGCAACGTTCGTACTCGGCATGCAAACATCTTACGGATCGCTTTATCCACCAAATATGGTGAAGCTAACTTGGGGTATTTCACAATCTGCCATTGCGATGATTTTACTTTCGACAGGTGGATTGGATGCGTTGCAAAATGCTCTTATTATCGCGGCATTGCCATTCTCCTTCGTCATTATTTTAATGATGATTTCGCTTTATAAAGCATTAATGAAAGAAAAACATGAGCTCGGATTAATGATTAAACCAAAAAGAAAAACAAAATAGGACAAAGTAAAGAAACCGTGTGAAATCTATTCATCGATTTCATACGGTTTTTATTTATAAATATATAATACTTGTCCTTCTTTTAATTGACTCGTCTGTAGTTGATTCCATTGTAAGAGCGATGTTAAACTCACTTGATAATGTTCCGCAATATAATTTAATGTATCATTTGCATGCACTTTTACTTCATATTTACTATAGACAGGCTGATCATACTTTGTTAAATCATACTGTTCGATTAATGCATTCAACTTTTGGTCGTAGCGAGAATCTGTTGCATATGTGCCGACTAAAAAAGCTGTTGCCTCTTCATGCGTTGCCGCTTCGGATTTATGAACTGGTGCATAGTAATTGGTATCCCATGATACACCATCTTTTATGAGTTTCACATAGTCGTTTAAAGAAGCTTCGTAGTTTGGATATTTTCGAAACTGTGCCTCAATTGTTGATAGATTACCTTGTCCATCATCTTCATTTGTTTTAAAGACGACAGACGCTTGATTATAATGACCTTTCATACCAAATAAATTATGGTTGGGAGCCGCACTTAATTTACTTTTACCGTGATTGCTTTCTAATAGTGCCTGAGCAATCATAACGGATGCGTACAAATTATGTTCATGTGCGAGATCTCTAGATATCTCTCCAATCATTCCTATAAATTGTTCTGTTGTATAATCTTCTTTTGGTGGCTCTTCAATAGATGCTACTTCTGGTTTCGCCATCCACTGAAAGAAATAATAAGTAGCGCCCATTGCAAGCAGTGTAAACACAGCTGTGATGGTTGCGACTGTTGCAATTAGTTTTCTCATCGTCCTCACCTTCTTTATTTCTATTACTTGAATCTTCATTATAAAAATCTGAAAATATATTCATTTTTAAAACCTATTCGTTCTCTTTGGCAATTATTGTATCATTACAATAAAGCACTTACAATAATTGCTCATTTAAACTTATCGAGGAGTTGTACATGTATGAAGAAAAACCAATACTTCCAACATATTCGGCAAATTGTGCTCATTGTCCTCGGGGCAGCTTTAGCCGGCTATGCATTGGATGCCGTTTTAATCCCAAACTCTATCATTGACGGCGGTGTCACTGGCATTAGTATTATGGGAAATCATTTATTTGGCATGCCTCTAGGCGTTTGGTTGTTTATTTTAAATTTACCATTCATTTATTTAGGCTATAAACAAGTCGGAAAAACATTTGCGATTTATAGCATTATCGGCATCATTGCCCTTTCGATTTCAACATCTGTGATGGGGAATATCGGACCTATTTTAACCGAAAAAGATGAATTGCTCGTCGTCTTATCTGGCGGTGTCATGCTAGGTGCTGGTGTCGGACTCGTCCTTAGAAATGGTGGTGCACTTGATGGGACAGATGTTCTAGCAGTGCTTATCTCTAGCAAAGTACCATTTTCTGTCGGAGACATTATTTTATTCATCAACGTCTTTATTTTCACAGCAGCAGGATTTATTTTTAGTTTAGAAAGTGCATTATACTCAGCCACAACTTACTATATTGCTAAAGTTGTCATTGATGTTGTTCAAGTTGGTATGGAAAGTTCTAAATCCGTACAAGTTATTTCAGATTCCCCACGAGAAATTGGCACTGCAATTCAAGAACGTCTTGGTCGTGGTGTGACATATACGCATGGCACTGGTGGATTTTCTGATGAACCATTAGAAATCATTAACTGTTTCATTACACGTATGGAAGAAAATAAAGTTTTAACGATTATCCGTGAATATGATCCTGGCGCATTTGTTGTCATTTCAGATGTCTCTGAAGTAACAGGTGGGAACTTTAAAAAACGCGATATTCATTAATGGAACTACACCCGCTAATAGTCGTGTATGTTTTCCAAACAATATTGATAAAATGGGTTGTCTAACAGAGTTTTATTACGCTGTTTGGACAACCCATTTTCTAATCTTATTACGAAGTGATAAAAAAATCTCCCTCGATGCCTCTTCAACCACTTATTGAGTAACTCGGCTGTAAGTAGTTCCAAAACAATCATAACCTATATCGATATTTTTTAACAAAATATTACTAATTTGGTCTTCTTAATATTTTATCCATCGACTTTCCTTTTGCCAACTCATCAATTAACTTATCTAAATATCGAATTTCTTGCATTAACGGTTCTTCAATCTCTTCAACACGAATGCCACAAATCACGCCTTTAATGAGCGTCCGTGCCTCGTTTAACTGCGGTGCTTGTTGAAAAAAAGTTTCAAAGTCTATATTCAATGAGATTTGTTTCTCCAATTGTCGCTGGGAATAACCTGTGAGCCAACAAATGATTGTATCTACTTCTGCTTCTGTTCGATTTTTCTTTTCTGCTTTCGCTATATAATGTGGGTAGACAGCAGAAAAAGCCATTGTATAGATTTTGTGTTTCGTCATATCAACACCTCTTTTGAATTAATTTTTCTGAAGTTCCAATGTATACCCTTTTTGATTCTCACTAAAAATAAGGGTCAATTGATAATCCCCTAGGCGATACACTTCTGTAAATAAGGTCGCATCAAAGTCGAAACTATCAGCAGTGGTTTCACCAATTAAACCACGTACATCAGCTAACGAATCTTCTAAAATTCGACTATTTAAAAACATTTTTTTAATTTCATATGTTTTCGGCTCATAAACATATGTATAACTGTTCATAAACGTAACATATAAGCCTTCGTCTGTCATACCTCCCGTACTGTTCGCTGGCATTTGGAACATTGCATCTAGCATTGAATCGCCTATTTTAGGACCATTCTTTTCAATAGCTCCCGCTTTCATCAATTCGATATTTTCCGCTTCCAGTAAATAAGGGGTTTCTTCTTGTTCTTTGAAAGGTACGATTAGCCCATCATCTTCCAACCACTGATCTGTTAACATTTGCCCGAGGCGATTTAAAGCTGTATCTTGGAATACGCGATGATACACTTTTTTGAAGCTTGCCGTTTCTTCATCCCATTCCCAAGTTAAAAATTGCCATTTGACATCATATTTTCCGTTGTCATATTGTTCGATTAAATTCGTTTGAAGATATTGATCATCTTTCCAATGTAGTTCTTGATGAGCTAGTTCTACATACTGCTCGCCATCAAATCCAATACGCTGTAGTTCATTGTTCAGAAAACGCCACATCGTTAATATATGATGATTTTCCGCAGTTGCTTCAGTCCAAGAAAGGATAGGATATTGACTGAACTGTGCCTGATCCATAAAGGCTTGCGATAAATTTAATTGAATTCCTTTCACTTCATCTTGCAAATAACCTTCTTTCATTCCTCTATACACTAAAAATAATTGCACATTGCCTTCATAACTTTCTTCGCCCTTTAAACCTCTGAACGAATCTTTCTTATGTTTAACGATTTCCCCACCATCTTTCACAACAACGGCGTCAACCATGTCTGTTACAGCCCATGTAAATAGTTTTGATTCTTCTATTTCTACAACCGTTTTGGTTGCTTTTGCTTCGTTCACTTCTATAAATTCTTGCTGCTCTTTTTGCTGTTCTGTACAAGCCGCCAATAAGAACATCAACAATGTAGCATAAGCGACTAAATAAATCTTCTTCATATTGACACTCCTGTAAGTTGTTTTATCGTTACTTTATGAGACGTTTTATAGTGCCATTAAGTTCAATCATTTTTTTTAAGTGCTAACCATTGACCATACGTACCACAGCGCCATAGCCATTCTAACGGTCCGTATTTAAATACTTTTAACCATATTACTGAAAAAACAATTTGTGTAATTACAACAGCGGCACAAACAATCATTGTCATCGTATAAGAAATCATTTCTCCAGTTGGCCATAACGCAATGACCACTAATAGTATAGCAGTTTGTCCGATATAATTCGTAAAAGCCATTCTACCAAAAGCATTTAATGGTTGTAAAATTTTATACATAAATGGTTCAATGACGACTAGAAAACTCACGTAAAAAATCGAAAAAACTGGTGCATAAGTCATTGCAAGATTTGCAAACTCATAAAATTGAATATTTGAGTTCAATTGAAGTTCTTCATTGATATAAGCATTTTCTAACATACGTAAACCATGTTCTGGTGCTTGTTGCCATAAATAAATGGATAAGCCAATCGTAATCATACAAGATATCATCATTGTCGCAATCCACTTATTTCGATATTTAGAGCGATTTTCAAACAATTGGTATTGACCGAATGCTAAACCTAATAACATGAATGGTAAAGGTAATAAAATTTTCGCCCCCACGACACTACCAATTATAATGCCAACCACACCAAGTACTAAATTGACTTGCTTAGGTAGTTTGATGCACCCTAAAATGAGAAAGCTAAAAATCGCATAAATCATTAATGCTTCGCCCGGCTGGAAAAATTGATGAATGATTCCAATCAATAATAAAATAAGCATACGACGAACATAAATCATGTATGGTCGTTCATGTTTTTCAATTGCACGCGATAAAAAAATCCATACACCTAAGCCAAATAAAAATGAGAAAATGGCATAAAAACGTCCTTCGACAAATAAGTATAGAAATCGTTGCGCATAAACATCGTACTGCTGATTAGATAATGTAATAGAAAAACTCCATAATGCCAATATGTTGACAAAAGGTAAGCCCATTAAAGCAAACCCACGAATCAAATCAATCACATTAATTCGATTCAATAAAACAGTTGGTTTCATAATCTCAAAAATCTCCTTTTAATAATCTTTCTTTATGATAAATGACATATTGAAACTGAGCCATCGTTTTTCATTACAGTTATCGATTCGAATGTGACGATTTTGTCATTTAGAATGCACTTTGAGTTAATAGTCATTTTGGCACGTATACCTTTATCCGAGAACCATTGTACATTCAATTCCATCATTCAACAGGAAATCTTCCTAATGCAAATTAGAGATAGCCAAAACTCTCAACCACTATTAAATTGAAATGCCTTCCCCTTTACGTTGACACTCAACTATATAAGATGCATCCACTAGTTTTTATCATAAAAACAGCATAACAACATCCAAAATAATCCTTTTTATTTAGAATTCAATCCTTTCCTCATTAGCCATTCGATTAATTATTTGTTTATTACTCCACTTCCCCTATTCAACATTTCCTGTAAATTAATTCTGAATATTCAAATCGAAGTGTCAGGAACGGATAAAAGAAAACTGCATAAAAAAAGAACAAATTAACTATAAGAAAATTAATTTCTTTTCGTTAATCTGCTCTTTCAGTTAGGACAGCTCTATTTTTCTCGATAATACTTTCTCAAAACTTCTTCTAACACCTCTTCTAAACGATCACCTAGCCCAAAGTTTTCATGCATAAATACTTCGCCGCATTCGGCCTTTGTCACCTTCACACCCGTATAATGTAAATTAACTGCTTTACCATCAATTTCCTCAGAATGACCACCTGTTCCAAATGAACTTACACAATAACTCTCTATCGGTGTTCTCTTACCACCTTCATCTACGTAATAATAACGATCCGTAACCGTACCATAGTCTAAGTCAGGTGTCGATGTTACGAAATAGCCTTGATCATTGATTTCATGTACGCTAAAACCATCTTCTGTTTTAACTTTTGGCGCACCTGCTACATTGTAAATCGCATATACATCGCCTTCAAAATCTTCAGGAATTAAATAGATATCATTCGTTTCATCCGTTCGATTGAAAATAAACCACGCGAGCGCTAAGACAATCATTGTCAGTAACACACTTTCTATTGCTTTTACGAGTGTATTTTGAGATGTTAACTTCCCTAAAATCGTAAAGCTACCATACAAGCTTAGAACAATTGCCAAAATAATCGGTGTGAAATAAACCATGCCAAACACTAAATGATCCATCATCGATAATTCATACACATTTGGCTGTCTTTCTGAAGCTGGTACATAATTGATAATCCCCAGTATAATCGATAATACAAATGAAAATAATACACTTCCTACAATCAGCTTAAGCCCTTTCTTCAAGTCAATTCCCCCACTTCAAATTAACGAAGTACTTGGTAAATCCTCTTCCACGTCTTCGGGTTCCACCAATGAATGTTTCTTCCATTTCTTACTACGCCAACGGAAGAAAAAGATTGTTGCCCGTAACCATTCATCAGCTGCAATTGCTAACCAAATGCCCACTAATCCTAATTCTAACGTAAATACAAGAAAATAGCCTAATGGCAAACTCATCATAACCATTGAAAAAGCTCCAATCATCAGTGGATATTTTGCATCTCCAGCAGCCCTTAATGAATTCACAAGTACAATATTAATCGAACGCCCCGTTTCAAGTAATAAACCAAATATTAACACATTCGTTGCCATTTCAAAGACAACTGGATTATCAGTAAATAAACCGATTAAAGGTGCTCTAAAAATGATGACCAATATGACCATCATTGTTGTAATCAGCAAAGACCACCGTACACTATGCCATACTCTAACATAAGCTTCTTCTTTCGCATTCCCACCGACAAGTCTTCCTACAATAATCGATGTTCCCATTCCAACAGCTATTGAAAATAAGTACGTAAACATCGAGATATTATTGGCATATTGGCGTGCCGCTAATGTTTCTGCTCCTAAATACGTAATGTAAAATAAAAAAACGAGCTGGCAAGTTTGATACATGACTTGCTCAAATGCGGATGGTACACCGATTTTCAAAATTTTCATAATATATTTTTTCGATAGTGTAAAATAATCTCGCACTTGAATACGCACTTCTAACACGCGATATAATAGAAGGAAGAAGAAAATTAATGCAATCATTCTACTTCCGACAGAAGAAATCGCTGCACCTTGAACACCAAGCGCTGGCATACCAAACTTCCCAAAAATCAGCACATAGTTTCCAATAATATGAATGACATTCATACCAAGCGATACATACATCGCTGCTTTCGTCCAACCATGTACACGCACAATTGCCGCTAATGAATTAATGATTGCTTGTAAGAAAATAGCCCCACCAACGATGCCCAAATACTTCGTTGCATAAACAAGCACTTCTCCTTCCAAATTCATCGCGACCATCATCTGTTTTGAAAATATTAAAAACAACACACTGATAAGCACGCCGACAAGTAAATTCAACGTCACTGCCAATGCAGAAATTTTCGCCGCTTCTTTATATCTTCTCGACCCTAAATACTGCGCAACAACAATCGCGGCACCATTCCCAACAACCTCCAAAACTAAAATCGCAATCGTCAAATACTGATTCGCTGCCCCAACACCTGACACCGCATTATCCGATAACGCACTCAACATAAACGTATCCGCAATTCCCATAAACATAAATAAAAACACTTCTAAAAATATTGGCCAAGTTAACTGAAATAATCGAAGTTCTTCCTTCACTTTTGAAGCTTTACTCGTCATATACTTCCCTCTCTTTTCCTCTAAAAGTAAAAAACTGCTCATTACGGATTTGCGTAATGAGACAGTAAAATTGCTTCATTGATGTAAATTCAATTTATTATACTATATTTTCTTCGTGCTGTGACATTTTCATAAGAAACAATTCAAAATATTCACGAGCTCGTGCCAGGCACGAATTACGCGACAATTTCACGCTCGTTGCTAAATTTTTTGTATTGCTCTTCATCCATAATCCATTTTAATATTTGAACCGTTTCCCAAATATCAACATACGTATTATACAATGCCACTGGTGCTAGTCGAATGCCATTTGGTTTACGGAAATCTGGAATAACGCCGTTTGCTTTGAGTGCTTTACAAATTCTCGCCGCTTCTTCATGTTCTAAGAAAACATGCCCACCTCTTCGCTCCACTTCTAGTGGCGTTCCAACTGTAAAATCATATCCAGAGAGTTCCTTTTCAATTAACGATAGCATGTATGTTGTTTTTTCTAATGAATGCTTGCGAATTACGTCGATACCAACTTCATTAAACATCGTTAATGAACCGTATAATGGTGCTGCACTTAACATATGTGGCGTCCCCATTTGAAAAGCACCTGCGTCTTCAGCAGCCGTTAAAGTGTGTTCCATATCAAATTGCTTTTCTTTATTAGAACTAAACCATCCTGCCAATCCTGGTGAAGTCCCCAAATGTTTTTCATTCACATAAAGCCCTGCAACTGATCCTGGACCGCCATTTAAATACTTATACGTACACCAAACCGCAAAATCTACGCCCCACTCCGATAATTCATGCGGAATCGCTCCAATCGAATGACATAAGTCAAATGCGATTAAAATGCCGCGTTTATGTGCTTCTTCTGTTAGTAGTTTCATATTTAAAATTTGCCCGCTGCGATAAAGCACGCCTGGCAATAAAATAAAAGCGATATCATCTGTCATCGCCTCAATAATATCTTCCTCTTCAAGCATACGGCCATCTCTACTTTTCACTTGCACAAGATGTTCATTAGGATCTAAGTCGTGTAATGCTAACTGGCTTTTCAATGCATAAATATCAGATGGAAAATTCAATTCATCCCCTAAGATTTTCGTCTTTTTCCCTTCTGGCTTAAAAAAGCTCGCTAAAACTTGATGAATATTAGACGTTGTAGAGCCTGTTATCATTACTTCATTTTTCTTTGCACCAACGAGAGATGCATTCATTTCCGCGAGCTTTTCAGCATAGAAAAACCACGGCTGTTCTCCTCTGGTCCAACCGTCGATGCCGTAATCTTTCCAAGAGTGAAAGATACTTTGTAAAGAGATTTCTGCTCGTTTTGACATTAACCCAAGTGAATTCCCATCCATATAAATCGTTTTTTCAGGTATGTAAAATTCCTCTCTGTATTTCCCCAGTGAATCTTGTTGATCTAATTTTTCTGCGTATGCTTTTGAATATTGATTCGTCGTCATCATCTACAACCCCTTCTCATTAAATCTTCCCTATTATCTGAACGATAGCACGCTTATTTAATGACGTCAATGACAAGCTTTCACCAATGAGGGTTTAAAATGAAGCGAGGGCAATTTGTTTGGTTTCAGCAATCGTTTTTTCAGTATGAGATGAATGCCGCCATTATTTAAGAGGGGTTCAGTCATTCAGAAAAGTTATTTGCCGTTTAAATCATTATTTCGCCGTTCGTGAATTTAATTCGCCGCTTAAAAAATTATTCCGCCGTTCGTGAATTTAATTCGCCGCTTAAAATTTTATTTCGCCGTTCGTGAAATTAGTTCTCCGCCTAAAATTTGATTCCGTCATTCGTAGAATTAATTCGCCGCTTAAAAAATTATTCCGCCGTTCGTAGAATTAATTCACCGTTTTAAAATTTTATTTCGCCGTTCGTGAATTTAATTCGCCGCTTAAAATTTTATTCCGCCGTTCGTGAATTTAATTCGCCGCTTAAAATTTTATTCCGCCGCCCGCGAAATTAATCCACCATTCAACAACTTCCCTTTCCCACAAGCGACAAAAACGATTGCACGTCAATAACGCACAATCGTTTCTACTTTTAACAACTACTATCCTTCAACCTTCGTCAATTTCGCATGCACGACAAGTCGGCTATGATCTGGATCCAATGTATACTCACAAGTAGACAATGTAAGTATTTGATCATCAGAATTAACTTCTACACCCGTTTCATAAATCGAGCGCTCATTCATACCTTTTAATAATTGCTCGAACTCTGTTTGATTTGAAAAATCAGTTTGAATATAATTAAAATCAATCATCGTATTATAGACTGCGAAAATCTCTGCTTCATAACGATCGTACAATGTATCTATTGTAAAAGTACGGTGCGTATCGAAAAAATCCTCTTCCAAATACTTCGTCAAATGTTGAAACATAGAACCATCTTTTACACGATGTCCGTATAAAATAAAATTATTTTCATTCAATGTAATATCATTGCGATAATCCATAAAAATGCTGCCGGCAATAGACTTGTCACCGTGATAATTTCGCGTTAAGTAAGCTTCATTATTATCCCCTTGCATAATTGGATAATCGATTTTTGTATCATCAATTGTAATCCAACCGACAACATCATCGTTCATTTCTTTTAAAGTGTCGAAACCTGAACGTATTCTTTTCTCTGAAGAAAGAGGTACTGCATCATCTGCTTCTTGATTTTGATAATAGATTTCTTGTAAATTCGATAGCACTTGATCATTTTTATAATAATCATACACAATACTAAGCAAGCCATACGCTGCATAAAGAAATACACTTAAACAAACGATTGTTATTGCATAGGATAAAAAACGCTTTTTCTTTTTTTGCTTCGCCATCTATTATCCCTCCTCTTTAAAGCACTTCAGCTGAAAATGACATACCTACTGGAACGATGTATTTGCCAATCACCGCGTCTTCTTTCATCATCACATCTATGCCATAAACGTCTTTTAATAACGCTTTCGTAACGACTTCTTCTGGCTTACCGTGTGCAACCATTTCGCCATTTTTCATGACAATTAAGCGGTCACTATATTGCATCGATTGGTTTAAATCATGTAACACCATGACAATTGTCAAACCATCTTTCTCGCATAATTCTTTGACCAATTCTAGTATTTCATATTGATAAAAAATATCCAAATTGGCAGTCGGCTCATCTAGAAATAAATAAGGCGTTTCTTGCGCTAAAGCTAACGCAATCCATGCCCTTTGCTGCTGTCCACCAGAAAGCGAAGACAATAATGCATCCTTTTTATCTGTTAAGCCTGTTTTTCTCAATGCCCAAGCCACTTTTTCATCATCTTCCTCTGATGTTGTTTGAAATAACTTTTGATAAGGTAAACGGCCATAATGCACCAGTTTTTCAACCGTAATTTCTTCTGGCGCAACACTACTTTGATGAACGATGCTTAATTTCTTCGCTAATTCTTTCGGTTTATAAGCTTGTAATGATTTGCCATTAAAAATAATATCGCCATGAGTCGGTTCATTAAATTTGGATAAGACACTTAGAAGTGTAGATTTACCACTACCATTCGGACCAAGAATCGTTGTAATTTTTCCTTTTTCAATGACTGTAGAAACATTTTTTAAACGCTCTACTTTATCTTGATAAGAAAATCGTATATTGTTAATTTCCATAAATTTTTTCACTTCTCCTTAACACAAAAATAAGGAATGGACCTCCGATAATTACAACAATAATCGAAGCCGGAATTTCAATTGGTGACAGCACTGTTCGTCCAACCGTATCTGCCACTAATATTAAAAATGCACCCAATAATGCAGAAAACGGAATTAAATATTTATGATCTGCTCCTACTAAAGCTCTACCAATATGTGGAATTAATAAGCCGACAAACGTAAACATCCCTGCTATCGCTGTCGTCACTGAAGCAAGCAATACGGCAATTAACGATAAAACAAGCCTTGCGCGGTTCACATTAAAACCTAAACTTCTGAGCGTCTTATCTTGCATTCCTAAATGATTTCCATATCTGTAAAAAATCATGGCAAGCACTAAACCTACGCCCCCATAAATCACTAAAATCTCTACATCGCTCCACGTTTTCATCGATAAAGTAGATGTTTGAATGGACATCGACGATAATAAACTATTTCCACTAGATGCCAATACTTGCCCTAATCCCGTAAATAAAGCATTGATTGCAACACCAATTAAAATCATACGTAGTGGGTTTAATCCTGAACGCCATGAAAATGCATATACGAGTAAAAAGGACAATGCCCCACCTAAAAACGCAAATAAAGGTGAATAGAAAAATAAGGTCGGGAAAAATGACAACATGACCATCGTGAAAAATCCCGCCCCCGCAGAAACCCCAATAATTCCTGGCTCCGCTAACGGATTTTTCATCACCGCTTGCAATAAAACACCTGAAACAGCTAAAGTTGCTCCGGCGAGTACTGCGATTAAAATTCGCGGGAAACGTAAATCTTTAATGACAGCCACTTGATCATTTGTCCCATCGAACAATCCTCTTAATAACTCAAGCATTGACATTTCAATACTTCCTGTCGTTGCTGCATATAAAATCATGACCGGTAATCCAATTAAAATAGCGATAAAACTAATCGTTCTTTTTAACATAAACTGTACCTCTTTACTGCAATGCCAAAATTGGCAGCTGTGATTCTATCATATGACGATGATAAATTTCAATCAAATTCCAATCTTCTAACCGCATACAATATCAATTAGAACTGCTTATTTTTTATAATCTTCAAAGTCGCATATCTTTCATCTAAACGAATAAGTCCTTAATTTTCTCCATGTAATAATTTAATTAACTCTTCTAAAGCTTCCAATGCTGCTAAATTCGCTGTCGTACCAAAACGAGTCTCTTCTAAATCATACACACGGTCTTCTTTCACTGCTTTAAAATGCTTCCAAATATCATTTTCTGCAAATTCTTTGTCGAACATTTTAATGACCTCTTGTGGTGCACCATGTGCTGCGCGTAAAATAACATCTGGTTCTAGCTGCTGTAAGTACTCCGTGTTCGCTGAAATATATTCTTCATCGCGATCCGTTACTGCATTGACACCGCCAGCTCTTTCAACTAAATCACCGATGTAAGAATGTTCTGTTCCAACAATATAACTACCTGGAATTCCCATTAAAATTAACACTTTCGGTTGTTCGCCGGCTTCTACTTTCGCTTCGATTTCTGCCATTTTCGTTTCATACTCTTGAACAAAACTTGCCGCTTCATCCGCACGGTGATACATCTTTCCTAAGTTGTCAATTTCTTCTAGCATACTTGCTACACTTTCTAAATTAAGAAACGTAGCAGGTGCTTTAATTTTATTAAAATCTTCCTCTAAATCTTCTTTCAATGTCGTAACTGTTAAAACATTCGTCGGTTTAAGTGACATAACAATTTCCATATCTGGCCACATCGGATTACCAATTTCTGTTACCCCTTCATAACGCGTCGGCAAATCTTTATAACTACTCGGCACACCAACCAAATCAATGTCCAGTACATCCATAAATTCTGTAATTGCGTAAGTTGCAGCGATAATACGTTCATCTGCATTCGGATCATCTGCTTCCGTTTGTCCCTCATTGTTTACCACTTCGTCAGTCGATTGATTGGTCGGCTTCTCTCCGCCTTCTTCCTTAGACGAACCACAACCTGACAATGCTAGTAAAGCGATTAAAAAGGTAAAAGTAAACAACATCCACTTTTTATTCATGATTTTTTCCACACCTTTACTTCATTCAATTTCCTCATACGTCTTTTGACAATTTGCCCTTTAACGTCCAAATTCAATCAGCAGGAAATACTCCCACTGATTGAATGATGGTGTTAAGCGTTCAATTGACGTCTTCTATATTGAATGACTAATAATGTTAGCGAACCAAACAATAATATGCTGTACAATACAACATTACTCTTATCCCCAGTTTGTGGATTCTTCTGAGCTCCTGCTACGTTTTGTTTGCCACTTTCTTGTGTTGTTGAATTATTCGTTCCAAATTCTGGTTTTTCTAAATCATCATTTCCATTAGACGGTGCTTGAACAACATAGTCTTTACCAGTTTCGTCTTCAACAACTGATTTTGCATCCATGACAAGACGCGCATCATGCGTTGTTTCATAAAGACCTGGAACAGTAACTTTCATGCTTAATTTTACAACTTGATTTAAATCTGTAGGAACTTGGAATTGAACCGTTGCTGTATCTGCTTTTTTATCTTCTTTTACAACTGTTACTGCGTGACCATTTACTTTTAACCAACCAATCATGCTCCAGTTGTTAATGTCTACTTGTAAGTAGTTCTTGCCATCTTTCTTCAATAAAACACCAGGTTTTACAAAGAATTTATCTGCAGCTGATGCTTCATTTTCTGTCGCATGTTTAATGCTATAATCGATTTTAAAGCCTTTCACTGCCGGCTTTTCTACTTCTGGCTTAGGCGTTTCTGGCTTTGGAGTGTTTTCTTTATCATCTTCTATAGGTGCTTCATTTTCAATTGGAAGTTGAGTTACTTTTTGAACAGAAGCTTGGTCTAATGCGATATCAAACTCTGCTTTTCCATGATGAACAGAACCGTTAAATGGTGCTTGATATTCTGCATAACCTTTTAGTTCAGTCGTTAATTCGCCCATTTTGAAAGCTTTTAATGTTTGCTTGCCGTTGATAATTTCACTTACACTTTCTTGACCATTCACTTTTAATTGTGTAACTGTACCATTGTCATTAATTAAGAAATGAACTTCAGCTTTTCCACCTTTTACTGCTAAATAAGCTTTATCGCCTAAATAACGTGCCATCGCTGAGTTTTCACCATTTTTAGCATTGATGAAAGCTGCGTTAATCGCATACAAACCGTCTGCTAATTTAAATGGTTCAACAATGCCGTACCCCGGTTGATCTGTTGCAGCAGCTGCTTTAGCATTCGCTGTATCTAAATCAACACGGAATGTAGCGTTTCCTTTATGAACAGAACCGCCGTATGGTGCCTCGTACTCCACATAAGCTGTAATTGGTTGTTGTACATTCGCTACCGTAAACGTTTCATAACGTGTATTACCGTCTACTTTAGTAGATGTTGCATTTTTACCAGCAACTTGTAATTTCGTTACTGTTTTATGATCATTTACCGCAATTGTTAATTCTGCTTGTTCACCTTTAACATTAACAAATACTGGATTTGATAAATAACGTCCCATTGAAGAGACTTCATCTTTTGAAGCGTGCAGATAAGCTGTTGGAATGTTGTAATGACCATTTTTCAAAGCTGGTTTTTGATTATTTTCAGGCTTATCCGTCTCTGGTTTTTCTTCTTCAGGTTTATCAGCTTCCGGCTTTTCTACCTCAGGTTGTTCTTGTTCGGGAATACGATCTAAGCCTTCTAATTTAAAACGGAATGGTACATCATGTTTCATATTTAAAGCTGGTACTTCGTATTGAACTTTTGCTTTATATAGTTCTTTTACTGAAGATAACTGGTACGTCCATTGTTCACCATTTTTAGTTGGCTCTTTTCCTTCGATTTGCATGCCTGAAATTGTAGCCATGTCATTTTTAGGAACTGTAACTGTTAAACTTGCACCGTTTTCAGTAATTATTAATTTTGCTGCTTCTTTAATAAATCCTGCTGCACCAGATGGTTCATCTTTATCAGCGTTCAACGCTTTCGCCGTAATGTCATAACTTCCTGGTTGTAGCTGCGTATTTTGATCTGCTGCTGACGCCGTTGGTAAACTTAGGAAATTAACATTTAAAGCAAGTAGGAAAGCCATTAATACGACTACTATTTTTTTCATCATTATTTTCTCCTCCACGCAATCATTCACTTTTTGCTAAACGTGTTTTATAAAACGTAAACATACCAACAGACAAGGCTAATAAAACGAGATAAAGACCAAGTGGAGATTCGTCTCCTGTTTTTGGATTATCTACTGTATTTTCAGCACCAGTTGTAGACTCTGTATTTTCAGTCGTTTGTGCATTTCCTGTTGAAGCTGTTGGAATGCTGCTCGTGTTAAAGACTGCACGAAGAGAATGATTATTGTCATACTCCATACCAGCAATATCTTTCGGCACAACGACATGCATTTTTAAACTTACTGCATTCGTAATATCGCCCGCTTCAAATTGTACAGTACGTGTATTTCCACTTTCGCTAATAACTGTTGCGCTGCCTTTTGGACCGCTAATTGACTTAATCCAATCGCTTTGATTCGTCGTTAATTGAATATAGTTCACACCATTTTTCACAATTAACTTTGCAGGTTTTGTAAAATATCCATCTGCAATCGATGTATTATTATTACCTGACTCTTTTAATTCAAAAGGGATGCTATACGTACCGCTTTCAAATGTTGCTGCATGCGCTACTTGACTCGGAATAACCATTTGAAAAACACCTAATACGAGCACGCCTACTAATAAAAGAAAACTCTTCTTCACTCTCCGCACCTCCGAATTAATTGACTGCGTATTATATATACTAGTCAGTATACACTTAACATTATATATACTAGTTAGTTAATTCCGCAAGTACATTTTTATAACTCACTGTTTTTAGAATCAAGAGAACGTATATAAAAAGCGATTTCTACAATGTTTGTCGCAGATTATTTAAATTGTGAACGTTTTTCAAACTTTATTATTTCAAGATTTTTGAGCAGTATTTTTATTTGTAATAATAAGGTTCTAACTTTGATGTAGCGCCCATTTATTGGTATAATAAGAAACATATATATTTATTTGGAGTGAGCGCATTATGCAAAATCCTCAACGACAGTTAGGTAGACCTAAAAAAGGACTTAATGAATTATCAACTAAAGATACAATTTTACAAATCGCTACGATTCTATTTTTGGAAAAAGGCTATCCACTCATTTCCATGGATGATGTTGCACAACGAGCAGACGTGACAAAAGCAACTGTTTATTACCATTACAAAACGAAAGACGATTTATTTACGGATGCCGTCGTAAAGCTAATGGAAAGAATTACAGGCGGCATTCAAAAAGTCTTCGCAACAGATGTACCTTTAAAAGAACAGCTATTTACATTAGCGAAAGCACATCTCCTTGCTACAGAAGGCATGGATGTTAACTTATTCATGAAAGAAGCGAGACATTCTCTGTCAGAAGAACATGAGAAATTATTAAAAAATGCCGAAGATCAAATGTATCGCGAATTAGAAAAAGGCATCCAAAAGGCGATGGATGAAGGACATATTCCACATTCTAATGCATACCTGTCTTCTTTAATGTTTATGTCGATGCTATTAATCGGAAAAAGCCATGAAAAATCATTTGGTACATTAGATGATTTAGTCACTCAAACGATTAATTTCTTTTGGGATGGTTTGGCAAACCAAAGCAAATAAAAACACACCGAGCCCTTATATTCGTAATGAGGTTCGGTGTTTTTTAATGAAATGAGGAAGGGCACATGAAAAAAGTTCATGTAGATATTTTACAATTTCGAGGTAGCCATTATGATTTCGGGCTTTTTCAAGGAAAGCTATTACAAGAAAATAAATACCTACTTCAAAACTGGCAACATTTTCATGAGAAAAATGCACGTTGATTTCAAGTTGACGTTGAAGAGTTTACACAATTGATGCAAACTTTCTCACCTGCTATTTTAGAGGAATTATATGGCTTACAAGAAGCTTTACAAATCGATTTAACGACAGTAATTAAGCAATTTGGCGGTTTTTATTTAGATTACGGACGTAGTGGTTGTTCGATTTATGCGGATCGCGGAGTGATGGTTAGAAATTATGACAATGATCCTTATGCTTATGAAGGACGCCTCGTGTTATTTGCACCCTCTGATTCTGGTTATGCATCGATTGGTCCTTCTATGCAAGTGACGGGACGAACAGATGGCATTAACGAAAAAGGACTTGCGATGGGTTATAATTTTATCAATAGAACGCATTCAAAAGATGGCTTTATGTGTAATATGATTGGTCGGCTCATTTTGGAAAACTGTGCGACAGTTGACGAAGCGATTCAACTATTAAAAGAGCTTCCACATCGCTATTCTTTTACGTATGTTTTAGCAGATCAGGAGCAATCGGGAGTGATTGTCGAAGCTGCACCTCATGATTTTGCAATTCGCTATGAACCGATTTGTACGAATCATTTCGAAACATTGACGAAACAAAATCGTTACAGAACAGATGACTCTGTACGACGCAAAAAATTGATGACGGAAGCAACATCGACTTTGCAAAATGGCTTTGATATTTACCGCTTGTTGAATGATAAACGACACAATATTTTTTCAACCAATTATGGTGCATGGTCTGGAACAATCCATACTTCTCTCCTTCAATCAAGCACACGTCAAATGGGCTTCACTTTAGGGAGCGATCGCTTGCCTTACATGATTGATTTTGGGAAGTGGGTAGCTGGCGATAATCTTCATGTAAAGCAAATTAACGGCCAGTTAGAAACGACACGTTCTTTTATGAATGGGCCTTTGTGAGTTTTAAAGCAGAAGATTTTTTTGAATTTCACCTATAAATGATGAAAAGCTTTTTAATTTTTGATTACAGAATCGTAGCGTATTAAATGGTTACAGTGAAAAAGCATTCCTTATTGAAATTTATTCAAGGAGTGCTTTTTGCTGTTAGTTTAAATATCATTTTCTTCATAAAGAGGCATTTCTACAAATCCTTCTTTACTTTCATCATATCTGTACACAAAAATATTCGTATTTTCATGCGCTGTTTTAATCATAATAATACTTGGTTCTCCTTTAATTGGTGCAATATGAAAATCAATTTCTCCGAGTTGCAAATAATCATTGTATAGCGGGTAAGTTTTCTCCCCATCTTTCACGACGAGCAACCAATTTTGACCGTCATCGAATAAAAGATTACCGTCTTCATCTTCTTCAGCATTAACATATAATTCAACGATGCGTCCTTGTCCACGCTCATCAAATTCTAATTGGTCGGATTTATACAAAGTCATTGGGTATTGCTCAATTGTTTCGACTTGAACAACTCTCTCTTCGGTATCGATAGGTTCGTCTTCTGTGCCGTCAGTTTCTAATGCTTCTTTTAATTGATCTAATTCATTTTGAAGTGCGTCTTTTTCTGCTTCAAACTTTTTAAGTGCATCTGTTTGTGCTTCTTTTAAAGTTTCTACTTCTGCTTTTAATGCATCGTTTTCGTCTGTTAATTGATCTACTTCCGCACTGGAACAACCAAAGAGTAAGATTGTAGTCATACCTGTCATCGCCAATATTTTCTTCATGAAAAACACTCCTCTCTCCTGTTATACGGGCGGTGCTGCTTTCCTTCCACGGAAAAACATATACGTCATGGCGCCTAATATAATGACATAGCCAATTAAACTGTAAGCGTCTGGCCCTTCTCCGAAAAATGTAAAACTTAAAATCGTTGTAAAAATAACTGTTGAATAAGTGAATATCGAAATATCTCTTGCTGGTGCAAACTTATAAGCTAATGTAATACCAAATTGACCGACCGTCGCAAACAAACCTGCTAATAATAAATAAATTAATTGTTTCGCCGTCATCGGTTCATAAAAAATAATTAAAAACGGCAATAAGACTACTGTCGAAAAAAACGAGAAATAAAAGACAACTGTATAAAACTTCTCTCGATTTCCAAGCACACGTAAAAATGTGTAAGCCGCCGCTGCAAAAATTGCAGATAATACACCGACAAAATAAGGGACAAAATCAACTGAAAAAGAAGGTTTCACAATGAATAACATCCCGATAAATGCGAGCACAATCGTTACCATTTGAAACGGCATAACGCGTTCCTTCAGAAAAATAGCTGAGAAAATAATAACGAGAAACGGACTCATTTTATTTAACATATCTGCATCTGACAATACTAAATGGTCGATGGCATAAAATAAAAAGATGATCCCTAATGTCCCAAAAATCGAACGCCATAATAATAATGCTTGATTTTCACGCTTTCCAAATAAACTTTCTTTATAATACATCACAAAACCAAATGCAATAATCGCCGAAATTAAGTTTCTAAAAAACGTCTTTTGAATCGCTGGTAATTCACCCGCCAACTTGACAAATAGCGTCATTACAGCAAACCCGATAGACGACATGAGCATCAATAAAATACCCTTAGCAATGTTACTCACAAAAACACACTCCTAAAATACACACTACATTTTCTATATACTACAAGTATCTATTACTTTAGAATCTAGTTCAAGTTATAAATTGTCTGTTATAAAATGCCTGACACCACGCCGAGAATATTCAGAATCGTTACCCGTTTTGTGACAGACACAAACGTGTTATCTATTCCGAATTGTTTCCCCAAAAGTGACAGGCACAAACTAAGACACAATTTCAAAAGCTCTTCTACTTCTTATGAAGTAGAAGAGCTTTACTCTTACGAACTATAATAGCTTAATTGTTTGGTCCTCCAGTACATACACATCATCGGCGACACGTTCAACAAACCTTTTATCATGGGATACTAAAATGACAGTGCCTTCGTAGTTTTTCAGAAAAAGCTCTAGTGCTTCAATGCAAAAAACGTCTAAAAAGTTCGTCGGCTCATCTAACACTAACACATTATACCTCCCTAAAAATAAGCGACATAATAACAAGCGAACTGTCTCACCACCGCTTAAACTTCGCACGTTTTTCTTCAAATCATTTCCTGTAAATTGCATCGCATGTAATGCGGCACGAATTTCACTTTCATGATAATCACTATTTTGACCTAAAAACTGTAAGATCGTTTCATCTTTAGGAAATTGATATGCCAATTGTTCATAAGCACCAAAGACAACTTTTGGCGAAATTGTTAATCCTTCTCCATTTTTCAAAATGTGGTTTAATAAAGTCGTTTTGCCAACGCCATTCTCTCCTGTAATTGCGATGACATGTTGGAGTTGAAATTGAAAACGCGCATTTTCCAACAACACTTCATCTCCAGCAGTAAGTGTCAATTGGTCTGCCATAATAGGAAATTTATTATGCATTTGAAGTGCCGTAGATTGTTTAAAGCGAATTATATTATGCGATTTAGGCGCTTCTGCCACAGCCATTTGTTCAATTCTTTGCTCAATGGCTTTTGCCGCTCGTTGCATCGCTTTCTCACTCGAACCTTTTGATTTCGTTTCAAACATTCGATTTGGTTTCTCTTTCACTTTGGCGGAATCACGCGTAATTTTTTGCGCTTTAAGACGTTTCTCTTGTGCTGCTTTTTCAAGCCTTGCTTTCTCCTTCATATAGCGCTCATGTGCATCATGTTGTTGCTCTTGCTGCAATTTTTTCTGTTCAACATAATCAGAATAATTGCCTGCATAAACCGTCACTTTTCCATCTTCTACTTCCCAAATTGTTGTCACAAGTTCATCCAATAAAGCACGGTCATGACTAATCAATACAAGTGCACCGTAATAGTAGGTTAATTCATCCCTTAAAAATGAAATACCTGCTTGATCTAAATGTGTCGTCGGTTCATCAATGAGTAATGCTTCATAGTAATGTGTCAATAATTGAGTCAGCTTTAATTTCGTCTGTTCACCGCCACTTAAATGATTGTGCTTATGCTTATGCTGAATATCGAGCATACCTAATAAACGCGGATCTGCTTCAGCTATCCTTGGCCCCTCCATTTGCTCAAAATATCCCGCTTCAACATGACGATGTACTTGCCCTTTTGTCGGCGCAATATTTCCAGCGAGTAATTTTAATAACGTACTTTTTCCAGCACCATTTTTTCCTACAATACCAATGCGATCAAATTGATGCACCGCTAAACGATCAACCGTTAATACTTCTCTATCTAAATATTGGATTTTTACATTTTCCAGTTCAAAACAAATTTTTTCCATACTTGCTACCTCCCGAAATAATTTCATTTCGTATCGATAGCATTTTTATCGATACGAGCTTTTACAACCAGCTCGTATCAAAAGAATAGCAACATGGACATACCCTTTCCTCCTTAATTTTAAAGTCAAAAAAACACAGACAAATGGCCTGTGCTTAAAGTAAATGGGGTTCTATTTTCCGTACTCGAAGTTGTTTAAAAAAGGACAGACTTCTCCCGTTTACTCTGCAAGTATAAACAGAGCCTTTGACCGTATTTAATTACGCGTTCAAAGTCGAGATACGTAGTTTCATAGCGTGCGTCATTTTTTAAACATCCTCCTTCGTCTTTCATGTAAACTAAGCATAATATAACGGAAATAACAATGCAATTATTTTAGTTATTAAAATGACTGTATACTTTTTTGATGCATCAGACTCTTTATAAGTGAAGGGCGTTTGAAAGGAGGAGCTATGGATTCAAATTTTTTACTAGAACTTTATCAACAACAAGCGAAAATGATTTACCATTACTTACTGAAAAACGGCTGTAGTCATGAAGACGCTGAAGATATTGTCCAAGAAAGTTATACAAAATTTATCATTTACCAAAGTGGTGTCCCATCCGATAAAGCCCTTGCGTATATTTTCACCATCGCAATGAATGAATTTAAAAAGATGCTGAGGAAAAACGGAAAAGAACGAGTACTAACCATTAATGAGGACCTATTTTGGCAAAATTTCGCTCATGATGAAACAACAGAAGAACTTGTTTTACAAACAGAAATTCGAAGAGAGATTGGCACTGTTTTAGTACATATGAGCGAAACTTATCAACAACTGCTTTTACTTAAATATGAATTAGACTTTAGTTACAAAGAAATTGCATTTATGCTCGGAATGAAAATTGAAACAGTGCGAACTTATTTATATCGTGCAAGACAGCAATTTCAAAAAATATGGAGGGATCAAAGTGAAAGAATGGAATGATGATTTATTCGATGAAGCAAAAATAAAAAAAGCGGTCAATAAAGGCAAACGTAAAACGTTTTTTAAAATGATTACTATTGCAGTTCTTGTATTTCTATTGTTAAACGTTTTGAATTTTGTCGCTTACCTTTACTTTAGTCAACGTGCTTTTAAACAAATGGATGCTTCAGTCCGCTTGAGCACACCGAATGCTTATATTAGTCATGTTGTAGAATCTGTCGGTATCTTAGGTGGGCAAGCACAGTACAAAGTAAAAAAAGATATGAAACATAAAGCAGTTGCAATTGAACAAAGCCAATATTCATTCGGATTAATCCCTTCTCTATCGATTTCAAGAGGTGCTGGTGGATCGATTGGTGTAACTGGAGAAGACTGGCAATTATCTTATAAAGACAATGGTTGGCAAGAATTGATTTTCTTCCACCCTAGCGTCACTTACAAACAATATAAAAATGATGAAACACTCATCCAAGAACTAGGTGACGATCATATTTACGAAGTCGCTTTTTCATTTGACAAACCTTATAAACCGAGCGATTTACCAATCTTTGAATTTCCCGCAATGTCTTGGTTTTGGATCAACACGTATGATGATGAAGCTGTAAAATCACTACAACAACATGCAAATGAGACTGATTGGAGTGCAAACTTTATTCGCGAAAGAGAGGCACTCGGATTCTCGCAAAATGCGCCAAGCTACTCGATTAGTAGCCTCGAATTTGGCTACGAATCATTTTTAAACCTATTACAAACAAGCAATTGGACTGAACATAAAAATGCTTACAAAATACTGAAGGATAAAGATTTTGAAGACATCGAAATTCTCGGCATGGTCCTATACGGAACGAAAGAAGAACTACAAAAAATGTTCGATCACCCTATCGTAAAAGCCGCTTCGCTTGGCGGCGTAGTGGATCATTATTAAGTGAATTGGGCGGAGAGTATGTGTCTGACACCGCGCCGTGACATTTCAAACAGCGATAAGCACTGTTAAATTAGTGTTTGTCGATACGCTACTCGTCAATGCTTACCAACAGAACAAACTCGTTGTACTCCAATTAATTCGACGTTTAGACCAACTTCATTAAAAATTTCACTTTTCTCATTAAAAGATAAATACCCTATACGATAGTCTTTTTTCAAAGTTTATATCGTATAGGGTACATTTTATAAATTAAGTTCACGAAGTGGCTTCTTATTACTTATATTTCTTTGCTAAATACTTATAAGTATAATACAAAATTATGAAAAAAAGTATTCCGTAAATAAATTTATATAATAAGAAAAAGGTTTTATGTTCTTTAGTTAGAACATAAAGAATAAATCCACTTAAAAGATAAAGAAATATAATTGAAATTAGTTTTAATTTTTCGTTCAATTTTGATTACCACACAATATCGAAATATCCATTATTTCGTTTCGCATCTTTGGAATCAAGATATTTAGCTATTTTCCCCGCAGGATCAACCACATAATTTAAATAACTAGCAATAACAGGAAGACTGATTCCTAAAGCTATTGCTGCTTTTCCGATAACTTTTGTTTTAATTGTCTTGGTGAACATTCTTTGTAATTCTTTTGCTCCATATTTTTTTAATGCAACAGCTAATGTGCCTACTCCTGAGGCAATAAGAATTCCACTTATAATTGTATCAATTGCTCTTGCTACATATTTATTCTTAATATGAATATCTGGAAGGTTAGGTTTCCAAATATCTCCAAGGCTTAATCTTGGAGATATCGAACCTGGTGGAATATTAGAAATATTGATATTTTCAATGTTTTTTCTAATACCAATCTCCATTTCTTTTCGTTCTTCGATATTATCAATCTCTGCCAATTTCATTTGTAATGCTTGCTCAATTCCTTTTTCTATCTCTTCTTCTGTTAATGATAATTTTTCAAAAGAACTTGTTTCCATAGCAGAAGTAGGAGCACTTAAACTAAATGCCATAGTTCAAACAATCAAAGAAATAGTAATCTTTTTAGTTAAATACTTCATAAAATTATTCCCCTATCTTTCTAAAAACTGCAAAATTTACCACTAATTAGAATATCTTAAAGTCCTTCCATTGTCAATCCTTTAAAAATTATCCCGAAAGGACGCTTTGTTAACGAATTTGGGAAGAGGATAAACTTGATTTACCGAATAAATGAAGATACTGAAGTTTCGGCTTCACGAAAAGGATTTTCCCCTCCATTTTTTGGTTGAGGGGGGTGTTTTTAAATGCGAAAATTTTAGTCGGCAAGTGGACGGTTTTTCAGGCATAAACCATTGTCAATACTTAATAAAATAAAAAAATAATGCCCTTTTTCGTGACATATTCATTGTTTTAGAGCTTGTTGGCATACTAGGAGAAATCCTTGCAACGAAGTTGAGGAAGGAAGAATCAATCAATACAAAACAAGGATATAGGTTGTTTTATTGAATTGAACATATTTGTATTGTATTAGATCTGGATTTTTTTAGTGCTCTAAAATAGATCTGCTGCTCTAATTCAACTGCTTTACCCAGTCATCTGTTGTGCTTTCGTTTAAGAAAAATAAATAAGAATGGTCGATTTCTTATAAGGAAAATTGACCTTTTTAAGTTTGTATACTGCATGCCCTTTAGGTTGACATAACCCCTGCACGGTTTTATTTTTAATGGACGCCCCGGAAGTGTCAGGCACGAGCTAGAGGAATATTCTGAATTGTTCCCCCGAAAGTGACAGACACAAACTAAGACACAATTTCAAAAGCTCCTCTACTTCTTCTGAAGTAGAGGAGCTTTACTCTTTCCGTTCTAGCCTTTTATAGTTGACGGATTTTTTCTGGTGTTACGTCATTTCCAAGTGGATCGACTACTTTTAATCCTGTGAATGATGTTAAAACTTGACCACGGATTTGGCTTAAATACGCTTGTCTTAATTGTTGTTGTTCTTCTCTTTGTGCATCCGTTAATCCGACATCACGTTGGATTTGTGCTAATTCATTGATACGATCTAATTCTTTAATCATGTTTATTCCTCCAATTTTCATCATGTATATGCTGGAAAGTGTGGTACAACATACTCTCCCAATTCTTGAATCACTTCGTCAGCTGGACGTTTCCCCGCTTTTAATCCGAAGATGATATGGTTGACGCCGATATTTTCATAAGCTGATAAATAATCTTTTATAAATAAATGTCCTGCTCTGAAGCCACCTTGAATTGGTTTGGGTGCTTCACGTGGATTTTCTGATAAGTCTAAACTAATCGGCTGTGTGAATGGTTTAAATGTTGTCGTTTCGGCACGCCAACGCTCAATTAAAGCACGCTGTTCGTTAATGCCTTGCGCGTAAAACAACCAACCATCTGTATGTGCTGCCAACCATTCTAAAGTTTGTCCCGAGTAACCTGTACCGAATACTGGAATATCTTTTAATAACGGCTTTGGTACGATGTCTCCCGTCGTTAATTGGACATTGGCTGTTTCAATTTTCGGCTCGATATTTCCCCATACTGTTCGCATCACTTCGATTGATTCTTGAAACAGTGCGAGTTTATTTTCCGGGTCTACCCTAAATGTTGGAAATTCTATCTGCCGATCTCCCGTCGCAGCTCCGAATAAAAAGCGGCCATCCGATAAATGGTCTAAAGTTGCTGCTGATTTTGCCAAATGTAATGGATTACGTAAAGTTGTTACAACACTTGCTGTTCCAAGCGCAATTTTCTCAGTTTGTGCAGCCACATACGACAAAAACATCAATGGATCGTATAAAAAACCGACATCACCAAAGCTTGGATCATAAACCGGCGCATCTCTCACAAATAAAGATGCAAAACCATATTCTTCTACCTTTTTTGCCAATGCAATTTGCTTCTTCAAATCCATCTTCGGAAAACTTCCACTATATGATTCTAACGGCATACCTAGTCCTAAAGTTAATTTTCCGTCTTGAAAAGTTCTTGAAAACCCTTGATGTGTTTCAAATTTATGCATTATAAAACCATTCTTTCTATAATCACTTGTTGTAATTTTTCTATCTTTTCTTTATATCGTGATCCCTGTAAATCTTCTAGTAAGTTTGCAATCGTTTGACGCTTCAATACCGTCTTCCAAGCCGACTCCGCTTCATCCATTAAGGTGACTAATAAACAATCACATTGTTCTTCTTCCAAGTCTAGTAAATCATCAAAAATCCCGCTCGGTGAATACAATGATTGTTGCCCTTCAATTGCTAAGTAAATATCATACACACAAATCTCCTCAGGCTGCTTTCGTAATTTAAAGCCGCCTTTAGCTCCAGGAACCGATGTAATCAAATTTTCACTTACGAGCTTCCTTAATAATTTTTGCGAATAACTTGGAGATGTTTTTAACTGTTCACTAATCGCATCCCCTGGCAATACTGCTCTTTCTGGTAACAACGTTAAAATCATTACAGCATAAACTGCTTGTTCAACACCAGTTTTCATTTGCATTTACATCACCCCTTTCAATCACGGATAACAACTATCTACATTATACATGATATTAAATGATTGTAAAGCCACCCACTTTATTGCCTAGACGGAGCGGTTCATACTTATTTATATAAAAAAATGAAACTTTTTCAATTCTAAATCGACTCATTGATAAGGAAGAGGATTAAGGGAGATTAAAAAATGGTGAAAAACAATTTGTTTCAGCAAATTGAAGTGATTTATGAAGCGCATTATCTTTATTTAAAAAACTTTTTAATCGGTTTAACGAAAAATGATGCGTTGGCAGAAGATATCATTCAAGAGCTTTTTGCTAAGATCTTAACGTCACCCAATCGTATTCTTGAAGTGACTTATATGAAAAGTTGGCTAGTACAAAGCGCCAAGAATACATTAATAGATCATTATCGGAAAAAGAAGCCGTCATTACTAAAGGATAATGAAGTGATTGAATCTTTATTAATTAATCACTTCACGCCTGAAGAAGCTACTGTTCAATCTGAACAATTGGCTTCATTGCTCGATACCTTATCGACAAGGGAAAAAGCGATTTTATTAGCCAAAGAATACTATGGATACAGTTATGAAGAGATGAGTGAACTGTTTAACTTACCAGTTCCAACATTAAAATCACGGATATTTCGCATGAAGAAAAAATTTATTGCAAGGAGGGATTCACATGAAAGATGAACAAAAGATTCATATCTTAACACAAGAACTTATTCCGCTCATTGATGATGTAGATGCAGCAGCAAAAAATGTAATGTTAGAGCATATTGAAACTTGCTCAGTTTGCCAAAAATTATATCAATCCGCACTGAATTTCGATGACCATCTTCCGACACTTCCTGTACCTGAACAATCTGATATCAAGCCTTTAAAAAAATTAGCCCAATTCAATAGAGGGCTAAAGTGGCTCATGGTTATCGTTCGAGCAATTATTTTGTTCTATATTGTATATACAAATGTTAGTTTCATGCAATTTACAGATACAAAGGAAGAGTTACTATTTTCAATTCAATCAATGATTTACTTATTTTATGTACCAGCCATCGTTTTTTTAACTGTATTTACAATGACTTTTTTCAATAAAAAATGGTTTTGGCTATCATTAGGAATAGACCTGTTCATCATTCTATTTCTAATAAAAATTTTACAATTTATCGTTTGATCAATAGGAGGGGATTTTGATGATTTATTTAATTATGTTCATGGGTATGCTTTTAGGTATTATCGTCTTTAGCTTTACATTTATCGCAACAAAGAAAAATGCCCAATATTATTTAGCACCCATTATTACATTTCTACTTTCAATTGGCATCACAGCATATGGCCTTTTTGCAATCGGTGGGTTTGAAGGGATGGCTTTCGGCATTTTAGCATTCGGCTTTTTAATCGTTAGCATTCTTGGAACGATAATACTCCCTTTCTTAACCCGAAAACAAACCGCGCCACAGCAATTAAAAAAGCGAGATAAAATTAGCCTCATTGTCTTACCAATACTTTTTTTCACAATCATTATAGGAGTCATACTGTTTGATAAAAATTATTGGATCATTGAACAAGGTACAACAACAATGCTGAATGAAAGCTATGAAGTTTCAACGATTCTAGAAGGAAGAAAAGAAGTTTCTGTGACATTAGGAGACGATTATCTCGGTAAAATTGTCGATGTAAAAAAAGTAACCAAACGTGGTCCCACGACAATTACACTTAAAATAAAAGATGGAGAGAAAAAAGACCAAACACCATTCATCCGCATCGGGCTAGACGAAATTAACGAACCACTAACAATTCAAACAACAGATGGAAAGGTTTTGTTTCCTTAGTTATAAAGTAATCGGGTGCCTGCACGACGCTATAAGTATTCTGAATTGTTCTCTTAAAAGTGCCTGGCACAAAAACAAAAAATGCACACAAAGAAAAACAGTAAATGAGTTAACCTAATTTTAAAATAGGTTGACTCATTTGTTTTTTTATTCTACTATTAAAATTATGACAAATATAGAGAGGTGACTTATGGAAACAGTAGTGAAAAAAGGTTCTAGATTACAAACTTTGGATATTGCACATTGTGGGATATTCGCGGCATTGATGATGATTGGGGCAAATATTACAACATTTTTACCATTTTTAGTCGTTGGAGGTGTTCCGATTACGTTGCAAACTTTCTTTGCGATTTTAGCAGGAATGATTTTAGGTAGCAGGCTCGGAGCAATTTCTATGACAGTGTATATGTTCATTGGTCTTGCTGGTGCGCCTGTGTTCTCAAGGTTTAGCGGAGGGTTCAGTTCCTTGTTAAGCCCTACTTTTGGTTTTATCATTTCATTTATTTTTACTGCTTACATCGCAGGTAAAATTGTCGAGAAAAATGGTAAGTTAAATGGCTATATCATTGCGGGCCTTGTTGCTATGACTGTCAATTATTTATTTGGAACAAATTGGATGTACTTCGCTTATAAATTATGGGCTGCTGCACCAGATGTTTTTACGTATAAAATTGCTTGGTTATGGATGATGCCGCCATTACCTAAAGATATTCTTCTAGCGATTTTAGCGGGTATGTTTGGTCACCGAATGTATGGTGTGTTGAAAGTGAGGCGAGCAAGATGATTGATTTCAATGCTTTAGCACATCGGGTGCTAAATGGATATTCAATAACGGATGAAGAAGCAATTGCCATTTTAAATTGTCCAGATGATGAATTGCTGCTACTTTTACAGGCAGCTTATCAAATTCGCAAAAGACATTTTAGCAATCTAGTAAAATTGAATATGATTATGAATACAAAATCTGGTCTATGCCCGGAAAACTGTGGCTATTGTGCACAATCGATTGTGTCAAAAGCACCGATTGAAAAATATTCGATGATGAAAAAAGAAGAAATTGTAGCTGGTGCAGAACGTGCTGCACAATTAAATGCTGGCACGTATTGTATCGTCGCAAGTGGAAGAGGACCAGCTGATCGCGAACTAAATATCGTTGTTGATGCGGTAAAAGAAATTAAAGAAAAGTTTGATCAAATGACGGTTTGTGCTTGTCTTGGTTTATTAAACCCTGAACAAGCTGTACAATTAAAAGAAGCGGGTGTCGATCGCTACAATCATAATATTAATACTTCGCGTAAACATCATCCAAATATTACAACGTCGCACACATTTGATGATCGTACCCAAACGGTTGAGCGAGCAAAACAAGCAGGGATTTCTCCATGTTCTGGTGTGATTATAGGCATGCGTGAAACAATAGAAGATGTTATTTCGATGGCTCGAAGTTTAGCTGCTTTAGATGCGGATTCAATTCCTGTCAATTTTCTACATGCAGTGGACGGCACACCACTTGAAGGGACCAATGAATTAACACCACGTTACTGTTTAAAAGTGCTTTGTTTATTCAGGTTTATAAATCCTAGTAAAGAAATCCGCATCTCGGGTGGTCGTGAAGTTAATTTACGCAGTCTGCAACCATTAGGCCTTTATCCTGCCAACTCGATTTTCATTGGGGATTATTTAACGACAGATGGACAAGAAACGAATAAGGATTTACAAATGTTGGAGGACTTAGGTTTTGAAATCGATGTAGAATCTTTAAATGTTCCACAACTATAATAAAAAGAGATACCTAATGGTTTGGCGCTTCCCATCCGAAATTTAGGTATCTCCTTTCATCATTCAAACGACGTGATGTTTCATGAATAGACTTGTTTAACAAGAAGTATCTTCCCCAGCACGCCATAAATCAATCGTTTTATTAATAAATTGTTCTAAACCTGTTGTCGAGAGATCCATTGATTTTTTAACTCGAATACAACCTTTTCCACAATTAAAATCTTTTAATAATTCCTCAGCATGTTCAATTTTTCCAATCGTGCCAACGTATAAACTAACATAATGCTTTTGTGCATTTAACGCTAAAATATTGGTGCCATTCTGTCCGTAACTTAACATCTTATAACTAATGCCTTCTTCTAACTCAGGTGCATACGTCGTAATCATTTCTCGAATAGCGAGTAATTTCTCCTTACGCCAATCTTCTTCAAGCATCATCAAGTATTCTTCTGGATTTTTGGCATCAACCTGCATTTTCCCACCCCTATTCATGTAATTTATACAACGGAAGAAGCAATTTTTTCTAATTCTTCTTGATTTAAAATTTGAATTTTCTTATGCCCTTCTTGTTCAATCATTCCTTTCCTTTGAAAATTAGTCATTCTTCTACTTAGTGTTTCTTGCGTCGTTCCTAATAAAGAAGCGAGATCTTTTTTAGTAATCGGTAATCTTAATTTAAGCGTCTGTTGTTGCCCTACTAAATCAAGTAAATATCCAGCGATTCTTGCTTCAACATCTTTTGCACTCAATTCTCCAATTAACTTATCCGCATCGTCTAATCTTTGACTAAACTGTTCCAAAATTTTTACCGCAATTGTTGGATGTTCCAACATCAATTGCTGCATTTGATCACGATGAATCATACAAATATTCGTTTTCTCAAGTGCCTCTGCATAACTTTCCAGCTTTTTCTCTGTAAACAATGCGAGTTCGCCAAAAAACATGCCTGTCTCTAAAATTCTTAAAATTTGTTCTTTTCCAGATTCAAACAGCTGATAAATTTTCACACTTCCAATATGCACAATGTATAAATAATCTAGTGGATCCGAAGCTTGATGAATGATTTCTCCTTTTTCATACGTTCGGTGCACACTAATTTCTGTAATTTTAACCATTTCTTCATACGCTAAATGATTAAAAAACGGCACTTTTGAAACACATAGTTGTGACGTTTGATGATGTCCACAATCCACCCGAATCCCTCCCTCACCTCTATTCATTAGTATAGCAAAATTCCCACAAATAACTACATGACTAAATCTTCCTTAATGATTAGTTCAATAAACACGTCCTTATGAGCCTGATAAAAACAATCCTTTTTTCCAAACATTTATCGGGACTTTTTCATACGCGAATCATTAGTTTTATTAATAAATCCGTTCATTCTTCAAAACTTGATGTACGTCAATTCTTTTCTTCAATTTCTTTTCTATACTAAAGTTAACAAGTATTCACGAAGGAGGATATTGGCATGCAAAGACTCATTTTAAGTCAAAAAAATACAATTACACTGATGAGTGCCATTCTTATTGTACTTGGATTTATAGGGCATTTTGGCTTTCATAATGCCGCACTTTTTAATGTTTCACTCGTTATTGCTTCAATTTTAGGGATTTCACCAATCGCCATTCAAGCTTATCAAGCACTAAAAGTTAAAGTTGTCAGCATCGATGTATTAGTAACAATCGCAGTTGTCGGTGCTTTGCTCATTCAAAACTATGAAGAATCTGCAATCGTAACTTTCCTATTTTTATTCGGAGCATTTTTAGAACAACGCACATTAAATAAAACACGTGCTGCGATTAAAGAATTAACAGAATTAGCTCCTGAAACAGCGCTCAAACTAATGGAAACCGGTGAATTTGAAGAAGTTGATATTTTCGATGTCGATGAAGGAGATCAATTACTTGTCAGAACGGGTTCAAGTGTTCCAGTTGATGGTACTGTCATTACAGGTGAAGGTTATGTCAATGAAGCGAGCATTTCAGGTGAATCTGTTGCTGTTCATAAAAAACAAGCTTCTACGGTTTTTGCTGGAACAATTTTAGAAAATGGGACATTACAAATTCAAGCAGATCGAGTAGGAGAAGATACAACATTTGGTCGTATTATCGAATTAGTAGAAGAAGCTCAAGATTCTAAGTCGAGTGCAGAACGTTTTATTGACCGCTTTTCAAAATATTACACACCAGCTGTATTATTACTCGGCATCGTCATCTTTTTAGTGACTCAAAATATAGAACTTGCGATAACAGCACTTGTCCTTGGATGTCCTGGTGCACTTGTCATCGGCGTCCCTGTATCGAATGTTTCAGGAATCGGCAACGGTGCCAGAAATGGCGTGTTGTTAAAAGGCAGTGAAGTCATTCATGATTTTAGTAAGGTTGATACAATGATTTTCGATAAAACAGGGACATTAACAGTCGGTAACCCTGAAGTGTCAGAAAAGAAATTTTACGGTGAGAAAATAGAAGAAGCACTCCAATATTTAGCAAGTGTAGAACGAGAATCAGATCACCCATTAGCAAAAGCTGTGTTAAATGAGATTGGTCAAATTCATTTTTCAATAATTGAAAAAACAGAAGTCGTTAAAGGTGAAGGGATTGTCGCGACGGTAGACGGGCATCGTGTAGCTGTCGGAAATGTTGCTCTAATGGAAAGAGAACGAGTGCAATTTTCACAAGCAATGCAGAATGATATCGCACAACTTAAACGTCAAGGTAACTCACTTGTCCTTACAGCAGTCGATCATGAATTTAAAATTTTGATGGGCATTCGCGATCAAATTCGACCGAGTATGAAAGACGATTTACAAAACTTAAAGAAACTTGGCGTGAAAAATTTAGTCGTTCTTTCAGGTGACCATCAAGGTACAGTCGATTTAGTTGCCGCAGAACTTGGTTTAACTGAAGCACACGGACATATGTTGCCAGAAGATAAATCAGCTTATATTGAAAAATTGCAAGCTGAAGGTCAAATCGTCGCATTTGTCGGAGATGGAATAAATGACAGCCCTTCTCTTGCCCAAGCGAACATCGGAATTGCGATGGGCAGTGGCACAGACGTCGCGATTGAAACATCTGATGTCGTCTTAATGAATTCTGATTTCAAACACCTAGCACATGCACTTGGTTTAACAAAAGCGATTGCGAATAATATGATTCAAAATATTACAATCGCTGTTGCAGTCGTCGTTACCTTATTAACTGGGCTTTTATTTAGCGATTGGATGAATATGTCCATTGGCATGTTAGCACATGAAGCAAGTATTTTCGTCGTCATTTTAAACGGCATGCGTTTACTTCGCTACCGATTAAATCATTCTTAGCTAAACTTGACCTACATCAATTTCTTTTCATGGCGTGTGTAATATACTTACAATAGATCAAATAACAATTTAAAGGAGATGCTGAAGCATGCAAAAAGCAGTAATTAATTTAGAAACTTTATCATGTCCATCATGTCTACAAAAAATCGACAATGCAGTTAAAGCATTGGACGGTGTGGAACAAGATAGTGTAGAAGTCCTTTTCAATTCGAGCAGAGTCAAAACAAACTTCGATTCCAATGTCATTTCAATCGATGAAGTCGAAAAAGCAATTGAAAAATTAGGCTACCCAGTCCTTCGTTCTCGTGTGAAAGCGATTGGGTAATGCTACAATAACCGTCACTCTATGAAGGAGTTGACGGTTATTTTTCGTTAAACTAAAGGCCCCCCTCAACCGAGGAGACCTTTTTATTTTTCAATTTCTGACAACGCCTTCTCAGGTACATTATCTTTTTCTACCTCTTCATAATAAACAACTTCATCTTTTTTCTTTTTATAGAAAACGCGTAAATAAGCATCATGTTTTAATAAATGACCTGTTGTAAAAGATAATGTTTGCGTGTTACCGTCTTGATCATACCCATCTACATTGTATTCATAACGCGCTTCATAACCTGTTTCATATTCTTCTCCATCTTCCGTAATATGCACATAATATTTCTCTGAACCAATCGTTTGAATAGACGTCGTACTACAGCCTGCCATCATTGCCATGACTATTACTAAACTAGCTAAAACTAGTAATCGTTTTTTCATCTCGCTCATCCCTTTCTATACCTTTATTATAAAGAATAGATAAGTGTTAAAACATCGAAATAACTTACAATGCGCATATGAACCTTTCAATATTGTCACGTTAGATGTACGTTCCTCATTTAACGACCGAAGCTTACTTCATTTTAAACTGATGGACTAACGCATTCAATTCCTCTGCTAATAATGCTAAGCTTTCCGAGCTCGTTGCCACCTCAATCATCGATGCATTCGTTTCTTCAGTAGCTGCTGAAGTTTCTTCAATTCCTGCTGCGGCTTCTTCTGAAATTGCTGCAATCTCTTGAATAGAACCATTCATTCCTTCTGTGCTGTGTGCAATATCACTTAAGCTATCAGAAATATTATGCATTTTATCAACCATTTCCAGCACCGCTGAAGTAATGTCTCTAAACATCTCGCCCGTCGTCATCACTTGATTCGTACCTTGCTCTACTTCTTCATAACTTTCCTGTAACGATTCTGCTACTGCACTAGATTCATTTTGAATACGCTGAACGATATCTGTAATATTCGTAACAGAACGAGAAGATTCTTCCGCAAGCTTCCGTACTTCGTCCGCTACTACTGCAAAACCTTTTCCTTGCTCACCCGCCCGTGCCGCTTCAATCGCCGCATTCAATGCTAATAAATTCGTCTGACCTGCGATTTCTTGAATCACTGACACTAACTGTGAGATTTCTTGAGAATGCGTATCCAAGCCTTCTACTTTTTTAACAGCTTCACGCACAATCGCATCAATTTTCGCCATTTGATTCGTCGAAGCAGACATTAAGTTGGCCCCTTCATTTGTCATATTCATCACTGTTTGTGTAGATTGTTGAATTTCATCACCATAATGATTCGCTTGCTGAACTTTCGTTGTAAATGTACGCATTTCCTCTGTTAAATTAGCTGCATAATTGGCCTGCGATTCAGATCCTGTTGCTAAATCTTGCATCGTCAAAGCAACTTGCTCCGTTGCCGAGGTTACTTCATTTGAGGAACGAGTTAAATAATCGCTCTGCTCTGTTAAACTAGAGGAATGCCCCGCTACACCTGTTAATGTTGCCTTCAATTTCGCTTGCATTTCATTCATTGCACGCGCCAATTGACCAACTTCATCATCTGATGTAAATTGAATTTCGTCTTGCATCAAATCTCCATCCGCTAACTTCCTCATATGCCTTGTAACATTTTGAATCGGATTGGCCACACGATTTGAAAATACCCAAATAATAATCGTTCCCACTACTAAAGTTATTCCAATCATAATGTAAATCAATTCTTTAATTTTATTGGCTGGCTTATTAAAATCCATCATATATGTACCTGAAACGATATTCCATCCCCAATAAGGATCTTGTTTGGAATAAGAAACTTTTGGCTTCGTGACATTTGTATTCCCTGGTAATGGCCAATCAAAATAAGTGAGACCGCCACCAGCTTGTGCCGCTTTAATCACTTCTTGGGCCAATTTCACACCGTCTGGTGACTCTACTTCCCAAATATTTTCTCCTTCTAAATTCGGATGGGCAATTTGTACGCCATCATTCCCAATGATAAATAAATAACCATTCTCTCCCAAATCAATTTGAGGATTAATTGGACGTGTTCCGTCCTCATTAAGTTCTCCTAAAATTGACACTTTCACTTTTTCTTGTGCAGCTTCAAGCGTTAAATTTCCTTTTTCAACTTCTTCATTCAATACTTCAATCATGCCAATCGTCATTTCAACACTGTTCGTTAAATTGGTTATTCCAATTTCGTCTAAACTTTTCGCACTTTTTTGATAACTAAGAACACCTAGAACAATTAATGGTATTGTTAAAATGAAAAAAGAAATCACCATTAATTTAGACTTTATCGAGTTCAATTTAAAATTTTTCATACATTTTCTCTCCTTTTCTCAAAAATTTCCTCTTACACAAATATTCTTGCTACTTTAGATTTATTGCTACTATATCACAATTACATGAATTTATATTTAAAATTTCCGAATTAAATATGACAATATAACTACCATCCAACTAAAGTTATCATAAAAACATCAAAACATATGACATTTTACTCAAAAAATATTTTTTATTATACAACGAACATATTCCTGGTAGATTTTGAAGATTTTCCAACAAAAAAAACGCAAGTAGTTTAAATTTAAAACTACATACGTTTTCTCATCTTTAACCTTAATTTCATTCTACCTAAGCGAGTGCTTTTGGCTTTTTCCAAAACATCGTAATGATTACTCCAAGAACTAAAACGACCGTTGCAAAATAGTACGGGAAATTTAAGTTAATATCGAAGAGATAACCACCGATTATCGGGCCAAAAATATTTCCGATACTTGTAAACATCGAGTTCATGCCACCGACAAAACCTTGCTCATTTCCTGCAACTTTCGATAAATAAGACGTAATGGCAGGACGCATTAAATCAAATCCAATAAAGACAAAAAATGTTGTTAATAAAATCATCGGATACGATTTAACAAAAGTCATCGTCAACACAAGTACTGCTGATACTACTAGGCAATAACGTACGAGTTTAATCTCACCTAGACGTTTTGCCAGCGCATCAAACAATCCGACTTGCGCAACCGCACCAACGACAGCTCCACCAGTAATGACAATTGCAATATCTTTCGGTGTGAATGCGAATTTATGGTCAACGAATAAACTAAAGAGCGATTCGAATGCAGAAAGACCGAATGTTGAAACAAAAATCATTAAAAAGGCAATAAAATACATCGGTAAAAATACACGTTTTAAACCTTGCGTGCCTGTCATTTCTTCCGCATCACTTTTTTGTCGCTCAGGCTCTTTTAATAATAAAAAGGATAATAAAGCGGCAAGTAAACCTAGAACACCTGCCGTGTAAAAAGGTACACGCGTCCCAATTTCTGCTAAAAACCCACCTAGCCCCGGTCCAATAATGAACCCTGTATTAATCGCTGCCGACATATAACCGAGCGCTTTTGCACGTGTTGCTGTCGTCGTAATATCTGCGATAAATGCTGTAACCGCTGGCATAATAAATGCAGCACTCACCCCACCGAGCATTCTCGAAATAAAGAGGACTTCAACTGTTTTTCCATAACCAAATAAAAACTCGGAAAAGCCGAAAATACAAAGCCCGATAATGATCATAATTTTACGCCCATAACGGTCTACCCAACGACCCGCAATCGGCGAAATAATGAGTTGTGTGACTGCAAATGCGGCAACCATATATCCAACGACCGAACCTGTAATGCCCAGTTCATTCATAATCGTTGGTAAAACAGGAATGACTAAGCCAATTCCTAAAAATGCGATAAATAAGTTCATCAGTAATATGGCAAGTACTGTATTTTTATTTTTCATATTTTAGCTCCTTCTTTCAAAAAAAATAATCGGGTAGCATCCCCGACCTTCATTTATACTAATTTTCCCTATTCTCAATAAATTAACAAACTGCTCGTTGAACAAAAATTTAGCCTCATAAAATTGTACACGACAGCGGAGAAAATGGCGACTATAAATGCTCAGGATTTATGACAAATTAGCAAACAGATTCTAATTGTTTTTGTACGGTATAGAGATGTCCTCCACGACCTCATATTTGCTTCTTTCAAGTGTACTAAACAACATAACACCACCGAAAAACTAAATACTCCGTCCATTATTCCGATATTAAAGATAACGTCGTATACTTGAAGCCCCCAATGAAAGGAGCGAGGGAAAGATGAAAATAAATGGTAGTCCTGCTTACACAAAAGCAGTGAAAATCGTCGTTGATCGGCAAAACAAAGTGAAAGAAATGCTAAGTTCAAAGCCGAGAGTAACGCAAGAAGAATCTCCAGAACTGCGCCAAATGCGTGAACTCATGCGTCAAAACAAGAGAAATATGGAAAATAGTGAAGATGAAAAAATTGCAAAGAAAATTGCACGTGGCGAAGCTATTACAGAAGCGGAACGAGAAAAACTTCGAACTAGAAACCCAGAGAAACTACGAAAAGCAGAAGAAGCAAATACCCAACGCGCTTCCATTAGTAAAAAATTGGAACGTGCTAAAACAAAAGCAGAAGCTGCTTCCATTATTGCTGAAGCAAAATCTCTTGGTGTTGCCATTTTTGAAAAAGGAGATCCCGAATTAGGCGAACTGTTTATAGAAGCCGCTTTTAAAGCAGAAAGTGACTATTACGCAAAAAAGAAAGCAAAAGATGCACATCCAGCAGAGCCCGTTTTTTCTAGCCAAAAACCGACGATTGATATACGTTTGTAAGCTACGGTTCAAAATTGTACCATCAAAAGTGTCTGTCACTTTCGCCTTAACAATTCCAAACATTCTGTCTACAAAGTCAAAAACACTTCTCAAATTTTAGTACATTCACTTGAATTTGAGAAGTGTTCACTTGCTTTTTTTGAACGATTGCCGTTGCGGCAAATGATGACGTATGTTTCTTCTTTATTGATGAGCTGAGGAATCTTGTCGTTTTTCAATTCTGATAATGGCACATTTTCCGCGCCTATTATATCTCCTTCCTCAAATTCTGCAACCTCTCATTCATCCAAAACGATTGCCCGTCCTCTTGATATTTTGCAACTTGATCAATCGCAATCGTTTCATACGTTTTGTCATTCTCATTCGAACAGGCTACAAGAAATAATAGTAAAGCAGTAATAATCCAACATAGTTTTTTTCAATGGCCTACCTCTTTTCATCATTAAAATCCAGTATATCAAAATGAAAAAAGCATAGGTGAGTTTAATCCCTACGCTCTCATTCTTATTTATTCTCTTCTCTCTTCGCTTTTTTCTTCAAATATTCCGCACGAATCCTTTCAAGATACTGCTTTTTATCGAATTGAACTGGCTTATTTTTCTCGTGGTACTTCGTCACAGCCGCTTTCCCTTTACTATCCAATTGATACTTACCCATACACTTCACCTACCTCTATACTTTATTAAGCATTTATTTCAAAATCGGATTTCCTCGATTTTCATTCACCTTTATTAGTGTACAATGTTAAACGAAAGCTGTCAGTATAAAAACAGCGGGGGGAGAGGTATTTAAAACACTTCAACTTGCTGATAAATTGCTCCACATCCTAAACAGTTGGGCTTTGCCCTTAACGCTCTTCAGATGTTTTTTTCTTGTTGATGGTGATAAAAAAATCCCCACAGTAAGTTGCGACTTAAAGGGGACAAAAAGTAAACTTATATGGAATTATTTAAACCATGATTCTCTACTGTTGTACAGGAATATTTTCAATTCGATTCAATTTCAAATCATGCATTGCAGTCTTCTGATAAGTAAATTCAATGTCTTTTTGAAGTCGCTCAAAATGTGCTGTAGTTTCAGCATGATATTCGGATAACCTTCCCGTTTGTTCAAAAATGCCTTCTTGCCTACGATCGATTCTCTCTAAATGTTCATTTGTTTTCTGTAGTCCTTGTTTTAACTCTGAAACATCTTGTTTCAACACTGAAACGTCTTGCTTCAACCCTGAAACGTCTTGCTTCAATCCTGACACATCTTGCTTCAACTCTGAAACGTCAGCTTTAACATCTGATAGCTCTTGTTTAATGTCCGCTACATCACTTTTAATGCCCGTCACTTCGTTCAAAATTTGCTGTAATAACGCTTCACTCAACTCGTTCACCTCCAATTTTCATCCAAGTATTCTTATTAATAGTATACCCGATTAGTAGTTAAAAAGACAATTTCAGCTGCGACTAACCGCTACTATTTCTCGATTCCCCAAATAAATAAAAACCATGCAGAAAGTTGTGGAAACAAGCTACTCTGCATGGTAAACTTTATTTTTTCTTCGGATTTTTAGTAGCTGCATCAGCTTTCTTAAAATCACTTTGATACGTCACTTCTTGTGCTGAACTTAATCCAGAACCTTTTTCAGTCATCGGATTTCTTTTTGAT